>Ga0315908_10000204_pt1 | contig 48074 bp, 42 predicted proteins | sample LakEriMetagenome_12_FD_203520 | JGI IMG/M metagenome (GOLD analysis project Ga0315908, IMG submission 203520) | Freshwater fungal communities from buoy surface, Lake Erie, Ohio, United States - Buoy 4 MA124 | ecosystem: Environmental > Aquatic > Freshwater > Lake > Lake biofilm | place: USA...
TGGAGTTCCCACAAGAAGCCCCCGGCGGAAGCCGGGGAGGAAGGTTCACGCGAACTGCGGCATCGTGCCGCAGTTCGCTTGGCGGGCCTCCGCCCGCTCATAGTCAACCCGGCCCTCCGGGCCTGGAGTTCCCACAAGAAGCCCCCGGCAGAAGCCGGGGGACTCCGGGTCGCATGCCTTCCCAGGTGCCATGCAATGTGGGTTTGAGCCGCGAAATTGCGTGCCGTCATCTGGCATGGACGGCGGGGTGGTTTTCATGCCCGGAGTCCCCGGGTTTCCACCCGGGGCTTCTTGGACGGGCGCCGAGACCGATTTCCAATTCAAAGGATCTGCAACACAACGTTCGCAAGCGGATTGCTGCAGCGGCGACGCCCTGCCGAGCCACTCCGCGCAACATCAAAACGTGCGCAACCAGCCTGCGGTTCGCTATGCTCCATGCCCATGACAGGGGCCATGCGTCACGCCTTCGACCGACTGGCTTTTTTGGGGCGCCCGATCATGAATGACCCGCAGTTCGAGGCCGCGGTCGCAGAGGCCAGGCTGGAAGCGCTGCGCGAGTTCGCCTACGGTGCCGGCCACGAGATCAACAATCCGCTGGCCAATATCGCGGCCCGAGCCCAGGCGCTGCTCGTGGACGAACAGGATCCCGAACGCCGCCGCCGGCTCTCCACGATCGTCGATCAGGCGTTTCGGGCCCGGGATATGATCGGTGGTCTGATGCTCTTCGCCCGCCCGCCGAGGCCACAGCCGGCGGCGGTCCCGCTTGGCGACATTGTGCGGAGTGTGCTCGACCCGCTGCGGGGGCTGGCCGCCGCCCGCGGGCTGCGGCTGGAGTATGCCCCGCCCCCCATGCCGCTGGCGCTGCACGTCGATGCCGGCCAGTTGGCCGAGGCGCTGCGGGCGCTGGTGCAGAATGCCATCGAGGCCGTGGACGACGGCGGGCATGTCACGGTCAGCGGCCGCGAGGCGGGGGGGATGGTCGAGATCGAAGTGGCCGACGACGGCCGCGGCATGGATGCCGCCACCCTGCGGCGGGCGTTCGACCCGTTCTTCAGCGGCCGCGAAGCCGGCCGTGGCATCGGCCTCGGGTTGCCCAAGGCCTGGCGGCTCGTCGAACTCAACGGGGGCACGGTCGCCATCGACTCCCGGCCGGGCGGTGGCACCAGAGTGACGGTCGCCGTACCGATGGCGAGCGGGGAGCGTTTCAGCGGGGCGTCGAGCGGCCGTTAAAGGCAGCCCATTTTCCCTGGTGTGTTGTCCAGCATCCCGTGGCAGCCTGAAGTGCCCGCTTGGTGTGGGTCTTCCCTGCCGTCCGGCCTTGTCGCTGTTCGCGACGTTCTCTATCCTCCCGGGAACTTTCCGGTTCGAGGGCGATGGATCGCCCGTTTCGCTCGCAGCAAGGATGTCGGCATGAGTTTCACCGGATCGAGTTCCGCGTGCGCCGCAGAGGCTGGAGTCGTGGAGCGGCGACCGGCCGCGATGCATGGTCGTGGATCTCACTCCATCAAGCACGCGGTTCCACGCGACAGCGGCGGGGAGACCGAGATGCGGTTCGCCAAGGAGACGGCGGGCCGGGTCGCGGCCTGGCTCCAAGCCCGCCAGGCAGCTGACGGCCACTGGCGCGGCCCCCTCGAAGGGGACACGATCCTGGAGAGCGAGTTCATTCTCATTCTCGCCTGGGCAGGCCGGCTCGACCGGCCCGACGTCCCCGGCGCGGCCCGCCGCATCCTGCGGCTGCAGCTTCCCGAGGGAGGCTGGGCGATCCACCCGGGCGGCCCAGTCGATGTCAGCGCCAGCGTCAAGGCATATCTCGCCCTGAAGCTCACCGGCCATGATCCCCGGTCGCCGGCCCTTGTCCGGGCCCGCGAGGCGATCGCCGCCGCCGGCGGTCCCTGGGCGGTCAACAGCTTCACGAAGTTCTACCTGGCGCTGCTCGGCCAGATGCCTTACTCCGCCTGCCCGGCGGTGCCGCCCGAGGCCGTGCTCCTGCCCGACTGGTTTCCGGTGAACCTGCACCGGGTATCGGCCTGGTCGCGAACGATGATCGTGCCGCTGTCGCTGATGTGGGCCTTCAAGCCGCTGCGCCGCGTCCCGGCCGACTGCGGCATCGCCGAGCTGTTCGGTGAGCGGGATCGCCACGGGGGTCCGCCCCCGGCCGATCGCAGCTTCTGGTCCCGATTCTTCCGCGGCACCGACCGGTTCATGAAGGCTTGCGAGGCGGTCGGCTTCATGCCGCTGCGGGCGCGGGCGATCCAGGCCTGCCGCCGCTGGATGCTGGAGCGGTTCGACGGCAGCGACGGCCTCGGCGCCATCTTCCCGCCGATCGTGTGGAGCATCGTCGCCCTGCGGGCCATGGGCTGCGCCGAGGATGCCCCGGAACTGAAGGAGTGCTGGCGGCAGCTCGACGCCCTCGTCGAGTTCGAGGCCGACGGCACGACCCGGCTGGAGCCATGCCGTTCGCCCGTCTGGGACACGGCGATCACGCTCATCGGCCTCGTCGAGGCGGGTGCGGCCGGCGATCGCACCGTCGATGCCGACGCCCTCGCCCGGGCCGTGGACTGGCTGCTCGACAACGAGATCCGCGCTACGGGCGACTGGGCCCGGCGCACGCGGGCGGAGCCCTCGGGCTGGTGCTTCGAATACGCCAACCGCTTTTACCCCGACGTCGATGACACCGCGATGGTGGTCATCGCCCTGGCGACGTGGCGGGCGGCGGTTCGCCCCGCGCAGGCTCGGGCCGCGGCGGCGCGGACCGCGCGGGTCGACGCCGCGATCGGCCGCGCCGTGGCCTGGCTGGAGGCGATGCAGAACACCGACGGTGGCTGGGGAGCGTTCGACCGCGACAACGACTGCGAGCTGCTCTGCAAGGTGCCGTTCGCCGACCACAACGCGATGATCGATCCGAGTTCGCCCGATCTGGCTGGCCGGGTGCTCGAGGCCTTCGGAAAGACCGGCATGCGGCGCGGTCACCCGGCCGTCGAGCGGGCGATCGTCTACCTGGAGAAGACCCAGGAGGCCGACGGTTCATGGTACGGCCGCTGGGGCGTGAACTACATCTACGGCACCTGGCAGGCACTGCAAGGATTGCAGGCGGTGGGCATGGCCCCGGCCGAACCGCTCGTCGCACGGGCCGCCGACTGGCTCGAGGCCCATCAGCAGCCTGATGGTGGCTGGGGCGAGTCGCCCGACAGCTACGCCGATCGGGCGCTCGCGGGGGTCGGGCCGGTCACCGCCTCGCAGACGGCATGGGCCGTGGCCGGCCTGGTGGCCGCGGGCCGCGGCGAGTCGCCGGCGGTCCACGCCGGTGTCCGCTGGCTGGTGCAGCGGCAGGATGCCGACGGCACCTGGGAGCAGGAGGAGTTCACGGGCACCGGGTTCCCGCAGGTGTTCTACCTGAAATACCACTGGTATCCGATCTACTTCCCTCTGATCGCGCTGGTGCGGGCGGCCCGTCAGGCGGCCGGCCGGCGGATGGAGCGTGTCGCATGAGCGTGCCTGTCGGACAGATGCTGGCGGTGCTGCGGCATGTGGCCATCCAGCGGCTGCGGGGCAACGACCGCTATCCGCTCGTGCTCATGCTGGAGCCGCTGTTTCGCTGCAATCTCGCCTGTGGCGGCTGCGGCAAGATCCAGCACCCCACCGAGATCCTCCGGTCGCACCTCACTCCGGAGCAATGCTTTCAGGCGGTGGACGAGTGCGGCGCCCCGATTGTCTCGATCCCCGGCGGCGAGCCGCTGCTCCATCCGCAGATCGAGCAGATCGTGGCGGGCATCGTGGCCCGGAAAAAGTATCTCTACCTCTGCACCAACGCCCTCAGGCTCGAGGAGATGCTGCCGCACTTCGAGCCCTCCCCCTACCTCGCCTTCTCCGTGCACCTCGACGGGCCTCGCGAGGAGCACGACCACGCCGTCTGCCGGGAGGGCGTGTACGACGCCGCGGTGGCGGCGATCAAGGCCGCCCGGCGGGCCGGATTCCGCGTGACGACCAACTCCACGCTGTTCACCGACGCCGATCCCGACCGCTACCGGAAGTTCTTCGACGACGTGATGACCCTCGGCGTCGAGGGGATGATGATCTCGCCGGGCTATTCCTATTCGAAGGCGCCCGACCAGGATCATTTTCTCCCGCGGCAACGCAGCCAGTCGCTCTTCCGCCGCATGCTCGATGGGGCGCCGCGGCGTTGGAAGTTCAACCAGTCGCCCGTGTTCCTCGAGTTCCTCAAGGGAGCGTGGGAGCTGGAGTGCCGGCCGTGGGGCACGCCCACCTACAACCTCTTCGGCTGGCAGCGGCCCTGCTACCTGCTCGACGAGGGCTATACCAAGACCTTCCGCGAACTGATGGAGGAGACCGACTGGGACCGCTACGGCCGGGCCAGCGGGAATCCCAAGTGCCGCGACTGCATGGTCCACTGCGGCTACGAGCCGGCGGCGGTCGAGGCGACGTTCGGATCGCTCGGCGGGCTGCTCGCCACGGCGCGGCTGATGATCTTCGGCCCGCCGCGGGCCAAGCCCGCCGATCTGCGGCCCCTGCCCGCCCCCGCCCCGCGGCTTCAGCCCAACGGCCTGCCCGCCCTGCCGGTCCTCGACCACGTGGCGTGAACCGGCTCACAGCCTGCGTTCACGGACCATGCGGGCGGCGTCGATGGCGGCGCCGCGGGCGCCGGCCGTGTCGCCCGACGGCATGACGTGGATCGGCAGGTCGGCCTGCTCCTCCCGTTGCGTCGGCATGCCGGCGCGGATCTCGGCGATGAACCAGCGGCGGAAGGCCTCGTCGGTCTCCACCGCCCCGCCCCCCACGATCAGCGCGTCGGGATCGAAGATGTTGATCATCTCATCGAAGAACAGGCCGAGCGCCCGGGCCTGAACGCTGAAGATCGCCCGACAGAGTTCGTCGCCCCGCTCGGCGAGGCCGCGGACGCGTTTCGCGGCCGTGGCCATGTCGGCTTCCGCCGCGAGCGGATGGCCCGGATGCCGGGCGAGGAAGTGCGGCAGGAGCGACTGCCGGATCGCCGTCAGCGAGCAGAGCGATTCCAGGTCACCCGTCCGCCCGCAGTTGCACCGCGGCACGAGGCCCTCGACGCCGGAGATTGTCGTCCAGGGGATGAGCACGTGCCCCAGCTCGCCGCCGAACCCGTTGCGGCCCGTGACCACACGGCCGCCAGTGATCACGCCGCCGCCGAGGCCCGTGCCGATGATCGCGGAGACGCTCGTGGCCTCGTTCTCGGAGCCGAAGATCGCGACGTGGCCCCACAGGGCGGCGGCATTGCCGTCGTTGAGGTAGCTGACCGGCAGGCCGAGCCGCCGCTCGAGCCCCGCCCGCATGTCGAAGCCGGCCCACTCCGGATGCACGAAGTTCGTCGAGCCGCGGCGGCTCAAGACGCCCGCGGCGCTCGCCGGCCCGGGCGTGTCGAGGCCGACGGCCACGAGCTTCTCGCTGGGCAGGCCCGCCCGCTCGGCCGCCGCCCGCAGGCCGTCCTCGATCTGTGTCAGGCACACGTCCGGTCCCTCGACACTGCGGGCCGGATGCTCGCACAGGCCGTCGATGAGGAACTGGCCGCGCTCGTCGAGAAACGTGTAGTTGATCGCGGTGCCGCCAAGATCGATGCCGGCGACGACTTTTTCAGCGGGTGACACGGGGCAGTCCTTTCCGGGATCGGGAGCGGTTCAGCGGTGAGCCGTGGAGCCCAAGCCGGCTCGGGGCCGGCAGGAGTTGCGTCGCTGGCGGCCGCACGCCACGCTCCGCATCCTCACGCCGATCCCCTCGCCTGCCTCTACGGAATCAAACGAGCGTCCTGGTGCGAGGGGCTTTCGAGGAGGCAAGCCTGTCGAATCGTCTGGCTTCGGAAGCGAGTGGAGGCATGCATGCCGGTCATCCGCCCGCCGCCGCGGCGAGGCCGCGCTTGATGCGGGCGGTGATCGACCGCAGACCGCGGGCGCGGAGGATGCCCAGCACCTCGGCCAGCCCGAGCCGCTCGAGCAGGTCCTCGGGGATGGCGGCCGCCTCCGTCGCCGGCTGACCGTTCACGGCCGCGGCGACGATGGCGACGAATCCCTTGACGGTGGGCGCCTCGGGGGCGACCTCGGCCACGACGTGCGCCCTGCCCTGCTCCACCTCCGTCCACAGGAACACGGGCGTCTGGCACTCGTGCACCCGCCGATCCTCGGACGCCTTGCGGGCCTCGTACGCGGCGGACAGCGGCGGCAGGCCGTTGGCGTAGTCCACCAGCAACTCGAGCTTTTCTCGGCCGTCGAGGTCGGAAAACTCGGCGACGATCTCGTCGACCCTCTCGCGAACGCCCATGGTGCTTTAGGCGTGGGCGGTGGTCGCCGGCGTGGCGGCCATGCCCCCCGGCTCGGCACCCTTGGCGATCGGCACGCGGACGGCATTGCCCCACTCGAGCCAGGAGCCGTCGTAGTTCTTCACGTTGCCGAAGCCGAGCAGATAGGTGAGCACGAACCACGTCAGGCTCGACCGCTCGCCGATGCGGCAGTAGGCGATCGTGGGCGACCGCCGCTTCATCTTCAGTTCCTTGACGTAGAGCTTTTCCAGCTCCTTGGCGGTCTTGAACGTGCCGTCCTCGTGGCAGTTCATCGGCCAGGGCACGTTGAGGGCACCGGGAATGTGGCCGCCACGGACGGCGCCTTCGTTCGGATAGTCCGGCATGTGCATCCGCTCGCCTCGGTATTCCTCGGGGCTGCGGACGTCGAGGAGTTGCTTGCCCGCCTTGCAGTGCTTCAGCACCTCGTCGCGGAGGGCACGGATCGTGCCGTCCTGCTCCTGGGCGGTGTACGTGGCCCGCGGGTACGAGACCCGGTCGCTCGACCAGGCCCGGCCGTCGAGTTCCCACCGCTTCCGGCCGCCGTTCATGATCCGGCAGTCCTTGTGGCCGTAGAGCTTGAAGACCCAGAAGGCGTAGCAGGCCCACCAGTTGTTCTTGTCGCCGTAGAACACCACGGTGGTGTCGTTGGAGATGCCCCGCTCGGCGCACAGCCGCTCGAAGGCCGAGCGGTCGATGTAGTCACGGACGACCTGGCACTGCAGGTCCACGGCCCAGTCGATTTCCACCGCGCCCGGGATGTGGCCCTGCGTGTAGAGGGCCCGGTCCTCGTCGGATTCCACGATCCGCACGGCGGGGTCGGAGAGGTGCTCTGCCACCCAGGCGGTGGAAACCAGCACGTCGGGCTGCGCGTACTCGGGCATGGCGGAACTCCTCGCTGCGATGCAGAAAACGGCCGCTTTCCGGCCCCAATTCATCGTAGTCCATGCCGCGCGGCGCAGCAACGGCCCCTCATGGGACGACGGGGTTTTGATAGGATCGGAAGAGACAGTTCCACACGCCCCCTCCCTTCCCGCGAGCATCGCCGACCCCATGGGCCCCGCCTTCATCTTCCAGATCTCGGACCTCAACAAGAAGTTCGGCCAGCGCGAGCTGCTCAAGAACGTCAACCTCGCCTTCTATCCCGGGGCGAAGATCGGCCTCCTCGGCCGCAACGGCGCCGGCAAGAGCACGCTCATGAAGATCATGGCGGGCATCGACAAGGAGTTCGACGGCGAGGCCCGGCTCGCCGAGGGCTACACCGTCGGCTACCTGGAGCAGGAGCCGAAGCTCGACCCTGCCAAGACGGTGTTCGAGAACGTGATGGACGCGGTCGATCATTCCCGGGCCGTGCTCCGCCGGTACGAGGAGATCAACGCCCGGTTCGCCGAGCCCCTCGGCGACGACGAAATGGAGAAACTGCTCGCCGAGCAGGCCCGCGTGCAGGACGAGATCGACGCCAAGAACCTCTGGGATCTCGACCGGCAGGTGGAGATCGCCATGGACGCCATGAATCTCCCGCCCGGGGACTGGGGCGTGACCAACCTGTCGGGTGGCGAGCGACGCCGCGTCGCCCTCTGCAAGCTGCTCCTCGAAAAGCCCGACCTGCTGCTGCTCGACGAGCCCACGAACCACCTCGATGCCGAGAGCGTCAACTGGCTGGAGCGGCACCTCGCCGAGTACACGGGCACCGTCGTCGCGGTGACGCACGACCGCTACTTCCTCGACAACGTGGCCAAGTGGATCCTGGAGGTCGATCACGGCCGGGGCATCCCTTTCGAGGGCAACTATTCCGCCTGGCTCCAGCAGAAGAAGGCCCGCCTGGAATTGGAGGAGAAGCAGGCCTCCGCCCGGCAGAAGACGCTCGACAAGGAATTGGAGTGGGTGCGGATGTCGCCCAAGGCGCGGCAGGCCAAGAGCAAGGCCCGCATGGCGGCCTACGAGAAGCTCGCCGCCGAGCAGGCCGCCGTCCGCGACCAGGACATCGAGATTTTCATTCCCGCCAGCCGGCCGCTCGGCGACCAGGTGATCGACGTCGAGAACATCTCCAAGGCCTTCGGCGACAAGCTGCTGTTCGAGAACCTCTCCTTCCGCCTGCCCCCCGGCGGCATCGTGGGCATCATCGGCCCCAACGGTGCCGGCAAGACGACGCTCTTCCGCATGCTCGTGGGCGCCGAACAGCCCGACGCGGGCGCGATCAAGGTCGGATCGACCGTGGACATCGGCTACGTGGATCAAAACCGTGACGCCCTCGATCCCGAGAAGACGGTGTTCGAGGAGATCTCGGGCGGCCACGACACGATCGAGCTGGGCAAGCGCACGGTCAACGCCCGCAGCTACGTGGCCAAGTTCAACTTCATGGGTCCCGACCAGCAGAAGAAGGTGGGCACGCTCTCCGGCGGTGAGCGGAACCGGGTGCACCTGGCCAAGCTGCTCCGCGGCGGGGCCAACCTCCTGCTTCTCGACGAGCCGACCAACGATCTCGACGTCGACACGCTGCGGTCGCTGGAGGAGGGCATCACGAGCTTCGCCGGATCGGTGGTGGTGATCACCCACGATCGCTGGTTCCTCGACCGGCTGGCGACTCACATCATCGCCTTCGAAGGGGACGGCTACGTCCACGTCTGCGAGGGCAACTTCGAGGTCTACGAACGGAGCCGCAAGGAGCGGCTGGGCCTCGACGCCGACGAGCCGCACCGCTTCCGCTACAAGAAGCTCACGAAGTGACGCGGATTTCGGCCAAGCGGGTGGTCGTGCGGCATGGATGGCGGGATGGTTTTCCTGCCCGGAGTCCCCGGGTTGCCACCCGGGGCTTCTTGGGCACACACACAACACGGCACAAACCGTCCCGGGTTTCCACCCGGGGCTTCTTGGGTCAGCACGCCGCTCCCCCAAAAAGCCCCCGGCGGTAGCCGGGGGACTCCGGGTGGCATGCCTTCGCGGGAGCCATGCGCTGCTGGTTCGCAGCGGGGAATCGCGAACCCTCGTGCGGCATGGATGGCGGGATGGTTTTCCTGCCCGGAGTCCCCGGGTTGCCACCCGGGGCTTCTTGGGCGCGCGCGTCACTCCCACACGGGATACCTTGCCGCCCTGTTCCCAAAAAGCCCCCGGCGGTAGCCGGGGGACTCCGGGTGGAACACGAGCCCGCATGCCATGCCACGCGTGCCCGAACCGGCGAATCGCCTGCGGCCCCAGCTGCATGGATGGCGGGAAGGCCTTCATGCCCGGAGTCCCCGGGTTGCCACCCGGGGCTTCTTGGGCACACACACAACACGGCACAAACCGTCCCGGGTTGCCACCCGGGGCTTCTTGGGCACACGCGTCACTCCCACACGGGACACCGTGCCGCCCTGTTCCCAAAAAGCCCCCGGCGGCAGCCGGGGGACTCCGGGTGGCGCACCGTCCTGGGAGCCATTCGCTGCGGGTTCGCAGCGGGGAATCGCGAACTCTCGTGCGGCATGGATGGCGGGATGGTTTTCCTGCCCCGCTCACGCCATCGGCAGCTGGATGGCCGCCGCCGCGGCGCGGAGCTCCTTGGGCAGCGGAAAGTAGACCTCCTCCTCCCGGATCGTCCGTTCCTCGACGGTCGCCCCGAACCGCCCCTTGAGCCACGCGACACAATCCTGCACGACGCTTTCGGGGGCGCTGGCCCCGGCGGTGATCACGACCGTCTCGTCGCCGCGGAACCAGCCGGAGTCGATCTCGTCGGCGCCGTCGATGAGGTAGGCCGGGATGCCGCGCTCGCGGGCCAGTTCGGCCAGCCGCTGGCTGTTGGAACTGTTCTGGCTGCCGAGCACGAGCACGAGCTGGGCGTCCGCGGAGAGCAGCCGCACGGCCTCCTGCCGGTTCTGCGTGGCATAGCAGATGTCGTCCTTCGGCGGCCCGACGATCTGCGGGAACCGCGCCTTGAGGCGGGCGATGATCCGCGAGGCGTCGTCCACCGAGAGCGTCGTCTGCGTGAGGTAGGCGAGCTTGTCGTCCGGGCCGAACGGCAGGGCATCGACCTCCTCTGCCGTCTCCACGAGTGTGAAGGCGTCCGGCGCCTGCCCCATCGTGCCGATCACCTCGTCGTGCCCCTCGTGGCCGATGAGCATGATGTGGTAGCCCTGCTTGGCGTATTTGATCGCCTCGAGGTGCACCTTCGTGACCAGCGGGCAGGTGGCGTCGATGGCCCGCAGGCGGCGGGACTCCGCCACCCGGCGGACCTCGGGCGCCACGCCGTGGGCCGAGAACAGGAGCACGGCTTCCTCGGGCACCTCCTCGACCGTGTCCACGAACACCGCCCCCTCCCGCGTGAATCGCTCGACGACGTGCTTGTTGTGCACGATCTCGTGGAACACGTAGACCGGCTTGCCGTACAGCTTGATCGCCGTGTCGAGCGTGTCGATGGCCATGTTGACGCCCGCACAGAATCCGCGGGGGCTGGCCAGGAGGATGTTCATGGGCGATCCATGGAGGGCGGGCAGGTGGCGGACGGCGACGACACGGTATGGTAGTGGCAGCCGGTGGACCCGGCCAGATTCCCTGCGGTCGCCCGCGCATGAGCAGCGAAGCGATGAGTGCCCGTCATACCGCCGCGGCCCGCCGTGATCCGGCCGCCTGGCGGCTGGCCCCGGTGCCCGCCGGAGGCGACCTCGATGCCGCGCGGGCGTTCTGCCGGGAGGTGGCGGCCCGGCACTACGAGAACTTCACCGTCGCCACGCGGCTGGTCCCGCCGCGGCTGCGGCAGCACCTGGCGAACGTCTACGCCTTCGCCCGCTGGGCCGACGATCTCGCCGACGAGGCGGCGAGCACCGCCGCGGCGACGGCGGCGCTGACCGCATGGCGCGGCGAACTCGACGACTGTTTCGCCGGTCGGCCGCGGCATCCGGTGTGCGTGGCGCTGGCCGAGACGGTGCGGGCCACGGGCCTCGAGATCGGCCCCTTCGCCGACCTGATCGACGCCTTTCAGCAGGATCAGGTGCAGACGCGGTGCGCCGACCGCGACGCAGTGCTCGACTACTGCCGGCGGTCGGCAAATCCGGTGGGGCGAATCGTGCTGGCGCTCGAGGGCTGCCGCGAGCCGCGGCTCGTCGACATGTCCGACGCGATCTGCACGGGACTGCAGCTGGTGAACTTTTGGCAGGACATCAAGCGCGACCGGAACGCCGGCCGTGTCTACCTGCCGGCCGCCGACATGCGCCGCCACGGCGTGGTCGAGGCCGACCTCGACGCCGCACGGGCCTCCCCTGCCCTGCGGACGCTCGTCCGTGAGGAGGTGGCCTGGGCGCGGGAGTGCTTCGACCGCGGCAGTCCGCTGGCTGCCGCCGCGCCGCGGGCCCTGCGGCCGGCGATCACGATGTTTCTCGGCGGCGGCCGGGCGGTGGCGGCCGCGATCGAACGGGCCGACGGTGACACGCTGGCGCGGCGGCCGACCGTGGGCCGGGGCACGAAGTTCGCCCTGGCCGCCCGGGCCGTGTGGCAGGCTGCGGTCGTGCGGTACGGTAACCATCCATGAACGATCTGGCCGCCGATCACCGCACGTGTGCGGAAGCCCTGCGGGCTTCCGCGTCGAGCTTCGCGGCCCCGATCGCCTTGCTGCCGGCTGCGAAGCGGCGCGGCACCACCGCCCTGTATGCCTTCTGTCGGCGGGCGGACGACATCGTGGACGATGCGGCCGATCCGGCCACGGCCCGGGAGGCGCTCGCCGCCTTCGCGGGCACGGTCGCGGAGGCGGTCGACGGCGGCCACGTGGACGATCCCGTCGTGCGGGCGCTCGCCGACACGGTCCGCCGCTTCGGCGTGCCCCGCGGCTCGATCGACGCCATTCTCGACGGCGTCCGCATGGATCTCGACCGTGATCGCTACGAGACGTTCGCCGACCTGGAGGAATATTGCCGCCGCGTGGCCTCCGCGGTCGGCGTGGCGGCGATCCACATCTGGGGATTCACCGATCCGGCGGCGGTCGCCGTGGCCCACGACGTGGGCCTCGCGTTCCAACTGACGAACATCCTCCGCGACGTTCCCGAGGACCTGGCCCGGGGCCGCGTCTATCTTCCCGCCGCGGACTTTCGCGCCGCGGGCTGCACCGTGGACGATCTGATCGCGGGCCGCATCGGCGCGGGTTTCAGCCGGCTCGCGGCCCTGGAGTGCGACCGGGCGGCCGCCTGTTTCGCCCGTGGTGCCCGGCTCGATCGCATGCTCACGACCGATGGCCGGATGGCATGGCGGGCGATGTTCGGCGTCTACCGCCGCCTGTTCACGGCGGTCCGTCGGGCAGGGCCGGCGATCTTCACGGCCCGCGTTCGGCCCGGCCGTGCGCGGCTCCTCGCGGCCGCCCTGACGACGACGCTCCTGGGCCCCTTGCCTCCCTGGCGACGGAGCGGTTCATGAGCATGGCCATGCGTGATGCCGCCGTGTCCGGCGTCGATCCTGCGCGGGTGGCGATCGTCGGTGGCGGGCTGGCCGGCCTCGCCGCGGCGGCGGCCCTGGCCGAGGCCGGCATCCCGGCCGTGATCCTGGAATCGCGTCGGCACGCCGGCGGCCGGGCGGCGTCGTTCGAAGATCCCGTGTCGGGGGGCCTCGTGGACGCCTGTCAGCACGTGGCGATGGGCTGCTGCACGAACTTTCTCGATCTCTGCGTGCGGACCGGCCTGACCGCGGCGCTCCGCCGCGACCGCACGCTCTCGTTCATCGGCCCGGACGGTCGCCGGGCCGAGTGCACCCCCTCGCGGCGGCTGCCGGCGCCGCTGCATCTCGCCCCGCTCCTGCTCGGCATGCGGCACTTCACCCTGGGCGAAAAGGTCGCCCTGGCCCGCGGCATGCTCCGGCTTGCCCGGCCGGCCGCGGACGCGGAGTCGCGCACGGCGCTCGACTGGCTCCGCTCCAGCGGCCAGCCGGACGCGGTGATTCGCCTCTTCTGGCAGCCGGTGATCGAGAGCGCCCTGGGCGAGTCGCTCGACCTGGTGAGCCTGGCCGCCGCGCGGAAGGTGGCCGTCGACGCATTCCTCGCGCATCGCGATGCCGCCGATTTGATCGTGCCGACCGAGCCACTCGGCACGCTGTTCGGGACGCGGCTCGTGGGCTGGCTGCGGGACCGCGGCGTGACGGTCCGCACCGGAATGTCTGCGACCGGTTTCGACCGCGCCGCCGGCGCGATAGTTGCCGTCCGCTGCGGAGAGGAAGCGGTGCCCTGCGCCGCCGCGATCGTCGCCGTGCCCTGGCGGCAGGCGGCCCGGCTCCTGCCCGACGTCGTGCCCGCCGCCGACGAGCGGCTCGTCGGGTCGCCGATCACGGCCGTGCACCTGTGGTTCGACCGCGACGTGATCGACGTGCCGCATGCCGTGCTCGTGGGGCGGGTGTCGCAATGGGTGTTTCGCGGCGCGGCGGCCGGCCACTGCCAGGTCGTGATCAGCGCCTCCCGCGGGCTCATGGACGGCGATCGGGAGCGGCTCCGCGACACCGTCGTCGCGGAACTGCGGGAGATTTTTCCGCCGGCCCGCACGGCCCAACTTCGCGCCGCGCGGGTGGTGACCGATCCCACCGCGGTGCTCTCGGTGCGGCCGGGCGTGGAGGCGGTGCGGCCGAGTCCGGGCACGGCCGTCGCCAATCTCTTCCTGGCCGGCGACTGGACCGCGACCGGCTGGCCCTCGACGATGGAAGGGGCCATTCGCAGCGGGCGGGCGGCCGCGGAGGCGGCGGGCCGGGCCCTCGGCCGACCGGTCAGCGCGTTGGTCGCGGACCTGCCGCGGAATCCGCTGGTTCGCCTGCTGGCCGGTCGGCTATGACCGCGGCCTCTCCTGCAAGTGCTCCGCACAGCCGCTCGAGTTCGGCTGCGAGCGTGCGGCCATCGACCACCGCGTGCTCGTAGAGCCGCCACAGATCGACCGCCGCCGCGGGCCGGCGGCCGACCGCGCCGACGACGGCGCCCAGGCGGCGGAGCGCCGACTGCGGCCGCGCCAGGCCCGCGACCTCCGCAGGCAACGTCTGCGAGGCATCGTCGGAGACGACCCGGACTCCGAGGCACGGCAGGCGGGCGGTGGCCGCCACCGTCGCGATCGCATGGGTTTCCATGTCGACGATCGCCGCGCCGGTCCGGGCGGCGAGCGCCCGCTTGGCCGCCACCGTGGCGACGACCTCGGTCACGCTGACCAACAGCGGCTCGGCCGCTCCCGCATCGACATGCGCGAGGGGGATGCGCGTGCCGGCCTGGTCGGTCGTCACGGCGGCCGGCCGCACGAGGCAGCCGCGTGGCAGGGCGGGATCGAGGCCGCCGGCGAATCCGGCCGACACCAGCCGCCGTGGCCGGTGGCCGTCGATCATCAGGGCCGCGGCCCGGGCCGCGGCAGGCCCGCCCACCCCGGAGACGCACCACGCCACCCGGACACCGGCCACCGTGCCCTCGAGCACCACGCCGCCTGGGCCCCGCCACTCGACACGGTCCGTGGCCCGGCGCTCGAAAGCGTCGGCCTCGATGGCCAGGGCGAACACGATGCCCGCTTCGCAGCCGCGATCGGGACCGCGAGGGTTCGGGCTCATGGTGTGCTGGCAGCGAGCGGAGGAGGCGCGGCGGTGTGCGGTCGTCGGCCGCCGCCGGCACGGAGCGGCAGGGCCACCGTCACGGTCGTGCCCTGCCCGACGCCGCTTGCCACAGCGATCGTCCCCCCGTGTCGTTCGACGATCGCCTTGCAGATCGGCAGTCCGAGACCGCCGCTGCGACCGTCGTGGCGGGAGCGGGCGGGATCGGTCTTGTAGAACCGGTCGAAGATGCGGGCGATGTGCCCGGCGGCGATGCCTTCGCCCGAATCACGGACGGTCAGCAGGGCGCGGTCCGCGTCGGCCGCCAGGCGGACGCTCACGGTTCCGCCGGGCGGCGTGAACCGGATGCCGTTGTCGAGCAGGTTGCCGAGCACCTGGCGAAACTGCGCGGCGCTGCCCGGCAGGACGACGGGGGCCGCGTCCACTGTGATCCGGACGCCGCGCTCCTCGGCCACGCCGGCGAACATCGCCGCCGTCTGCCGGACGACGGCGGCCAGGTCCAGATCCTCACACGTCGTGGTGGCATCGTCTCCTCCCGCCTCGGCCAGCGTCAGCATGGCATTCGCCAGTGACGAGAGGTGCCGCATCTCCTCGAGCACCTCCTCGAGGGTCTCGCGATACTCGGCCGGTGATCGGTCATGTGAGACCGCCACTTCCACCAGGCTGCGCATGGCGGCGAGCGGCCCGCGCAGCTCGTGGGCGGCGTCGGCCACGAACTGCTGCTGGCGATCGACGTGGTCGGCGACATGGTCGAGCAGCCGGTTGATGGTGCGGGCGAGCCGGTCGAGTTCGTCGCGGCTGCCGCGGACCGGCAGCCGGTCGCCGAGTCTCGTGGGGCGGAGCTGATCGGCGATCTGGAGGATGTCGCCGACCGGCCGCGTCGCCCGCCGGGCCAGCCACCAGCCCGCCACTGGCGTGAGCATTGCCAACGCCAGTCCGACCACCGTCAACTGCTGCAGCAGGCTCGTCAGCCGCTCGTCGAGGCCGGTCGTGTCGGTGCCGACCCGCACGTGGTAGGTGGGCTGCCCCGGCCGGGTGATGCGGAGCCGCACGTAGCGATACGGGCCCACCTGGACGATGTTCTCCTCCCGGTCGAGGTTGTGCGGCGGATAGTCCGCGACGGATGCCGGGCAGTGCACGCTCTTCCAGATGGTGGTGCCATCCTCCGTGAGCAGCTGGCTGAACCAGCCGCGTTCCTCGTGGCTGCGGGCCTTGCGGCCGATTTCGGCGACCACGGCGTCGATGTTCGGTGAGAGGTCCTGGAGCGCCAGCACGACTTCCGTCGCACCGGAGCGGAGTTCGGCGTCGGCGTCCGCATACAACGTCGCGCGGGCGATGATCCGGGCGGCCACGAGCGAGGCCAGCGTCATCGCCAGCACGACCGCGGTGTTCCAAAGCGTGAGCCGCGCCCGGAGAGTCGTCATCGGCGCCCAGTCAGGCCACGGCGAGCGCATAGCCGCGGCCCCGGATGGTGCAGATGAACGAATCCGACCGATCCTTGTCGATCTTGCCCCGCAGGCGGTTGATGTGGACCTCGATGACGTTCGTCGGCCCGTCCCAGTCGAATCCCCAGACATGCTCGCAGAGCATCTTTCGGGTCACGACCTGGCCGTTGAAACGCATCAGCAGCTCGAGGATGCTGAACTCGGTCGGCGTAAGCTCGATCGTTCGTCCGGAGAGCGTCACCCGCTTCGTGGCCAGCGTGAGGTGGAGCGGGCCCGCCGCCATCTCCAGCGCCGGCTTGTGGCCGGCGCGGCGGTGGATCGCCTCGATCCGGGCCAGCAGTTCGTCCACCGCGAACGGCTTCACGAGATAGTCGTCGGCGCCCGCCGTGAAGCCCCGCAGCTTGTCGGGCACCGTGCCGAGGGCCGTGAGCACGAGCACGGGGGTGCGGATGCCCGCCGACCGGGCCGCCTCCAGCACCGACAGGCCGCCGGTTTTCGGCAGCATGAGGTCCAGCACGACCAGGTCGCTCGAGGCGAGCGTGCGGTCGCGGATCGCCGTGTCGCCGTCCGCGACCCACGTGCATTCGTGGCCCGCTTCGCGCACCGCCTTTCCGACCGCCTTCGCGATGACGGGATCGTCCTCGATGATCGCCACGTGCATGGGGTTGTCATCCGGGGTGGGCGGCCGACCGCGGCCCCACCCGGAAGTCTACACCACCCGTGTCACTCCCACTCGATGGTGGCGGGCGGCTTGGAAGACACGTCGTAGACGACGCGGTTGATGCCCCGCACCTCGTTGATGATCCGGGTGGAAATCCGGGCCAGGACGTCGTAGGGGAGGTGGCTCCAGTCGGCGGTCATGAAGTCCTCGGTCTCGACGGCCCGGACGGCGAGCACGTCGTCGTAGGTTCGCGCGTCGCCCATCACGCCCACGCTCTGCACCGGCAGCAGCACGGCGAAGGCCTGCGACACCTTCCGCATCAGCCCGGCCCGCTCCAGTTCCTCGAGCACGACCGCGTCGGCCTCCCGCAGTTTGTCGAGCCGCGGCTTCGTCACCTCGCCGAGGCAGCGGACCGCCAGGCCAGGTCCCGGGAACGGATGCCGCCACACGATCCGCTCCGGCAGACCCAGCTGCAGGCCGAGCTGCCGGACCTCGTCCTTGAACAGGTCGCGGAGCGGCTCGATGAGCTGGAACTGCAGGTCCTCCGGCAGGCCGCCGACGTTGTGGTGGAGCTTGATGGTGGCGGCGGGGCCGTCGGGGGCGGCGCCGCTCTCGATGACGTCCGGATAGAGCGTGCCCTGGGCGAGGAACTTCGCCCCGCGGATCTTGGCGGCCTCGTCGGCGAAGCAGTCGACGAACGTCCTGCCGATCCGCCGCCGCTTCTCCTGCGGCTCCGTCACGCCGGAGAGGACCTCGAGAAACCGCCCTTCGGCGGGCACGACGTGCAGATCCGTTTTGAAGTGCTCGGTGAACTCCTCGATCACGGCGGCGGCCTCGTTCTTCCGCAGCAGGCCGTTGTCGACGAGGATGCACGAGAGCTGGTCGCCGATCGCCCGCGACAGCAGCGCGGCGACGACGGCGGAGTCGACGCCGCCCGAGAGGCCGCAGATCACGCGCTCGCTTCCCACGCGGGCCCGCAGTTCGGCGATCGTGGTCGCGGCGAAGTCTTCGAGCCGCCACGAGCCGGAACAGCCGCAGGTGGCACGGAGGAAGTTGGCCAGCATCCGCCCGCCCGCGGGCGTGTGCGTGACCTCGGGGTGAAACTGCAGGCCGTAGACCGGCAGCGTGCGGTGGCGGACCGCCGCCATCGGGCAGGTGGCCGTGCGGGCCAGCGGCACGAAGTCGGCGGCGACGGTGTCGACCTGGTCGCCGTGGCTCATCCACACTTCCGTCTGCGGCGGAACGCCCGCGAAGATCGGGTCGCCGGTGGTCACCTCGCAGGCGGCCCGGCCGTACTCCCGGGCCTCGGCCCTGCCGACCTGGCCCCCGAGCGCGTCGCAGGCCAGCTGCATGCCGTAGCAGATGCCGAGCACCGGGATGCCGAGCCGGAACAGGTCGGGGTCGCACCGCGGCGCCCCGGCCTCGTACACGCTCGACGGTCCGCCCGAGAGGATGATGCCGCGCGGGGCAAGCTCCCGCAGCCGCGTGGCGGAGATGTCGTGCCGCACGATCTCGCAGTAGACGTGCTGCTCGCGGACGCGGCGGGCGATCAACTGGGCGTACTGCGACCCGAAGTCGAGCACGACGATCCGCTCGGCCTGCTGGGGGCGGGAGTGGGTCGGTGGCGAAACGCTGCTGGCGGACATGGCGTGCATCGGGGCGGGAGCGGCGGCAAGACCGGAAAAGCCCGCCAGTATAGCGCGGGTGGGCAAGGTTGCTATAGTGTGGCCTCCATGCTCATCCTGCTCACGAACGACGACGGCATCTACGCCCCCGGCCTGGCCGCGATGGGGCGGGCCCTCCGCCGGTTCGGCGACGTGAGCGTGGTGGCGCCCGCGACCGAGCAGAGCGGCGTCGGTCACGCCATCACCTTCCTCACGCCGCTGACGGCGAAGGAGATCTTCGACGGCGACCGCAGCCGCGGCTGGGCCGTGGACGGCAGCCCGGCCGACGCCGTCAAGCTCGGGATCGCGGAGTTCTGTCCGCGGCGGCCCGACCTCGTGGTCAGCGGCATCAACAGCGGGCTCAATGCCGGCATCAACGTGCTCTACTCGGGCACGGTTGCGGCCGCCATCGAGGGGGCGTTCTTCGGCATCACGAGCATCGCGGTCTCCCTCGAATGGGACGAGCACGCCGACTACGACCGGGCCGCGGAGATCGCGATCGACGTCATCGGCGGGCTGCTCGACCGCCGGCCGGCGCCGGGCAGCCTGTTCAACCTCAACATTCCCACGCGGGCGCTGCAGGGCGTGCCGGAGCTGCGCGTGGTGCCGATGGGCGTGTTTCGGTATGGCGAAGCGTTCGAGCGGCGGGTCGATCCGCGGGGGCGGGCCTACTACTGGGCCACGAACGATCCGCCGCCGCCGCCATCGCCCGTGGAGACCGACGTCGCGGCGCTGGCGGCGGGGGCCGTCACGCTCACGCCGCTGGAGTACGACCTCACGCATCGCGCGGGGCTCGACATCCTCGCGGCAGGGACGTGGCGGATCGGTCCGGCGGGGTCGTGACCCCGGCCGTCACTTGTTGAGCACGGCGATCGCCAGACCGACCGCCAAGGCGACGCCGCCGGCGGCCAGGATCCAGAAGCCCAGCGGCAGGCCGGCGAACTGGAGCGGCTTCTTCGGTGGTTTCTTCGGCCGCTGATTGGCGTTCGTGCCGCCCGCCGCCTGCGGGGCACCATCGATCCGCAGGGCTGGGAATGGCTCGGCGGTCGCCGCCGCCGACGCCGGGGCGGCACGCGGGGGTGCGGTGGTCGCGCGGTTCGCCGGGCCCGTGGGCGGCTGGAACACCAGCGGCCGAGAGTCGATTGCCGAGCCGCTCCCCAGGGAACTGCTTCCAATCGAGCTGCCGCCCGACCCGCCCGACCCCGACCAGGGCTGCGGCGGAGCGTAGTGGACGTTCGACGAGCCCGGGTCCGCCGCCGGCTGCGCGGCGCGGCGCGGCGGCTGCCGACGCGGAGGCGCGGGCCGAGCCCGCGGCGCTCCGGCGGCGGTCGCGGCCAGCCAGGTCGCGAGCGCGTCGGCGATCTCCTGGGCTGATTGCGGCCGGGCGTCGGGGTGCTTCTCCAGCATTCGGAAGGAGAGCTCGGCGATCGCCGGGGGCACGTCGGCCCGCTCATCGAGCAGGTTGGGCGGCGGCTTCTTCAGGTGGGCCTGAATCCGCTCGGCGATCGAGCCCTTGGCGAACGGGGCCCGCCCGGTGAGCAGGTAGTGGAGGGTGCAGCCCAGCGCGTAGATGTCGGACCGCCGGTCGGCGATGTGGCTGTCGCGGGCCTGTTCGGGGGCCAGGTAGTCGGCCGTGCCCAGCACCTTCTCGTCGTGGGTCTGCGTTAACGAGGCGGCCTCCTCGTCGGAGCCCGCCAGCGCCAGGCCGAAGTCGAGGATCTTGACCGTGCCGCGCTTGTCCACGATCAGGTTGGCGGGCTTGATGTCGCGGTGCACCAGCCCCTCCTCGTGCGCGTGCTGGAGCCCGACCGCGGCCTGGCGGATGAAGTCGGCCGCCTCCCGGACGTCGAGCGGCCCGCCCTGCTTCACCCGGGCATGGAGGTCGTCGCCGTCCACGTATTCCATGGCGATGAAATGGATCGCGCCGGAGGTGTCGAGGTCGAGCGTGCGGACGACGTTGGGGTGGTTGAGTCGGAAGGCCTCGCGGGCCTCACGCTCGAACCGTGCCAGATAGGAGGTCTGATCGACCCGCTTGACCGGCAGCACCTTGATCGCCACCAGCCCCTTGAGCGTGGTGTGCTCGGCGAGGTAGACGCTGCTCATGCCGCCGGCTCCCAGCAGGCGGAGGAGCCGATACTTGCCCAGCATGAAGCCCTTGTGACGCCCCTTGCGGAGCTGGTCGACCTGCCATTGGGTGAGGAGTCCGCCGTCGATCAGGGCCCGGACCAGCCCCTCCGGCACCGGCTGCGTCGGGTTGGGCCACGCGGCGACCGCCGCCGCCAGTCGTGGTTCATCCACGAGCCCGCTCTTGCGGATCACCCGCAGGAAGTCGTCGATCGTCTGGACGGTGTCACTCATGGTGCGGACAATACCCCTGCACTCCATAGTAGCCCAACCATGCGGTTTCTGCTGTACACCCGCCGCGGCTGCCATCTCTGCGAGGCCGCGGAGGATTTGCTGGCCTGCATGGGCGTGGACGTGCTGCGGGTGGACGTCGATGCGGACGCGGCCGTGGCCGCGCGGTTCGGTCTGCGGGTGCCCGTGCTCGAGGCCGGCGGGCGGACGCTGCTCGAGGGACGGTTCGACGCCGACCGGCTCGCCAGGGCGTTGTCAGAGGCCGAGGTTGAGGCCGCGCCGGGCGAGCGCGTCGACGAGGCCGGCCGCTGACGCGAAGACCTCGGCATCCCAGCCGGCCTCACGGGCCCCCGCCACGTGCCCCGGGGTGTCGTCGCAGAAGAAGATCCGCTCCGCGGGCACGCGGGCCCGGCGGGCGGCCTCCGCGAAGATCGCCCCGGCGGGCTTCGCCGCGCCGACTTCGTGACTCAAGACGATCTCCCGAAAGCCGCCCGGCACGACCGCGTAGCGGCTCTCCACGATCTGCCGCCAGTGCGGGCCGCAGGTGTTGGAGAGGATGCCGATCGGGCAGCCGATCCGCTCCAGGGCCGCGATCACCGGCAGCGTCTCGACCTTGAGGGCGAACATATCGCTCGCCGCCCGGGCGAGCGCCTCCGGGTCGGAGGTGGTGCCCGTGCGGTGGGAAAACTCGGCGTGAAACCCGGGCCAGTCGCAGGCGCCGCGCTCCAGCGCCTCCTGGAGACCGTCGGCCATCACCACCTGCTCGATGGCCGCGGCCGACGCCCCGCAGACGGCCGCCATCTGCCGGAACGACCGCGGCCGGTCGAACGAGAAGATGACGTTGCCGAGATCGAAATAGACGAATTCAGGTCGCATCGCATGCCGGCGGCCGGCCGCCGCTTTCCAATGATCCCGCAGCATACTATCCTGCGCCGCTGCCGTCGTGCCGCATGTCGCGGCCGCCAGGTTTCCGTCCAGGGTCGTCGTCATGTCGTCTGCCTCGTCCGGCCTCAATCGTTACAGCGCCCGCATCACGCAGCCCCGCTCGCAGGGCGCCTCCCAGGCCATGCTCCTGGGCACGGGCCTCCAGCCGGCCGACCTCGACAAGCCCCAGGTGGGCGTGGCGAGCATGTGGTACGAGGGCAACACCTGCAACATGCACCTCGATCGCCTGGCCGCCAAGGTCCGCGAGGGGGTGGTCGCCGCCGGCATGGTGGGCATGCGGTTCAACACGATCGGCGTCAGCGACGGCATTTCGATGGGCACCGAGGGGATGAGCTACTCGCTGCCGTCGCGCGACATCATCGCCGACTCGATCGAGACCGTGATGCACGCCCAGTGGTACGACGCCCTGGTGGCGATCCCCGGCTGCGACAAGAACATGCCCGGCTGCCTGATCGCCATGGGCCGTCTCAACCGCCCCGCCCTCATGGTCTACGGCGGCACGATCAAGCCCGGGCACCTCGCCGACGGGACGACGCTCGACATCGTCTCGGCGTTTCAGTGCTACGGCGAGTACGTCGCCGGGCGGATCGACGACGGCCGTCGGGCCGACATCGTCCGCCATGCCTGTCCGGGGGCCGGCGCCTGTGGCGGCATGTATACGGCCAACACCATGGCCACGGCGATCGAGGCCCTGGGCATGGCCCTTCCCGACAGCGCCTCGATTCCCGCCGAGCACCCCGACAAGCTGCAGGAGTGCCTGCGGGCGGGGGCGGCCGTCCGCCGCCTGCTCGAACTCGACCTCAAGCCGCGCGACATCATGACCCGGCGGGCCTTCGAGAACGCCATGGTCACGATCATGGCCCTCGGCGGCTCGACCAATGCCGTGCTCCATCTGATCGCGATGGCCCGGGCCGTGGGCGTGGACCTCGCGCCGGCCGACTTCCAGAAGGTGGCCCGGCGGATCCCCTACCTCGCCGACCTCAAGCCCAGCGGCAAGTTCGTGCAGGAGGACCTGCACTCGATCGGCGGCACGAGCGGCCTGATGAAGTATCTGCTCGACAAGGGGCTGATGGACGGCGACTGCATGACCGTGACGGGCAAGACGCTCGCCGAGAACCTGGCCTCCAGCAAGGGCCTCGCGCCGGGGCAGAAGATCATCCAGCCGGTGGAGCAGCCGATCAAGCCGACGGGGCACATCACGATCCTCCACGGCAACCTGGCGCCCGACTCCGCGGTGGCGAAGATCACCGGCAAGGAGGGCTCGCGGTTCCGTGGGCCGGCCCGCGTGTTCGACAGCGAGGAGGCGATGCTGGTGGCGCTGGAGCACGGGGCGATCAGGCGCGGCGACGTGGTGATCATCCGCTACGAGGGCCCCAAGGGCGGCCCCGGCATGCCGGAGATGCTCACGCCCACGTCGGCCCTGGTGGGCGCGGGCCTCGGCAACGACGTCGCCCTGATCACCGACGGCCGGTTCAGCGGCGGGTCGCACGGGTTCATCGTTGGGCACGTCGTGCCGGAGGCCCAGGACGGCGGGCCGATCGCCCTGGTCCGCGACGGCGACATGGTGGTCATCGACGCCGACGCCGCCACCATGGACGCCGAGGTCCCGGCCGAGGAGTTCGCCCGGCGGCGGGCGGAGTGGCAGGCACCGCCGCTGAAGGCCACGCGGGGCATGCTGGCGAAGTACATCCGCTGCGTGGCACCCGCCTCGCGGGGCTGCGTCACGGACGAGTGACGAAGCCGGGCCGCGGCGACTGCGCCGCCGGGCCCCAAGCGGTTTCCCGACCAGGGCGGCCTCGATCCCGAACTTGCCGACACGGTCGACTTCCTCCGGGGCCGGCTCCGTGTCGAGGGCCGGATGTACGAGCTCTACGATTGGGCGTGCGAGTACGACTTCGTCAACCAAATCAACGTCAACAACCCCGTCTTTCCCACGGAGCGGGAATCCGGGCCGCTGACCGCCGTCACCGACCTGTGGCTCCAGCTGCGTGAAGTTCCCCTCCTGGGCATCGTCCGCGTCGGCGATCCGATCGACGCCGTCCGCTTCCGAAGCCGCGGCAGCATCCGCAACGGCCCGCCCGGCCCGCTCAATTCGATCTATGCCGACACCGGCCTGCTCCAGGGCACCTGGCAGAACATGATCGGCCTGGAGTTCGTGGGCAACAACGGCCCGTGGTCGTTTCAGTCGGAGTACTTCGGCTCCTGGCTCTACAACGCCCGCACGACGAGCGCCGGCCCCTACCTGACCAACGGGTTTCAGCCGCCGCCGGGCACGAAAGTGGGCACGGTCTACTACCAGGGCGGCTACGCCGAGGTGCTCTACTTCCTCACCGGCGAGAGCCGGACGTACTCCCGCGTCGAGTACCGGTTCGATCGCCCCGTCCCGCACAACAACTTTTACGCGATCCGCGGGGGCGGCTGGGGCCGCCGCATCAGCCTCAGCGAGGGCGCCTGGCAGGTGGGCGTGCGCTACAACTACCTCTGCCTGAGCGACGGCGAGGTCAACGGCGGCGTGCTCAACGGCTGCACGCTGGGCCTCAACTGGCTGCTCAACCCCAACGCCCGCATCTACTTCAACTACGACTTCACCTACCGCGACTTCGCCAGCACGCCCTGGAAGAAGGACGGCACGCCGGGCACCAGCTACGACGGCAGCGGCTGGATCCACGGCTTCGGCACGCGACTGGCGTTCGACTTCTGATCATCCGCGCAGGAGCCAATTCGATGCGACTCTCGAAACCTGTCCTCATCGTGGGCGGCCTCGCGATGGCGGCCGTCATCGCCGGCGGCGGGCGGCATGGAGGCTGGGATCCGCTGGGCTTCCTGTTTCCGTTCCATCACCGGTGAGGCCCGCCATGCGTCTGACCTTGAGCTGCCCGTGGACAAAGCCCTCCAGGGCCTTTTGCCACTTGGCCGGCCGGTGGAAACGCCGCGGGTTTCCGCGGCCGGCATTCCTCGCATCCTGCTCGGGCAGACTTGTTCCCCAGTCTGTGAGCATCCCCCCGCGTCGCTGGCTGGCGGCCGTCATGGCCGGCATCTGCCTGGTGGCCATCGGGCAGTCGGCTCATGCCCAGAACGACTGGCAGTTTCCCGATCCGTATTTCGGCGCCTTCCAGCATCGCCAGGCGGGCACGCCGCAAGCGGAGCGTCGCTACCGCCAGGAGATCGCCCCGCAGCAGCCGCACCGGCTCCACGAGCAGCGGCCGCCACCGGCCCACGTCAGGCCCAAGCCCCGCTGGATCAGGCACCGCGCCGGCACGTGACGCGGATGGCGGTGGCACGCGAGTGTCGCGTCGGAGCCGTTGCCATGGAGCCTTCCTGCATGGGTGGCGGGGCGGTTTTCACACCCGGAGTCCCCGGGTTTCCACCCGGGGCTTCTTGGCGCCTTGTTCACAACAAGCCCCCGGCGGGAGCCGGGGGACTCCGGGTGACAAGCCTTCCCGTTCGCCATGGAATGCGGGTTTGCACCGGGAAATTGCCTGCCGTCATCCTGCATGGACGGCGGTGTGGTTTTCACACCCGGAGTCCCCGGGTTTCCACCCGGGGCTTCTTGGGCGAGTGCGGGCGGCGCTCAGATGCCCGATCGACTCACCGCGGCACGGGCAGCGACTCGATCGGCACCGGGGGACCGGGCGCGATCACGGCGCCGGGCGGCAACCGCTCGGGCGGGATCGGGGCTCCATAGACGGGCCCGGACGGTGCAGCGGGGGCGGTGCCCGGCGCGACGCCGCCCTCCGGCGGCTGGTAATAGGGCTCGGGCTGCGGCACCGGAGCCACACCCAGTTTGGCGAGCACCTTGGAGAGCATCCGCTGCTCGAGCAGCGGGTCGCGGCCGAGCGGGATCCAGCCGAGGTTCGGGGTGGGCGCGGCCACGGGCCGCGGCTGGTCGCCCACCTGCTGACCGAGCGTGGGCAGCGGCGTGCCGTAGCGATAGAGCGAGTCGTCGTTGCGAAACGATGCGCCGCCGGTCGTGGCCCGCATCGGCCGCGCCAGATGCTCGAGTTCCTTGTTCACGACCACCTCGATCCGCCAGCCGGCCGGGTCGGGCGCCAGCCGCATCGTGCCGATCCGCCGGATCGACTGGAGCGTGGACTCGAGCCGCTCGCGGAAGCCGACCGAGTCGGCCCGCCAGGGCTCGAGCAAGGTGGCGCCCGTCTGCGGGAACGTGTCGATCCGGCCCTCCGTGGGCACGCCGTTGGCGAACGTCACCCGTTGCTCCGTCGCCACCTTGAAGTAGTCGTCGGCGACGTCGACCATCTGCTTCCAGATGACCTCCGCATCGAGCGGCGGAATGACGGCCGAGCTCTTCACCGGCGGGGCGGGCGTCGGCGCGACGGGCCCTGCCGGGCCGATCACGGTGCCCGCGGGGAGCGGGGCGAACGGATTGGGGGCCAGTGCGGGCGCCGGCAGCGGCTCCTGGGCACGGGCCAGGCATCCGGCCCAGGCGAGCACTACTGCCATGATCCGTGCGCCGAGTCGCTGCATCGTTTGCCCTGCCTGCGGCCCGGCCGGAGGGCCGAACGGGGTGGGATGGTCGCGGAATCGCCCCGGCTGCTCAATGCCAGTTGGCCGCGAAAAAAGGGGGGGCGATGGGCCGCGGTTCGCTTGGCGGGCATCCGCCCGCTCACAGTCAACCCGGCCCTCCGGGCCTGGAGCTCCCACAAAAAGCCCCCGGCGGAAGCCGGGGGACTCCGGGTTGCATGCCGTCCCGTGTGCCATGCGCGACAGGTGTGAAGCGGTGAGTCCGCGGAGTCGTGCGGCATGGACGGCGGGGTGGTTTTCATACCCGGAGTCCCCGGGTTTCCACCCGGGGCTTCTCGGGCGGCGCGCCACCCACACAAAAAGCCCCCGGCGGAAGCCGGGGGACTCCGGGTCGCACGCCTTCCCGTGTGCCATGCGCGACAGGTGTGAAGCGGTGAGTCCGCGGAGTCGTGCGGCATGGACGGCGGGGTGGTTTTCATGCCCGGAGTCCCCGGGTTTCTACCCGGGGCTTCTCGTGTGGGTGCCAGGCCCGGAGGGTCAGAACCGGGGCCTCATGTTTCCCGGGTTTTTCACGCCGTTTTCGGTCGATAGTAACATTGGAGGCGGCGCTGGCTGCGATCTACGACCGCTACTGCCGTCCCCTGCCCCGCCCGAGGCCTTCACCGGCATCCTTGTGCCGGAGGGGCTGGGGTGGAACGCCGCCGGGTCGGGCTACGTGCGCGGCATCGCCGCGAAGCCCGTGCGGATGACGGCCGTGAGCGACGGGCTCTCGAACACGCTCGCCCTGGCCGAGAGCGGCGACTACTCGTTCGACGACGGCCTTGCCTGGCAGCCGCCCCGCTACTCCTGGCCCTATGTCAGCGACGTGGGCCGTTACCTGCGGTTCGGCCCGGTCACCTATGAAATCACCTCCGACGCTGACAAGGGCTCCATCAGCGCGACTATCCAGATGCCCGCCCGCAAGCCACCGCAGGCGGTTGTGCTGCGGTTCCGGCATCCGACGTCCGCGCCGATCAAGGGTGTCACGGTGAACGGCCAGCCATGGACCGCGTTCAACAAGGAGAAGGAGACCATCACCCTCGAGGGCCTGACCGGCAGCGTGGCGGTGACGGCCCGGTACCAGGCTGGGTGCCGGCCGCCGCGGCCTCCTGGTGCCAGGCCGCGGTCTTGCCGGGGAATCAGGCGAGCACGTCGCGGATCACGGTGCCGCCGACGTCGGTGAGGCGGAAGTCGCGGCCGTTGTGCCGGTAGGTGAGTTTCTCGTGGTCGATGCCGAGAATGTGGAGGATGGTGGCGTGAAGATCGTTGACGCCGACCTTGTTCTCGACGGCCTTGTAGCCGAAGGGATCGGTGGCGCCGTAATGAAAGCCCCCCTTCACGCCGCCGCCGGCCATCCAGATCGTGAAGCCGTTGGGGTTGTGGTCGCGGCCCTTGCCCCCCTGCGAGTCGCTCGTGCGGCCGAACTCGCCTCCCCAGATCACGAGCGTGTCGTCGAGCAGGCCCCGGGCCTCGAGGTCGGCCAGGAGCGCGGCCGCCGGCCGGTCGGTCGCCGCGCCGCAGGCGCGGTGGTTCTTGTCGATGTCGTTGTGCCCGTCCCAGGGGACGTCGGGTACGGAACCGTCGCCACCGGCGGACCTGCCGGCAAAGACCTGGATGAACCGCACGCCGCGCTCCAAGAGCCGCCGGGCGGTGAGGCACTGCCGGGCCATGACCTGGCAGTCTTTGTTGGCCGTGCCGTACAGATCGTGGATGTACTTCGGCTCCCGGGAGAGATCGAAGGCCTCGGGCGCCGCCACCTGCATCCGGTAGGCGAGTTCGAAGCTCGTGAGCCGGGCCGCGAGGTCGGCCTGGGTGGGCCGGTCGGCGGCATGGGCCGAGTTGATCCGGGCGAGGGCGTCGAGCGTGTCCCGCTGCCTCTGGGCCGTGAGCCCGCTGCGCGGCGTGAGATGGTCGATCTTCAGCGTGGGATTCAAGGCGATCGCCTGATGGCTGCGCGGCAGGAAGCCCGACGACCAGATCTGGTCGTCACCGCGCGGTCGCGAGGCGTCGTGCATGACCATGAAGCTCGGCAGGTCGTCGTTGAGCGACCCCAGGCCGTAGTCGAGCCACGCCCCCAGGCTCGGCATGCCCGGCCGGCTGAAGCCGGACATCAGCTCCATGGCGGCGGGGGCGTGGTTGTTGGCCCGGACGTGGCAGGAGTGGATGAACGTCATCCGATCGACGTGTCGCGACAGCTCCGGAAACAGCTCACTCACCCAGCTCCCCGACTCGCCATGCTGGGTCCACTTGAACGGGCTCGCCATGCAGGCGCCGTTGGTGCCGAAGAACCCCAGTTGCTTGTCGGCCCCGGGCAGCGGCTGGCCGTTGCGGGCCTGCAATTCGGGCTTGTAGTCCCAGGTGTCCATCTGCGAGGGCGCGCCCGGCATGAACAGCCAGATCACCCGACGGGCCCGTGGGGCATGGTGGGGAAGCGATGTGACGGCCGCCTGCCCCTGGCCGCCGAGCAGCGTTGCCAGGGCGAGGCCGCCGAAGCCCTGGCCGACCGTGGCGAGAAACTGGCGGCGCTCGGGCAGCGCGAGGTCGCCGACGCGGGCGGGGGCGGTGATGGGAGCGGAGTGCATGGCTGGATTCCCGGGGTGCGGGTCAATCGACATAGATGAACTCATTGGTGGAGAGGACGAGCTGGCAGATATCGGCGAGAGCGGCCGCCCGCTTGCCGGCGTCGCCCCCGGCCTCTCCCTGCAAGGAAGCCAGCAGCGGGAGCAGGTTGTCGCGTTCCGCGGTCGATGACGGCCGGCCGAGTGCGATCGTGGTCACGGCGTCGAGCAGCTGCTCCGGCGTCCCGCTCCCGGTCGCAGCCTGAGCCTGCTTCGCCAAGCCCTCGGCGGCCGACCTGACGAAAGGCGAGTTCATCATCGTCAGCGACTGCGTCGCCACGGTGGCCACGCCCCGGGCGCCCACCGACTGCACCGGCTCCGGCTGGTCGAAGAGCCGCAGGAAGGCGATCGGCTGGCTCCGCTTCACCCGCAGGTAGACGCTCCGCCGTGGGGCGTTCACGTCGGCCACGCTCGGGCCGCCCACGGTCGGCTGCAGCCTGCCCGCAACCGCAAGCAGGGCGTCGCGGAACGCCTCGGCCTCGAGCCGGACGGGCCGCCGCTGCCAGAGGAGGAGGTTTTCCGGATCGGCCTTGCGGTTGGCCTCGGTCACGAGGCCCGCCTGCCGGTAGGCGGCGCTCGTGACGATCAGCCGGTGGAGTTTTTTGAGCGACCAGCCCTCCTGCACCAGCCGCCCGGCCAGCCATTCGAGCAGTTCCGGACGGCTCGGCTTGTCCCCCTGGGTGCCCAGATCGTTGGGCGTGGAGACGATCCCCCGGCCGAAGTGGTGATGCCAGAGGCGATTGACGATCACGCGGGCCACGAGCGGCCCCGCTCCCTGGGGCGTATCGGTGAGCCAATCGGCAAGGCCGAGCCGCGAATCTCGCTTCCCGGGCTCCGTGCCCGTTGTGCCGGCGAGCAGCGGGCGTTCGGCATCATCGGCCGCGATCGTCGCGCGGATGAAGCCGGGATCGACCTTTCCCTGCTTGCGGCCCACCTCGCCGCGGGCGAGCAGGAACACGTCGGTGCTGCCCGGCTTCACGCCCTGACTGTTTTGGGTGATCACCCATGGACCGTTGACGGCCCGCCACACGGTCACGAGCGCCGGATTCGGCTTGCGGGCCTCGACAGCCTCCAGGGCCGCGATCGTCTCATGGGCCTTCACGTCGACGAGGCGATACCAGGAAGCAAGCTCTCGCCACGTGGCGTCGTCGGCCTCCGGCTTCTTCCCGGCCGCCACCGCGGCCGCGGCCACCGTCACGACCTCGTCCGCGGCCTGCGACACCGCCGCGGCATCGACCGCCGGCGTGCCCTCCGCGGCGGCCACCGCGACCCGGAACCGACCCAGGCCCTGCTGCCCGCCCTCGAAGAACAGCTCGACGGCCAGCTCCGTGCCCCCTTCGAAGCCGACCGGCTTGTCGAACTGGAACACCGCCGCATGGTCGCGGCCCGTCGCCTCGCCCACTGACCAGCCCGTGGCCGGATCCTGATCAACCGCACCGCTCGCGGCGAAACCCTCGGCGGCCGCCGTCGTCGCCACCGCCGTGAGCGCGGGCGTCATCGGCTGTCGATCCTTCGCGGGCACCAGCGGCTTCGCCGTCACCACGATCCGCGACAGACGGAAGCCGCCGTCCTTGCCCGTGCCCGGGCCGGTCCGCGGCGTCGCCGTGCCCGAGAGCGGCTCCAGCCGCAGGGCCGTCAGGCCCTGGGCACGCGTGTGAAACACCGCCCGGTACGAGTCGTCGGCCTCGAGCTTGCCCGTCGCGGTGACGACCGCGTCGGCGCCGGCTGTGAGCGTCGCCTTCTTTCCCTTCACGTCGCGGGGGTGCAGCCACCGCCACTGCCCCGGCGACCGGGCCGCCACCGCGGCCTGCACGCCCGGCAGCGTGGCGACGAAGGTCTCGCGGCGCAGCTTCTCCACGGCGGTCGCAAACGGCTCGCGTTCCTTCTGCCAGACCTCGAGCGCCCGGGCCGTCGCCGCCGGATCCGGGTCCATCGACTTGTCGGCCTGCACGGCGTTTCGCAGGCAGGCGATGAGGGCGTAGTAGTCGCGTTGGCCGATGGGGTCGTACTTGTGGTCGTGGCAGCGGGCGCACCCGATCGTCATCCCCAGCGCCGCCGCGCCGAGCGTCGTCGCCATGTCGTCGAGCTGGTCGTAGCGGATCGGCTCGATCGTCTTCGCCGTCACCTGGTTCGGATAGGGGCCGGCTACGAGCAGGCCGGTCGCCGCCGCCGCCTCGACGTCGTCGGGCCGCAGCAGGTCGCCGGCCACCTGCAGCCTGAGGAACTCGTCGTAGGGCATGTCGGCGTTGAACGCCTGGATCACGAAGTCGCGATAGCGGAAGGCGCTGCCCCGGTCTTTGTCGAACTCGTAGCCGCCGCTCTCGCCGTAGCGGACGACGTCGAGCCAGTGCCGGGCCCACCGCTCGCCGAACTGCGGGCTCGCCAGCAGCCGCTCCACGACCTTCTCGTAGGCATCCGGCGCCGTGTCGGCGAGAAACGCCTGCTGCTCCTCCGGCGTCGGTGGCAGCCCGACGAGATCGAACGTCACCCGGCGGAGGAGCGTCGCCTTCGCCGCCTCGGCGTTGGGCACCACGCCGGCCGCTTCCTGCTTGGCCCGGATGAAGCGGTCGATGTCGTTTTTCACCCAGGCCGTGTCCTTGACCGTGGGCGGCGTCACGCTCCCGAGCCGGCGATACGACCAGTGATTGCGGCCCGCCGCGACGTCGATCTTCCGCGCCTCGACCGTGGCCGCGGGCCCGGTTCGCGGATCGGGCGCCCCCATCTCGAACCAGGCCATGAAGTCGGCGATCACGCCGTCGGGCAGCTTGCCCTCCGGCGGCATCTCCAAGCCCTTGTGGCCGATGGCGTCGAGGAGCAGGCTCTTCGCTCTGTCGCCGGGCACGAGTGCCGGCCCGCTCTCGCCCCCCTTGAGCATCCCGTCGCGGGTGTCGAGGAGCAGTTCCGCCTTGAGCCGGCCGGCGGCCTGGGCCTCGGCCGAATGGCACTGGTAGCACTTGGCCACGAGCACCGGGCGGATCTTCGACTCGAAGAACGCGATCCCCTCGGCCGTGGGCTCCGCGGCAAACGTCGGGCCGGCCGCGACAACCAGGCTCCAGCCGAGCAATCGGCTGGCGAAACCGTGAACCAACCACCGCATCGTGGGCAGGATCATTCGGCCCCGATCGAGAGAATGGCAGCCTGGGGACTTCGAACTCCAAGCTGCAGCCGACCCGATCATGGCGGTGCATCCTCTCAACACAGGGGACAGGCAACACTCACCTGTTTGTCGACACTATTGTATCTATCGGTTGCAGATCGCAAAAGTCATCGCTGCCGCCGAGAAAAGGGCCGCGGGCCGGCGGTGACCGGGCCGGGCAGTGACGCTCACGTCGCCCCGAGGCGGGCGACGAGTTCCTCGAACCGCCGCGCGTGGCGGCCGGTCGAGGTGTGCATATGCTCGCCCTGGGAGATGACCCGGAGCCTGTCGTCGCGACGCAGGCCGCGGTCGCGCAGCACCCGCTCGAAGGGCTGCCGGGCCTGGGCGTAGGCCACGAGCAGCTTGTGCTCGTCGAGCTGGACCTCCACGGACAGCTCCGGATGCATGACGGCGATGCCGGTGCAGCCGTCGTTGAGGAGCAGATCGTCGAACTCCCAGAGCACGCTCTCGAGCACGAGCCGCTCGATGCCCTCGCGGGTGAACTCGCGCCGGCCGATCCCCTCCTCGTGCGTCGATTCGAGGACCACGTCGCAGGTGTCGCCGAGCGGCTCGAGCATCTCCAGGAAGGTGTCGAAGAGCTGCTCGCTCGACACGGCGGCCACGAGGGCGGGCAGGCGGCTGCCCGTGGCGGAGTCGACGAAGGTGTCGTGGCGATAGCCCGCCTGCGGCACCACGTCGAGCTGCCAGCCCGGCCGGACCGCGTCGGTGAGCGTGAAGCGGCCGTAGCGGCTGCGGGCCAGGTGGGCGTCGAGGGCCGCCGGATCCGGGGCGGCGATCTCGACCTCCGGGGCGGTCACGGCCTTGAGCGCCGGGGTCGGACGGGCGGCGGGGGAATCGTCGATGAAACGCATGGTGGAGTCGCTGGAGAGGAGGTCGCCCCGCGGCCGGCGAACGCGGGCCTGCCGGGGCACCACAAACCTAGGACACGCTTTCGTGCCGTGCGGCCGCGGCCAGAAAGGCCGCCGCACCGGGGCGGCATGGCGGATCGTTGCCCTCCGGCACGCATGCGCCGCATAATCCCCCGCTTTCCTCGGCCCTCCCCGGAAAGGATTCACGCCCGCATGGATGGGAAAATCGTTGCCACCGGAATCACGTTCGACGATGTGCTGCTCGTGCCCCGGCACTCGAGCGTCGTGCCGGCCGAGACCGACGTCTCCACGCGGCTGACCCGGAGCATCGCCCTCAACATCCCTATCGTCAGCTCCCCGATGGACACCGTCACGGAGAGCGAGATGGCCATCGCCCTGGCCCAGGAGGGCGGGCTGGGGGTGATCCACAAGAACCTCTCCATCGACCGGCAGGCCGAGGAGGTCGACAAGGTCAAGCGCAGCGCCAACGGGATCATCATGGATCCCGTCACCCTGCCACCAGCGGCCACGGTGGCCCGGGCCCGGGAGGTGATGGATCAATACAACATCTCGGGCGTGCCCATCACGGCCGAAGACCGCCGGCTCGTGGGCATCATCACCCGCCGCGACCTCCGCTTTCTGGAGAGCGGCGCCACGCCGATCGCGGAGATCATGACGAAGTCCGGCCTCGTGACGGCGACCGGCACCGTGTCGCTCGACGATGCCGAGAAGATCCTCATGGCCAACAAGGTCGAGAAGCTCCTGCTCGTCGACGGCCAGGGCCTGCTCACCGGCCTGATCACGATCAAGGACATCGACATGATGAAGCGGTTCCCCAACGCCTGCAAGGACCGGCAGGGCCGGCTGCGGGTGGGGGCCGCGGTGGGCGTGTTCGACTACGACCGGGCGGCGAGCCTGATCGCCAAGGGCGTGGACATGCTCGTGGTGGACAGCGCCCACGGGCATTCGGCGAACGTTATCGAGACCGTCGCGGCAATTAAGAAACGCTGGGAGATCGAGGTGGTTGCGGGGAACGTGGCAACCCGGGAGGGCTGTCGCGATCTCGTCAGGGCTGGCGCGGATGGAGTCAAAGTTGGGATCGGTCCCGGGTCGATCTGTACCACGCGGGTCATCTCCGGTGTCGGCGTGCCCCAGATCACGGCGGTCTGGGAAGCGGCGCAGGAGGCGGCCGGCGCCGGCGTGCCGGTGATCGCTGACGGAGGCATTCGCTACTCGGGAGACATCACCAAGGCGATCGCCGCGGGGGCCCACTGCTGCATGATCGGCGGGCTGCTGGCGGGCGTGGCGGAAAGCCCCGGACAGACCGTTCTCTATCAGGGACGGACGTTCAAGGCTTACCGCGGCATGGGATCGCTGGGGGCGATGGTTCAGGGATCGAGCGAACGCTACCGCCAAAAGGCGACGGGGCGCGGCGGAGACAAGCTGGTGCCGGAGGGAGTCGAGGGTCGGGTGCCCTTCAAGGGGCCCTTGAGCGTGTTCGTGTATCAGCTCGTCGGCGGCCTGCGGGCCGGGATGGGCTATTGCGGCACGCGGACGATCGAGGAACTTCGGCGCGACGCGCGATTCATCCAGGTCACCGCCGCATCCGTACGGGAAAGCCATCCGCATGACATCGTCATTACGCAGGAAGCCCCGAACTACACGGCGGAACACGCCAAGCCGGAGTGACCTTCACCGACACGGAACCAATCCGGCTCGTGCGCGGCTGATTCCATTCGCGTCGGGCTGCGTGTGTGCCATGGCCGCCTGGCTGCTGATCCTCTCCGGGCCGGCACGAGCCGCAGAATGGCGGACGTTCGTCAGCGATCCCCCCGCGCCGCGGCCCGTGGCAGCCGTGGCGGAGGTCGCGCCGCCGGTCGTCGTGCCGGAGGTTCTGCCCGAGGAGCCGGAGCCGATCGTCGTCGCCACCGCGGCGCCGGTGATCCCCGCATCCGAGACAAGCCCCGCCGAGGCGCAGCTGGTGGCCGCCGCCGAGCCCGGCGCGGAGGGGCCGTGCGCCGAGGATGCCAAGGAGTGTCGCGAGGCGCTGCAGAGGCTGCGGGCGGATGCCCTGGCGGGCATCGACCTCGACATCCGTGTCGGTGGTCGGGCGGGCAGCGACTATCCCTGTGAGTGCCGGCTCGAGGGGGAGACGTTCCAGCCGCGGCGGTTCGCCGCGACGATGTTCACCTGGAAGGCGGCCGGCTACTGCCACAAGCCGCTGTATTTCGAGGACTGGAGTCTGGAACGCTACGGCCACTCGCACGGCTTCGTCGCCGATTCGTTCACCTCGGCGGCGCACTTCTTCACGACGCTGCCCGTGCTGCCCTACAAGATGGGCGTGGAGCTGCCATGGGAGTGCGTCTACCCGCTCGGCTACTACCGGCCGGGCAGCTGTGCGCCGTGGACCATTCCAGCGGTGCCGATCAGCGCCCGGGGCTTCGCCGTCGAGGCGGCCACGATCACCGGCCTCGTGTTCCTGCTGCCGTGACGTGAGGCCGCCGCGGCGGCCCGTCATCGCTTCGTGACCGTCGCGATGTAGGCGTAGCGGCGGGCCACCGACTCGAAGGCCACGTCGGCCCGTCCCGAGCGGCCGAGCTCGGCCAGCGCCGCATGCACCTCGGGGCGGTAGTGGACGTGGAACATGGCGAGCCACCGCTTCAGGCCGGCGGCGAACGCGGCCGGCAGGTCCTGCTGGTCCCAGAAGTCGACGATCAGCAGCCTGCCGCCGGGCTTCACCGCGGCCAGCGCCGCCTCGAGCGCTCCAGGCCAGGTGGGGATCATCGACAGGCAGTAGGAGAAGAAGACCGTGTCGAACGGGCTGGTGCGGCCGAACATCGCCGCCGGGTCGAGCTGCTCCGCGAGCCCCTGCCGGAGACGGATCGGTTCGCGGCCCGCGGCGGGCACGCCCGCGCGGGCGATGCTGCGGGCGGCCGTCTCCAGCATCTCGGCCGAGGCGTCGATGCCGCACAGCAGGCCGGGGTCGGGCCGCCGGCCGAGCTTGATGAGGTTGCGGGCGGTGCCGCAGCCGACCTCGAGCGTGGCTGTCGCCGGGCCGGTGACCACCTGGGCCAGCATCCGGTCGCGGCCCAGCAGGTAGTAGGCCCGCGTCAGGTCGTAGACGTGCCGCGTGAGCCGATACATCCGATCCATGGCCGCGGCCTGATCGGCGGCCGGCACGGACTGCGGTTCCACGGCATCGCTCATCGGCATCCCATGCTGACGGGGGACGAAAAGCCGAGAGTGTAGCAGGCGGGGCGAAAACGCTCCGCGCGGGCGTGCCTCACCGCGTCGCCCCGGCGGGCGGGAGGCTGCCGCCCCGCGCCGGAGGCGGTGCCCTCCGGTCGCGCTCGGCCGTCAGGCGGTTCATGCCCGCGGTCAACTCGCCGCCGAGCCGTCCGATGGCCTGCACCGTCGCCGTCAGTTCGCCCGCCAGCCGTTTCAGCCGCTGCTCGAAGGCGTTCGCGGTCTGCTCCGCCGCCGTCACGTCGGCCGTCCATTGCTCGAGGTCGGCCCGCAGCGCCTGCCGTTCCTCGTCGAACCGCGCCTGCTGCCCGGTCACGTTCTGCTCCGCCGACGCCAGCCGCCCCGTCGCCTCCTCCAGGGCGGCGATCTCCGTCTCCAGGGTCCGGCGCAGGGCCGCGATACCGTCGGCCCGCATGCCCTGCCCGCCACCGGGGATCGCGCCGCCGAGCAGCGCGGTGAACGCATCGGCCAGCGGTCGGCGGTCGATCACCTTGAGAACCTTCACCTTGGCACCGAGCTCCCGGGCCGTCTGCAGGTCGAACTCCGCGGTGTCGCCCTCCGCGAACGTCTTCTTGACCTTGTCCTCGTCGTCGATGTCGGGCGCCAGGAGGTCCGTGATCCGCTTGACCACTCCCTCGTCGAGGTCGTGGGGGGCGGTGAACTCGACTTCCGCCCAGTAGCGGCCGGGGGCCGCCGTGCCGGCCGCGATCCGCGCGGCGATCTCCTCCGGGTCACCCTCGACCTCCGTGCCGTGCCGCGCGAACGCCGCCTCCAGCCGCTCGAGTTTGGCGAGCAGTGCTTTGGGGTCGGTCTTGGTGGGAGCGGGCAGAACGCCGGCGGTCGTGTCCGTGGTCGCCTGGTTCGGCATCCGGTGGAACGCCATCCAGCGGTCCACGGGCAGGTCCTCGTAGACCGTGACGGACTCGTAGGCCTTCGCCCAGGCCCGCCGGTCCGTGGCGTCCGGCGGCACGGCGGGCACGATCTGGAGCGTGGTCCGCTTCGCCGCTGCATTGAAGGCCGCGGACACCACGCGGAACACGCCGAGGAATCGCCCTCCCTCCTCGAACGCGGCGTCGTCGAACACCGAGACCTGCGCGCCGGCGTTGATCGGCACCACTGGGCCGCCGGCCGCAGCGGGTTTCTCAGCCTCCGGGCCGCCGCCTTCCGCTGCAGCCGCCGGGGCCTCCTGCTCGGGGAGCGTGATCGTGCCCGGGGCATCGGCCTGCGGCGGGGTGAACGTGGCCTGCTTCCAGGCCCTGCCCCGCCAGGTCTCGACCCGCTCCAGAACCCGACGCCAGCGGGCCTCCTCGTCGGCCAGGGCAACGAGCGATTTTTCGCCGGCAATCGGCTGCGGCTTCCCCTGGGCCATGAGCGTCGTGGCATCGCGTTCGCGGAGCAGGTCGGCCTCGTACTTCCGCACGACCTTCGTCCAGACCCGCTCGCGCTCGGCGATCCGGGCGGCGAGGTAGATGTAGCCCCCCGAGGCGAGCAGCGCGAGGATGGCCGCCGCCACGGTGCCCCAACTCCAGCCCTTGTGGCCGAAGGCGAGCGTGAGCAGGCCGGCGAGCAGCACCAGGCCGACGATCGCGGGCACGAGGATGTTCATGCGCCAACTGCTCCCGTCCGGTCGCACGACCGGCACGATCGTCGTCGGAGGAACGACCGGAGTATAGCGACACCGCGTTCCCGCCGCCCGGGAGTCTTCGTGCGGCCGGGGCCGCCATCTTGAACCACCCCGGGGCACGGCGTTGCATCCGGCCGACGCGCGGCCGTCGCCCGTGTGCCCCGGCGGCGACACGGGCCGCCCCGCCGCCGGCGGCGAGCGGCGTTTTCGTCGCGAAAATCGCATGTCTGGAGGAGTTTGCCGGCGCCGGCACCGGATCTGCACCTTCTCGCCCCCGCCCCACACCCCGAGGAACTCCCCATGCGCTCCGTGTTCGCTCCGCCCGCCAGCCCAGTTTCGTCCCGTCCCGCCCCGGTCCGGCCCCGGCAGGCGAAGGCGACCACCGCGATCGACGACCCGGTGCGGCTCTACCTCCTGCAGATGGGCGGCATCCCGCTCCTCAACCGGGAGACCGAGGTGGCCAGCGCCCGGCAGATCGAGCACTGGCGGCGGCGGTTTCGCAAGACGCTGCTCGCCAACGACTTCGTCCTCGCCGGTGCCGTGGACCTGCTCGAGAAGGTCCAGGCCGGCACCGTGCGGCTCGACCGCACGATCGAGGTCTCGGTGACGAACACGCGGGAGAAGAAGCGGCTGCTCAAGCGGCTCGCCCCCAACCTCGTCACGCTGCGCCGGATCGAGCAGGAGAAGCGGCGGCTGTTTCGCGTGGCGATGTCCCGCAGCGCGCCGCTGGAGCGGCGGCGGGCGGCCTGGCAGCGGCTCGTGCGGCAGCGTAACAAGGCCGTGCGGCTCGTCGAAGAGATGCACCTCCGCATCCAGCGGCTCTATCCCCTGCTCAAGCAGCTCCGCGGCATGGCGGCCCGCTTCGATGCCGCCCGCGAGCGGATGGAGACCTGCGGCGGCGACGAGGCGGCCCGCCTCGGCCTTGCGACCGAGCAACGCCGCATCCTCCTGGTCACCCGCGAGAGCCGCAACACCCTCCGCCGTCGGCTCGATCGGCTCGCGGACCTGCAGCGGCGGTACGACACGGCCAAGAGCGAGCTGGCCGCGGGCAACCTCCGCCTGGTGATCTCGATCGCCAAGCGGTATCGCAACCGCGGGCTCTCGTTCCTCGACCTCATCCAGGAGGGCAACTCGGGCCTGATGCGGGCCGTGGACAAGTTCGAGCACGCCCGGGGCTTCAAGTTCTCGACCTATGCCACCTGGTGGATCCGCCAGGCCATCACCCGGGCGATCGCGGACCAGAGCCGCACGATCCGCGTGCCGGTGCACATGGTCGACACCATGACGAAGCTGCGGAACATCGCCCGCGACTTCCTCCAGGAGCATGGCCGGGAGGCGAACGTCGAGGAGCTGGCGGCCCGGGCCGACATCTCCCTGGAGGACGCCGAGTGCGTGTGGCGGATGTCGCGCCGGCCCGTGTCGCTCGACCAGCCGCTGGGTGATTCCGACGACAGTGCGGTCGGCGAGTTTGTCCGCGACCAGCGGGAGGACGATCCGCTCAAGGGCACGAACCAGGCGGCGCTCAAGTCGTCGATCGCGCGGGCGCTCGACGGCCTCTCGTACCGTGAGCGGGAGATCATCCGCCTCCGCTTCGGCCTCGCGGACGGCTACAGCTACACCCTCGAGGAGGTGGGCACGATCTTCGACGTCACGCGGGAACGGGTGCGACAGATCGAGGCCAAGGCCGTGGAGAAGCTCCGCCTGCCCGGCGCCGATGTCGACCTGGCGAGCTTCGTGGACGACTCGATCGTGGAGCGGTGGCGGGGCGTGGTCGCCCCGGCCCGGCCCGCGCGGCGACCGGCCGGGGAACTCACGCCCGCCGGAGTCCGTTCCTGAACCGGCGTCAGCCGGTCTTCGCCTCGTCGAGAGCCTGCTGCAGCTTGGCCTTGGGCTGCACGCCCATGAACTGCTGCACCAGCCGCCCGCCGCTGAAGATCATGATCGTGGGAATGCTGGCCACGTTGTAGGTCATCGCCAGTTGGCTGTTGTCGTCCACGTTCACCTTGCCGACCTTGAACGAGCCGGCGTTCTCCGCCGCCAGCTCCTCGATCACCGGGCCGATCATCCGGCAGGGACCGCACCAGGGAGCCCAGAAGTCGACGAGGACCGGGACCGAGGAGTTGAGCACGTCGCTCTGGAAGTTGTCGTCGGTGAACTCGAGGGCGATACCCATGGTCTGCAGAGGCTCCTGTGGTGATGGACGCCGACGATCGTCGGCTATCATGCGGCCGTCATCCGGACCGCCGTCGCGCAGTATAGTGGCCGGCCGCGGTTTCGGGCCAGAAAGCCGCGGGCATGGAGTCTGACCGGGAATCGGCCGCCGCCGGTGCGGAGCCACACCGGGCCGGCGGATGGGGCAAGGTGTCGCCGTGAGCGGAGTCCACGCCATCAACCTGGGCAACGCCTGGGAGGCCGAGCCGGGCCATGCGGGGCAGGACTCGGCCTGGGTGCGCCGGTTCGGCCGGCCCACGGGCCTCGCGGCCGCGGACATCGTGTGGCTCGTGATCGACGCCCCGGCGGACGCTGCGGTCGCGTGCAACGGCGCGGCCCTGCCCGCGGCCACGGCCGGTGTGGCGTATCGGGCAAATGTGACCGCGATGCTGCGCGACCGGAACCTGCTCGTGCTCGTGCCGCGACAGGCCGTCGCGACCGCCCTGCCGCCCCCGGTCCGCGGTCCCCTTCCCGCGGCGCTCGGCAGCGTGCGGCTGGAGATCGAGTTCGGCGCTGCCGGCGGTGGCGGGCCGACCGCCTGACGGCGGCGGAGTTGACGCATGGGTCTACCGCGTGATACGTAGCAGCAGCGCAGCGGCTTGGAGCCCGTGCTCGGAAACTCCATTCGGTTCTCGACGAGGAACATCATCGATGTCGATCATTCGCGTTGGCAGCAGCGGTCAGTACGCCGCCGGGTGGGATGCGATCTTCGGCGGCGCGAAAGCCAAGCCGGCTGGAGGTGCGAAGCGGGCCAAGAAGGCCGCGAAGAAGGTGGCCAAAAAGTCGGCCAAGAAGGCGAAGAGCCGCCGCGGCTGATAGGCGTCACGTGTGAACCTCACGCGCGACGCTGGTCGGGCCTACCCACGCCCCATCAAGTGGCGCAAGCCTCCCGGCTTGCGAATGCGGTTCATGGTGCCACAGGCCTCGATTCAAACGGTCGGCGCCCGCCGTACCACGTGGCGCAAGCCTCCCGGCTTGCGAATGCGGTTCATGGTGCCACAGGCCTCGAGATGGGCGAGTTACGCCCGGCTCACATATGAGCCCTATGCCGTCAGCGGGTGGATGGCTGGCCGAGCTCGCGGGAGCGGGCCGCGGCGGCCACCACCGCGTCAATGACCGCGCCGCGGACGCCGCGTTGCTCGAGCACGGCCAGGCCGGCGATCGTGGTGCCGCCCGGGCTCGACACGCGGTCCTTGATCTGCGCGGGATGCTCGCCCGTTTGCTCCAAGAGGGCGCCGGTGCCGGAGAGCGTCTGCACGGCCAACGCCTGGGCGAGCGACCGCGGCAGGCCGGCCTTCACGCCCCCGTCGGAAAGGGCTTCAACGAGCAACGCGAGGAAGCCGGGGCCCGATCCGGAGAGGCCGGTCACGGCGTCGAGCAGCGACTCGTCGGCCTCGTGGACGTGGCCGACCGCGGCCAAGAGTGCGAGCACTCGTGTCGCCGCGGCGGCCGGCACCTCGGGCGTGCGGCACACGACCGATACCCCGCGGCCTACCAGGCAGGGCGTGTTGGGCATCACGCGGATGATCCGCCGCGTGCCGGCGAGGTCGGCGAGCGAGTGCAGCGAGAGGCCGGCGACGATCGACACGAGCACGGCGTCCGCGGAGAGCGCGGCGGCGATCTCTCGGCAGGCCGTGGCCGCCTGCTGGGGCTTGACCGCCAGGAACACGGTCGGTGCCGCCGCGGCCGCCGCGGCGCCGGTGGCGGCGAACCGCACGCCCGGCACCCGGGAGGCGAGCCGCTCACGGGCCGGCGGATGTGGGTCGTGAACTGTGATCGCGGTCGGCTCCAACAGTCCGGCGCGGCAGAAACCCTCGGCCAGGGCGAGGGCCATCTGGCCCCCACCGATCATGGCGACCGCGTCGGCGGAGGGCTGAGGCGTGTGCGTCACGGCGGGTTTCTTCAGGGCTGCGCGGGAGGTGCGGGCAGGGCCGTGGCGAGAGGCTCCAGGGCGACGCGGCTGACCCACAGTTGGCTCGAGCCGCCCCGGCCGCCGCCGTCGCCGTCGCGGCTGGCGGTCCACATCAGCAGCCCGCCGTCGGCGGAGAACGCCGGCAGCACGTCGGCACCGGGATGGTCGGTGAGCCGCAGCGGCTCGCCCGCGCGGAAGCCGCCGCTGCCCGCCGCGTAGCGGGCGATCCACAGGTCGTAGTTCGGCCGCTGCGTGGGGTCGGAATGGTCGGCGCCGGTCCACACGAGCCAGGGCTGCGTGGGATGCCAGAACGGCGCCCAGTGGACGCCGCGGCCCTGCGTGACCGCCACGTCGCCCGAGCCGTCGGCCTTCATGACGTGGATCTGGAGCATGTCCTTCTCGGCCCGGTCGGTGCGGTAGGCAATCCAGCGGCCGTCGGGCGAGAAGAACGGGCCGCCGTCGTAGCCCGGCGCATCGGTCAATTGCCGTACGTCGCTGCCGTCGGCGTTCATCAGGTAGATGTCGGGATCGCCGTCGCGGTCGCTGACGAACAGGATCTGCCTGCCGTCGGGGGAGAACGAGCATTCCGCGTCGTAGCCGCGGCCGTGCGTGAGCCGCACGAGATCCGTGCCGTCGAGATTGGCGGTGAACAGGTCCATCTCGGGGTCGAAGTCCCACTGGTAGCGGCGCCGGCGGCCGGTCCGCGCGTCCTCGGCGGCCTGCTCACGGGCCGTGTGCTCGGTGGCGTCGAGGGCGGGGTCGAGGTGGCTCGACGCGAACAGCAGCCGGCGGCCGTCGGGGGCGAACCAGGCGCAGGTCGTCCGGCCCCGGCCGGTGCTCACGCGGCGCGGGGCGGTCGGCCGCGGCGCCGCGGCGTCGAAGGCCTGCACGAAGATCTGATAGAACGGATAGCCGTCGGGCACCGCCTGGTAGCAGATCGTCCGGCCATCGGCCGCGAAGTAGCCCTCGCCCGCCTTGGGCATCCCCGCGGTGACCTGGACGGGCGGCGACAGGAAGCGGCCCTCGATCGACTCCGCCCGGACGGTGGCCGTCGCGGCGACGAGGGCCGCGAGGAGCGCCGTGCCGAAACGGAAGTTGCAGGAATCGACCATGCCCCGCAGTATACGTCGCGGACCGGGCACCGCGGGAGGCAGGCGACGATGAAGATCTACACGAAGACCGGCGACGCGGGTGAAACCGGCCTTTTCGGCGGGCCCCGCGTGCGGAAGGACGACGCCCGGATCGAGGCCTTCGGCACGGTGGACGAGCTCAACAGCGAACTCGGCATCGTCCGCACCCACGCCCCGGCCGCCACCTTCGACCCGCTGCTGCGCCGCATTCAAAACGAGCTCTTCGACCTGGGCGCCCAGCTGGCCACGCCCGGGCCGGCGAACGAGCGGATCACCGCGGCCCACGTCGTGGCGCTCGAGGCCGAGATCGACCGGCATGAGGAAGAGCTCGAGCCGCTCAAGACGTTCATCCTTCCGGCCGGCACGCCGCTGGCGGCCGCGATCCACGTCGCCCGGACGGTCTGCCGGCGGGCGGAGCGCCGCGTGGTGACGCTCGCCGGCCAGCCGGGCGCGACGATCCCGGCCAATGCGATCGAATACCTCAACCGGCTCGGCGACCTGCTCTTCGTCCTCGCCCGCGTCGCCAACCGGCGGGCGGGCGTGATCGACGACCCCTGGCATCCGCACTGACGGCCCCACCATGAACGCTCCCGTCGCGGAGGACACAGCCGGCTTCCGGCCGGCGGTCATGCGGGCCGCCACGCTGGTGGTGGACCTGCGGGCCCGGATCGCGGCCCAGCACACCGCCGGGGCGCCGGGGTTCCAGACCTGCGGCCTGGCCACGGACCTGTTCGACGCCATCGTGCTCGACGTCTGGGAGGCGATCCTCGCCGCGCGGCCCGACGGCGACGGGCTGCGGCGGCGGGTGGCGCTGGTCGCGCACGGCGGCTACGGTCGCCGCCAGATGGCCCCGTTCTCCGATGTCGACCTCATGGTCCTCCATGCCGACGGTGCCGGTGCCGCCGCGGCGGAGGCCGCGCGGCTGCTGGTTCAGGACCTGTTCGACGCCGGGCTCCAGGTGGGACAGAGCGTGCGCGGCGTGGCCGAGGCCTGCCGGCTCGCCGCGGGCGATGCCACGATCTTGAGCACCCTGCTCGACTGCCGCACGCTCGTCGGCCCCGACGAACTCCGCGTGCGGCTGGCGGGCCGGCTGGGGGCGATGATCCGGCGGGCGCCGCGCCGGCATGCCGAAATGCTGCTCGCGGCCCGCCGCGAGGAGGCGGAGAAGTTCGGCCAGACAGTCGCCCTGCTGGAGCCGAACGTGAAGCGGTCGCCGGGCGGGCTGCGGGATTTCCAGCTCGTGGGCTGGCTCGGCCGCGTGCTGCACGCCGCCGCCGCGCCCGACGACATCGCCCTGGCCGGCGGCATGTCCCGTGACGACGCGGCTGCCGTCCGCGACGCGGCCGAGTTTCTGCTCCGCGTGCGCAACGACCTGCATCTCGCCGCCGCGAAGCCGGCCGACGACCTGACCCGCGACCAGCAACTGCGGATCGCGCAGGCCCGGGGCATCGAATCGACCCCGGGGCTCCTCGGCGTCGAACGGTTCATGAAGGACTATTTCGGCCACACCCGTCGCATCGTTCGCGTGGTCGAGGCGCTCGAGCGGGACGTCCGCCGCCCGCATCCCGTGCGGGCCTGGGCGGCGACCGCACTCGGGCACCGCGTCGACGGCCTGTTTCTCGTGGGGCCGGCCGCGGTCGCGGCGTTGCCGGGGGCCGCGCCGCGGATCGCCGCCAGCGCCGCGTCGATCATTCGCCTCGTGGAACTGGCGACGCTCTACGGTCTGCCGATCGAGCCGGCGACCTGGGAGGCCGTGCGGGCCGGTGCCACCGCCCTGCCCCGCGATCCCGACCAGTCCGCGATCGACGCCTTCCTGGCGCTGTTCGCCAAGCCCGACGGCCTGGCCGACGCGCTGCGGAAGCTCCACGACATCGGCGTCCTTGAAATCCTCATCCCCGGTTTCGCCCACGCCCGGAACCTGCTGCAGTTCAACAACTACCACAAGTACACGGTGGATGAGCACTGCCTGCTGTCCGTGGAGCGGGCCGTCGGCTTCGGTCGTGAGGAGGGCTGGCTGGCCGCGACCTGGCGGGAACTCGGCCGCAAGCGGCCGCTGCTGTTGGCGTTGGCGATGCACGACCTCGGCAAGGGCTTCGTCGAGGATCACAGCGTGCTCGGGGCGCGGATGGCCCGTGAGGCGGCGGCCCGGCTCGGGCTTCCCGCCGACGAGGCGGAGATCATCGAGTTCCTCGTGCTCAGGCATCTCGCCATGGCCCACCTCGCCTTTCGGCGCGACGTCGGCGACGACAGCATCGTGGTCGGGTTCGCCTGCGACGTGGGCTCGCCGGAGGTGCTGCGGATGCTCACGCTGCTCACGGCGGCCGACGTCGCCGCCGTGGGGCCCGGCACCTGGACGAAGTGGAAGGCCGATCTTCTCGGCGACCTGCACTTTCGCACGCTCGGCCATCTCGACGGCGAGAGCCCTGCGGGCGGCGCCGAGCGGGCCCGCCGGGCGTTGGCGGAACTGCTGGCGGACCGGCCCGGCGACGATCCGGTGGTGCCGATCGCCCGGCGACTGCCTGACTCGTTCCTGCGCGACACGCCGCCGGCGCGGATCGTGGAGGAACTCGGCCGCCTGGTCCGCCTGCCGGCAGACGGCATCTTCGCGCTGGCCCGTTGGCAGCCGGAGACGGCGACTGTGGCGGTGAGCGTCGGCACCCGGGAGAGCGTGGTGCCCGGCATCTTCCACCGGGTCACCGGCGCCCTGACCAGCCAGCGGCTGGAGATTCTGGCCGCCGACATCCACACGCTCGCCGACGGCCTGGTCATCGATCACTTCACCGTTCACGATCCCGACTTCGCGGGCGCGCCGCCGGCCGAGCGGCTCGCCGACATCACCGCCGCCATTCGCGGGTCGCTGCGGGCCGACCAGCCCCCGCAGTTCACGCGGCGCTGGAACCCGTTCGCGCCGCAGGTCGGAGCCGCGGGCCGGTTTCCGACCCGCGTGCTCTTCGACAACGAGAGCTCACGAACCGACACCATCCTCGAGGTCTTCGCGCACGACGCGCCGGGCCTGCTCTACGGCGTCGCGAAGGCGATCTTCGATGCCGGCCTCTCGGTCAAGGCCGCCAAGATCGGCACCCACCTCGACCAGGTGGTCGATGCGTTTCACGTGGTCGACCGCACCGGCGGCAAGGTGACCGATCCCGCGGCGTTGGCGGCGGTACGGCTGGCGATCGAGGCCGTGGTCGCTCCGGTCACCGCGCCGGGCTGACCGGCGGGCTCGGGTGGCTGCGGCGGACGGCCGCGATCCGCCGGCGCCAGGCCGGCTCGAAGCGATCCAGCGGCATGCCCGTGAGCTGCTCGAAGCGGGCCACGGCGTCCCCACCGTCGCTGCGGCCGAGCGCCGCGATCGCGCGGGGCGTGAGCAGCGGCTCCGCGACGGCGAGATCGAACGCCAGCCCCCAGGCGACGAGGTAGGCCCGGCCGGAGGCCGCGGTGGCGGCGGCATGGCCGGCGATGAACGCGTCGGCGTCGGCCCGGAGGATATCGGCGAGCGGCGGGGCGGCGCCGTCGCGGAGCAGCGCCTGCAGGGCCGCCAGCCGGGTGGGATCGGCGGCGTCGAGCCGCAGTTCGCCCGCTTCCAGCGGGGCCAATTCGATGACCTGCGCCAGCCCTTCGTCGAGCCAGGGTGGCAGGCCTGGCGCGTCGGGAAGCCGGAGGCGGGTTTCGGCATAGGCGTGCCAGGCCTCGTGCGCGAGCCGGGCGTAGAAGCTGCGGCGGGCGGCGGCCACGCGGGCCTCGTTTTCGCGGTCGGCGGTCTCGATGCGGGCCACGTCGGCCGCCCGCTCCAGCAGCCAGCGGGTCCGCGCCTTCTGCACGACGTCGGCCCGCTGTGCGTCCGGCATGCCCTGCCGCTCCAGATCGGCAGCCAGCGCCTTGAGCCGCCCGCCGAGTTGCCGATCGAGGTCCTCGAGCCGGCGGGCTGCCATGGCGTTGGCCGCGGCGGCGGTGCGGCGTTGGGAGACCAGCGCCGACATGTCGCTCCCGGCGACGAGCAGCCGCCGCGCCGGCACGAAGAAGGCGGGATTCGCCACGCGGATGCCGAGGGCTTCCTGCTGGCCGCGATACTCGGCCGTGGTGCCGCACAGCCTGACCTTCGTGGGCGACCCCTGCGGCACCATCGGCGGCACGAGGGTCTCCAGGGCCCCGAAGACCTGCGTCAGCCGCACCGCCGCCTCGCGGGTGACGCCCGGGTCGGCGGTGCTCTCGAGCACGAACTCGTCGGCGGCGTACTTCCACGGATCCCCTTCGTCCGCCCGCGACAGTGCGATCGTGGTCTCGGCGTTGAGCCGGCGTTCGCGATCCGCGCGGAACCCGCGGATTCGGTCGGCCAGCCGGTCGTGCTCGTCGGCCGGCAGCCGCTGGAAGTGGAGCACCCGCTCGGCCGCCAGCGGTCCCCAGGTGATCAGATACATCGGGCGGCCCGGCGGTCGCACGACCTGCACGAAGAACACGTCCTCGTCGGTCGCGCCGGTCTGCGGCGCGGCGATCAGCCCCTCGAGACGCCGTCCGTCCTTGAGTTCGATCGCCTCGAGTTTCCAGGGCGCGGCGGCCAGCCCGCGCACGGGCTCCTCGGCCGCCGCGACGCCGCAGGCGACCGTGAGGCAGGTGACGCGGATCCAGGCGGAGAACACGATCCAGGAAACCATGACGAGGGAGGTCTGCAGCGTGGAAGCTTGTCGAATTGTATGGCATGGATGGCGGGGTGGTTTTCACGCCCGGAGTCCCCGGGTTTCCACCCGGGGCTTCTTGGGACGCGAGCCACTCCCACAAAAAGCCCCCGGCGGAAGCCGGGGGACTCCGGGTGGCATGCCTTCCCGTTTGCCATGCGATGTGGGTGTGAACCGGGAAATTGTGTGCCGTCATGCGGCATGGATGGCGGGGTGGTTTTCGTGCCCGGA
>Ga0315908_10000209_pt1 | contig 47384 bp, 26 predicted proteins | sample LakEriMetagenome_12_FD_203520 | JGI IMG/M metagenome (GOLD analysis project Ga0315908, IMG submission 203520) | Freshwater fungal communities from buoy surface, Lake Erie, Ohio, United States - Buoy 4 MA124 | ecosystem: Environmental > Aquatic > Freshwater > Lake > Lake biofilm | place: USA...
ACTATCAAATAAATATTATATAACTATCATTAAATAATTATCATATAATTATATTATCTTTTAATTAAATTATTAATTGTATTAAAATTATAATGATTTTTATATACCCTTTCCAGCTTGACAATGAACTACAATGACATTATTCTTATCTTGTTATAGGAATTGATATATGGTATGACAAGCTTAAAAAAGGAGAACAAGAGGAGGACTATTATGATCCTCCCATCCAAATTAATCCTCAACTTGACAATTAAACATTGTTTTGTCATAATCTCTTTTGCTCAAATTGAGAATTAGACATTAATTATTATGCTTCTTCTACAGAAATATACTTACTGTTTTAATATTATTTCTGTACATTGACTCTATTCCAGTTGCAGGGAATGACATTGCCAATACTCAAGGAGTTATGTAACTTATGTCCAGTTCAATTTCATCATCTTTATATCTATTTTTGTCTCTAGCTACTATCTTCCGAATAATATTCATAATATTAATATTATTTTATTATTATCATTATTATTATTATTATTATTGTATAATAAATATATATATTAATCAATATTTAAAATTCTATTTCTTTTTATTGTTGTTTTATGATGGGCTTTTAGTATATGAATTGGGATTATCTTGCTTCACAGGTCTTAAATATTAAATATATAGATTTACTTGTGGAATCCATTTGATTATTATGAAGCAGAATGGCCTAAAGAAGGACTGTAATTATTATTATTTTATTTTGGTTTTATTTATTTTTGATATTAATTTTAATAGTTTTATTTATCATATGAGTTAGAAACAAAATCATTATTATTATTGATATCATTTATCATAAATTTTTTATTAGTTGAGAAATCATTAGAAGACTGTAATTCTTTATTATAATTGATAATTAAATACTTTTGTTTTCTTCTGTAAGATTCTTTACTAACTCTAATAAATCATTTTGCTATTATTATAGTCTGTTTATTTTGCTTTAACTTTCTACATCTTTTTTATTCATCATTTAAATTTGTTATTGTTCTTAAGAATAGCTTAAATTTCCATTTTACTAATTTTATATTCTTAATTGTCCTTATAACTAAGTTATGTGATTTTGATTTTATTCTAATTAATCATTTAATTTCTAATTATGTAATAAAACTTCGTTTATTTTATTTATATATTCATTTTAAGTGTCTTAATTTAATTTAACTTAATAATCATACTATTATTGTAAGTTAATTATTTATTATTTATAACCAATTAAATCACTCTACAACGAATTATTATTTAATGTTTATTAATAATTATGATTATTATTATTATTCTTTTATAATAAATTATTTTTTATGTCATTATTCATATTTTCAATCAAAATTAATTAATCTTGATTTAATTTTTGAAGTTCTATCATTTATATTTTTTGATCATTATTAACTTTTTTAAGCTAGATAATTTCTGATTCATGCTTATTTTTTAATTATTCATAATAAATTTTATCCCCTTATTAACTAGATTTCAATTAATCTATAAATTATTAATCATGTAATTACTATTTAGTAAGCAAATCTATTTACTTTTTAAGCCCTAAAATGTTATTTTCAGCATTAACCTATTAAGACTAATAAATATTGAATTAGCTATTTTCTTAAACTATTTATTAAACAACTTTTATAAGCCTCTCATTTTCAAATATTTATAGCAAATATTTTTTTAAACAATTTTAATGTTGACTTTACAAAATAGTTAACTTATTTATTATATGATTTAACTCTTGTTTTTATTCTATATTCTATTATTATAAATTATGATTTTCATTTTATAGTTATTCTTGCTGTATCTTCTAATATTGGTTATTTTAAGTAGATGAAATGTGATTTGTTTCTAATTATCTATTTGTAAGTTTCAAGTGAGATAATTATTAATTCAAATCAAGTATTTACTAATCTTTTTGAACTAATTCATTTTACAAACTATTCATAAAATTTAATATTCGTAATATTATTATATATTATATTATTATTACTCAAAAATTATATGTTAATTTTTTATTATTTTTTTATTTACTTATTTATATTTTCCTCTAATTTTATGATTTGTTGTTATTTCAACTAAATATGAGAATTAGTTGTTTAAAGGCTCATTTATTTAGATTAAATAATTTCATTTTCTTTTTCTATCAAATTTTATGCTTGAAATTTTATTTTCTCTTCCATTTAATCATTCAATTACATGATGTCTTGAATTTTTTTTAAATTAGAATTATTAATCTATTATTAATTATTTAATTCATTAACTGCATAAGTATTCCTCAACTTTTCTTCATTTAACTAATTCTTATGAATTTCACAATCTAATTTGGTTTATTATAGAATATTAAACAAATTCACATTATCTTCTTATAATTTAGCTTTATCTTGATTTAATTATTATAATTTGATATTTTCAATCGTAGAAGGTTATTAAATAATGTATTTAACAGGTGATAAGACAAATGAATTAGAACCACTTATTTATCTAGGTTAATTATTCATGATAATTGATTAATTAGGAATTATTAATTGATTATTTAAAGGATTTATTACTTTCTATTAATTTAACACTTGTGATTATTGAGGAGTTTAACTTTGATATAAAAACTAAACTGGTTGTTGTTATTTTTATTAAGGAATTGGGCTCATGTGTTATTAATCTTAGTTAGAATTATTTATTGGAGATTATGATTGCTATTAAATATATAAACTATCTTTAAGTTATGGAGTTTATTATTGTTATTATTTACAGAATTATATCCCTGATTTCTTTTATTTGTTAGGTGAGAGTTATTAATTTATTTATTATTATTATATTGGCTGTTATTATTATTAAATAAATTGTGTTTATTATATTTATTATTAAATTAATTACGGCTATTATTATTAAATAAATTATGGCTATTATTACTAAATAATTTAGGGTTCTTGTTATTAGTCTTATTATTATTATTGCTACTATTATACTTATTACGGAATATAAATTGATTAAATTTAAGGTTATTATGGCTAATTTTATTGAATTTATGGAGTAACAATAAATTTAGAGTTGGGAGTAAATTGAGTATTGGCATTATTTGGCTAATGATTGGAATATAATACGGGATTTAATTTGTAATCATTTGATAATTAAGGCTGATAGGATTGATGCTATTAAAATGATAAGTTATGAGGATAATTATTTAATTTTAGAATATCTTCATTTTAATTAACAAGTTTAATAACTTCATCTTATTTCTATTATTACTGACCACTTTATCGATAAAATAAGTCTTGTCTTGGAGTATAACCATTCTCTTTGTTTAAAAGGTTTTCGATATTCTTATTACTACTAGTGCCTACTGCATTTTACTAATACATCTTTTAATTTAATTATTATTATTCCTATTCCTAAATATTTTATCGTTATGAACTATACTTAAATATTATCTTATATTTATTATTATTTATGTTTTTTATATTTTTATTTAAATAATTTACATAATATTAAATATAATTAAAATATAATTAATTTTACATTTAATTGATTTTTAACATTTTAATATTAATTTTAATGAATATTACAAGATCTAATTTTAAATAAAATTTAAATTTAATAAAGTCTTTATTAAGTGAATCTGATGCAATTGCAATAGATTTGGAAATGTCAGGTATAAACAATTAAAAGTTACTATGAAATTCAATAAATGATACAGTAATTAATAAAATAAATATATAAAAGTAATAAGTGAGGTATTAAAAATTAAAATAAAAAGTTAAAATGTATATGCCGATTTAAATTGGAATTTGTGGATTTAAATTAATTTCTTCAAAGTATATTTGTTTATTAAATTATTTCTATTTTTATTAATATTTTATTAGTTAAATAAAAGCATATCCTTTTAGTTTTAATTTATTTCCAACAAAAGTTTAAGATGAACATTTAAACAATATTTAAGTCGATTTATCAGCTCTTTAATTTTTAGCATAAAATCATTTTGATTTTAATAAGACTTTTTATGAAGGATTATTATTTACTAATATCAATTATAAATATGAGTAAAATGAATAAAACTATGAAAAAATATTATAAGAGCAGAAATAATATTTTTAAAATAATAAATTGCCTGAATCTTTTTAAATATTCAAAAAAATATAAATGGAAATAAAAGAATTAATATAAAATTAATAGACTGAATTTAAATTCAGCACAAATAATTTAAATGATTATATCTTAAATAGTTTAAAAAAAATTATATTAAATGAATTTCAAAATAAATTATATGATATTCAAATTGAAAAAGATGAATATACAAAATTAATATTTAAATACTAAAATAATAATTAAAAATAAAATAAAAAAATATTAAATAAATAAATATCAAATGAATAAATAAATGATGAAAATGATATTGGGGAATTAATAAACAATTTACTAAATCAAAAAAAACCTTTGTTAGTTCATAATGGGGGTCTAGATTTGTTACATGTAATAAATAATTTAAATAAATCAATAGATATTCAATAGATTTATTGATAAATTACCAGATAATTATGAAGAATACTGTAAAAAATTAATGGAAAAAATACCAATAATTATTGATACAAAAAATTTAATTCAAAATTCTAACCAATTATCTGAAATAACTGAAAAATAATCTTCATTAGAATAATGTTTTTTAGCATTTAATAAATTACAAAATTCACCAAAAAAAAGTGGTAAAATTAAAAAGAAATAATTAGTGTAAATAGATGATTAATTCAGTGAATTTTAGTTTATTTGTTAATAATATTAAGAACCTAATCCATAACTAAGTATGGCTCATGATGCAGGTTATGATGCTTTTATGACTGGTCTTGTTTTTTTTAATTGTTGTAAAGTAATAAATATAAATATAAAGTCAGTATTGAAAAATATTAAATATGCATCAATTCATAAAAATAAAATTCCTTAAGGAAATATCAAATATCCTTTAATATTGAATGAATAATAGTATTTTTATCAAGACGATAATGTTCAAGTTTATCATATTTATTCTTTTGATTTTTCATATAATATAAATGTAATTCTATATTTTATTTATTAGAAAAGATTTTCGAATTTAAATAGTTTTTCCAAAAATAATATGGAAATATTAATACTGTTAGCAGGGGATTAGAAAATGAATATTTTTTTACTTTTTAAAAACAAGAAGATAATAAGAAATTTCAAATATTATTAGAGAAAAAAAAATAATAAATTTTTAGTAAATTTATAAATAATTAGATTCTAAATATAAAACAAATTTTTAATATTTTCAATTAATTATTATTTTATATTTCAAGTTGAATTAAATGATGAGTAAATTATGATTTAATCATATCAAACTTATGCTGAGAAACACGCAAAATATATTTAATAAATGGACGATACTTATAAAATGCCACAATTATTTGACTATTATCTAAATTGAATTTTATATGGATTTAAATATTTAAATTAATATAAATTAAAATAAATCATTGTAAAATCATATTAAGCATTGAGCTTAACATGTTCTTTTCTTTTTACAATTTTAATTATGTATGTCCGATGGCCTATAAAGTCTATAATTAAAAATGATTTTTTACTTCACAGTTTTTAAAATCTATTTCTAAGAATGATTAATATTTTTCACATAAATATTTGAAATTTTATTATGTTTCTTCTAAATTTTCATTTTTCAAATTTTCTATTAATTCTATCAAAATATTAATAAAATTAAAAAATGGAGTATCGTGAATTTCTTTAGAAAATTTTATTATATTTTTTGCAATTGAGATTTGATTATTATGTATTTTTCTACCATTAAAGATAATAATTTACATTAAAATATGCCTAAAAATAAACATTTATAATTCCTATAATGAAAGTTAACTTTTAACCAAATTTATAAGCTAAATAGATAAAGTTAATTTATCACTATGACATATATATTTATGAGCATTTTCTATGTCTTTATTCTTTAACATATCTTAACTTATAAGTTGATTAATATCTTAATCCATTTTATTTGAAAGTCTTAAATCTTAATTATTATATACTTGTTCATAGCCTTATTTATAAAATTTAGCTTAATTTTATCGAAATTTCCACTTGAGTATATGTCTATTATACTTTCTAAATATAATTAAAATATTTTAATCAATGGTTATATTTGTAATTAAATTAATAAATAGTTTTAATCTTTTTTTATTATAAATAAACACTTATTTATTTTTATTACATTTTAAATTTAATTATGAGATATCTACTTACAGAGCTTCTTTTTCCTTGAGATCATAATTTTTTTTAAATTTAATTATACTTTCTATCCAGTCATTCGCTAAGTCCATTCCTGCAATTATCTATAAATATTTTAAAATATTTACTTCATTTTATTAAGATAATTAAATTGATCCTTATTTCAATATTTCTATAGAATCTAGATATTTTTTTTAAGCTAAATATCTAGTAGATAAAGTCTTAATTTTTTGTTAATACTAATAAAATTCTTTTTATTCCAAAAGAATTTTAGAATTTTCTAAAATATTCTATAATCTACTCATTTTATATTATATTATATTATTTATAATGTTTATTTTTTATAATTTATTCATTAAAATAAATCTAAAAATAATATAAAATTCAGAAATATAATTTTTATTTTATTAAATATATATTTTATATATTTAATTTAAAAACAAATATTTAAAATCAAATTTTTATTATAATATTTACAATTTAATTATAATCTATTAAATAATTTTATATTTTTTAAAATTTATAATTAAAATTAATTTGAAATTTAATACTTATCTTTTAAATAAAATGGTATCAACCTTTAGAGGTATTGAAATATTTATTAAATATGAATAAAACTTTTTTTAAATATAATTTACATATATAAATAAACAATTTTAATTTATATAGATTTATCAATAAAATATTAATACAAATATTTTAATATAATATATAATTATTATGATTATTTTTTAAAATATTTTTATAAACATTTTTTTTATAAAAATTTTTTAAAAAAAAGTTTTATAAACTAATTTTTTGAATTTTATTGATATAAAAATTATTTATTTATATATTTTATAAAATTTATATTAAATATACTTTTAATATGGAAAATATACATAAAAATGATGGTTAGATTAAAGAAATTTTTGAATATTTAAAAAAGTTAGAAGAAAAATTATAAATGTAATAATTCGAAATATATTAAATAAAAAAAATAAATTAAGATTTATAAAATGAAATTGAATAATTAAAAAAGGAATTAAAAAAAAAATTGTTAAAATCATGATGATTTAAAATATTAAGAAAGGTAAAATGAGATATTAAGTTTTTTAAATAAATAATCTATATTTTAAAATAATAGATAAGATGATAACTCAGAAAAATTAAAAAATGATAAAATATTTATGTTAAAAGCTATTTAAGAAAATCCAACAGCTTTATAGTTTTGTTCATTTGATTTGTAAAATGATAAGTAAATCGTAATGTAAGCAGTTAAATAAAAAGGATGGACTTTAAATTATGCATCTTATGATTTATAAAATGATAAAGAAATTGTGATGGAGGCTGTAAATAATTTTGGATATGCATTGGAATATGCATCAGAAAAATTAAAAAGTGATAAGGAAATAGTTATGTAAGCTTTAAAATAAGAAAGATAAATATTAAATTTCAAAGATTAAGAATGAAATAATTAATTAATTTCAAATTATATTAAAAAAGGAGGATCAGTTTTCTAGTTTGCATCACATTATCTAAAAAAAGATAAATAATTCGTTATGATGGCTATTGATTAATCAAGGTTTGCGTTATATAATTCATCAGAAGAATTAAGAAGTGACAAAGAAGTAGTCCTAGAAGCTGTTAAAAAATGTGGGGATGCATTAATGTTTGCATCAGAAGACTTAAAAAAAGATAAAGAATTCATAATTTTATCTGTTTAATATAGTGGAGAATCCTTAAAGTTTGCATCTAAAGAATTAAGAAACGATAAATAAATAGTAATGGAAGCTGTTAAATAAAATGGAATTGCATTAGAGTTTACATCAGAAGAACTTAAAAAAGATATTGAAATAGTTATATAAGCTATTAAATAAAATGGATTTGCATTGAAATATGCTTCAGAAGAAATAAGATATGATAAGGAAATAGTCATACATGCTGTTAAATAAAGGGGACAGGCGTTAAAGTTTACATCACAAGAATTAAGAAATGATAAGGAAATAGTAATGCAAGCTGTTAAATAAAATGGATGGGCATTATAGTATGCATCAGAAGAATTAAAAAATAATAAGGAAATAGTAATGCAAGCTGTTAAATAAAAATTAGCTTTATTCGCAATATCTCCATTATAATATGCATCTGAAGAATTAAGAAATGATAAGGAAATAATAATGGAAGCTGTTAAATAAAGTGGATAAGCTTTGGTATTTGCATCAGAAGAATTAAGAAATAATAAAGATTTTTTGTCTCAAATTGCTAAATATGAATGAATCAATAATTTTAATTAATATATTTATATTCATGTAAAAAATTAGTAGGTTAATTTCTATAAATATTTATTTTAAAAGATAATTTCTTCCTAAAAAATTTTTTTCGTTTTTATATTTTAAAAATTTATAGATTGCTTTTTATTTCTGTAAAAATTTAATATTTTTATTATTCAAAGTTTTAATAAATATAGAAGTTTAAAAATAATTAATACTGAAATCAACCCAAGAAATTTAAATATACTAGTAAAATTTATTGTTTTTTAAATCCTTTCTTAGAATTTAATTACTTTAAGTTTTTCAAGACAATTATACATAAATTTTTATAATCCTAAATCTTTTCTTGGATTATTTTTTCATTCTTGGATATAAATTTGTACCTTATTTTCGATAAACTTAACTCTAATACTCATCATATTTACGCAAATCTTAAATATTTCCATTAAATTTTATTATTAAAATAAATGAAAAGTAAATACTCAACTAATCCAATTCTTCATTCAGTTTGCAATATTCATCCAAAATTAATAAAATTTTTAAAATCTGCCAAATCGAGTTACTTGAAAAATTACTTCTACTACTCTTTTATTATTTAATTTATATTTTCTTCTAATCTCTTTTTATCATTTCTTTTTTATAAAAATATTACAACAATCTAGATATAATAAGATGATAAAAATTTGTTTAAAAATTATAAAACGATATAATTATAATATAAAATATCAATAAATACAAATAAAATCAATATTATTTATAAAAAAACAATATTAATTAATAAAAACATATAATATAATAAAAAAGTTTAAAAATATAGCAATATTATTTAAAATAAATTAAATTAATAAATAATAGACTCTTATATATTATAAGTAATATTATTCAATAAAAGTTTATTATTTATATAAAAATTAATATTAATAAATTAATAGGCTATTATTTATAATATTTTAATAAATCTTATAGAAATATTATCAGTTTCTAAATATAAGCTTTTTTCAAAATATTAAATTGATATTAATAAAAATTTTTATATTATAAAAATTTTAACCATGCAGAGAGATTATCTAAAAACAAATTCAGTTAAGTAAAAAGTGAATATTTTCTAATATATTTGTATATTAAAATATTGATTTTAATCTATTATTTTTATTTATTTAGAAAAGTATAAAATCAATTTTTATCCATCTTATTATTTTTATTATTATTTTATACAATTTATATATAATTCCTAATTATAAAATTTAAATTTCAATATAAATTTATGTTTTATTAATATTTAAATTTAAATAAATATCACATAAATAGTTTTAACTTACTCTTAACTATTTTTCTACGAAATTGACATTCTTTATTAATGAAACTTTTAGCACAATCTTCACAAAGTAATGTCCAAAATCAATTAACACATGATTTTTTAGTTTATCCAAACAAATTTAGCATAATTTTTTTAATTAATTATTATCATCTTCTTTCTTTTTTTGATAATTATTATATACTATTATTAAATTATTTTATCCTAATGTTTGATTATTGTTACATTCAATTTCATTATTATCTTATTCTATATAATTTTAGAATTGTATTATAAAATTTTATTGGTTTGATTTTTGTCTTTTGGTGTTGCAAACATATCATAATCTAATTTATATTTTATTTTCCATATTTTTATTGTATTATTATCAAAACTGTCTGATACTTTCAATTTTCTATATGGAGAATAACTAACATTTGATACATAATTCTGATGACTTTTTAGACTTAAGTTGAATTTAATATCTATTTATTATTTATTTTTATTTTTTAAATAATTTTATTTATAAAAAATATATTAAATATAAAAATTTATGAAATTATTAATTTTATATTTTTATATTTACTTTATTTTATAGTAATTTTTATTAATAATAAAAAATATTAAATAGATTTTTAAATTTATCTTAAATAAAATCATATTAAAATCTATTTATTATTGTAAATTATTTTTATTCTTTTTAGTTTATATGAAAATTTCTATTTGATTAAATATTTTTAATATTAAATCTTCTAATAAATAAATATTTAATCTAATTAAAGTTTTATTAATTAATGTTATTTTATTCATAGTTTTTATCGATTTTAAATATAATTATTGAATAAATATTATAAATAAAAATATAATTAATTTAGGATTATTATTTTTATAATATAAATCAATTAATTTATTATTTAAATATTTCATTAATTAAATAAATTAGTTTTAATATTAATTTATTAAATTTAATTTTAATACAATAAATCTACTTATTAAAAAATTTATGAATTAACTTTTTTTTAAACATTTTTTATAAAAATAATTATAATATTTTAAAAACCTCACATTTATATAATTTTATTAAGCGAATAAATTTAATTTTAAAAAGATAAATATCATTTTTTATAAAGAATATCAGTTCTAATAATGTATTTAGTGCCTTAAGAAATATTAGAACCTTCATGTACAAGACTATCAATTCCTTCTCCATGCCTAAACAAAAGAGCCGTGCCGATTCTAGGTCTAACTCCAGTTGCATCCAAATTTCCTATAATAAAAATAAATATATACCATATTATTTAGAAGGAATAAAGAATGTGGTAGAGCCTCCTTAGAAATCCTCATTGAGGTAAATGATGAAGGTCAACTTAGACCATTGATTTTCATAATAATCATATACATATTAATCATTTTTATCTACTCCTGAACCTGGCCAAGCTCCATCAATATGTGGTCTATACACATTTCCTTAATTATATCTATATATTCTCCATCTTCTATTTAATCCTAATGCCAACCCATCATGACTGTTATGCCTTTCTGTTTAATTATAAATTATTGGCAATTAATCTAAACATCTCTTAAAAATCTATTACGATAAACCCTCATCCACTACCCAGACACATCCTTAAGCTCTTTCATCTATTTATTATCCTATAGGAATATCATACTCGAATCCCAAGTGTTCTGAAATTTCTATAATTTTTAGACAATCTTAGGGAGTAAGAACATTAGTCAATACAAAAGCGTTATCGACAAAGGGAACATGTATTTTTTAAACTGGATTCGGATTGTAATCCAAAATATAAGGTATTTTATTGGTGAATATTTTCAAATCATAAAGATTGACAGGTTTTCTATCTTGTGCCTTTTGGAAATGGATGAGTTGAAGTTAGTATGAATGTGTGGGATTGAGAGGAGAGTGGGAGGGAGGAAGAGTGAAGGATTAAAGAGGCACTGATTGCCAATGTTCTTTATTGAAAATCAGACCGACATGGTGTTCTGGTAAAGCTTCGTATTTGAAAGGGATTTTAGAAGCACATCTTAGGATTGAGTCCAATACTCTTACTGACATTTTATCTGGATCTAATGTGTTTATATTTAAGTCTCTTACCCATCTTTGTAACGCTCCCAAAGGAATTTATTAGTTACTATTTTGTAATTGACTTAATAGTTAAAGACATTCATCCATATTGTTGTCCATAATGCAAGTTGATATTTTCACATTCAAATTCTTCTAATTTTATTCTTCTTTTTTTTGTTTATCATAATTATTTCCTTTTAATATTTCCTTTACATATTCATTACCTTCTCTTTTTATCTTTTCTTCAAAAAGAGGGTAAATGCTTTTTCTAAGGTTTCTGAGTTAAGCTGACCTGTAAATATCTAATCTATTACATAAAAATTATATTGTTTTTATTGTTAAATCGATTTATTCTTAGCTTAAATTTTATATTTCTTCTTTTTAATTCTCAGATACTGCTATTTATTTTTAATTAAATTATTCTTTTTGAATTTATTTTGAATTTGAAGATATTTTATGATTAATTTTCTGTTATTTTGTTTTCTTTTTACGGCTCATTTAAAATGATTTATTATAATAATATTATAAATATAATTAAAATAAGTAAATAGTAATTAAGAAATTCAGATTATTTTCACCTAATTTAATATTGATTTTTAATATTAGAATCTTAAATTTTAGAATTAACAATTTCTTGTAATTTAAACTTTTATATTTTACCAGACAAAGTCATAGGGAAAGAATCTACAAAAAAAACATACTTAGGTATTTTGTAATGAGCAATAGATTAATAACAGTGATTATAAACATCTTATTTGTTGAGAGTGGCCCCCTGATGAAGTTAAATGAAAACAGCGATTTCTTCTCCCATTTTATGATCATAACATCCAACAACCTGCACCGACTTAACTGCTTAGATTTTATGAATATAATCCTCGATTTCCTTAGGATATACATTTTCGCCTCCTCTAATGATAATGTCCTTAATTCTGCCTATGATACTGAGATAACCCTAATGATCAATAATGGCCAAATCTCCTGACTTAATCCAGCCTTAAGAATCAAATGCAGTTTTTGTATTATTAGGATCATTCCAATATCCATTCATGGTGGAATAGCCTCTAAGTCTAAATTCCCCTGGTTGTCCTATCTCCACTACTTCTTCATTCTCATTTACTATCTTTGCCTCTAAGTGGGGAAGAATCTACCCCACCTTTGATACTCTTTTATCTAAAGGGTCATTGTGTTTACTTTGAAATGATACTGGTGATGTTTCTGTCATACCATAACAGTTTGTTATTTCCTTAACATTCAAAGTTTCTATTATTTCCTACATTAGCCATTCACTCGCTAATGACCCTGCAATGATTCCTGTCCTGAGACTAGAAATATTATATAAATGTTTATTTTGTTTATATTCTTATAGATAGTCTATAAACATGGTGGGAACTCCATAAATAGCAGTACATTAATATTGAGTAATGGCTTATAAAGTATGAGCAGCTTTGAAACTGTAGGATGGTTAGACTATAGTGGATGCATAATTGAGAGCTGCTAGATTGCCTAACACCATTCCAAAACAATGATAAAGAGGGACAGAGAGAACAATTTTGTCTATAGGAGTTAAGTTCATCCTTTGTCCAACAAAATAACCATTGTTGAGAATATTGTGATGAGATAAAGTAGCAGCTTTGGGTAAACCAGTGGTTCCGGATGTGAATTGGATGTTTGTTGGAGAATTCACATCTATTTTCAGGTTGTGTAGTTTATTTAAAGAGTAATTGGATCCCGATTAGATAAACTCTGAAAACGGAATGAAGCCTGGATGTCTTTGTTGTTCTTCATCGATGTTAATTAAAAACTTGAGAGATGGAACTATATTATTTGATGTTTTTCCTGCTTTAAGTTCTGGTAGAATATCATTTAACATTTGGATGTAATTAGACTATTTATGACTTTCACTAGTTATTAATACTGATACTTCGACTTAGTTTAAACATTGTTTTAACTCTTCTTTCTGATATGCTGGATTAATGTTTACTAATATCAAATCTGCTAAAGAACATGCGTATTAAGTTAAAGTCCATTAGTAGTTGTTTGGCGAGTAGATTCCAACTCTGTCAAATTTCTAAAGCTTTAAGTTCAATAGACTTGAGGCTAATGCTTCACTCTCTTTAAGTAATTATTAATAATTAAATTATTTGTTTTAGTGTTGACAAATCAATGCTTTATTATCTCCATGTTTTTATGTTATTTCTTTTAGTCTTACACCTATTGTCATGTTTAATAGTTTATCTGAAAAACTACCTCTTATATAACTTTTGTAATAGCGAGGGATTCTTAATTCCATCAATATTTTTTTATAAATAATAATAAGCTATATTTAATATATCTTATTCATTTATATATTAATATATTTTTATATTTAATAAAGATATATTTAAATATTGTAAATTTTTATTTCAAATTCCTTTTAATTAATCAATAAGATTTTTTATTATTTAAATTATATTTTCAATTCCATTGTTTTATTTGCTAAATTATAATAATCTTAATATTTAAAATTTTAAAAATTTAGCTTTATTTTTGATAAGTTCTACAACTTCATTATCTAAATTATTTATTAAATTATTTAAAATTGTTTCAATATTGTTATTAATAACCAATATTTAAGACTATTCATATCCTTAACTATTACAATTTATGATTATTGTTTGCTTTATTAAATCTGAAATGCATAAAGATATTTTCAAATAACAATTTTTAGACATTATTTTATTTAAAAAATTATTAATTTATTATATTGATAAATTGTTTTTACTTAATAAATATTTTAAATTCAAGCTCAAAACAATTCTGAATTATTTAAATCCAATTTTGTTTTATTAGTAATTTTATAATTTGTTAAAATCTTAATTTTTTAATATTTAAATTTATTTCTAATATTCAAGTTAAAGGATTTGTTTTATAAAAATTTGGTCTTAACTGTAAAACTAAATACTAAATTACTAAAAATAAAAATCGATTTTAGAAAAATCTATTAATTATTAGAATTAAATGAAATCTTGTTTAATTTATTAATATTGAGATAACCAATACTTTTAAAATATCCATAACATAAAATAATTTAACACTTTTTTAACATAATTAAAATCTGGCATTTCTCAATGAGTAGCCATATGTCTAATTTCAGTAATAATATCATGTTCTTTCAATTAAATATTTTTTAATACAAAGTTAATACTCTTTTCATTTTGACTATTATTTCCATATATATTTATTTTTTTTATGTATTAGTCTGATAATTAACTAATTGATCTTATTATTTACAAACATATTTGATTTAATAAACAATCTTATTCCATGTTTTATTAAATTTGATTTTGTTTTACCTCTCTTTTACATTTTTTTATCTAACAATAACTTTACAATAATTAATATGATATTTAAATTGCAAGTGGATTTTTTCTAGAAGATCAATTCATAATTAAGTACAAATGATTTAATTTAATTTATAAAAGATCTAAATCATTTTTATTTGAGAGTATATTATGTATTTTAAATATTTATGATTATTAATTAATTTACACGAATAGCAAATTATAAACAAAAATGAACTCTTCTTAATCAAAAAAACAAGTATATGAAATATCTTATTTTTATTAAATTTCAGAAAATAATAAAGAGTCCTAAATATTATCTTGAATTTACATAAAATAATATTTCTATTAAAAATAAATAATTATAATAATAAATGGATATTACATATTTAGAATAAATTAAACAAATAAGTGATGATGTTAAAATATTACAATTTTTTAATGAAGGAGTTTTATATTTAGTGAAATATAAATGGTTTATTAGAATAATATTTGCTATAATAATTGGATTGATTGGCTATTAAAAAGGGAAAACATAAAATCTAGATTAGTGTATCATCTCAAAAAATTAGAAAGAATAAATAGATTCTGCAGAAAGCATTAAATAAAAACATAAAAGATAAATAGAATATCATAATTAAATTATGATAAATCTAAGTTATTAAATAAAACTTTTTGTTTTAATATATATTTTAATAATTCTTTACTTCTTTTTCATTTATGATTTATATAATGTAAACGCTATTTATTTTTAATCATTAATTTTAATAATTATTTTTTTCAAAATTATTTAAAAGAATTTAGTATTTAAGAAAAGTGTTAAAATTTAATAATAAATTGAATATTTAAATAAAAACTATATGGAGTTTGGAAAAAATTTAATTAATTTATTAGGCAAACAGATATCAAAAAAAATAAAGCCTATAGTCCTTTAAAATTTCAAAAAAAATCAAATATGTAATAATGTATGTGAATAAAAATAGCATTTGTAAAATATGGAAATAGATAATTACAAATAGTTTATAAAATAACTTTCGTAATTTAAATGGTGTGTTTCATGTTCAAATTTAAATTAAGAAAAATGTGTAAAAAAATGTCTGTTAAATTTTTTTACTTTTGGTTAGATTATTGGAAATAAATTTAATTAAAAACTTTAAGAAATAATAATTCAAAAATAAAAATAAAATATATAAAATAAATGATAATATTTATTATTTAAATAATTTTTCATTAATGAATAGGCCAAAAAATAAATAATTCCTCTTTTCCTTTTATAGCTGTTATGTAAATAATAGATATAAGTAAGGCTAACCCCCACTCTCTTCTTCTTTCTTATTATTTTTTTTTAAATTTTAACTCATCAGTTAATTCCCATTTTCTTTTATATTATGATTTATAGTCTAATTTTTTTATTTATATAATTTCAAATATTTTTTTATTTAAATAAAAAATTTTCAAATAAAATTAAAGAATTATATTTTATTTATAATATTACTTTAATTTTTTAGCTCATTAATTTCTGAAAAGCTATTGTATAATTTTTTTTATTCTTAAATATAATTATTTTTATTATTATTTGAACAAAAAAGGTGAATTTATTTTTGAAAAACATATTTTGTTTTTAATATTTTTAATATCATAAAAATTGATATAAATTTAAAAATAATAAAAATAATAATAGAATAAAAAATGTATATTGATTTAGTTATAATAAATAAGAATAAAATTAGATATAATAAAAAAATAATATGCATAAAGAAAGTGACGAATATTTTTTGTTTAATCAATATGATTATGATAAAAATAATATGAATAACATGTTTGACATAACTACAGATGATCAGCTTACTTGTAATAAGTTTACGAGTAGTATATTTAATGAAAGTATATGAAATTAATTTGATTTTACTAGTAATATGATGGAAAGTTAGGATGATATTATTTCATACAATTAAATATAGGATAATATTAGCAATTTAGATTTTAAAGTATAATAAAATAAGCCATTAAATATTTTTTAAGTTGAAAAAAAAATATAAAAAAATAAGGGATCATAGCAAACTTAAAAATAATTAATAAGTAAAAAGTCTTCTTAAGTTTATAGAATTAAATAAAAAGAAATATAAAATAATATGATAAATGAAAATCAATAATATAGAATAAAAATATAATAACTAGAAACTAGGTTATAAAATTGTAAATGTTAAAATTAGGAAACCCAAAGTTAATTAAACAATTTATCAAGTAAAAAATTATTATTTTTAATTTAAATTTTTAATAAATAAAAATAAAAATTTATATTTATTTTTTTAAAATATTAATAAACAAAAATATTTAAATTATTTTAATATAAATATATTAATTAAATATTTTAGTGATATTTGATCAAAGTACAAATAATAGTTCAAAAGATTCGTCAAAGAGTAACTAAACAATAAGAATAAAGAATAATAAATTAGCAGGATTAACTTTAAGTATTTTTTGCTTTATAGCAATTATAGGAATTTTTAAAGTTCAAGATAATATTAATAATAACAGAATTATACTTATTAAAAAAGATTTTTAAAATAAATAACTTAATTTATCTTTAAAATAAAAATATAACAGTTAATAATAAAAATTAAAAGAATAAATTAAATTTTTAATTTAACAAAATAAAACATATTAAAAAAAAATTCTCATAAGATACAATAAATTAAAAAATAAATATTTTAACTAATCTCTACTAATTTAAAAATATTAAAATATTATCAATAATAATAATTTATCTTAATTTTAAAGTTATCAAATAAATAAGATTAATATTAGTTAAAATATAAGCTAGATTAAAAACTAAAAACTTAATTAAAATTAAGATTACTATTATATTAATTAGAATAAAACATAAAAAGCTAAAGAAAATAATAATATTAACATTACTAATAACTAGATTAATGATAAAATTAATAATAATATTATAAATAATAAGAATAATATAAATTATAATAATAAATATGTAAAACTGATTAATAATTCAACTATTAATTTAAATTAAAAATCTCAAAATTAATTTTTAAATAGCAATAACAATATATAATATGATAAATAAAATAAAGTACCAAATTAAATTGATAAAAATATTTCTTAAGTTTAACAATCTTAGAAATAAAAAAATTAATAAATTCGAAAAAATATAAATTTATATAAAAGTAATAAATACAAAAGCTAAAAATTTAAAAAAATGATTATTGAGAATTATTTAATCGATTATAATACATAATAAATATTAATAAATCAATCAAAAATAATGAAATAACTAGAATATTATTTACAGAATAACAGTACAGAAACATTATAAAACTAGAAATAAAATATAGGGAAATAAAATTTTAAATAAAAATTAGACGATGATAAAATGATATTATATTTGTTATAGTAATAATAAAATTAAATTAATAATTAAAATGAGACTAATTAATAAGTATAATCCTATAGTGCAAAAAATAATATTTCAAATGATTTATAAGAAAATTAAACTATAAATATAGAAAACTAACTTTTTTAATAAATTAATGAATAAACTTTAAATAAAGTTAATGCAATTATTAATAGAAACGAAAAGAAAAAACTACAAGAATTATAAGAATTACAACAACAATAAGAAAAACTTTATAAACAAAATAATATTAATATAAAAGATCATTAAAATAATAATACTGATATACTCTAAAAAATTAAAAAAAAAATAGATTTAAGTTTATGGGAAAATTTTTAAAGTTTGAATTTTGGATAAGTATCAAAAAAAAAATAAAGTAAATGTGAAAACTAAAATTAAAAGAAAAATAATGAGACTGTTATTATTAAAACAAAAAATGAATAAAAGTAACCTAGTTTAATACACCAGAAAATATAGGAAAATATATAAAATTATTAAAATTATAATAACTAAACATAAGAAATAAATTTAGTTTTTCAAAATTTATAAATAGAATAAAATTAAAGTGAATAAATCAGAAGTAATATAACTCAGCAAATATAAAATATATATCAATAATAATAAGAGAGTTATAACAAATATAATATGAATAACAACAGCAAATAACTTCATCACTTTAATTTAATGCTTAGTAAATAGTAGCTTAAAAATATAATTAATCTCTCAGGAGACACAGAATATGTTAACATTTAAATATAATGATAATCAATCTTATTATTTATAAAACTATCTTTAAGTGAAGTTTATTATTTATATTAAATCATACAAATAGCATCTATTTTTTTTTATTATTAGATATTTATCTAAACATTCCAAATTGATTATCTTCTTTTTAATTTTAAGCACTCTTTTTTTCTTTTAAAATTGTGTATATTTAGTATTTATTATCATTTTATATCCACTTCATTTCTTTGTCATAAACACTTATTCCTTCTATCTTATTATTTTATATTTTATTGTATAATAAGTTTACTTTTATCTCTTCAATTTTGCTTTCATCTATATTAGGTCTTATACTTTAAATTTCATTATAATTAATCAATAGTTTTTTCTTAATTTCATTTTAAAAACTATCTATCATTTTATTTTTAGATTATTTAAAAGTTTCATATAGAATTTTATCAATTTATTTTTCTTTATTTATTTTGGTTTTTTCTTATGAAAAAAACTAATTTTCTTATTTAATTCTATTTTCAAATGGATATCTAATAATTTAAGCTTAATTTTATTAGTAAAAACATTATTAATTGCTAAAATTTTATATAGAAACTCAGTCTGTATCTTAAAAAGATATTTAGGTTAAATTCTTCTTATCAAAATTAGGAGATCTTAACTATGATTTAAAAAAACTTTCAGGATTAATATTAGTATTAATGTCTAAAATTGTTAATAAATTTTTAACTTCTTATTTTTTTCTAATTTATGGAATATTATTTAATAACAAATTATCAATATTTCAATTACATTTTTTAGATAAAAAATTCTTTTATGAATCCCATACATTTTATATTTTAGTATGTTTACTAATATTTTTATCTTTGTATGTTTAGAAAGTATCATTTTCTTATTATGTTTACAATATTCTTTATTATAATTCATCGATTAATTTCTATTTATATATTTTATTTGAATTATTTTAATCATCCAATAGTGCTGGTTTGTTTAAGCTAATTGTTGTTTTTTTTTATAATATTTATAAATTCATTTATTATTATGAACTTCTAGTTGAAAAATACTATTTTCTCTTCAATAAATCACTTTAAACATATGCATTAACGAATTCTTCCTTCGATCCTAAAAATTTATAGGGTTCTTTTGTATCTTATATATTTATTATTTATTATTTTAAATCATTTTAATTTATTTAACTGTTATAAAAAATATTTGATTATTATTTAATTTTTAATTGATTTTAACTTTTTTCATTTATTATTTCATGTTATATTTATTAATTTTCTATATTATTTTGATGTAATGATACACTTTAAAATATAAAATTATTTATTTACTTTTTATTCATAATTTAAGAATCAAAAAAATTTTCTTATCTTTAAATTTTTTAATGTAATTAATTTAAACTTTATTAATTATTTATTTCATTTGCTATAAATTTAGAGTTATTTATAATTTTTTTTTTATAATTAGTTTTATTATTTAAATTGTTATTTTTACAAACTAAAGGATCTTAATTAGTTTTTTAATTAGAGAATTAAAGATCAATACTTTTAAATAAATTATTATTTTTTATTTAATCCATATATATTAATTCCAATAAAATTTTCTATTAATAAAAAATATTTTTATTAAATATTATAATTGTAAAATTTATATATTATATAAATTATTATTATAATAAATTAAATTGAACAATAATAATCTGTTATTCTATAATGTCTCAATAAAATTTTCAGCATAATTTATAATAATAATAAGACGAATTACAATTATAAAATAGTTTACATAAGAGCAATTAAAATAAAGTAAAATATTTTTTGTAGTAAAATACAAACAATATTAACCAAAAAAAGTTTTAAATGAATAACGAAATCAATAATAAAAGTCTTTAAATGATAAAAATATGTTAATGTTTATTTGATGAAGTTTAATTGTCTAACGGACTTTGTTTAAATTGTCATAAAACAGTCATTAAAAAATAAAATAAACACAGTCATAGTTTTATAAATAGATTTACTAATGATAATAGTTTTAAGTAGGACTTGAATTCTCAATAATAATAATTTTTTATAGAACAATAAAATTTATAAATCTAATAAAAGTAATAATAATAAAATTAATAATAAACTTTAATTCAATAAAATAATAATAAATTTTAATAATAACATAAATAATAAAAAATAATACAACAAAATCCAGCTTAGAGTTTAGCTTATTTCTAGTAAAATCATATTTAAAATCTATAAAATAGTTATTAAATTAATAATTAAAATCAAAGTATTATATCTAATAGTCATATATCTCCAATTTCAAATATTTCAAATAATTAAGTAAATATTTATTATTATTCTTATTTTTTATGACTTAAGAATTTAATTTATTTAAATGAAGAAGAAAGTAAAGATTAAAATAATTTAAAAATATTTAATTTAGAATCAATGCAAAATAGACTTAATTAAATAAGCAAAAATTTTGGTAGTCCAAAAAAGAAAATTTAACAAATAAAAAATAATACAAAAATAATAGAATAATATAAACCGTTATTTGTTTAACATAATATGTAAAAATTAAATTATATTTAAAGAATTAATAATTAGGTTTAAAATAAAGATGATTAAAATTTGAAATCATTGAAACAATAGATAGAGTTGAAGAGTAATTATTATTTATATTTTCAATAAAAATAAATAATAAATCACATTAATTAAAATAATATTAATACTAAAAATATTAAAATATAATTTTAGCAAAATTAAATAAACATAAAAAAAATTTTTCTACTTTATAATTTTAATTTAATTTAATTGAAAATAAATAATAAATAAATGACAATAATGATTTTGTTAAAAAAAGTAAACATAAAAAATCAAATTCAACTAATAAAATTATTATAAATACAAACGACAATAGACAATCTTTTGTATAAAAAGCAAATATTTTTATAAATAATTCAGTAATATAAGAAAATATGAATAAAAGAGTAATTCAATTATATTAATAAATTAGGGAGATACAAGTTAAAATTACAGAAATAGATCTAGTTTTTATAAAGAATCAGAAGGAAAAAATTATTAATTTTAAATAGTAGAAGAATAATAAGAAGATAATTAAAAGATTACAAATAATATAAAATTAAATAACAATTAAGGTAATAAGAATTGTTTTGTTGGATATTAAAATAATTAATTAAAATACAATTCAAACAATGATAGTTATTAACTAAACAATAATTAAGGGAAGGTAAACAACACAGTAAGTACTGTATAAAACATTAATAGTAACAATAATATAAGCCATACAAATAATACAATAAATAACAACTTATAGAATATAAAAAACAAAATAACAAAATAACAAAATTACTTAAATTTGAATAACGATGATTATACAAACATAAATAAAGGAAATAAATAAGAAGAATAATAATGAATGAGTCTAATGAGAGAATCATCAAGCAGTTTAGAAATAAGATACTGGAATAAAGATGAGCTGGAACTTAGAACAATTCTAAAAGGACATAAAAACAGTGTAAAGAGTCTTGCATATGATTTGAGAAGTAATAAATTATGGTCAGGAGGTAAAGATTACAGTATCAGAATATGGGAAATGTAAGAGAGGGAGATGTAAGAAAGAGGAGGATAAAGGGAAACAGAGACAGTGCTGAAATAGAAGAGAGGAGTTAATGTATTACATTATGAAGACAGTCTGAGATTATTATTTACAGGAGGATAAGATTGTCTTATAAAGGTATATGATTCCGAAAGGTATGAGTTAATACGAGATATCAAGTAACATCATTCTTAAATCAAAGCTATCATTTCTATTTAGCAAGCATTATGATTAGTAACTAGTTCTTCCGATGGACTCATTCATGTACTAGATCTTGAAACTATTTCTAAATTAAATACCTTATAACAACATAAATCTAGTGTTAATTCATTGTTATAATTCAATTATAATTTCCTTAATGCTTTTTACTCTAATTGGATATTTTCTGCTTCAAACGATTCCAATATTCTCGTATCATCAATCATTATTATAAGTAAAGGGATGGGATATTAGATAAGGTAAAAGCATTATGAGCATGAAAGGAAATACTGATAGTGTTATTAAGATTAAGTAGATTTAGGATAATCTCTTGATGAGTTCAGATTAAAATGGTGTTTTGAATATTTATGATGTTAGAAATCAATCCATTTTATCAAGGCACAACATTAATTCTGAAGTTAAGGATTTTGATATCCTTAATGATAATTAAATCCTTACTGCCACTCCATAGGGCTTGCAAGTAATTATAATTATAATTATTTTAATATTTATTATTATTATTATTATCATTATTATCATAATTATTATCATTATTATCATTATTTTCATTATTATCATAATTATTATCAATATTATTTACTATTATATGATTATAATGAAAGAGTATAGGATTTGACAAGAATGGGCTGTTTGAAAGAGACAGTCAGTATCTTGTATAATAATCAATGCATACATCATTGCATTCTCTCACTATTTTCAATAATCTTATTTTTGCAGGATCCTTTGACACTTATATCTATGTAACTTATATTCTTTATTCTAGGTTTGGAAGTATCAATGATTATCACTATAATATTTTCCATTATATTATATATCTATTTATATATACATTAATATTATAATTAATCATTTTATTAATTTCATTTATATTTCATCTTTGCTTAAAATATTTTAAACTTTATTTATATTAATTAGTATAGTTTTTATTTTATTGATTGCTGTCTTTATTATTTATTGAATTCATACTGATATTAATTTTATTAATACTTTGAAATTTTTGGTATTTATTATGATTATAATCATGAGTCTTTTATACTTCGGTTTTATAATTATGAAACTTAGGACTATTGAGTTCATGATTTTATTTTGAGTGATTTTTTTACAAAGATAAACTAGGTTTATGTGAATGGGTTTATAAATTAATAGATGATTATTGATTATAAGTATGGTTGTTTTAATAGGCTAATAAATCAGTTTAGAAAGGAGAGTTATTTAGATGGGATATATTTTAATGATTATGATTGGATTTAAGATGTGATTATATGAAATTTATAACAGTCTAGATCATGAAATTGGATCTGAACTCATTATGATTCTGGAAAATCTTATACACTTAGAAAGGACCATTAAAATTAGCAATGATATCGTGTGTATGATGAATATTGACGAAAGTATCCTATTCACTAGCAATGAAGAGGCAAGGAATATCGATAAATTGTGCATTATTTTTAATGTCAATTTTGCTGATGTCAATCTTTGTTTTCTCCACTATTGTTTTGAAGATCGAGTCCATCACTAATTTAACTATAAATGAAGGAACATTCGGCATTATTGTTAAAGATAATTCTTCAACAAGTTGTTATAGGTTGCAGAAAGGACTGTCACTGATAAATGCACTTATCTATAATTTATGATGATGTTTATTTAACATATAATATTAGTTAATATGTTAAATAGTTAATATGATTAGAATTATTTTAAGATGATATAGTTAATATGATAATATAAATACATGATGAGTGAATCTATTTTTGGATAGATAGATGAAACTAGCAACAGCTCCCATAGACCTTCCCCATAGGAAAACATTAGAAACATATGTGAGAGTGTGAAGATATTAAACTACGACTTAAATATCTTCACTTTCAGTTTCTCCAAGAGTGACATAATCTCCTTATGACATTCCACTGCCAGCAAAATCGAAGCAAAATAACTGCATGTTATTCTCAACAAGACTATTAAGATATAATAATGCTTCTACTCTAGACCCACTATTGCAATGCAAGTACACCACACATGTTTGTTCAACTTTCTGTCCTTCTCTTATTTCTATGAAGTGCGAACATTACAATTTTTATTCTCAAACATTCGTTAGTTATATGTCCTAACGTTCTATTTCTTTTTTAAATATTTTTTATGAAGCTGCACCAAGTACAATTTTATCATATATTTTCCGTTTTGGACGGATTAGTAAGTCCACTGCTTTGTTGTAATAATCCATTTACTACTTTATTTATATTTATTATATTCTTATTCATATTTATTATATTCTTATTCATATTTATTATAATGATATCACTTTATTAATTAAGGAATTATGCTCTATTCATGTTTTTATTAATTATTTAATAAGCTTTTCCCATCTTTTATCATGTCATATAAATTGTTATTTGGTTTCTTGATTAATCTGTAGTTAGTCTTAAACTAGAAAATCTATAGTCAACAAAATATAGTTACGAAACAATTGAAAAGATTGAATATTTGGAAAATTATAAGAAGTAATAGACAGAAGAATAAAGAAATTAGTATATATCCGAAAATTTTTTTTGGCTAAAAAATTTTTTGCTTTTCTCCATTATTGGAACCTTATTTTTATTTTATTTAATATTATTACTTGTAATTCCGTCTAAAGAGTTCTAAATAATACCTTAAACATTGTTTAAAAAAATAGTTTTTGAAGATAACATTTTCTATTATTATTTATGTTCAACTTCTAGATTATTTATAATTATTTAATCTTTCTTTTCATTTTTCTCATTGCTTTCTGCTTGGTCATTCTTTTATTGCTGGTTACTTTTCAAATTTTATATTGTTTATTTATCAACTATATTTTATAATAAATTATTACTAACCTTTAGTTTTTAATCTCTATTATTTTGCTATAGGTATTTCTCTATTGTTTTTATTCTGATTTTCTAATGATTATTTTAGTAATTTACCTTCTATTTATGGAAATTTAAGATTTGATAATTCTCCAATAATACTAGTATTAGCTTATATTAGAAATAAAGAAATATAAGCAATAAAAATCCTCATTTATAAAATAAAAGTGAATTAATAATATTATATAATCAGTTTAGATTAATAATGGATAGTAATAATAATAATAATAATAATAGAAGGAACGAAGATGTTTAATCATCTTCAAATGAAGCAGAAGAGGATAATGAGATATTGGATGATTCTCAATAAAACATAGATGAATCAGAAGAAGGTGAAGATTTAATGTAGAATATGGAATAAGACTATAGAGAGATTGAAGGTTTGGATGAATATGAATAGGAAGGATTAGATGATTAAGAATATTCAGATATTGATGAAGAACAAAGAATATTAGCTGAAGAATAAATGAATTATAGAGATTAAAGACAGTTTGCTGAGGATAATAGAATACCAATGGCTATCATGGAATAAGAATATGGAGATGATTTAGAAGATAATTTGAGAAGAGAAATTATTAAGTAACAGAGATACATGAATTAATAAATGATTTAAAATTATCACCAAGATGATGAGTTTAGTGTTGAACACTTATAAGAAATGGATGAATATGAAAAATTTATCAGTGCTGAAGAAGAAGTAGGAAATAGGAAAAAGTGGATTAAAGATCCTAGGACTGTTAAATTCATTAGACTTAGATTTAAAAGATTCCTATATAATTTCATAGATAGTAATAATGAGAATAATGATGAAAATTAAGAGAATAATTAACTAAATAATTAGTAGTAAAATTAAAGAGTTGAGAAAAAGTATTATTAGAAGATAAGAGAAATGTGTCAATAAAATAGATAATCAATAGAAGTTGACTTCAAAGACTTATAAAAAGAAAACCTTACTCTTTCAATATGGGTTGCAAATGAGCCAAACCTAATGATGGATCATATAAATCAGGCTGCTTTAGAAGTGACAGCTAGTATTTATAAGGAATATCCAAGAATTCATGACGAAATATTCATTAAGTTCAAAGGAGATGAGTTGCTAAAAGACCATATAAGGAATCTTAGACATGATATGTTAGGGAAATTGATAAGAGTGAATGGAGTTATCACTAGAAGGAGTCAAGTTTTTAACTAGTTGAAAAAAATAGTGTATGTTTGTAATAAATGTGGAGATAGGAAAGGACCAATGTTTGTATAAATAGGTCAAGTGAAGACTATGGTGGATAAATTAGGAGCATGTCCAGTGTGTTAAAGCAAAGGACCTTTTTCTATTGATTAGTAAATGACTTTGTATAGGAATTATTAGATCGTTACTATTTAAGAACCTCCTTAATCAGTATCGGCCGGAAGAGTGCCAAGGCATATGGAGGTAATTATCACAGGAGATAATATTGATAGTGCAAGGCCAGGGGATTTAGTCGAAGTAGTAGGAATATATATGCATAGATATGAGTATTTCCTTAATATCAAATAAGGATTCCCAGTATTTAGCACTCATATCGAATGCAATAATCTAAGAAAACTCTAAGATATTCAAAGCTCTGAAATTAATCAAAATGATATAGATATGATTATTAATTTATCTAAATAGCCTGACATTGCTAATAGGATCATTAATAGTATTGGTCCTAGTATTTATGGACATTAGCATACTAAAACTGCATTGGCTCTGGCTATGTTTGGAGGATAGAGTAAAGACCTGTAAGGAAAGCATCGTATAAGAGGAGATATTAATGTGCTCATTTTAGGAGATCCTGGATGTGCTAAATCTTAGTTCCTTAAGTTTGTTGAATAGACTTTTCCCAGATCTGTCTTCACAACAGGAAAGGGAGCAACTGCTGTCGGACTTACTGCTTCCGTACTCAAAGACCCTATCACCAAAGAATGGACTTTAGAAGGAGGTAACATTATCATTATATTATCGTCTTATTATATATCTTCGTATAATATTATTTATATTATCATACTATATATCTTATCTTATTATGTCATATCATATTATATTATGATTTCATATAAGTATCCTAATATTATATTATAATATTATATGATTATATAATGATATTATAATATTATAGGTGCAATGGTACTGGCAGATTAAGGTATATGCTTAATAGATGAGTTTGATAAAATGGGTGAAAACGATCGAACATCAATCCACGAGGCAATGGAATAACAGTCGATATCAATCAGCAAAGCAGGGATCGTGGCTACTCTTTAAGCTCGTTGTAGTGTAATAGCAGCAGCCAACCCAATTAAAGGAAGATACGACTCTTAACTATCTTTCAATGACAATGTAGACCTAACTGACCCTATTTTGTCCAGATTCGATATCCTTTCTGTTGTGAAAGATGAAGTAAACATCGATCATGATTATGATCTAGCCAGTTTTGTCATCAATTCTCATATTAAGAATCATCCCACTTTATTATCACTAAAATAGACTTAATAGAGTCAATAGAATAATCAAACTTAAGAAAATTAAGATAATATTATTATATTATAATAGAAACATCGAGATATGCAGAATGCTGTTTTGGATGAAAGAAAATAATCTTATAAGGATATTATTAGTTAGGATGTTTTGAGAAAGTATCTGATTTATGCTAGGACTAAAGTGCATCCTAAAATTTAAGGAATTGATCGAGATAAAATTACAAATTTCTATAGAGATTTAAGGGCTGAGAGTTAGAATAATGGAGGACTCCATATTGCTGTCAGACATATTGAATCTATCATTAGGATGGCTGAGGCTCATGCTAAAATGCATTTGAGAGAAATCGTCAGAAATGATGATTTGGATATTGCTATCAGTGTCATGATGAATAGTTTCATATAAAGTTAAAAGTATAGTATTGCTAAAAGTATTTAGAAGAGATTTAATCATTATATCAAATTTTAAGATGATGTTAATGATCTACTTCTTAATAAACTCAATTCAATTCTTAATGAACAAATATAAATCAGAAGGTCTTTAATTGATACTGATAATCGTTATAACTAAGAAGAAATAAATGAAATTAAAATTCCTAAATCTACTTTTGAATATGAAGCTAAACTTATAGGAATTTCTGAAAAATATGTTCAGTAAATTTTTAAATTTAATATTTATTTTTATCTAATTTTTATAATTTTATATCATTATTTAGTGATTTTTGTAACTCTTAGTTATTCAAAGATAAATAGTATATTTTAATAGGAAATGTTATAGTAAGAAAATTATGAATAATATCAAAAGTTTTATAATAGATTTTATATTTATATATTTAATTTAAATATATATTTAAATTCATAATAATAATAAAGATAATAAAAAATGAGTGATATTGATGAAGATATCTATGATGAAGAATTTGAAAAAGATGAAGATTATGAAAAAAATTAATAAGACAAAGATAAAAATGATAATAAAATAGAAAAAGAAATTCTAGGTAAATAATATTTAATTTAAAATAAGAATTCAATAAACAATTCCAAATATAGTAATAAGAAAAAAAACATAATGAAACTAATAAATAATAAAACATTTCAAATAATTATAATAAAGTTGAAAATAAAATTGAATAATCACCTTTAAAAGAAAATAAAAAATATTTAATTGATTAAGATTTTAATTAAAAAGATAAATTATAATTTAAATTCGTTGAATTTCATAATTTTTTAAAAATAAACAGGTAAACTCTTCCTAAGTTTATTTAAAGAAAAGTAAAATAATTAAATTATTATTTAGAATTTAAAAATAGATTAAAAAAATGAAAAAAAATAAAAAAGTTTAAAAGATTTTTTAGTACTTGATGACTTTTTTGATATTTTAGAATTACATGATTATGAAGATTTACAAAATAGTAAATAATTATTGATAAAACTATTTGAATAATTAAAATGCTTTAGTATTAAAAATAGATATTTAGATGTAATGAAATTAATGAGATCTTTTTATAATTACAAAAGCAAAATTGATATTCAAACTTTTTAATTTATAAGACTTATACCAAAAAAATAAGTTTAATCCAAAACAGGTTTTAATTTCAATCTTTTCTATTAAAATTGGATATAATATATAAAAAGGCAATAGAAGAATTAAATAATTAGTATTTAAAATGATAATGAAATATAATAAAATAAAATAATTTAAAATATATGTTAATCTCCTCAATAACTATTAAATTTCTTGAAAAATAAAATAAAGGATAGTAAAGCATCGTTTAAAGAGATTTTTAATTCTTTAGATGAAAATAAAGATGGATTAATTTCAGAAACAGAATTTTAAAATGCATTTGATTAACTTAATTTAAATATTTAAAATGATTTGGTTAAACAAGTATTCAAAATTTTTGATCTTAAAAATTAAGGATCTATTTCTTACACTGAATTTCTGGCAATAATTTTTGGAACAGAATTAGATTATGAAGATTTTAAAATGTTGAATTAAATGAGCATAGCTGAGCAATTATTAATTAACGTGAGACTTAAAATAAGAGAAAAGTATTTGAATTTTGAAAATTTTATTAAAACTTTAGTTTTTCCCAATATTTAGAAAATTAATTTAGTTTAATTTACTTAATATATTAATGCGTTAAATTTTAATTATTCTAAAATTTAGATTTAATAATTATTTTAATAACTTGATAGTGAAAATAAATAATACTTAAATTAACCATAAATATATTTATTATATCAGAATCATAAATAGAAAGTAACTATTTAAGAAGAGGAAGATGAGTAATAAATATAAAAAAAGAATAGCAAAGATATTATTAATAAAATATCTGATTCAAATAAAATACAGTTTCAGATTTAAATGTAAGAAGAATTGAAAAAAAATGTTGAGGAATTGTAATATTAAAATATATTTTAAATATTATAATTATTTTAATAATAATAATAATTTTAGTAACATGTAGAGTTTAAAAAACGTTACAGATTAATTATAATAAGAAAAATTTAGTAATAAAATAAGTGATTTAAGATAAAAATTTAATAAAGTGAAAATATTAATGGAAAAATAATTGGATGTTGAGAATTTCTTAATAAATTTTAAAAACTAAACTTTATAGCTTTTAGAATAAAAAAATTAAAATATATAAACTCTTGTAAACATTTTCAGTAAAGAATAATTAGGATAATTGAGTTTCTAAGAATTTTATAATTTAGTGAGATTTTTAAAAATTGATAATATTTAGTTAGATATATTATTTTGTGTTTTTGATAGTTTTAATAGTGAATCAACTAAAAAACTAAAGTCAAGTTCAATTTAGTAGATAATATCTGTAGCTTAGAATATAAGTCCTCTATATTTAAAATTCAAATTACATTTTGGAAAAAGTAATTAGAAATAAAAATAAACTTTTTTAATATTTTATATAATATTGATTTTTTAAAATTATAAACATATTTGATATAATTTAAGATTTGATGAGCATAAAAAATGATTATCTAACATAATTTTAAAGATTTGATACAGAAAAAATGCCAGGATATATTTAATTATCTATTTTAAAGAAAATATTGGAATATAATAAACTAAATTTAGATTATGATGAAAAAATATATTTGTAAAAGAACAATTACATTAAAGATTCAGATTCTATTTAATATGTTGATTATAAAAAATTAATATAAAGTATTTTCAGAAAGGACTGTGATATTTACGAATAATAATTATAAAAAAGTTATTAGACTATTTCTAGAATTAAAAAATTTTTATAATAAAGAAAGAAACGAAGAGAAAAAGAATAAAATGAAGAAAAAAAAGTGAAAATAATGGATTTAAAAACACAAAAAAACATAAAATTGAATTAATAAACAAAACAAAAACTGAAAAGATAAAATTAAAATTAATAAAGATAAAGTTAAATAACTATGAAATAACAGCTTCAAAATCTATTAGTTGATAATAAAGAAGAAGGGAAAGAAGAAAAAATAAAATTAAGCAGTATAAAACAAATTCGAGAAATAATAGATGACTTGATACTAGAAGTAATTCGATTTGGAGAATCCCTAATATTGACAAAAAAACTCCAAAACAAATATGAAGAAAGAGGAGTGACAAAGGATATTTTGATTTATAAAGAATACAAAGAATATGAAGTGATAGACCCATTAATAAGATCAGTAAGTGTTAGTGGAATTAATGGGAGAGTGTTATATTTGACTAATGATAACATCTTGAAATAAATAGATATTCTAGACAATTAAAAAATTGAGGAAAAGAAGGATGATGATTGAAGACGAAGGAAACTTTGGGATATAAATTTAAGTAGCAAACATCCTTTGTAGGCCAACAAAATAATTGACATGACATTTGATGAGACATCTTAAAGAATTTACAGTCTTAACAGTAAATTCATTTTAGAAGTTTTTGAGCTCAACAGCAACACTAATCAGCCTATTAGCAGATTAAGACTTATTTCAGATAATTTATAGATGGATATTGAATCTATTCTCAAAATTAGTTATAATTCCAATACTAAACCTCAGTTAATTTCTCTCTCCTCGGCTAATAATTAAATACTTATTATTAATGCAACTTCTATTAATAATACCATCATTTTTGTAGATCCTATCAGTCTCAATGTCTTTAATTAAGTCTTCATTAAGCTTGAAGATTTTAATATTGATTCTTAAATTGTAGAAATACTCAGAATCATCAATCCTTAATTGTAATTATTGTATTAATAGCAAATCTAATTCAATACTCTCTTTAAAGATCATCTCAATTTAGATGGATCTGTTTCTATTTAAACTTTCAAATAGTTCTTTATCTTCAAATATTTTAATAATAATGACCAATTCAATCTATCTCAAAGTCATCTTAATTAGCTTTGTCAGTTTCTAGATTAAAAAAACGATAATCTTATTTTTGAAGATGAGTTCAACTTTCTTTTCAAAATTTCTAATCTTGTTTCTAAAAATTTCTAAAATGAAAATATTAAGATTAATAAAATACAAGGAATGCCAGATAATGTCTTTAATTTTGTTAAATAAATTCAGTAATTAATCAATTCAGAAAATATTAATATAGATTTGCTAATGAATATTTATGATAAAAATAATTCTGGATCTTTGAGTGTATTGGAATTTTAAAAATTAATTAATGATTTATGTCCTTTAAAGGTTGACTTAAAAGGAATCCCTAAATAATAGCAAGAAAATCAAATAAAGATTCAAACAAATATTTATGAATAATCAATATAAGATGTATTTGAATATTTGGATTCTGACAATAGTAAATCAATAAGCACATAGGAATTAAAATTAATATTCAAGGATCTTAATATTTACGAAAGTTAGAAAGAAAAAGAGATGTTTTCTCGTAAGAATTTGAGTTTCCTTTTAATGAAAGCTTATTAATCTGATATAAACATCTGAGAAATATTTAGTGAACATGATGAATTTAACGATGGATCAATATCTCGTTAATCATTAGTAAATATATTACAAAGACTGCCTTTAGGACTGACATAGGAGGAAGTAGACTATATAATGGATGATTAGGTTCAATATAATTATTAAGGAAGAATAGTTTATTTGTAATATTTTAATAATCCCTAAATTCAGAAGTTTGAAAAGATCTATTAGTTCAAGAAGAAGATAGGGAAAAATATTAATGATTAGAACAATGTTTAAATTAAGAATGATATAAACTCAAAGATTATAGTAGTGGAGAGTATCATTTATATCGATGACTTTGATATTTTTATTTTCACTACAGTTTCTCCTTAGACCTCTATCATGTATGTGAGCACTGCTTTGAGAAGTAAAAATGTTTTTTACAATAAAATACTGGCGAAGTTAATAGGTCATAAAAATAATATAGCTCCTACTATTATTTATGTTTAATAGAGTTCTTGCTTAGTTTCAGGTCAGAAGATGATAACATCTTAAATTTAAAAATAACAATACACTGATATACTGATCTACTCTTTGTAGAAACAACTGATCGATAAAATTGAATTAAACTATAATTTAGAAATCCGACCAAGTTATATAATAAAAAATGCTCATTAAAACTCGATAATATGTCTAGCTTACTTAGAATAGAACCAGTACTTAGTATCATCTTCTCTAGACAAGACTATCAAAATATGGGATGTAGTGAGTGAGCCTTATAATTTAGTGAATCCTTCAATGAAAGCTTATCAATTAATAAAGCCAGGATATTATAAACAACCAACCTAACAATTCACTTAAACTAATAGACAATTCCAATTAGTAAAATAGATTTACACAGGTGATACCGTAGCTTATAATCTTACTCATTTTCTCTATGATATACCTATTTACTCGAACATCACTAAGGAACACAACAAGAACAGCGAACATCATAACACTTTAGAGTACTTAATTAGTTTAGAGTTAAACACTTTTCAATTTGTTAATTAGAAACCAGTTCGCATTGGATTATTGAGAGTTTATTTAATAGACCGACTCTAGATTCAGATTCCTGCCAATCAATTTGATTAGAAATTACCTGTTAAGATTCTCAACATGCTTAATGAGTATTAAGAGATTAAGCATATGAAAACTATCGTCTAATACCAATCATAATTTTCTATCTAGTTGCAAAATATTCTCTCCAAATAAATCATTTAGGAACAAGTGTATAAGTAAATAGAATAGCAGATTAAAAATATTTACCTTTTGGAAAACGATTAGGATAAATGGAAATAATTGTACACTAGCATAATCAATTTACCAGATAGAACCAGTTTTAGTAATTTTATATAGGAAACAGGCACAAAAGACACGATTTTTATTTAGGAATTGTATCATATTCTAAACAAATTACAGTTAATTAATAATACAAACATTCATGAATTCAGCAATAATGTGATAGAACTAATGAAGAAGTTTAATTAGAAAAGACAGGTAAGCATCAAATCTGAGATAGATTAGACAATATCTCAATTGATATCTGAGAATAAGCTCATCCTCAATTTGGAAGAGAAATCTAATCAGATGACTCGGTCTGAATTCTATAAGTTTTTATAATTGTAGAAGATTGATTCTTAATTCAGTAATAAGGATATCTAAGATTACATTAATCTCATTTTCCAGCAACAGTAGTCTATTAAATTAGAGGTTTTTTTTCAATATTACTAAAATGAAATATTTATTAATAAGTTAAATAGGTTCAAAATGATCTTTAAAAATATATAATAGTTATAACATCAATTGAAGTAGAAAAGTAAAATTAAGTTATTGTTTTAGTTATAATAGAATAAGTAAAAGAAGGTAGATAAACATAATTTCTTATAAGCTTTCCAAATTATCACTAAGGAAATCGACTTAATATTAGTGGAGAAGTTATTTGATGATATTTAGGAGAATGGAGTAGTAGACTTAATTTTGTTGCAACACTATTTATTGAATGATAAGGAGAATCTTGAATTTATTAAAATTATGTATGTATTCCAGCAGATAAGGAACAATCTCCTTTATAAAGGAGTATAGTATAATCAAGTCTTTAAGAATAATTAATTCATGAATATTTCATAGTTAACTCATTAACTTACAAATTACACTTCTATGCATTAAGATTAAATCGATCTTGTTCTTAAATATCTATCGATATATAATGGAGATAATATTCCTTTTGCTATTTTTGTATATTTCATGAAATAGTGTAATATTAAGCACGAGTTTTTGAATATCATTAATTATTAATAGAAGATTAAACATTTCAAAAATATTCTCAACTAAACTTCATTCATAAAACATTTAATAAAAAATAAATATAAAACACATACTCTTGAGCTCTTTTAATTTTAAGATTTGCTTCGGAATGTTTTATTAAAAGATTAAAAAGATTAAAACCTTATTCTAAATACTAATCAGTTTATTAATGATTTTATTACTGAATATATTTTACAATAAAAAATTAATATTGATTAGGTCATTAAGTAAATTCAAAAACATGTAGAAGATTATTAAGATAACTTTTAAAGTTTGTAGTAATACAAATAGGAACATGCTAATATTAATAAAGAAGAGGAACGTTTATGTGAATAAAAAGAGAAAAAAAAAGTACAGAATTTTAAATTTGCAGATTTATTTAAACAAGAATAAATTGAAAAAGATAAAAATGATAAAGATATGATAATAAAAAACTATAGGTATACAAATCTATTAGTAAAGTAAATTTAAAAAGAATTATTAATTCCAATAGATAAACTAATAAATATACTAGAAATGATGGATAAAAATGGGGATGGAATGATGGAAATTGATATGTTTATAAATATAATAAAATTTAATGTGAATTAAATAGATAAATAATTGTTGATAAACTTTGCTTTAGAACATACAATTTATAATTCTACAAATTTCATCAACTACATGAATTTTATCCGTTAACACTTCTAAATATAGAGTAAAGATGCTAAATAATAAATTAAATCTAATTTTAATTAAAACTATGAAGATATAAATATCATATACTAAAATATAGTCTAGAATTTACAACAAGAATAAATTAATATTAAATACTTATTAGATTTCCATCTCAAATCAAATAATAGCTTTTAAATAGCTGATTTAATTCTCATCTTAAAAATAATTAAAATTAATTTAAATCAAGATTAACTTGATCTCTTATGTAATAATCTCTCTCTTCAAACTAATTCATAAAATTCATAAAATTTAAATTAGCTTGATTCATAGTTATTCCTCAAAAATATAACTTTAATGGAGTAAAATATAGAAATTTAATAAAAATAATGGGAAAAATTTGATGAGGAAGAAATTCTTAAAAAATTATATAATAATTAAGAATATATTTTATTTCTTTTATAAAACAAAGAATTAGTTACTTAATAAGAATTAATAAAATGCTTGTAATAATTTGATAACTTATTTAACCAATAAGAAATAGATAAAATAATAGAATATTCATCTAAATAAATGATGTATATAGAAGATAAGAGTAAACAAGGAAAATAGAAAATATTAATGAATTATTTATTCAATTCAGTATCTTTACAGTATATAAATGATAATAACAATATAGAATAAAAAAATAAAGGTAAATTAGTTATTAAGTTAAAAGAAGAATTTGAAAATATAATTAATATAGTAGAGCAATAATTATAAAACAAATAATAATCAATTTGGGATTTAATCTTAGATTAAAAAATAGAAACTAAAAATAATATAATAGAGAGCAATAACAGTAGATTATTAATTTAATAGCTGGATTTAACTGTATAATAGTAACATAGTTTTTATTTACTATTTAAAGAATATAAATTCAATATTAAGGATATATTAAAATTATTTAAAAACTCAAATGTAGGTTAACTAATTGTGTATTTTTAATAATAATTAATGAACAATGGAATAGATATAGAATAGTTGTTCGATTATTTTGATGTAAACAAAGATAAAGAAATATCAATAAATGAGTTAAAATATGGATTGACAAAACTGAATTTAAACATAGATAATTATGTTCTTGATTATTTTGTTTAGTAGCTAGATGTTGATGGAAATAACTAAATATCTCAATAGGAATTCATAGAAGGAATGTAGAAAATGAATGATAAATACAAAATAAATATTACTTAAGATTATTTAGTTAGATTTCTATTTAGGATAAATATATTATTAAAGAATAGCAAGGATAGTGACATTCTAATAAACTTAAGTAATGACATGTTTATGAAAACTTTGATAGATTTTGAGTAGTTTGAAGCTGTGCTTTATCATTTGGGATTGGAAAATCATTATATTTAGGTGTAGATAAAGAATCTTATTAATAATTATGAGTAGAATTTGAAAAATAATAAATAATGGAAATTATTAGAATATTTAAAGTAAAAGCAAATAGATATTGTTGATTATAATCAATATATTTAGACTATGTTGAAAACTAGGTTTAAAGAAATGATTGAGTATACAGAAATTCAGTTGAAGTAGATCTATTTACAATTTTAGTAATAGGGTAAGTCTTTATTCGATGTTTTTTAGGAAATTGATAGGAACAGATCTTATTCTATTTCAAGAATGGAGTTGCTTAATTATATCAAGCATTACAACTATGACAAGAAGGTAATATTATAAATAATATATTGATTTTATTATAAAATTTAAATAGGTTGACATTTGGCAAATGATATCAGGTTCTTAAAACAATTAGGCAATAAATCTATCGAAATTCATAGAGACATTCATTGAATTAAACCTAATATCTATTTAATACAGTGATATATCAGAGAATGTGCTTATACTTTTATCGAAACTATATATCTTATATTAAAACAATTCAATTAACTATTAAGATTTCTTCAATCAGTTTGATGTGAACAGATCAGGTACAATAAGCCAATATGAGTTCATAAATACAATTTGTAAAATGGGACTTAATAATCAAGATGCTATTTAATTATTTAATCTCCTTTCTGATAATTCTCCTAATATTATTTATAAGCAGTTTGTCCATCATCTTTAGCATTATTATTATCTTAATCGTAATCATTTTCTCAAATATTATCGTTCTATAATTGATTCACTTTCTCTTAATTCACTTAATCCTAATTCATAATCTTATACAAAAAAATAATTACTCTCTTTTCTTTAGGATTTATAATTACCAAATTAATTAGTTTCTACTATTATTAATCATTTCTTTACAAACACTTAAAATAATCAAAACAATAATCATAATAATAATAATAATAAATAAAATATGACATAAGAATAGATAAAGTAATTGTAATAATCTATGGCTTTATTAGAAGAATTATAAAATGGGAAATAAAAAGATAAAAAAAAATCATGCAAAAGAAGAGGATGCAGTGTATGTGGATAGGATTAAGAATAACTAGATTTATTATAAAATATTAAAAATAAAAAATAATAATAATTAAATGAACAGGATTAAGATGATGATGAAAATAATGATGATAATAATTAAAATGGTTTAAATAGTTAAAATAAATCTAAAGGTAATTAAAAGGAAATTTTAAAAGTGAACTATCAAGAGCTAATCTAGTATATTGAAAAGTTAATTTAGTCATTACTTTCAGATAAATAGGATATTGAAAATAATCAAATTCAAAATCTTCAAAACTAAATTTTAGAAAATGCAAATAAAAATAGGATAAAATTAGAAACTTTATTTAAAGACAACACTAAATAAGGAGACAAAATGAGTTTAATAGAATTTACAAATTTAATTCATTTTCTATTAATAGATGCCGACTCTCATCTAATAAAAATGCTTTTTAATAAACTAGATATTGATAAATAATGTTTTATAACATTAGCATAGTTTTTAGAAATAAAAAACATTTTAAATTTAAAGAAATAATCTTAAAAAGAAATAGTAGAACAAAAATAATACTAAATAATGTTAATATTAAAACAAATAAAGAAGAATAAAGAAAAAATAGGTAATATTTTGATTGAATAGTTGAAAATAGAAGATATAATAGGAGTGGACGTTGTAAACCTAAAACAATTATGCGAACACATGAATATAATAATAAGGAAAGAAGATTGTCATGAAATAATAAAAATATTACAAAATTACTATCAAAAGGAATACGTGAGTTACAAACAATTAGAATAATTCTTATGTAGCATATCAAGTGACAACGATAATGAGAATGAATAAATAATTTTAATAAGAGAAATTATTGAGAAAGAGTTAATAAAAGGTAACCTTCGAGTAGATGACTTAATCTAATATTTATTTGTAGATAAGGAGAATATAAGTCGTAAGAGATTTATAAAGATGATGAGTATCTTAAAATGGTTGTCTTATTAGGAAATAGAGAGAGTGTTCCGATATTTAGATGATAAAAAAATGAATTGGATTGAAAGAAGCAGATTATATGATTTAATTGTAGTGAGTAAGTTACAGATGAATAACAATAAAGTTAAGATGCATATAGTTGAGAGTCAATTATAGAAATTTATTTTACTAAATAATATTAATAAGAAATAGTTATTTGCTATTCTTGATCTCAATCTAACTGGTATACTTGATCATTAATAATTCATTAAGGTTATTAAGCAACTTATTAATATTTCTCCTGATATTCTTAATGATTATATTGGATATATTGATGAGAATAATTCCAATAGGATTCATATTAAGCATGTATTGTAGTATATTAATCTCTAGGATCTCCCAATTATTATTACTGATCTATTATCCAAAGTTGATAAATTGTCATTCATCAATCATCTCATTTCCTTTGAAAATCATAAAAATATTCTCATTACTAATCTTAAAACTATTCTTTAACCTTATCTCATTTCAGAACAGATTTAATATATTATATTTTAACTCTAATAACCCAATAATAAATAGTTTGTTGATCTCTAAAAACTCTATGATTTTATTATGGATATAGATGTTTAAGCTACTGAAGATGTTAATCAATAGTTGCTTAATAATTAAATCGTTATTTAATCTTTATTGCTCTATATTGATAAACATAATCTAACTATTAAAAATTTATTTGATCAAATTATTAATAGCAAGTCAAATATCGATTATTATCTCACTTATGATAAATAGTATGTTAAAGTTAATTATATCAATAAGATTATTCATTAAATATTGAATTCTGATGAAAGGTCTCTTATCATCAATAAAAATAAAATATGCTATGAAGAGTTTAAATAATTGTTTGATATCAAACTACTAATATTATCAGATGACTAAATTATAAATCGTATTAAAATTAAAACTAAAAACTAAATAGATTTGGCATGGGAAATTTTAGATAGAGATAAAATAGGAATAATAAACTTCACATAAATGAAAGAAGCATTAGTAAAATTGAATATATATTTAGAAAAAAAAGAGTATGAAAGATTTTTCAAGAATTTAAGTGAAAATTAAGAACATGTGAATTTCTATTAATTATATATAAAATGGAACCAACATTTATTTAAGGCTGAAGAATTGGAAATAAGTAACAATAAAATACAGAAATTAAAAGAAGAAGTATATGATCATTTGATAAAAACTTTAAGTCAAATGGAAATAAACCTGTATGAGTTATTTGACAGGTTTGACAATTAAGGAAATAAAATACTTGACAAAATATAGTTTAATAAGTTGTTATAAAGTATTAATTTAAACTTGAAAAGTGGTTAAATTTAAGATTTGATGTATTTAATTAATAAGGATGATGAAGAAAGAGTAGATTTTTATAAATTGGAATAAGAGTTAATTCAAGTAGGATATGATAATAACAGTTTTATTAAAAATAAAATACAGTGGACTGATCGGACTCTTTTTAAATTATAAAATATTATTAAGTAAGTAGATATCAATAAATATCTAAATGATGTTAACAAAATCTAATAAACGGATCTATTAGAACTGTTAATATAGTTGGGGATTTAAAAGAACAATGCTTAAAGGATGGTTTAACTGGTATTCTCCAATTTAAAAAGTGATTAAAGTAGTATTACGAGTTAACAATTTTTAGAAATTATTAGAAGTTAGAAGTACAATTTGGAACAAATAGAATTATTATAAGTCAATTACATTCATTAGGATCTTTTTGTTTATCTTATTAATCATATTAATTAGTTTGCTAATCTTGAATCTTATCAACATTAGCAGTCCAAACTCATTATCAATATTGCTTAGTATTACAATAACGTTATTCTTAGAGGAATCAGGATTTATGGCTAATAGTATAAACTCAACCAAATTCTTAATATTTTCCAAATTATCAAAAATCAAATCTAGCTATAACTTAATTGTATTGTTAATTTAGGCTAATCCAAAATTAATGATTAATTTTATGTTGATCATTTCAGCAAAGAGTTTATTTTGCCCATGATTAGTAATAAACATCTTTTCTAATAATAGTAAAGTTTAGAATTTAATATTAAGATCAAGAAATTTTAATAAAGTCAACTCAAAATAGATTAAAAAACTAAAATAATGTATAATGAATATATCGATAAATTCACTGGATAATTAATATTAGACAATAATGAAACAAGAAAGGTGAGTATAATAAGATATGATAAAGAACTTATTTAGAGATAGTCTAAGGACGGGAATTAATTTCATCTCCATTTAATGGACTAATTAAGGTTAAATTAATAGTTGTTTTAAAAAAATATGATGTTTGAAAATATTGGAATTATGGAAAAATAGATTGGTTATAATCCTTTAGACATGGATATTTATGTAATTAACGAGTATATTGATTCAAATTAGTTTGTAAGTTTACACTAATTCACTTAGAATAATGGGGGCCTTTTAAGAATTCCTATGCTCAATTATAGTGGTACAGTTGTTAATGTAATCAAGGAAATAGTAGAGTAGTTGTTGAAAATCATTTAGGAAATGCATAACTTAGGGTATATAATAAAATAATATGATATGAAAATTTAATACTATAATACTATAATACTATAATAATATAATAATATAATTTATAAATGTATATATTAATTATAGGTACATAAGCATGAAGTTGAGTAGTGAAGATATCTTCATAAGTGGTTGTTTGAATAAAGTGATGGTTTCACAACTAAACTGCATAGGTAAGGTAGATAATGAGGGTAAGATAATCCGAGTGGTAGACCAGTTTCTAATGGAAAGTGAAAATGATATTTAATAAATAAAGGCTCCTGAAGTATTAAGTAATCTGCTTGAAGTAGACTTCAAACTAGACTCATTCCAATTCGGACTTGTATTATATGAACTCCTTTTCGGCATATCTCCCTCAATATAGTCCCCATTCATAGATTCTCACATTATTTAGCCGAATCTATATCATCATTATGATCTTTTCCCTTTCTCTCTCATCACTCACATTCTCCTCCATGATTATTAACTTTCTCTTGATCATTCTAATATTCATACCAATTATCATTAAGCTATTTAGACTAACAATTATGCTCACATTTTTAATCATATTTATACCAATCCTTATATTCTATAATAAATAGGTAATATTCTTAATCTATTAAGTTTGACACTCTAGTTCAATAAGCACAATAGACCTTCTGTCTTTTAACTTATTAACACTTTAATATTTACTTAAGATAATTATTAGAAGTTGATTACTAAAAACCTTATTTCAAATCTGTTTTTCTATAAAGCACCATCTGCTACTGTATAATTCAAGATATTGGTGCCATTCAGATTTATGTGCACTTTAATCATGAAAAATAAATCTGATATCATACATCATTATACTTCTTTAGCAAATATGTTAGATTATCTCATTCAACTTATTTGTTATAAGACTAATAGTAATTTATAAGCATTTTAGAAGAGTATTCAGCTAGATCTTAAATTAAATAAAAGTTAATAGAAAAGGTTACCTTTGAACATTTAAGTTAATTTAGATGAACTAAATTAAGAAAGGTCTAAATTACCTAATTATGATATCATAAAGTATATTTTTAATAGATAGATAATAGATATGATGGTTTTCATAGTGCTAAATTATGTGTGTGAGATTGAGAAAGAAATAAAAAGAACAAAAAAAGAGGAAGTGAAGAAGGAAATAAACGAATAAAAGATAAATTTAATATAATTGATGAAACTGGTATTTTAGAAACTATTTAATGAGTTAAATGAGTATTCATCAACTGTGAGTCCTTATGTTGATGTAGTATTAAACTGCTTCATAAAATTCTTAATAGGAGAGGAATACAGATTATTTTCAGAGTTGATAGATAATAAGGAAATTACCATCAACATTAACAAGGATGATTAGAATTCTATTTAAAATAATAATAAGTATCACCATTATATCAAAAACAAACAATCATCTTTGTAGTTTTTTAATATTTATGAGCAGGATGAATGTGATAGAGAGTTTAACAACTATTATAATAATCAAACTGTTTATTTTCTTAGGAATTAGTTATGGAATCCAGATATATATCATATTTTTTAGCCTATGTACAAACTCATTATAACTGATTCTGGAATAGTTAATAATCACTATAAAGTATTATAAGATTACATTCTTCAAAGCAAAAATTTTCATAAATAAAATACTTATAATATTCATGAAGTCTACCAATAACAGGAATAGAAGGAGGTATTATATTTATATTAATGAAAAAAATAATATTATTAACAATGTGATATATTATATATGTTATAGGAAAGGATAGGGAGAAGTAAAGATTATTTCATGAATTTGATGAACATTAATGAAGTAGTATTCCAAGTTTAGAAGTAAGAAAAGAAATTAATGACAGTGAAAACAAATGTGTTAATAATAAGGAGTATGATAAAAAGCTGCAACATTGATAAGATCCGTCTGATTTTGGACTCAAAAGTAATTCTGTTTCTATTACCATATGCAAGTTCAATAGATGTGAGATTAAGATAAGCAGTACTTGAAATCTTATTGGACATTTCTTAAGTGTTTCAAGAATGTACTGCATTCAATTTTCATACTATGAACTCCACATTCTTCAATACATAAGTCAATAATTCTAATATTGATGACATATTGGATCTTTCTCCATAATCTCATCACTTTATTTATAAATATTTCTCCAAAATTGCTTATCTCAATACTATTTAATAGGATATTATTGATTAGAATAATCTTCTAAATTAGATTGATTAACATTATTATCGTAATTATAAGAACTCTATTAAGTATTTCTATTTCTTGGCTTAAATTTTTACTCTTAAATCTCTTCCTTAACTTATATTTGGATCTTTCAAATATAAAGTTGATATTTTATAGAATTAGTTGCTCTCTATTATGATTCTCTAAAATCTTATGTATTCTTCTATAGACATTCTTGAAACTTTGTAATCTCCAATTATTGATATTTTTAATATTGTTTTTAAATTCTTAATCACAACGAAAAATATCTAATAAAATTAAACTAAATTGAAAAACCATGAAGCTATTTAATAATAAGTCATTAAGCTGTATTATATAATTAAAAATAACAAACAATCAAAAATATTACAAATATTAAATAATATTCATGGAATAAAACCATTATTAAGAGAAAAAAATTTTACGATTCCTGATAAACTTTCAATAAACTAAATATAAAATTAAATAAATGAAATAAAAATATTTTATATAAATTAAAAGAATTCTATTTCTTAATAAATAAAATCAATAATAATTCATAGAGTTGATTACACATCATAAGAATCTAATAAGTAATTCGAACTTATTGATAATTAATTGAATTAGTTTATCAAAAATAATAATGATCTTATGTAAAATATGAGGAGTTGGTTAAATTACTATTTTGGAAGTATTTTATTATTTTTTTTATTTTAGAAATGGGATTCTTAAGTGAAACTCTAGTTATTGTTTAGTAGGTTATAGATTTAATTATGTTTTTTTTTGAAGAGTTTTTTTAATATGCTTAGATCTGTACTTAAATTTAACAATTGTTATTAAATTAAATTTAGTTAATTGAATTGTTAGTTATTAATAAAATGGAATATTTAGTTTTTTCTAAACAAAACTATGAAAAAAATTTGAAAATCTTAAATTTCTTTATAACTTATATTTAAAAAATCTATAATTATCATGATATCAAATTATTTATGAATCAAAATGATTAATCCCAACAAAAAAATTAAAATGATATACATTTATCAGAAGATATTTTTATTAATGATTACAAACAAAAAATAAATAATTAAAGTAAAAATGTAACTTAAAAAGATTATCAAAGTGAAATTTAATTGTAAAAGATAATACAACATTAATAATTAAGAAAATACAGTGAAAATTAATTGATAGTAATAGGCATTAAGATTTTGAAAATAATTAGCTAGCTAATATTAATAAGTGATTATAATAAACTTATAAATGAATGCAGATTTGGTGAATTATATATTGAGTTGGTGAAAGGTTAATATGAAATATTAATGATTTAAATATAAGAGAAAATAGAAGACATACATTAAATAAATGTTTACTCAATGGAAGCTAATATAAGACTTTAAATATTCACAAATATTTTGAAATCTAATAATAATGAACTTAAATAAATATTGATCAAACACCAATTTATTTAGCTGATCACTTCAAATATTAATAGCAATAAACAATTGGATTTATAAACAAAAGCAGGACAGTTAGATTTTCTGCCTTTTAAAAAATTTATGCCTTTTAAAAATGAATCTTTAGCTTTAATAACTTAATTGATATTCCATTATATTTCTCAAAAAAATGCAAAACTTCAATCCTAAAATAATGTTCAATAAATTTATAATGATTTTATCATAGGAATAAGTTAGTTTTAGCTCATTTAGAAATAATTTATATTATTACAGAGTCCAAATTAATTATAAGTAATAACTGCCTTAACTTTCTTTAGTCTTTTTGTTTATCTTAATGATTTAGAATTACTTCATTTATTAGTATTTTATTATTTTATATTTATAAAGAAAAATGAAAATGTTTTTAAAGTAATTAATATCAAGTTCAACGAAAACCAAAAATTAGCTAATCAATTTCCATTGCTTAACAAAATAATAATCTAGTTAGAAAGCAAAATAAAATGATTTTATTGAAATTATATAAAAAATATATTTTCATTACAACTTTTTTACTAACTCTTTATTAATTTCTTTTAATTTTTCTAAAGTTTAATCCTTTTCTTAAATTTCTACGATTAAACAATTCGCCTATTTATATTTTATTAATATTTACTAAATCTAAAATTTCTTGATATTTTTATTCCCCTGAATTTAATTTTTTGCTTTTAAACTTTTATTTTATTTTATTATTTTTTTTTAATAAAGTTAATTAAAATTAGAATATCATTTGTTTGTAAGCCAATATTTATTCATTTAATTAAGTGATTTCATCTTTTAATATTTTAAAATCTAAAATACTTTAATTTAATTAATTTTAATCCATATTATCAGTTTTATTAAGAATATTTATTGATTATTTTTTTTATATATTGTTATTGTTAATATTGCCGCAACTAATGTCATTTAAATTATTATTTTCATTTATTAAATATTAATATTATTATTTTTCAGTATAGCAAATAGAATTAAAATGATCATTATAATTATTATCTTCTTTATCGCTTTAAATACTTTCTAAATCTTATACATTTAACATTTTTTCTTATTTCAATATTTCATATCTTTTTATTTGTAAATTTAATTAATTTTGCACACTTTCTATTTAAAAATTTAACTCTTCATTTTTTAATTTAGTTGTATTCAAATCCATATTAAGCTATGCTATTTATTATTCATACTAATTTTAAAGACTCAAAGTTAAATCTTACATTTTATCTTTTTGATTTATCAA
>Ga0315908_10000211_pt1 | contig 47157 bp, 43 predicted proteins | sample LakEriMetagenome_12_FD_203520 | JGI IMG/M metagenome (GOLD analysis project Ga0315908, IMG submission 203520) | Freshwater fungal communities from buoy surface, Lake Erie, Ohio, United States - Buoy 4 MA124 | ecosystem: Environmental > Aquatic > Freshwater > Lake > Lake biofilm | place: USA...
TCGCTCATTATGCTCGCCGGAATTTATTATGGCGCACAATATGGGGGCTCTACGACTTCGATCCTGATCAACATTCCGGGCGAGGCTTCGAGCGTTGTCACAGCGCTTGACGGACACGCCATGGCTCGCGCGGGGCGCGCTGGCGTGGCGCTCGGAATTGCAGCGATTGCATCCTTCATCGCAGGCTGTGCTGCCACTCTTGTGATCGCATTTTTTGCACCCATCCTTTCCAATGTTGCGCTGAGTTTCCGACCCGCCGATTATTTTTCGCTGATGGTGTTCGGTCTCGTAGCCGCGGTGGTGCTCGCCAGCGGCTCGGTCTTGAAAGCGCTTGGAGCGATTGTGCTCGGTCTTCTGCTTGGACTTGTCGGGAGCGACGTGAATTCCGGCGCACTGCGGTTCACTGGCGGCGTGCCGGATCTGATGAATGGAATTGAATTTGTTGTTGTGGCCATGGGTCTCTTTGGCATTGCAGAGACGATCTGTAACGTCCAGCGCAAGACGTCCCAGGATGTCATCACAACGCGAATCGACAGACTCTTGCCGAATAGTTCGGAAATGCGCATGAGCCTGCCTGCAATCGGGCGCGGAACTGTAATAGGCAGCGTTCTTGGCCTATTACCTGGTGGTGGCGCATTGCTGGCCTCCTTTGCAGCCTATTCGATTGAAAAGAAAGTCGCGAGCAAGCCTCGCAATTTCGGCTCCGGCGACATTAGAGGCGTCGCGTCTCCCGAGGCGGCAAACAATGGTGGAGCGCAGACCTCCTTTATCCCGCTCCTGACCCTCGGTGTTCCATCAAACCCAACAATGGCGCTTGTGCTCGGAGCATTGCTGATCCAGGGCATCACTCCCGGTCCTCAAGTCATGACAGAAAGGCCAGCCTTGTTCTGGGGCCTTATCGCGAGCATGTGGATCGGCAATCTCATGCTTGTAATCCTGAACATTCCCCTCATCGGCCTGTGGGTGCGGCTGGTCAAAGTGCCGTACCATTTTCTCTTTCCCTCAATCCTCGTGTTCTGCTGCGTTGGCGCCTATACTATCAACAACAATGTATTCGACATTTATGTTATGGCCGCTGCCGGCGTCCTTGGCTATGCGCTTTTCCTGCTGCGTTGTGAGCCCGCGCCCTTGGTTTTGGGTTTTATTCTCGGGCCGCTCATGGAAGAGAATATGCGTCGAGCGCTTCTGATCTCAAAAGGAGATGCGGCCGTATTTCTGACGCAGCCAATCAGCCTCGCATTTCTGTTGGCCTCTGTTGCTGTCGTTAGCCTACTTAGCTTTTCGTGGTTCCGGCAAACGCGTGAGACCGCTCTGGCGGATCCTTGATGCAATAGGCCTGACAGACAGTCGGTCTTAGAGAAACTTGTTGGGCTCAAGAAAGAAGCACAGAACAAGCGCACCCTTCGGCGCGATCGCGACATGGCGACTGCCGCTTGGTCGCCACACAAAATTGCCTGCGGTCACTTCGCCGTCTTCATCGACGAGACTGCCTTCCAATACATAGGTCTGTTCCAAGCGAACATGTTCGTGAAGCGGCAGGACCGCGCCGGGTGCCCATCGGAAGAGGCACGTCATCAGACCGGTATCGTCATCCTTCATGAGCGTCTTCATTTGAATGCCATCAAAAGGGGTTGGAGACCACGCGAGACCCGCAACATCAACCAGACGGGAGGCCAGTGGCGCCAGCTTGCTGAAGTCTATCCCCGGCGTATGCACAGTCATGTATCTTCTCCCCTTAGAAAGCTCCTATCAGATCGTATTGCAGCGCGTTCAGAAAGCAGAAAATAGTCTTAGAAAAGTCCATTTTTCTTTGGCTCGGCCTGAGTAATCAGATGTAGCTTCAGCAAAACCAAGATACGCCAAACAAAATAGACACGCGTAGTCCTGAACCAACATTCAAAATGGATCACTGAATGGGGCTGACTACTCCTGCTTTCAAGACGCTAAAATAAAAAATTTCAAGTCTACAGGCTAGACAGCTCATTGCTTCCGATCATATATTTGAGCAAGGCATCAAATATGCCGCGGGAGAATGCCTGGGGGATTTTGCGTTCTGCGCTCTCAGCGACAGAGATGTTTGTTTCCTTTTCCTCCATTAATTCCGCCTGCGCACTGCACGTATTGCATGCCTCGGGAGGTAGAGATGCTGAGAGTGGAACCCTTGTCTCCAAATATTGGCGTCGTTGTTGAAGGTGTTGATCTTAGCCAGCCTGTCTCTCCCAGTATTGGAGGAGAGCTTTTTCGGCTTTTCAGCGAGAGCTGCATTCTCCTGATACGAGGACAAGCGCTCACACATGATAACCTTGGCGCTGCTGCATCATGGATTGGGCCGCTTGAGAAGCGCGGGCGTCCTACAACTGTTCTTCGCGAGTCGGATCAGTATATTACGAAAGTCTCTAATATCCGCGAGAATGGGAAATTGATCGGATCTCTGCCTGATGGAGAGATGCTTTTCCATGCGGATAATTGCTTTAAAGAAATGCCAAACAGGTCGAGCTTTCTCTTTGCGGTGGAGATTCCATCGTCCGGTGGCAATACGCTTTTTGCCAATTTGATGAAAGCATATGACATGTTGCCTGTTTCGCTGAAAAAGCGGCTCGACGGCCTACATGTCCTTCAATCTTATGATTACTCTACTTACGAAGCAGACGCAAAAGCGGCCGGAATCTCGAACGTGAAGGAGACCGTCCATCCGATGGTTTTTCCGCATCCGGTCACCGGGCGCCTTATCTTGTTCGTTAATCGTCTCATGACAAAGCAGATTGTTGGTATGAGCGAAAAGGACAGCCGATCTCTCCTCGATGAGCTGCTTGTCTATGTCGAGCATCCTTCAATTGTATATGAGCATCACTGGAAACCCGGTGATTTTCTGGCTTGGGACAATCTTTCATCCAATCATGCGCGCACAGATTTTTCAGCAAGTGAAAGGCGACTGTTATTGCGTGGCACTACAAAGGGAGACTACAGGCCGTCTAGCCTTGCAGCAGCCTAAAGTTTGATCCGTCAGTTACCAAATAACTTAGGAAGGCACCTATGTCCTCATCCTTAAAAAAATTGATGGCGGCCATCATTGCTATAGGCGCCATGCAATCTCAAGGCTTCGCTTCAACGTCTGAAATTGAAAATTTCTATAGAGCACGAGGCCTCTCGATCATTGTCGGATTTAGTGCTGGTGGAGGGTTTGATTTGTATGCCCGACTTCTGTCGCGGCATATTGGAAAGTACCTGCCTGGTAATCCGCGTGTTGTTGTTCAAAATATGCCCGGCGCTGGCAGTGTTACGGCAGCACTCAATATTCTGGACGTAGCCCCTAAAGATGGTTCTGTCATGGGTCATTTTGGGAGAACGGTTGCTGTGACGCCGCTTATGTCAGATCGAAAATTTGACGGCATGAGATTTAGCTGGATCGGCAGCATTACGGATGAGGTGAGTGTTTGTATTTCATCGGCCAAATCAAATGTAAAAACTTGGCAAGACATGCTTGATCGTACCTTCGTTGTTGGCGGTGAGGGGCACGAGTCCGATCTTGATATCAACGCTAATCTACTCAAGAATTTGTTCGGAGCAAAGATCAGGCTAGTTACTGGATATCCGGGGACAAACGAGATCAAACCCGCAATCGAACGCGGCGAGGTTGATGGTGTCTGTGGCCTGTCTTACAGCACGTTACGGGCGCGGTATGCGCAAGAACTAAGAGACAAGCAGATCAACGTTCTCGTGCAAGTATCCTTGAAAAAGAATCCAGCCCTTGGCGACGTGCCGTTTGTCGGATATTTCGCAAAATCCGAGCATGCTCCTGCGTTACAGCTTTTACTTGAGCCGCAGGAGATGGCGCGACCTTTTGCTGCGCCGCCAGGAATTCCGCCCGAACGTCTCGCTGCTCTGCGGGCAGCTTTTGACGCTACGATGAAAGATTCTGATTTTCTATCTGAGGCAAATAAGCTGAGACTTGAAGTCAATCCGATGAAGGGCGAGGATATCGCTAAACTTGTCGCTGGTCTTTATGCGTTGCCAAAGGATGCCGGCGATAAGGCGCGGCGTGCTATGGGACTGGAGTGAATTATATTATGTCTTTACTGCATCAATCATGACGACTGCGCGCAGCTTCGACTACATTGTCGTTGGCGGCGGTTCTGCGGGTTGTGTGCTTGCAAGCCGTCTCTCCGAGGATCCTTCTGTTACAGTGCTTCTTCTCGAGGCTGGCTCTCGTGATTGGGATCCGCTGATACATATTCCACTAGGTATGGCCAAGATTCACGAGTGGAAACTGCATGATTGGGGTTATCGATCCGAACCAGAGCCATTCCTGAACAACCGTCGAATTGAATTGAAGCGTGGCAAGGTTCTTGGTGGTTCATCTTCTGTAAACGTCATGGCCTATACGAGGGGCCATCGCGGCGACTATGACCGATGGGCTCGCAATGGTGCGACTGGTTGGTCATATGATGACACGCTACCCTATTTTCGTAGAAGCGAATCTTGGGCGGAGGGGGGAAACGAGTTCCGTGGTGATGCTGGGCCTGTAGGTACAGAATTTGGGAAGACTAAAGATGAACTTTACGAATTCTGGCGCGCTGCCGCTCTCTCCAAGGGATATGACTTCACACCAGATTTGAATGGGGCACAAGCTACGGGCTTCGGTCGTAGCCAATATACGATTCGTGACGGTCGTCGTTCCTCAACGTCAAGAGCTTATCTCAAGCCAATTGCAAGCCGTCGTAATCTGCGCGTTGAAACAGGTGCTCATGTCACGCAGGTTCTATTCAGTGCATCGCGTGCAAGGGGTGTGGAATTTATCGGACGAGACGGCGTCTCTCAGGTGGAAGCGCGCGTTGAGACACTTCTCTGCGGAGGAGTTTACAATAGTCCGCAAATATTAATGCTGTCGGGTATCGGTAGACCTCATCATTTGAGAGAGATGGGTTTGGAGCCGTGGCTTGATCTACCAGTTGGTGAAAATCTGCAAGATCATATTGTAGCGCAATTGTGGTACGAACGTCAGACACCAGGTCCTTTCAGGGAGGCAATGCGCTTTGATCGGATGGCCGTCGCTATGGCGCGTGCCTATCTCTTCGGGACGGGTCCAGCAACAGTCGTTCCGGGCGGACTCTATGCCTATGTGAAAACGAAGTCTTCGCTCGAAACGCCCGATCTTGGATTTATGTTTCGTGGCGCGCCGGCCGGTGCACATCTTTGGTTTCCTGGATTTCGTCGTGCTTATCAGGATGGCTTCGGCATTCGCGCAGCCTTGCTTCATCCTGTAAGTCGAGGCCGTATTCTACTCCGCTCCAGAGATCCGCGCGATTCAGTAAGGGTTTTCGGAAATTTTCTGAGCGCTGACGAGGATGTGCGTGCCCTTCTCAATGGAATTCTTCGAGCTCGTGAACTCGCAAATGATGCAGCTATGGACAGTATCAGAGGCAGAGAAGTTTCTCCAGGACCAATAGTCCGTGACGAAATGGCGCTTGAAGCTTGGATGCGACAAGTTGCGATAACGGCCAACCATCCTTGTGGAACATGTGCAATTGGCAGCGACAATGCTGTGCTTGATTCGGATTTACGTGTGCGCGGGACGGAAGCGCTCCGTGTGGTTGATGCATCCGCTATGCCAGACCTGGTCTCTGGCAACATCAATGCTTGCGTTATTATGATGGCAGAACGCGCTGCTGATCTGATCCGTGAGAAAATGGCGTGCCGTAATCATTAAAATGCAGAGACCAATAATCAAGTCGTATTTTGTTATAAATGATACTTAACTAAATATGTTCTGAAATTGATATTAGAGACAAATAAATTTTTTTATCTAAAAATTTTCGCTTTACTCGTGCAAAGTTAACTCGGGGGAAATGTCATGCGCAGGCTCTCTTATCTCGCATGTCTCGTACTGGGCTTAACCGGCACAGCGAGCGCACAAGACAATGCGGCTCAATTCTACAATGGCAAGACAATCAGTTTGATTATCGGCTATTCGGCCGGTGGTGGTTATGACACATATGCTCGTCTCGTCGCACGATTTTTAGGTGAAAACATTCCGGGGAAGCCGATCGTTGTCCCCCGCAACATGCCCGGCGCCAGTAGTCGTGTCGCCATTGCATATGCCTATAATGTTGCACCACGCGATGGGCTTACTTTATGCACCGGCGATCAATCATTAGCGCTTGCTCAAGCCATGGGCGAGCCACTCAATTTTGACATGTCGAAATTTCTCTACATTGGTAATCCAAGCTCTGAAAATAATACGACAGTCACATGGCATGCATCCGGTATTAGAACTATTGCAGAAGCAATGGCCCAAGAAGTGACTATGGGCGCGACAGGCGGCAGTCCTTCTTCCCAATATCCACGAATTATGAATGCGGTTCTAGGAACACGGTTCAAAATAATTCTCGGATATCCTGGCGGAAACGAAATTAATCTCGCCATGGAGCGTGGCGAAGTTGCGGGGCGCGGATCTAATAATTGGGCTTCTTGGAAATCCACTCGTGCCGACTGGCTGCAAGAGAAGAAGATCAATATTCTCGTACAGGTAGGTTTAAAAAAAGCACACGATTTGCAAGATGTCCCCTTGCTCATGGAGCTCGCGCGAAATGAGGAAGATCGCACGCTGCTTAAACTGCTATCGACTCCAGCGACCATCGGGCGACCTGTTTTTACTACGCCACAAACCCCAGCCGATCGCGTTACAGCTCTGCGTGGGGGATTCGATGCCATGATAAAGGATCAGAACTTTCTTGCCGACGCTGCGCGCCTAAATCTCGAAATTGATCCGGTCTCAGGTGCCGAACTTCAAGAGATTGTTGCTGAAATTCTTAAAACGCCAAAATCTGTCAGCAAGCGGCTTGCAGAATATTTGGCTGAAGGCGAAACACCTAAAAAATAGGAATATCCATGACCATCATTATCACGGACGAGGATGTCAGCCGTCTTCTTTCGATGCGCGAATGTATCGATGCGATGAAGATAGCCTTTATGGATTTTTCTGAAAAAGTGGCGGTCAATCGTCCGCGCGTGCGCTATCTCGCCAAGCACCCAGATCCTGCACGCCGTTATTTTGCCAATGTCCATGTCGGTGCCGTGCCCTCGTCCGGTATTGCTTGCGTAAGGGCCGGCTCTCAAATCATGATCCCACCAAACGAAAAAAGTACGAAGCGGTTGTATGAAAATCCTTCCGCTTTCAATTGGGGAATTGTAATTCTTTATAGCATTGAAACAGCAGAGCCCTTGGCATTCATGCATGAATTTAGGCTTTCGGGCCTTCGTGTCGGCGCTACAACAGGCATGGCGGTTGAGAATATGACTCGTCAAAATGCCAGCCGTCTCGGACTGTTTGGTACTGGAAAACAGGCGCGTAATTCGCTCGAAGCCATTTTGGCGGTACGCCCGATCACCCATGTGAAAGTTTACGGCACCAATCGCGAACGACTCGAAAAATTCGTCGCCGATATGCAGCGCGTAGGCGTTGAAATTGTTGCCGCCAACAACCCGAGTGAAGTGGTTGTCGGTGCTGATATTATCTCCTGCGCCACATCCTCAGTTCATCCGGTCTTTGACGGCTCCTTGTTGAAGCCTGGGCAATTTGTCGTCACAATTGCCAATTCTGACGTAACCAATATTCGTTCCGAAGTTGATGAAACGGTTTTTCAGAAGGCGAGCAGCATCATCGTCAATGACTGGGAAAGCGTAACAGAAAATAATCAGCTGGAGCTGACCGGCCTGATTGAAAAGGGCTCCGTTGAGCGCAAGCGTGTGCATGAACTCGGCGATGTCTTAACCGGCCGTGCAAAACCGGATCTTTCAGGTATTGTATATTACAAGAATAACTCTGGTCTTGCTATTCAGTTTGCAGCAGCGGGTGGAATTCTCTATCGCAAGGCCATCGCAGAGGGGCATTGTAAGACCATTCCAACTGAATGGTTTGGGAGCGATCTTTCTGAATATTATAAACAGGGACTAAGACCCTCGCCCTGAGATAAAATCAGGAAATATGACATGCACTCTGCATCGGGGCGTCTCTCTTTTTGAAGGTTGAGGCGCTTGCGTGATGAACGTCAGCCCAAGGCATTCCTTGATGATGTCATGAAATTTATCCAGATGCCAAAGTGAAAACAGACAGGAGAGGCAGGCGACTGCTTTGAAACGCCCCGGTCTATTGTAACGATACAAGTCCGCATAGCATGCATCGAAGGCTTGAAGTGTAATCGTGTAACTGGATATACTTCAAAATGAATTCTTTGGGGGAAGCATTCAATGACTGGTACGCAAGCATTTTTTGACGGAGCAGAGGTGCGCCGTTGGACCGATCAAAGATGGCTTCTGGACAATGTAATTGCTGCCAATGGTATTGACTGGGATCAGCCCCGCTCTCGCTATTTTAACAGCGCCTGTGGCATCGAATCGAATGCTGATTTTGAATTGATCCGTCAGAAGGTGCGCAAATTTGCTGATTTCGGCCCCGCCTTTGAGGCGATAGCGGCACGCCGCCAGAGAAAAGCGGAAGAAGCCCTCGATGAAGGGCACTATGTAACCGCACGCGACAATTTTTACATGGCTGCCATTCATTGGGGCGCTGCGATATGGCCGCACCATTTTACCAATGACGATGTGGTCAGGCTGAATAGCAATCGTCGCGACTGCTATCGTGCTTACGCCAAACTTGCTGACCATCAGATTCACGAAGTTTGGATACCATTTCAGGGCAAGCAACTGCCGGCTTGGTTGCATCTTCCACCACAGTACAGCAATGAGAAAGTGCCCGTAGTCATCTCCTTGCCGGGGATGGATACGTTCAAGGAGCTGTTCGTATCGCTTTCCAATGATCGTTGGCTATCGCGCAATGTTGCGGTGCTCGCAGTCGATGGTCCTGGTCAAGCCGAATCTCTGGTCCTTGGCACCACAGTGTCAGTAGAGAATTTTCTAGAGGCTGGTCGAGCCATTTTCGACTGGATACTGAAGCGCCCGGAAATTGATCAAAACAAGATTGGTCTTTTTGGAAATAGTTTTGGTTCTTTCACAGCAACGCTCATCGCCTCCCATGAGCCGCGCCTTAAAGCCTGCGCTGTTTCCGCAACCTGCTTGGAGCCAGGCTTTCACACGCTTCTTGAGACATCATCGCCAACCTACAAGAAGCGTATGATGTATATGACAGGCTATACTGAAGAGGCCGCTTTCGATCAATTTGCCAAAACCCTGTCTCTGGTCGGTCATTCGCAACGCATGAAAATCCCTTACCTTTGCGTAGCCGGAGAAGCAGAAGAATTATGTCCTCTGCCCCATGTCGAGCAAACGCTCAGTACGATTGGTAGTGCGAAGCGTTATGTCGTCTATCAGGAATCGCGACATGCGGTCGGTTTCGTTCCATCCGCCAATCTCGGACCCTATCCCCCGACGCTTCTGTCAGACTGGATGCTCGACCGGTTTGAGGACAAGCCGTTGAAAAGCGAGCGCTGGTATATCAGATCGGATGGCGCGATCGAAAAGACGCCTCTATGAGGTAGATCTTTAGCTAAGCCGGCTCGCCCAATATTGCCAGGCGCGCTCAATCGCCATGGGCTTGAGCATGCCTGCACGCTCAATTTCACCTTGCGTGAGTTGATCGCAGCGTCCAAGCCCTAGGGCGAGAAGCTGGGACTGTGCATTGCCAACGGTATTAATGGTACGGAAAGTCATTTCCTGAAGGCTTTTGCCAACCGTCGTGGCGCCATGCCGCCGCATAAGAACGGTCCAATTCGGCCCTAATCGCCTTGCAAGGGATTGGCCCTCCTCAGGGCGTACCAAGAGCAGATCCGTGTCCCCAAAATCTTCCTGGCTGTCCCAGACCGGGACGTCCTTGCCGAGCACCGCGCCCATTTGCGACACGGGAACAAGCTTAAGATCGGTCAAGCAAAATGCGAGCACAGCCGGAGCATGGTAATGGCAAACCGCCATGACGTCCGGGCGTGCTTTATAGATTTCGCCATGAATGACCCGCTCGGCATAAAAAGGGGCATCAACAGTCTGCGCCGGCGTGGAATCGAGATGGAAGGTGATAATATCTTCTGGCTTGACCAGAGACGGCGGCAGCGAGCGGGACAAGAGAAACTTTTGAGGATCATCCGGATGGCGCATGCTGACATGACCAAAAGCATCCATCACGCCCTCATGGGCGAGGATGCGATTGGACAGGGACAGGTCGTTGCAAGCCGTTGCTAAATTCATTCCTTGAACCCTGCCTTTTCGAGCTCGACAGATGCCCGCTTCAACAGAGCTTCAGGCACATCGAAGGTTTCCTTAAGAAGCTTTTGAATACCGTCGGCATCAAGATAGCGAAGCTCCAAACCAACTTTTTCCGCTTCCGCCTTCACTTCCGGATCCTGCATCATCTTGGCGAAACTCTGCCTGACGGCCGTCAAGCGATCCGCAGGAATGCCGGGCGGAAAAGCGAAAGGCCGGCTGTATTCTTGGGGGCTCAGGATCATTTTGATAATGTCTTTGTTCTCACCCTCGGGTAAAAAATCCATCAGGAAGGGCACGTTCATTCCCTTCAGCTCATCATGCCGATTGACGGCTATGTCGAGCGCGACTTTTGCAATGCCGCGATCAATCATACTTTTCGCATTCACGCGCGCACCATCCCAGGACCAGCCGCACAAGCCGTTCACCTCGCCGTTCTCCATGGCAAGCTGTACGTTAGAGGTTGAAGGATAACCTTGGACCAATTTGAATTTTGTACCGGCAAGATTGTTGAGCAGTAGCGGAACCATGGTGACAGACCCAGTGGTGGCTCCCAGCAGGATTTCTTGGGCAAGCACGTCCTTGCCCTGAAGATCGCGCGACTTCCCCGAGAAGGCGCAGATCGTAGAGGTAGAATTCATGCTGCCGATCCATGCGAGCTGGCGCATGTCAAAGCGCATGTTCTGTGTCTTTACGATCTGGTTCAGCGTATTTGTAAACTGGATTCCGGCCATGGTGAGGCCGTCAGGCGCACCCAAGGAAAGAAGGCTGTTTCCCGCAACAATACCTCCAGCACCCGGCATGTTTTTCGGAATAATGCCCGGACTGCCAGGGATATGTTTGCCAAGAAAGCGTCCGAGGAAACGTGCATAGAGGTCGTAGCCACCTCCCGGACCGGATGGGATCAGGAGACTGATCTGCTTACCGCGATAAAAGTCAGCGACAGGCTGCGCAGATGCGCCACTCGCGACACCAAAGATAAGACCAAATGCAATAAAGAGGGATCCCGTCGAACGCATTTTGCTGCCCCCGGTTTTTTGTTGAATGCCACGAGCAGTTAGAGTCTGCTCAGATAGGATAAACACTCGTCAGCCTCAACAATATCAGCATATTTCTGCTGCAAATCAAACAGGTTCGCTTCAAGAACGGCGGGCGATCGATCTGCAACGCCCTCGCGGACAATCATGCAGCGAATGTCGCGCATAAAAGCATCGGTTGCTGTGGCGCGAACGCATCCGCTTATACTGGTGCCCGTCAGCAGGAGTGTATCGATCCCTGCGACTGCCAGAAAAACTTCCAGATCGGTCCGGAAAAAAGCGCTTGGGCGCCATTTTCGAATAATCCGGTCGCCGGGCATGGGTGCGAGAGCATCAATGATGGCGGCGCCACGACTCCCCTCGATCTGGACGTGGCCCAAGCCATGATGTTTCATCTTGAAACGCCAAAGGCCTGCGCTGGAGCCGTCGGCTGCAACAAGTCCCTGCGTATAAATCACGGGTACATTTTTCGCACGTGCGGCAGCGGCAAGTTGTCTGATCGGTTCTATGGTCGACTGGATTGAAGGAAACAGCGTGGATGGTGCATCAGCATCGCAAAAGTCATTCTGCATATCGACGATCAGTAAGGCCGGCCTTGCACCAAAACCAATTTTTTGTCCTAGGCCCTGCTTGGCATAAATTTTGACTGAATCATCCATCTCGTTTCCTCAGCTTATATCTTGGTGCGGTAGAAAATTAGTAAGCTTTTTATTCAACACGCAGATCGATTGCGCGAATCATGCGGCTCCATTTTTCGATATCGTTGTGGAAAAATGAGCCAGCTTCCTTCACTGAATTATACATGGGCAGAAAACCGCCAGGAATTAGCTTTGCAACGATCTCTGGGTCTTTCATAATATCGGTAATTTGCTGGTTAAGCTTGTTCACAACGTCGGATGGCGTCTTGGCCGGAACAAAAAAACCTGCCCAGGAAAGGGCTGAGAAATCAGGATATCCAAGTTCAATATAGGTTGGAACATTGGGCACGATTGGCACGCGCGTTTCGCTCGCAATCGCCAGACCGCGCAAAGCACCAGACTGAATATGTTGTACGAAACCGCCTGCCATGGCTGCTGCTGCCAGCTCGATATGATTTCCCAGCACTGTGTTCAAAAGAGGCGCACCACCTTGAAAAGGCACATGCGCCCCCTGCCCCTTAGCCAGCGCCTTGAAGAAATATTCGGTCACAATGTAGGACGCGCTGCCTGCGCCTGCCGTCCCGAAATTGACAGATGTCTGTCTGGATTTTTGAACAATCTCGTTGAGCGAGGTTGCGCCGCTGGCAGGCGCAACAAGAACCTCTGGACTACTGGCAACAATCGCGACAGCCGAAAAGTCACTGCCTGCATAGCCACGGTTGGAATAGAGGCTCTCGTTAATTGCCAGCGCAGTCGAGGTCGCCAAAATCGTATAGCCGTCGGCTTCTGAGCGCGCCACGACCCGATGAGCTATATTTCCTGCCGCGCCGGGACGATTCTCAATAACGACCGGTTGACCCAATTGCTGCGAGAGCTTTTGGCCAACAAGGCGGGACACGGTGTCAACAAAACCGCCAGCTGCAAAACTCACGATGACTTTGATGGGCTTTGAAGGATAGGTCTCGGCGTGAGCATTCAGGGGAGCGGCAACCAATCCAACGCCCATTGTGCAAACAAGCAGCCGTGAAAGTAGAAACGCCTTCATCTTAGCCTCCCTTTACGTTTTCAGATGCCGGTATCAGATACCGGGCACCCTATGTTTTGCATCAAGCTTCGAATGAATCTTTGCAGCTTAGGAAAAAAAGGGTCTATCGCGAAAGAGCTGTTGCCCCTGAAGGCTGGTTCCTTAAGGTCGATCAAGTTTGACTTTAGGTCAAACTGGAATGAGCGACCAGCGCAAGAATATCCGCGAATATCGCCAAGGGTAGCCAGTGCGGTCAGCGGGATGATTTGAAGTGTGATCCGGCGCAGGCTGCATGTCCATCAATGAACTACTTTGGATGGCTCTGAAGCGCGTGGGGTTGCGCAGCCATACGCGCGGCGAGCGCCGGAACGAAGACCTTGGGCATCTTATCCTTCAAGACCCCATCAGCGCGCCGCGACGGCTCTGGGGACGCATTGGCTGACGCCCGCCGAGCTGTCCGCTTCTCATCACATGCCAGCCCGCTTCACTCTCGCAATTCTCAAACGACGAAGCCACACTGCTCAAGTGGTGTGCGTGTGTCCATGTTGCGGCCGCGATTGATGTGGTCATCGATCTCGGCTGCAGCACCGATCATCCGGCCGTACAGAAAAACGTTGAACGCGGCGGTCTCGAGATCTTTGTTGGTGAGCGCGCCGGACGTGTAATCCTTCCAGAGGAGGGATAGCAGCAGCGCCGCGATGACCGCGTCCACGTTGACGCAAAACACGTAGCGCGAGGCGCCGACATCGTAGAGGGCTTGCACGAGCTCGCGATAAAAATCATGGAAGATATTGTAGTCGCCCCGCTTCTCCATGAAATCCGCAATGAAGCGTTCGCGCGGATCGTAGTTGATGGGCTTGCCGCGGAAGATCGGATGATGCACGCCCGGCAAGGCGCGCGGCTCGGAGGCGCCCGCCTCTTTCGACTGCGCCTTCTCGGCCTTGAAAGCTTCAGCGAAGCTCAGCGCCATGCCCTTAATATCGACGCCGTGGTTGGGATCGGCAGGATCCTTGAGGCCCACATTCTTGAACTGATCGAGAAGAAAAGCCATTCCCTCGTATCCGTTGCCGCCATGGCTGTAACCGCAGTGGGAAAGGCAACCGATCATTGCTTTGTTGATCTGCACGCGCTCGGGTGTTTGTGGCCCGTCGGCGGAGACGGCACCCTTGGCACCTTGCGCGGTGATGGCACCGGGGCCGTTTGATATGAGCAGCCCAATCAGGATTTGTAGCGGACGCGCTTCCTCCTCGGTGGGCTTGCGACCGATGAGAGCGAGGCAGAGAAAGTCCGACATGGTCCAGCTTGCAAAGCGCTCCTCACGCGGAATGCCGACGAGGCTGCCGTGCTTGTGGTGGTGCGCCGGGATCGAGGCGCCGATCATCACGCCGTAAAGGCGCAGATACCAGGGCAGCGTCTCTGCGGTGAGGCGCGAGATGCGCTTGCGCATCAAGGGTCCCCACGCGATCGTTGTAGAGATGGCAGCAAGAATGGCGTCGCGCGAGAGGTCCCCGACATTGGCCTCCAGATATTTCAGGAACAGCGACTTGCCACCGCGCGCATGTACCGATCTCAACATGACTGCGGGGCGCGGGTCTTCCTTATCCTTGGCATTGGCTTCAAAGAGCGCGCGGATCTCGGGCGTCATTGAAATTTTCGATGTGTCGAATGTCTCGTCATGGCCGTCGAGCAGCCCGGAGCGGGCGAAGAGATCGATGAGGGCACGCGCGCAGGCGAGCGTGCGTTCAACGCGTTTCGGGCCCACAATTGCGACGGCGGCGGCCATAATGGTGTTGGGTGAATTGCCGGCCTCGCGGGCGGCCTCAGCGGCCATCAGCGCGCTGTCTCCGACGAGGTTCATTTCGCCGGCGACCGCGAGATCAAGCATCATGCGATCATTTTCGGTGGCAATCTCGTGCACCAGCGGCAAGGCAAAATTGGCCTGCAGCGGCTTGAGGGCGAGATCGAGCACTGACAGTCCATGCACGCTGGTGACCTGCGTCTTCGGATCCATGACGGTGGCGCCCGACTTGTCCTTCATATTCTGGCGCGGAATGACTGCGCCGACCTGCGTGCTTAAGCCCTCGATCTGTGTGTTGTAGGGGGCCATCGCCTCGACAACGGGCAGTGCGATGGACTTGGGCAGCTTCAGACCTTGATCGTTGGCGATCCATGGCTTCAGGGCGAGGCTGCCGCGCTTTTCAAAGTCAGGCGCGATCCCGTTGAGTTTCATCACCGCTGACAGGGCCGCAGGGATATGGGCGATATTGGTGACAACAGCACCCTTGGCGGAGGCTATGGGGTTTTCGGGTGTGAACAGTCCTGGAACAGCAAACTGCTCCATGAACCAAGCTTCTTTGTCTTCAGCGCGGTCGCCGGAACCGGCGATGGCGCCAGCATGGCCCACGGCGCGTGTGAGCTTGGATTTCCAGCGGCCGACGATGCAGGCGACCACCGGCTTACCGAAGTCGATCCCATGCTCATAATAGCCTCCTGGCTCGGCATATAAAACGGCGGCCTTGGTGCGCGCGTCGTTTTTCAAGGCATGGGCAAAGTCACGTGCCGCGTAGTGGATGTAGACATCCTTGCCGGATGAAACGATGCTCGTCGTGCCCCAGCCTTCGGTGCTGAGATATTGCGCGATCGTGGTGCTGAAACCGCCGGAGTTGGAGAAGATGGCGATCGAGCCCTTGAGGAGCACTTCTCCGGGATGGTCGCCGCCCAGCGCGCCGCCGATGCGGACCTGGTTCCAACTGTCGGCAACGCCCAGGCAATTGCCGCCGAAAATGTCGATGCCGTAGCTCTGGCCCATCGCGCGGATCTCGCGGGCGTCATGGACGGAAATCTTCTCGGTGATGATGATAATCTTCTCAAGCGCCTTATTGACTCGAACCAATTCGGCAACGCCGTCTCGCACACCTGAGGGCGGCAGGTAGACGACGCCAGTGTTGAAGGTGAAGCCGGCGTCAATGCCTTCCCGCACATTGTTGAAAACGGGAATGTCGCCGATGTCGGTTGGCAGCACCTGACCGCTACGACCGGGCGAGGTGCCAAACACGACATTCCCACCGGAGAAGGCGTGGCTAACCGGCGTGACCTGCCGGGATTCGCCGCCCAGAATGTTGAGAATGCAGACCGTGTCGGACCGGCGCGCGATTGTGTCGAGCGAGTTCGTCCCAAGAAAATACGGAAATCCCGCGATGCCTTGCTTGTACATGGGTGTTTTCCTCAGACCGCCGACTTCAGACCGAGGCGTGCAGCGATCTCTTCGCGCCCGCCCGCCATCATCCACTCGTCCACCTGCTTGGCGTAGTTGACGACTTCGGAGATGGCACTATCGAAGCCGAAGAATCGGTATGGCAGACCGAGGCTGTCGCACGTCTCACCGAGCGCGCCCATACCGCGCACAAGGTTGGGCCCGCCCCGACCGACGACAACGTAGAGCGGCGTGGGACCAAACTGGCTGAAGTGCTCGCGCAGGGCGTCGCCCATGGCGCGGAAGGTCTCGTAGATGTCGGTATTGTTGGACTTGCCGCCGATGATAAAGAACACGTTTGTTTGTGCGAGCCAGTGTTTGAAACAGATGCGCGCGACGGATTTCATCTTCTCGTAGGGCGGATTGCCGCCGAAGTCGGAGGAGATAATGGCACTGTCGCCCAGGATCTCGGTGACGAGGGAGTTGGCACCGCCGCCAAAAGTGGGCGCAAGTATCGTGCCCTTGTCGTTGATGACGAAGACGTCGGACTGACCCTGGTGGGTGCGAAGCGTATTGACCTCCTGCTCGAAGTCGGAGGTGTCGGCAGTGAAGATATGATCGGGGAGTTCAAGGCGGTTGACGCGAGGATCATCGCGATCGAAGCCACATTTGAAATCGCAAGCGACAGGCGTGAGCCGGCCATCGCGGCTCGCCCGCATGCGGATGGGGTTGAGCTCCAAAGTGGTCATCCCATAATGGTGGACAAGTTCCCACAGTTTCGGGAGATGCTGGACGAGCGGGGAGATGATCTCACGAGGCGCGCCGAGGTCGGTCAGCGCATTGGCGATCACGAAAGCCTTGAGGCCGGTGAGGCTGTCAAATGGGACGGTGGCGACCTCATGCTTTTCGAGGTCCTCGATGTCTATGCCGCCCTTGTGGGTGAGCGTGATTGTAGGCGCGCGGTATATTGTCGAGTCGCTGATCGAGAAATAGACCTCATGGCGCGCGGGCACGCCACCTTCGAAGGTAACGCCATTGGCCTTGGCGATCGTGTTTCCGTGGGTGTGTTCACAGAAGTACAATCGCTCTGTCTCGCGTAGCGCCGTCTTGAGGTCCTTGGCCCGTCCAATGAGACCCGACTTCCCTTTTTTGCCAACGCCACCCTTGAAGATCGGCTTGATGAATATTTCGCCGTGGCGCGCAATCAGTTCCTGAATCTCGCCCTCTGAAGCACCAGGACCCAAGACTTCGGATGTGGGGAAATCGACATATTGGAGCAGGCGTGCCCCATGGAGCATTCCGGTGATGTTCATGGGCATTCCTTCCCAAAAGCTTTCGCTCTGACGGCTTATCCCTGATCGCGATGCCAGGAGTTTTTAGATCTCTGCCCTTTTGCCTAGGGGAGAAGGCAGCGTAAGCGGATCAATTCAATGGGGGTTGATCAAGATATTTTCACGCTGAGGCACAACGAGAAACATCATCGAACAAATAGGTTTCGCTTGCTCGCAAGAAAATCGCCAGGCGTTCCCACACAAGCGCTTTTTCTGGTTCGCCAATCCAATGATGTTTGAGTGCCAGGTTTGCTGCAACTCGGTGATCAATGCACGTCTCTTCATCCAGAACGATTTGCATGTAAGGGGCAGGAGGGCAACTCTCGATATTGAGCACGTGAATTCTCCTCTCAGGGCCGTATGTTTTAAGGCATACGAAAGTCGCTCAATCCGGATCTGCTCCGGAGAGCCGATTTCTGTTCTGCACCGCACCAAAGAACGCGCTGCAATGCAGCAGATCGACCTATTTGGATGACCTGTTTGCCGAAAACTGGACCAGCCAAAACGAGGATTTTCTCATCGTCTCACGGGCTGGGAGAGGAGAGGCTGATCATGAAAATATCGAAGTTCAGCGAGCAGCAAATCGCTTTGATCCTGAAGCAGGTCAGTATTGAAGCGCTTGGGCTGCCGCATGTTCTTGAAAGGCACCGAGCGTCCGGCCGCCGGTTAAGACTGAAAGGCTTATTGCAAAAGAAGAGCTTTCTGACATCTTAAAGGTCATTGCTCCGGTGTCGCTTTGCGGCGGTGCCGGAGTTTTGTGTCAGCGAAGCGCCGGAAAAAAGGTGCGCGCCACATGGGAGGGGTTGAATGGCGAGTAAGTTTCGCATTGCTCACATGTCGGGTCCGACCGCGACTATCCAGAATTCGCCCCCTCTCGTGACCTCCAATAAAGCGCGCGCAAAGCATGGGCTTGCCTTGCGCAACGGGCCCGATGGTGCGCCTCCGAAATATGATGCGCTGAGAGCCCAAAGGCTTGCCGCTCCGGCTAAAATTCTGGTCGAACAATTCTCCGCCCATCCACTCGAGCGCGATGCGGCTCATCTTTATGGACCGCCGGATGGCTATGTGGGCGCCGACGGTTCTTTCTCGAAAGACCGGCGCAGTCCGCAGGACAAGCCAGTCTATGAAATCGAATTGAAACCCGAAGACGGTGTTTATCCGCTGCCCTACATGGCGCGGCAGGCTGACGGATCGGCGTGGGAAGAAGAATGTGCAGCTCCGGGCGCACCGGAAAGTCGCGCCCGTCAGGGCTTTTATCCCGATGGCTCGCGCACATTCGATGAAATTGATCGCCTCGGTGTCGGGCAGGATGGTCTGGCTGGCAAACTGACGGGCGATGTCGATGTTTCTTTCTTCCGCGTCTTGCCGCCGGCAGGCTTCACGCAGGGCCTGCCGCAGGATGATCGGAAAGATATCGGCTCTGGCGACATTGCGCCCGAAAAACGCGGCCACCATTTCTTCCCCTACAAGCCCAGACATATTTCTGCCGCACCGCCTCGTCCCGCGCTTGCGAAAGTAACAAATGACGTTCAGCGCATCATGTCGTCCTCCGATTATGACGGCGGCATCTGGACGCAAGGCAGCCCGAATATCGAAGATGTTTGTTATTGGCTCAACCTGCTCATCGATACGACCAAGCCGATCGCCTGCAATGCGGCGCAGCGTCCGCATGGTGAAGTGAGCAATGACGGGCCGCGCAACATTCTCGATTCCATTGCTTATCTGAAATCCCGCGTTTGGGCTGACGCGCAATCGCGCAACCGGCTTGGTACGCTGTTGGTGATGGACCAGCAGATGTTTGCAGCCCGCGAAGCCGCTAAGGCGGATGCACGGCCCGGCGGTTACGTCGCAACCGGCGGCATGGGCGGCATTATCGGGCAGATTACGCATCTCAACAGATGCGTGGTCAAATATGTGCCCGATTACAAACACACTCACTGCTCAGATGTGCGCATCACGCAATTGCCCGAAGCGGTCGAGGCCAGCATCATCGAGAACGGACGCTTGATACGCAAACGCATGTCTGTACGCGATGGCAATGGCGGTTTGCTGGAAAATGCAATTCCTTCAGTGTCGATTGTCAAAGACGGCGGTTTTTGCGGTTTGGATTGGGATGCTGATCCGGAAGCAGAAGTGGATCTTGTCGCCCTTATCCGGCACAAGCTGACCATGGATCGTTTGGCGGGCATCGTGGTCGAAGGTACGACCCCGACGGGAAATATGACCTCGCCCGCCCGCATGAAACTCGTGCTGCGGGCCGCCTTCTCCGGCTTGCCTGTTGTGCGTGTTGCGCGCGGCAGTCATGAGGGCTTCAGCGATCCCCATCCCGTCATCATCGGCGGCTCCAATCTGACATCGACCAAGGCGCGCCTTTTGTTGATGGCCTGTCTGATGAAATTCGGAGGCTTGCCGATTGCGGCCGACCCGGATGCCCCGACACAAGAAGAGCGTGCGCGGCTCACCAAAGCCATTCAGGCCTATCAGGATGTATTCGACAATCACTGACCAGCAAGGAGATCGGGCCATGTTGAAAAGGTTTTTCGTTCTTGCACTTTCAAGTCTCTTGATCACCGGTCATGCCGGCGCTCAAACGAATGAATTCTACAAAGGCAAGACGCTCGAAATTCTGGTCGGATTCTCGCCGGGCGGAGGATATGACGCTTATGCGCGTGCTTTGGGTGCCGTGATCGGCCGCCATATTCCTGGCCAGCCGAATGTTGTTGTGCGCAATATGACGGGGGCAGGGAGCCTGCGTCTCGCGCTCTTTCTTGCAAATACCGCGCCGCGCGACGGCACGACAATCGGCATTTTCGACAATGGTCTTTTGATCGCACCTTTGCTGAAACCGGAGACGGCCAAATTCGATGCATCGAAATTGAGTTGGGTCGGTAGCGTCGGCAAAGATACGCAAGTCTGCATGGTCTGGCACGAAACCGGAATTGCATCGCTCAATGATTTGAAAAATCGTGAAGTGAATATTGGTGTCACCGGCACAGATGACATCCGCTATATGAGCACAGCCATGATGAAAAATGTCGCCGGCGCGAAGTTGAAGATTGTGCCGGGCTATCCCGGCAGCACGGATATTCGCTTGGCCATCGAGCGGCGTGAGCTCGATGGTGTCTGCGATTCCTGGCAGAGCCTGAAAAGCACCAAAGCCGAATGGGTGCAGGACAATAAGGTCAACCTGCTCGTCCAAATGGCGGCAAAGCCGCATCCGAACATGCCGAAAGTGCCGACCATTATGGAATTTGCAGCGCCAAACATGAAAACGGCTCTCGACCTTCTGGTCTCACCTGGTGAATCGGGTCGCTCATTCGTAGGCCCTCCGGGCGTTCCGGCAGATCGTTTGGAAATTCTACGTCGTGCTTTCGATGCCTCGATGAAGGACAAGGAATTTCTCGAGACGACTGCCAAATCTCGGCTTGATGTCGAACCCATGCCCGGCGAGGAGATCGAAAAATTCCTGAACCGAATCTACAAGGCCACGTCTGAGGATGTGGCAACAGCCCGCAAGCTCATCCAATAGGGTTTGGAAATTGGGGCAGGCGGATAGATGCAGCTTGCAAAGCTGCATCGTGTAAATCGCGGGAGGCGGCATAAACTTTTTGATTTGGCACTTTCAGATGGCGACCTATCGGTTCTTGCGCGAGGCCTAAATCAGACGGCGGCTCTGGTTTGTGCGTGAGAGGAGAATCGCGACTGCTCCTCCGCGCCGTAAAGAATGGACATGAGAGGCCCGAAGGATTTCTCTTCCATAGGGGACCATTCTCTTGGCTTTACCATGAAGGGGTCGCGAAGCAGGCACTGCAGATAGGCCTTGAAAGCGGTCTCTACCCCGGTCACGCGCGTGAAATTGTCCACCGGGGCATAATCCTGAACCGGCTCGTAACGCCCCTCTCCGAGGTCGTGAAACAGCGACGTTTTGCTTCTGCGTTTCTCTCGCGTTTCGAAATTGGCGCGGTACCAAACATAAGATTCAAGAATAAGCGGCACGCTTGAGACGCGTCGCTTTCCCAAGACCAGTAAAATGCGACGCATGCCCCGCAAAATGTCGTCAAACATCTCGGACGGATCATAGAGCTCGGCCAAATCGGCAACCAGCGGCCGAACAATATCTTCCGACCTCAGGTCCTCAATGACGAATTGATGGGTGGCGGCCCCCACGATCACGTCGAAGACAAATTGGGGAGGCCGAGATTTTCTCTGTTCCATCAAAGATCCAGAATCGCGATGACATATTGGCAAATTATCAAATATGATAATATCGTCAACCATATATATCAGGATATCAAAAGATATGCTGTGAAAGTGTCCGAATTGTCTGATATAGTTGGAAAAATCGGCGGCTCAACCCCCGCTGATTTGAAAACTACCTTAAAAACAATCATTTAAAGACGAATTGCGGGGGTTTGATTGGACTTCGACGGACCGAAAAACATCTGCATCATCGACGATGATAGCGAATATGGCGAGTTTCTTTCGGCTTTCCTTCGCTCCAAGGGGGCGCAGGTTGATCTCTATCCGTCTGGCAAAGAGATCATATATGATAAAAAGATCCCAAACTATGATTTCTTTATTGTCGATTTAGGCCTGCCCGGCATCGATGGCGTTGATATCATTATGCTCATTCGGGCCGTCTCCAATGTTGGAATCATCATCGTTTCGGGTCGTATGGGGCCAGATGCCTTCAATGCAGGACTGTCTGCGGGAGCTGACATGTTCCTCAACAAGCCCGTCCGCTTCGATCAGGTTTTGCAGGCGATCAAAACGGTGAGCCATCGCGCGTCATCGGGCGATACGGGCAATGTTTCCTGGGTGCTCGATCTGACCGGCTCAGAGCTCCTTTGCTCAAATGGCCGAAATACGAAGCTCACATCTCTCGAGCTTCGTATCCTGCATGCACTTTTCCAAAACAGCGATGCGGTTTGCAGCCGAGAGCAATTGAGCGTGGTGATCGGCACCGAGGATGGACAATCAAATCGCAATCTCGATGCCGCCATCTTTAGGTTGCGGAAAAAAGTCGAAAGCGACTCCAATCGCGCAGCACCAATCCGCACGATCCATGGATTGGGCTATGGCTTGTCTGGGCACTTCACCGTGAAGTCATCTTAGAAAGACGCTGCGTGAACCTTCATCCACCAACTTTATTGGCTGCTCATGCATGGGTGCTTTTGGCACTGACGATTATGGTCGGCGCTCTCTACAAGACGATTAAGGCCCAACCCCTGCGCGATTGGTTCTATTCCGATATTTTCGCATTGATTTCGATTATTACACTTCACCTCAACACGCCTGAAGCAACACGTTTCGGCCATCTCGTTTTTTCCGTATGCACAAGTTTAACAATTTATTTTCGCATACTTTCAGTATCGTCAGATGGCTTTTCACTTTTGTTCCGGAAGTACGGAATCATTTCTTTGGCTATACTGTTCCTGATTAATTTGCTTCTTCTTCCAATCCCCGCGACATGGCCCGCCTTTCTCAATTCGAGCGCATATGTAGCTTTATGCGCAATTTTTTTACACAGGCTCACACAGCCTTCGAAAAATCAAAATAAAATTGGGACGTTTCTACTTTTTCTATCTGCTGGCAGTCTTTTCTCTATCGGTCTTTTCAGGGTCTGGCAGATCCTGATCGCTGATCAAGTCATTTTCTTCGCCATGACACCCAAAACCACCTTGCTGTCGAGTGCACTTGTCTTGCTGATCGGCGTGGTTGCTCACATCGGTTTTCTCATTATCGTCTTCGAAAATTTGAGCCAGGAAAAATATCAAGCGATGGAAATTGCATCTCGTGAGATTCAGCAGAGATCCCTGGCTGAATTGCGTGAGCAGGAAATCCTGAAGGTTTCACAAGAACAAAAAGCACTTTTGGATGTGCTGACACATGAAGTCAGGCAACCTCTCAATAATGCGTCGGCAACGCTGCAATCCATCAATAACGAACTGGATGGCAGAGACGGAAAAGTCGAAACAACTTCAATTGCTCGCGTTCAAGGAGTGATTGATCGGGTCACGACATCGCTTTCAAATGCACTCGTTGCCGCGACAATTCTGGAGCGCCGCGATGATTTTAATCCGGTTCGCTGCGAAACCATCTCCTTTGTTGAAATGGTAGCCTTGGATTTCAATGTCGTCGATCGTAACAGGATCGAAATCGAAGATGAAAACACTCCGCGCTATATGACGGCGGACCCCATTCTTTTACGGATTGCCCTTCGAAATCTCATTGAAAACGCGATCAAATATTCAGACAGCGAGACAAAAATTCAAATTCAGGTTGAGGAAAATGAACAGGCCTTGGGGGTGAGTTTCAGCGTTTTGAATCAGGAGGCAGATCAAAACAATTTCGATGGGATCAATATTTTTGAACGATATGTTCGTGGCCCAAATGTTGAAAATTCTGGTTCAGGAATGGGGCTTTATATCGCGTCCGAAGTGGCCAAGCTGCATCATGGTTCGCTGAGCAGCAAGCACTCTGACGGAAAAAGGATTTTCACTTTGTTCATCAAGGACTGAATTGAGAAAAGCCGGCAGGCGACCAAGAATGCAGATGCTTGAGACCTCTCACCAGCGATCATCGGCTTCGGTTGTGACTGGTATAATGTCTCTGCCTGTCTGAACCTCGCCTGGATCTGAACCCCTCTCAGCGCGACAAGTGCCAGACCAGTTTGGTGAGAACACTTCTGGCAGGCAATGATGTCTCATCAGCACTCAAAGTGAAAATCTCCGATCGACCTCTAGAATGGCGGTCCACGTGCCGCGTTCAGAGCCCTTGTCTTTTTTGGTCTGCGCTCTGGAGCGTTTCGTTCAGGCGAACAAAGGGGCGTGGTTATAAGGCGCGATTGCAGGAAGTGGGCAGAGGCGTCATACTCAGGCAAAATACATTCCGGACCTCGACAGCGAGGGACGTAAAAAAGCAAAACATTTCGGGAGGGGACATGTCCGCCAAGCTTGAAATATCGAACCCGTTCTTGCCTCGACTGCTGGCGGGATGCGCCATCGCGCTCGGTTTGGGATTTGCGCCAGCGGCCCACGCGCAGGATGTTGCTGCTTTTTATCGCGGCAAGACGGTGGAAATGATTGTCGGGGCCAGCGCTGGCGGCACTTATGATGCCTATGCGCGTGCGCTCACTCGTCATCTGGCCACACATATTCCCGGCACACCGGGAATCGTGGTCAAGAATATGCCAGGTGCGGGCAGCGTTGTTGCCGCGCGGCATCTCTATATTCAGGCGCCAAAAGATGGCACCGTGATCGGCACGATCATGCGCGGCGCCGTGATGGAGCCGCTGCTGGGCGAAGTTGAAAAGGCCCATTTCGATTCACGCAAATTCCAATGGCTCGCCAGCGCCAGCACGGCCAATGGAGCCACGTGCATTGCCCGCACCGATTCCAAGGTCAAGGATTTTTCCGAAGTCTTTACGAAGGAATTGATTGTCGGCGCTTCCGCACGCGGTTCAGCCATTGGCGACATGCCGCGCTACATCAACAATCTGCTCAAGACAAAATTCAAGATCGTCTCCGGCTATAATGGAACGCCCGACACGATTATTGCTTTCGAGCGCGGCGAGCTTGAAGGCATTTGCGGTTTGGAATTTGCCGATCTCCCGCGGCAGATTCCCTCTTACAATGAAGGCAAGGTGAAAGTTCTCGTGCAGATTGGCATGAGTGCAGATCCCGACCTGAAGAAATTGAAAGTCCCTGAAATCTGGGACTTTCTCAAAAATCCGGCAGATCGCATCGTTGGCGAATTGATCTTTGCCCAGCTTGAGTTCGGACGCCCCTTTGTCGCGCCGCCCAATGTGCCGCAAGAGCGGGTGACAGCACTGCGCCGTGCTTTTGACGAGACATTCAAGGATCCGCGTTTCCTGGCCGATATTGAAAAGCTCAAACTTGAACTCGATCCGCGCACCGGCGAGCAAGTGCAGGCCTTAATCGAGAAAATATTCGCTTCACCGCCCGAGCTCGTGCAGCGAGCGCGGGAAATCGTCCAATGACTAAGGGCAAACTCGTCGTCAAGGTCTTTCCGGGTGTACAAAACCTGCCGCATTATGCGGCCCTTGAGCATGGTTTTTTTGCTGCGCGCGGTCTTGATATAGAATTGCGCTATACGCAAAGCTCGGAAGAGCAACGCAAGGGTCTTGCTGCGGGCGATTGCGATATTGCGCATGCCGCACTCGATAATGCTGTGGCCATGATCGATGTTGCCGGCGAAGATATTTCAATCGTTATCGGCCTTGATCCTTCCTTTAACAAATTTGTCGTTCAAGACGAGATCAAAACCTACAGCGATCTGCGTGGAAAAACGCTTGGCGTCGATGCACCAGATACAGCTTTTGCATTGATCGCCTATGAGATTCTTGCGCGCAATGGTCTGTCGCCGGGCAGCTATCATGTTCAGCCGATCGGCGCGACCAGGTTTCGGCTGAATGCGCTGCAGGAGAGGCGGATCGATGCAGCCATGCTCAATCTGCCATTCAATTTAATGGCACGCGACAGCGGATTGCGCCTGCTTGACGATCCACTTTCCATTATCGGACCCTACCAATCCGTTGGTGGTTTTGTTCGCCGTGTATGGGCAGATCAAAACAAGGCTGTTCTTTCGAATTATCTCGCCTCTTACATTGAAGGCGTCCGCTGGGTTCTCGATCCGGCGCATCATGCCGAGGGAACAAAATTGCTCTCGCGTGAAATGAAACTCGATGAGGCAATGGCGGCAGAATGTGTCGCTGCGCTGACGCGACCGACAGGCGGCATCGCCGTGGACGCGCGCCTCGATGATGCAGGAATGGCGAATATGCTCAATCTGCGTGCACGCTTCATGAAGCAGGAGAATGCAGCGCCGATCTCACGCTATTACGATCCGCAATTTTATGAATTCGCACTCGAAACACTGGCTCGCGCTGACAGATTGCGTTGAACCCAAAAGGAATTCGGAATATGGCTAAAGACCCGCAGGTCGATCTGATTTTCTCGCATTTCTATCCGCGCTATGCTGCGACTGGTGTCGATTTCAACGATCTCAGCCGCCTGATCGGTCGTATCGATGAATGGAAAGACTGGTGCCGCCTCTGGTCGGAAGAAGCCTTGCGGCATGAGCGCATGGGCGATGATGCAACAGCGCAGGGACGCCGACGCACTGCAGCCGAAGCCTATCTGCGCGCGGCCATTTATTACCATTACGGCAAGCATCTCTTTGGGGCCCATCCGGAGGAATTTGCTGCCGCACAGACGAGCATGCTGCGCTGTTATGCGGCCGGCACGCGCGATCTGCCGCGCCCGGTCGAGCGGATCGAAATTCCCTATATGGGCAAGAAGCTTTACGGCAATCTGCGGCGTCCCGAAAATGTCAAACGTCCGCCTCTGGCAATCATTCTGCCGGGGCTCGATGCTTGCAAGGAAGAGCTGCACGAATGGACCGAGCCATTCCTCGATCGCGGTCTTGCAACGCTCACGCTTGATGGCCCTGGTCAGGGCGAAGCGGCGGCTGACTTTCCTATTACAACCAAATGGGGCCCGGCTATTGGCGCTGTGCTCGATGTCCTTGTGCAGCGACAAGATGTCGATGCCGAGCGGGTTGGCATTGTCGGGCAAAGCCTCGGCGCATTTTATGCACCTTTATCGGCCGCGCAGGAGCCTCGCCTGAAAGCCTGTGTCGCAAATTGCGGGCCTTATAGTTTCGGTCCGGTTCTGCCGCAAATGCCCGATGTGTCGCAGGATTTATTCCGCATTCGCGCGCATCTCCAAACACGCGAACAAGCGCTCGCTTTTGCGCATGAACTGACAATGGCCAAGGAAGCACAGAATATCGCCTGTCCGCTTCTCATCGTCTTCGGCGCGGGGGATCGCATTATTCCTGTCAGCGAAGGCCAGCTTCTCGCCGATGCCGTGAAGGGCGAGGTGGATCTTGTTGTTTATGAGGAAGGAAACCACGTTTGCTTCAACATTCCCTACAAGTTTCGTCCTCTCACTGCCGATTGGATGGCTGAGAAACTGAAAGCGCTTGAGACATGACAGAAAAGAGCGCCTGCCAATCAGTCATTTGAGCCGTATTTTTCCGAGAGCTGCTCAAATGTCAGAAGGCGGCGCTCAAGCGCGCGCATCTCGTCATAGCCCATGAGTTTCATAATATCGTCAATGCCGACGGCCAGATCGGGCCTGTCGGCGGGGACGCCTGTGCGTATGGTTTCCTTCATGCAATCGAGCGCGCGGCTCATGCCGAGAATGGCTGCAGCCGGCAGCATGCGCGGCAGGCTGATGCGACGCACGCCGATCCTAGCAAGCGTGGGCAAGGGGATGGTGGGCGTTGTCGGACGTGATCGAATGCCAAAACCCATATTGATTGTGACCGGTGCGCCCGAGGCATCGACAATCCGCTTGATGTCGTCTTCGCTCCGCGCGGCATCGGGAAAGATCATGTCTGCGCCGGCCGCAACATAAGCGCGAATCCGCTCAAGCGTCTTTTCAATGCCTTCAACCGCCAAGGCATCGGTGCGCGCAATGATCACAAAGGCATCGTCTTTGCGGGCGAGACAGGCCGCCTCAATTTTTTTGACCATTTCTTCGAGCGGAACAACTTCTTTGCCGGGCATGTGCCCACATCTTTTTGGATGGACCTGATCCTCGATATTAATGCCGGCCAGCCCAGCCTGTTCGAATTGCTGCACCGTGTAATGCACATTCATTGGATTGCCATAGCCCGTATCGGCATCGGCGGTCAGTGGAATGGAAATAGACCGGGCTATGTTCCGGCAATGACCGAGATTCTCTGCCAGCCCCATCACGCCAATATCATCGATCCCCAAAACGGAATTTGAAATAGCAGCGCCGCTCGTTGCTGCAGTCTCAAAGCCGGCAGCTTCAACAAGCCGCGCGCTATAACCATCATAGACGCCCGGAGCAATGATCAGATCGCCTCTGGCCAAAAGATCTCTGAAACGTTGGGCTTGGCTAGGCATTTTCAACTCCGCTTACGTCTATGGAGAGGCATGATGATTGGCCTCATGCCGGGTCCGATTTTGGCTCTTGCTCAAGCCCAAAGGGCTTGCTCGCCGTCACTTTGAAACAATGTGCCAATGTTGACAGTTTTGACGATGCTGGTCCACATTGTCGAAAATTATGTCGGGGAGGAAACCATGTCGCTCACATCTTTGGCGCGTTCGCTTGTGGCGTCGCTGCTTCTGATTCCCGTCGCTGGTTCCGCCCTCGCGCAAGCGCCTTTTTATCAGGGCAAGCAGGTCAAGGTGCTTGTCGGTTTTTCGCCCGGTGGGGGAACAGATTTGTTCGGCCGCCTGATTGCCGAGGGCCTCGGTCAGCATATTGCCGGAAGGCCTGCCGTCATCGTTCAAAACATGCCCGGCGCAGGCAGTGTGGTCGCATCCAATTTTTTCAGCCAGAGAGCGCCACGCGACGGGACAGTACTCTTGATTGGAACCGGGCAATTGCTTTTGCGCATTGTGCTGGGGCTTGATGGCGCCAAGAGCAAGGCCAACGATCTCGAACCATTGATCGCAAGCCCTATGGGCCGCATCGCTTATGTGCGAACCTCAGCCGGTGTGCCAACGGCAAAAGCGCTGTTGAATCCCGGTGAGCCGCTCATTGTCGGCGTTCCCGAAGTGATTGCGACGCTCGACACAGTTCTCGGCTTGAAAGCCCTCGATGTGAAATTTCGCGCGGTGACAGGTTACCCCGGCAAGAATGATACGCGCATGGCGCTGGAGCGCGGTGAGGTCAATGTCGATGGTCAGGCAACGCCTGTCTATAATTCCAGTGTGCTGCATATGATCAAAAGCGGCGTTGCCCGGCCCATTTTTGCGCAGGGCTTGATGGACGGCGACAAACTTGTCCGCGACCCGGCAGCCCCGGATATTCCCTCAGTTGCCGAAGTCTATGTCGATATGTATGGCAAGCCGCCCGAAGGGCCGGCATGGGAAGCCTATAAGGCATCTGTCCGCGCCTTCGGCAATGCCGGCAAAATTCTGATGACACATCCCGATATTCCGCCGGCCGCCATGGCAGCACTCAATCATGCTGTGGATGCAATGGCGAAGGATGCAGCCTTCGTGAAGAGTGCCGAAACCGTTTTGGAGGGATATTCTTTCCAGACAGGACAGCCTTTGCGCGATGGCGTTTCCGCCATTGGACGCACAGATCCGGCAACGATCACCTGGTTGCAGAATATGTTGAGCGCAGATTTCAACATGAAGTTCAATTAGGACAGGCTGTTGAACGATTTCGCGTCAGACGACCTGCCGAAAAAGCACTTTCAGCTTGGGCTGAATCGATTTGCGCATATCGATACATGCGCAATTTTCGGGCGGCATCATTACGAACGCATGCCCTTTGCAGCGCGGATATTGGCTGAAAACCTGCTCCGCAATGGCATCGATCAGGCGAGCGTCGAAAGAATGCTCGTGCAGCGAATTGCGAGGCCGGGGACTGTCGAGCTGTCTTTGAAAATGGCGCGCCTGATCTTGCCGGATTCTTCGGGCATTCCCGTTCTGATGGATCTTGCTGCCTTGCGCTCCGCCCTTGCCCGGCATGGTCGCGGCGTCGAAAGCGTGAAAAGCCATGTTCCGATCAGTCTCGTGATCGACCATTCCCTGCAGGTCGATATCGCGGGCAAAGCTGGTGCCGTGGCCGAAAATCTTGCGCATGAATATCGTCGCAATGACGAGAGATATCGCTTTCTGAAATGGGCGCAGCAGGCTTTTGACGGGCTGGATATTCATCCACCGGGCAGCGGCATCATTCATCAGATCCATCTGGAATGCATTGCAGATGTCGCGCGTGTCGAAACAGGCACAGATTTTTCGCTTGTCTATCCCGATACTGTGGTCGGCGGCGATTCGCACACGCCCATGGTCAATGCGCTTGGCGTTTTGGGATGGGGCGTCGGTGGATTGGAAGCCGAAATGGTCGCTCTGGGCGAGCCTTATCCTTTGCCCAATCCGGAATTTATCGGGGTCGAATTTCAAGGTTCGCCTGCAGATGGAATTTCAACGACAGATATAGCCCTGACAATCACGCATCGTTTGCGGCAGGAGGGTGTGGTTGGCGCTTTCGTTGAGTTCTTTGGAGACAGCGCGACCAGAATGAGCGTGCCCGATCGCGCAACGCTCGCCAATATGGCGCCTGAATATGGCGCAACAACGGGATTCTGGCCCGTGGATGAACAGACGCTTGCTTATCTAAAAATGACCGGACGGACGCCGGACAAGATCGAACTCATTCGCGCGCACGCCCAATCGGCTGGCCTTTTCCGGCAATCGGACATGAAGACCCCCGATTATGATCGGGTGATCTCGATCGATCTCGCGCAAGTGAGAAGAAGTCTTGCCGGGCCCAGCAAGCCACACCGTCTGCTCGATACATCCAGACTTGCTGACGCATTCAAGAGCAAGCTGTCGCGACCTGTCGAGGCAAAACAGACGGCTGGCATTGCCGATGGCGCCATTGCCATTGCTGCAATTACGTCATGTACCAATACAGCCAATCCTGCCGCCATGATCACGGCCGGTCTTGTCGCCCGCAATGCATTTGCAATGGGTTTGCGCCCGCCTGCTTTCGTCAAGACATCCTTGGCTCCGGGGTCACGCGCGGTGACCGCCTATCTCGAACGTGCCGGATTGATGAATGCGCTTGAGGCGCTGGGCTTTCATCTTGTCGGCTATGGCTGCACGACGTGCGGTGGAAAATCGGGACCGTTGCACCCCGATGCTTTGGCGGCCATAGAAGATTCTCGATCCATGGTTGCCATATTGTCCGGCAATCGTAACTTTGACGGCCGCATCCATCGGCTCATCAGCGCAAGTTTTCTCGCCTCGCCCGCGCTCGTCGTTGCTTATGCGATTGCAGGCAATGTTTTGCACGATCTCGATATTGAACCGATTGCAGAAAAAGACGGACGAAAGATCTTCCTGCGCGATCTCTGGCCAGATGCGCAAGAGATCGAACAGATCATGCGCCAGGCACTCACGGCAGAAATCTTTTCCAATGCCCGGCTTGACGATCACGCAATAGAGAAATGGCAACAGGTCGATGCGCCTTCAGGGAACATCTTTTCCTGGAATCCGAACTCTTCTTACATTGTCGAGCCACCATTTTTTGATGCGCAAAGCATGAGTTTTGACCATTCGGACAGAATAGAAGGGGCTCGTGTTCTGGGCATGTTCGAAGACGGCCTGACCACAGATCACATATCGCCGGGTGGAGAAATTCCCCCAGAAAGTCCCGCAGGCCTTTATCTGCAGGACTTGGGAATTACGCCCGCGCAGTTCAACACTTATGTCGGGCGGCGCGGAAACCACCATGTCATGGCGCGCGGCACTTATGCGAATCTGCGCATCAGGAATCTGCTTGTGCCTGAGCGAGAGGGTTGGTGGACACGATATTTTCCCGATGGAGACATTGTCAGCATTTTCGATGCAGCTGACGCCTATCGGCGGGACAAAGTTCCATTGATCATTCTTGCCGGTCAGGATTTTGGCGCTGGCAGCAGTCGCGATTGGGCGGCAAAGGGCCCGGCTCTGCTGGGAGTGAGCGCAGTCATCGCGCGATCTTTCGAGCGCATTCACCGGTCGAATTTGATCGGTTTGGGAATTCTGCCGCTCTGCTTTACCGGCGAGGAGACAATCCAATCGCTTGGACTCCGGGGCGATGAAAAATTTGTCCTGTCAGGATTGCATGCTGCGGTTGAGTCCCAAGCCGATGTCGAGGTGATTGCACGCAGCGATGATCATAAAGATAAATTTTTCCGCGTGCGTGTGGATGTGAGAACCAAATCGGAAATAGCGCTTCTGCAAGATGGCGGTGTGTTCAAATCCGCACTGGCGCAGCGACTTGGCGTCGATCGAGAAATCTGAAGGTAGAGGACAAGAATGATTTTCGCTCAAGATATCGAAACCGTCCGTCAGCCCGCTCATGAACATTGGACCCATTCCAATGGCTACAGGCTGTTCATGAGCGAGAAGAAATCGCTGCGTCGTCCATCTCTGGGGACGGTTCTCCTCGTGCATGGATCGTCCATGGGGTCGCAGGGTTTCGACCTCGATATCAAGGGCGATCCAGATGCCTCGATCATGGATTACCTTGCCTGCCGCGGTTTTGATGTCTGGCGCTTCGATTGCATCGGCTATGGTCGCTCAGACAAGCCAGATGATCATCTGGCGACTGTGGCACAAGCGGTTCCTGATATTCTGGCTGTTTCCGATTACATCAGATCGACAGGAAATAGCGACGGCCTGATGCTTTTGGGCTATTCATCGGGGGCCTTGCGCGCAGCCATGTTTGCCGAAAAAAATCCCGAGCGCGTCAAGCGTCTTGCTCTTGAAGCTTTTGTCTATACGGGGGCCGGCAGCCCGACCTTACGCAAGCGCGCAGAGAAAATGGGAGAGTGGAAATCCTCCGTGCGCCGCCCGCTCAGCCGCGACTTTCTCATGTCGACCATGACGCGCGATCATTCCGAGACGACAATGGAATCGCGCAAACTGCCCTTTATCGAATCTATTCTCGCACTTGAGGATTCTGTCCCCAACGGCACCTATATCGACATGTGCGAAAATCTGCCTTTGGTGAATCCGCGCGCAATCACGGTAGCAACCGCTATCTTGCGCGGTGAATTTGACGGTATTGCTTCCGACGAAGATGTGTTGGAGTTTTTCAGGCTTTTGCCAAATCCCGACAAGGAATTTGTCTTTTTGCCGGGCGTTGCACATACGGCGGGGACGGCCAAAAATTATCTCAGATTCTATTCAGCCGTCTTGAGCTTTTTTGCGCGCCCCGAACCCGTTTTTGTCGGGACACACTGATCGTTTGTTGCTACACTGAAGGTGCGGGGGCGATGTTGCGGGAAAGTCGCAATGGTCAAGCTCTTGTTTCTTTTTTTGGCTCTTTTTCTCTCGCCGGCCAGCTCTGCTCATGCGCAGGTCGATTCCTGCATTGATATTCGTGCGCAGATCATATGGCTTCATCAGGTGCTTGCAAATCACCACCGCCGCTTCCTGCTTCTGTTGCAGGCTGAAAATTCGCAGCCTATCAACGAAAATATTTTTGTCTGGCGAAAAGCATCCCTTGCGGGCGCACGTATCATTGCGACGCAGGAGATACCAGCCGTGCTCAGGCTAGCAGCATTGCGCAATTGCATGTCATCGGACCGGATCGATCAGATTACCTATGAAATTCGCGATCTCTATGACCTCATGCTTTATGAAGAGCGCAGAGCCGTCAGATGAGCTGAAAGGGCAAAGCTGAAACTAGGCTTTTCAAGCCCAAAGTTTCAATTCGATATCTGCTTCTGCAGCACAAGCCAGACAGCTTTTTCTGCATGGCTGCCGTCGGTGCGACCAAGAATATGCGTCCCGATCTCGGATGCATTGGGAAGCTTGGAAATCCGGTTCAATTGCTCAAAAAGAAGATGAAAATGAGCAGCTGCCACATTTCCGCGCGCCGCCAGCATGTCGGCGGGCATGGCGAAATTGGCGCTGGCGCTTGCAAAAGATTCTCGTTTTGCCTGGGCGATTATTGCATCGAAATGGGTTTTGGGAATCCGCGCCTTGTGCGCAAAGTCCCAAAGGGGAGCAGGATCCTGACCGAGCGCCAGAGCATGATAGATCATGTCGGCGAGTTGCAATTCGTTGGCGCGCATCCTTTGGGCAAGCGATCCCGCGATCATGACAGCTGGGATAAGCGGAAGCGCAAGCAGAAGAGCCAAAGCCGCAACCGACAAGATTTGACTGACGAGAGTCTTGGCAGAACCGAGGATCAAGTCAGTGCCGGCTGAAAAACCCGAAAGGATTTGCTCGCCATTGTTCGGCACGGAGAAGGTCTCGATTGCATATCTTGCAACCAAAATAGCCAAAAGCAAAAAGCTGATAGAGATTGCATATGCGAGCGCCGGTCCAGTAAAATGCAGGGGCGATATTGAAAGCGGTTTCGGCAAGAGTGAGGGTGCAGGTTTTTCCGCAGCCTTGATAACAGCAGCTTTTTTGGCTGGTGTTTTTTGCGCCGGCTCAGGAGCAGGCTTTTTCTCCGTTCGACTTTTCATGGCAGGCAGTTTTATGGCAGGCAGTTTTATGGTAGGCAGTTTGAGCTGCGGCAGTTTGAGCGAAAACTGTCGCTTCTTGCCCTCATTTGCGGGCTTTTCTTCCTGCGGAGCGGGATTGTCGAAAGTGGCAATCCATCTTTGCATCAGGATAACGCGATCTTCCTGCGAGATTTTGGCACCGGCTTTACCGGCTAGAGCGTCCTTGATCTCCTGTCGTGCTTCAAGCCGCTGGTCAGCCGTCAATTTGTCGAAGGCGGTTTTCTGATATTTGCCTATCAGCGGGTGAGCCATCGAACGACCTAACGCAAACACATCTGGCGACCATTTCGACTGCCCCGGCCAGACTTCAGGGGCAACCGACTAAAGGACGGATTGGCGGACAATTTCTTTAGGCACCCTTTGCCACATTTGCCCATAAGATGGGGTTTTGATCGCCCACAAGGCCCGGGATTTTCTTCGCCGGGTCACTTCAGCATCGGGGCCTTGCCCAGAAGTCGGATTGACGACAGGGGGCGATGCGCTGCCCCTTTACTTTCTGCCGATGGCAATAATCTCCAGTGCCTGGGAGAGAGGGCCGGGTTTTCCATAAAAATAGCCCTGTCCGCAATTGCAGCCCATTTCACGGAGCAGCCGATCTACGGCTTCGTCTTCAATGCCTTCGGCAATTGTTTTCAGCGATAGTCTCTTCGCCAGCTGCAAGATCAGATCGACAACTTCATAGCTGTTTTTGTCCACCGCCATGGCCGAGATAAAGGAAACATCTATTTTCAAAATGTCGGTCGGCAATTGCAGCAGATAATTGAGCGACGAATAGCCCTTTCCGAAATCATCGATTCCGATTTTAATTCCATGCGAGCGCAAGGCACCAAAAATAATCTGGGCGCGCACAAAATCTTTGACCATCACAGCTTCTGTGACTTCAAGGCAGAGTTTTGAGGGCGGAATATTCTCCTCGTGTAATTTCTGCAACAAATAGTCTGCAAAATTATCCTGCATGAATTGGCGAGGAGAGATATTGATACTTAAGGTCAAAGCCATGTCAGCATGTGGCTTTACCATTTCCATGACTTTGATGTCACCGCAGATACGGTCCAAAACCCATTCGCCGATATAGACGATGACACCGGTCTCTTCGCATAGCGGGATAAAATCTTCCGGCGGAATGAGTCGTCCCTCATGATGCCAGCGGATCAGGGCTTCAAAGCCCTGAAGCTTGCCTGTTTCGAGATTGAAGATCGGTTGATAGTGAACACCAAACTCACCGCTTGCCAATGCATTGCGCAGGTTGCTTTCAAGTTTCAATTGATCGACGGCAGCCGTGTGCATGGCTTGTTCGAAAATTTCTGTTCGCCCACGCCCATGCAATTTGGCGCGATAGAGCGCAATATCGGCATTACGCATCAAGTCTTCAGCACTACTGTCTTTGCCCAGTGCAAGCCCAAGGCTGGCAGGCGAATAGATTGAACTCTCGTGCAGCCGATAGGGCTCGTTCATCTTGCGCCGGATGGCTTCCGCAAGCTGAAAAGCGGTGGCTTCTTCTGGTATATTCTCCAGCAGAATGGTGAATTCATCGCCGCCTATACGCGCGAGAAGGTAACGCATATCCTTGGTGTTTTTCGCCAGAACCTCTTCGATCCGGCGGGCAGCGGCAATCAGAATTTCATCGCCGGCATTATGGCCAAGACTGTCATTGATGATTTTGAATCGATCGAGATCGATCAAAAGGACGCCGACAAGAGCCGGAGGTCCAACGATCGCTTGCGCGAGAGATTCCTGGAACTTTCGACGGTTGGCGAGATTAGTGAGCGGATCATGCCGCGCTTCATATCTCAGAAGAGCCTCGCTGTTGCGCCGTTCCAGTGCTCTGCCAAGCTGGAAGCCGATCTGAACCAGAAGGTCGACGAGTTTTTGGTCGACCGGGCGTTCGGCAAGCGAATAAAAAACAAGGACGGCGCAGATTTTTGAGTCCGCCACGACCGGGAAAGAAAAAAGGCTCCCTAGCAATGGCCCATCGTCGCGCATGTACATGAAATCATTGTCGAGACGTTCGATCCAGACCGGCCGGTTTTCAGCAAGAACGATTTTCGGCAATCTCACGTCAAAGACAATGTGCCTGTCGGTGTGCTCGGTCGCAGGCGATTGCACGATCTCGCTCTTAGGATCGAACTCGATCTGTCTCAGCTCTTTATGGTCCGGGCTAACAAGAAAGGCACTGGCATGGGCGCATTCGGCATGTTTGCAAATTGCGTCAAGCGTATGCCGAAAGACGGATTCAACCTGTGGATCTTCGTTGGCCAAGCTGGCAATTCGCGCAATCAGACGGGCGTCTTCTTTCTGCTTGTAGAGCTCGCGCAGACTGCGCTCTGAAATAGCTTCTGCATCGAGCCGCGCCTGCCGTTCGCGTTCAAGCTGCCGCATGAGTCGCGCTATATTTTCAGCAGAAACGATCATGTCGGTCGGGTTCATAATGCGCGGGCTGCCGATTTGGGCCAGTTCAAGACAAACAGGCAATGGTCATCGCCGTGATGCATGCATTTGTCCTGAAAGTGTTCGACGGAATCGCAATAAACTTGCGCTGCGCCGGCGATAAATCCTTCCGCAAGGTAGCACAAACGTCGGCTTGAGCGATAGCCCATGGTGATTGAGCCATCGGGAGCATCCTTGAAATCGAAGTAAGGGCAGTCTGTCCCGGAATAGAGTTTGCGGACTTCCGGGTGAATCGCGCGATTGACATTCAGAATGAAGGCGCGAGACGAAACATGCATGTTGAACATTTCCGGCATACGGGCCGAGAGTGCCACCATGGCATGACGCCCAAACCAGCGCAGGACGTCAGCCGGCGGTATCTCCAGAATTTTGCTGGCAGCACCGACAAGCGCAAAAATTTCCTCGTCGGAGTAATTTCCAAGCGATGTGTAAGTACCGCTGGCGCCCGAAAGGTCGAGCATTGCCTCCCACACGTCCATGCCATGGTGCTGGCGGACGATGTCTTCAAGCAGATTAAAAACAATGCCCTTCATGAAAACTTCGACCCCGAGAGTTGATTTCGCAATATATGAATAACATTTCTAATTATGCAATCAATGAATTGCCCCCGGAAGGACTAGGCTGAGATCCGGCGTAAGGCATGCGGGGGCAAAGACTGCGCCGGCTGACGCAGCGAGAGTTCTTTCACCATGGGGATGGGGCGCTCTCCTTTCCGTGAACCGCCTGGGAATTCCCGTCTTATATAGTGGCGTAGAACAAGAGGTTGCGATGGATCCCGTGCTTTCTCCGGCCCTCATGCGGTCGCTTGAAATTTACCGAAATTCGCCGCAGCGCGATGCTGCGCTGGATGCTTTTTATTCTGCTTTCGTCAAACCGGGGGCCCTCGTCTTCGATATTGGTGCGCATGTTGGCGATCGCACGGCCTGTTTTCGTCGGCTGGGCGCCAAGGTTGTCGCGCTCGAGCCGCAGGCTGAATGCGCCGCTCTTTTGCGGCGTGAGGCTGCCGGCGCAGAAAATGTCGTCATTGTCGAGGCTGCAGCGGGGGCCGTTTGCGGCAAAGATATGCTCTATTGCAATTCGGACAATCCCACCGTCACCACATTATCGGATCGTTTCATTGCCGCTGCTGCGGGCTCGGTCGGATGGGAAGGGCAGAGCTGGGATCTTCGTCGCGAGGTCGCTGTCGTCACGCTCGATTCGCTGATCGCGCAATATGGCGTGCCCGATTTCATCAAGATCGATATTGAAGGCCATGAGCATGAAGCGCTGAAGGGCCTTTTCTGTTTCGTGTCGAATCTCTCCTTCGAGTTTACGACCATTCAGAAAGATGTAGCGCTGCAATGTATCGATCGCCTGTATGAGATCGGTTTTCGTCAATTCCGCGCCTCGCTTGGTGAATCGCTTGCCTTTGTGCAGGATCAGCCGCTCGACAGAAATTCGATTGTGCAATGGATCGAGCAATTGCCGATGGAAGCCAATTCCGGCGATATTTATGCATCGCCGCCGCGCTGAATCAGCGGCGCATCATGCATCTGTCATAGGCGGCGCGATAGGCATCGCGATTGGGTGCCATGGTGATCATGTCACGATGCTGCGGCATGTGGACCGATCCGGCGCGGGCGCCATTGGAATCGATGGCAGGCGTGCGATCGGGAGCGCGAACTGCCGGTGCGCCGCTGCGGGGCGCAATCAGATTGGCGTAATCACGCGCTTCACGCGCACAGATGCTTTCTCGGCCCGCGGCCTCTGCCGGCGGGCTCATAAGAGCGAGAAGAAGGGCTGCAAACGCAAGCATAAAGAAATTGAGTAATTGGTCGCCTGTCCGGTGACAAGCCCTCCAGCCTGCTGTTGAATCTTCATTTTCGGCTTGTCGCCGCAGGCCACCTTTGCCGCCATGCATGGTATTTTCGCCGGCCTCGTTCTGATCGCCTTGGTGTCCTATATATTCACCCCGGCGCGTCCAGCCAAATGATGTGAACCTATTGCGAGAAGGTTGTCAGTTTCTGGAAACGCGCAATCACTTCGGGCGATGCAGATGCGGCTTCACGCAAGAGACGCTCGATTTCCTGGTGGCCGATCGGGCTGATATCGAGTTCCAGTCTTTTGGCCTCAGAGAGAAACTCAGCGTCTTTTGTCGTCTCGAGCATGGCTGAGCGCAAGGCTGCCGTGCGCTCCGGCGGGAGAGCGGGCGGGCCGACAATGGGCAGCGCCATGAAGAAAGGAAGCTCGGCAAAGGCAATGAGCTTGCGGGCATCTTCATTGGTTGCAAGCTCGCGGCCGGTAGGCACGTCGGGCATATCGGGGTGGCGCGTCTCGCGTCCGAAGACGAAGAGCGGGCGCGCGGCTTTTGCATCCCACATGGCGCGCTGACCGGCCTGGAATGAGCCAAAACCGATGATCTGCCCATCGACTTCGCCTGTCTGCATGGCGAGTGCAATTTTCGAGGCGCCGTCATAGCCGGTGATCACATCGACATTCATGCCCAGAACCTGGCGGGCGATGAAGGCAAAAGTAATATTGGTCGATCCGGCACGATTGCCGCCCATCACAGCTTTGATGCCGGGCTTGTAGAGATCGGCCGCAGTCTTTGCCGGATGCCGATCCATGACGAGAAACATGTAAGCATCATGCGCATAGGATGAGATGGAACCGATCCATGTCAGCGTCATCGGATCGAATTTGGCATTTTTGTCGCCGGCAATGGCGAATTGGGGAACGCCGCGTTCCATGATTGTCAATTCAGTGCCGTCGCGCGCGGCTGTATTGGCGAGGCGATTGGCTCCCACAATGCCGCCGGCGCCCGGCATATTCTGCACCACAATCGTCGGATTGCCGGGAATATATTTTCCCATGAAACGACCGAGCAGGCGGGCGCTGATGTCGTTGACACCGCCCGGCGACGTGCCAACCGATATGCGGATCGATTTGCCGCGATAAAAATTCTCCACCTCTTGCGCCTGGGCCTGGTAGGTGAGAATGGCAAGGGCGGCTGTTGCAAGGGCGGCGATTGTTTTCATCTTCACACCATCCGCGGCATTGTGGCGACCAGCGAGCCGAAGCCTTCAATCTTCTCGTTGATATGCAGGCGTTTCTGGAATTCCCAGACGCGCGCCGGAACAGGGTGAATGACAGGAACCTGAAGATCCTGTTCAAGCATGTCGATAATATGCAGCGTCCGCCAGCCGGAGCCGAGCATATAGATGGCATCTGCGCCCTTGGCGGCGAGAAACGCCTTCTTGATATGGGCATAGACAACTTCGCCGGACAATTCCTGCACCTTGTTGAAGGGTACATCGATGCCCGCCATGGCTTTCACATTAAAGCCCGCATCCTTGAAATAGTCCGCGAAAATCGTATTGGTTTTTTCCGGAAAATAAGTGGCTCCGACGATGGATTTGGCACCAATGGCTTTCAGCGCATTCACATGGTTCTGGCCCGAGGTGAACATCGGAATGCCGAATCTGTCTTCCCATTCCGAGATGATTTTTGCTTCGCCGGCGCGCCCATGAACCATGAAGGGTGGCGCACCTGAAGGATGGATCACATCGCAGCCGGCTTCCTTCAGGAGCTCAAGCTCTTTTTCATAAGCGGTTTTCATCTGCAGGAATTCATCCGGCGTTCCGCGCTTGATATTCACATGCAGGGCAAGAACGCCAATCCCGTCGGGCAGCATGCGGATAAGCTCCTCATTGGAGCCTGGGCGAAGCGTTGGATGAACCACGCCGATAATGCCGCGCCAGCTTGAAAACATGCCGTCCCCTCCCTGTTGTTTTTTTGATGCTAGCAGTTCTCATCCGATTGACAATTCTGCTCGCAGCCATGCTGCGGGCTTATATTGCAGCGCGAAAAGATCGGCTCGAAGGCCGTTTGCGCTTCTTCTCGCGCAGGCTTGCCCGCCGCCCGCAATGCTGCTGAGATGCGTCCAGGCGGCGTGAGACCGCATAGAGGGGGGAGGAAAGCATGGGCCTTTTCGCAAAGCTTGCTCATGGGGCCGGCGCGGTCGCATTGTCGTCGGCTCTGTTGGCAAATGCTCCGGCAGCAGCGCAATCGGTCGAGGAATTTTACCGGTCCAAGCCCCTCACGATCATCGTCGGGGTGACGGCGGGAGGCGGTTACGACCTCATCGCCCGGCTATTGTCTCGCCACATCACCCGGCACATACCGGGCAAGCCATCGGCTATCGTCCAGAATATGCCGGGCTCGGGCTCTGTGGTGGCTGCCGGGCATCTTTATTCGGTCGCGCCAAAGGATGGTTCTGTCATTGCGACATTGGCGCGGATCGCCATGATCGAGCCGCTCTTCACCAACCAGCGTTTCGACAGCACCAAATTCTATGCGATTGGCAGCGTTTCCAAAGATATCAGCACCTGCATTTCCTGGAAAACATCGAAGGTCAAAAACTGGGATGATTTGCTGACGAAAGAATTCGTTGCCTCAGGTCAGGGCACCGGCGCCGATCCCGATGCATTCGCCAATATGATCAAGCATCTTTTCGGCGCGCCGATCAAACTCGTCACCGGTTATCCCGGCACCAATGAGCAGGCGCTTTCGATGGAGCGCGGTGAAACCGAGGGCTATTGCGGCGTTTCCTATTCCACGCTCAAAACGCGATATACCAAATGGCTTTCCGAAGGCTCGATCAATATTATCGTTCAAAATGCGATCGAGAAACATCCCGATCTGCCGAATGTGCCGCTGATCACCGATCTGGCGAAAGATGCCGAGCAAAAGCAGATCATTCGTCTGATTGTCGCAACGCAAAGCATGGCGCGTCCCTTCGTGGCCCCGCCCGGCATTCCGCCTGAGCGCGGCGCTGCCTTGCGCGAAGCCTTTGAACGCACGATGATCGATCCGGAATTTCTGGCCGAGGCCGATAAGCTGAAGGTCGAAATCTCGCCCATGTCCGGCCCGGATGTGAATGCTATGCTGAGCGAGCTTTACGCCACGCCGAAAAATGCGGTGCAGAAAGCCGCCAAGGCCATGGCGCCTTAAGGTCAAAGGACGCCCGTTATTGCGCAAGCTTTTCTCGCGACGGAATTTTTTGGCGCTGACCGCTGCGGGAATGGCTTTTCCGGGGGGATCTGCCCGCCTGTTTGCGCAAAGCGTGGATGTGCGCGGGCGCGGTTATGATCCGCTTTGGCGAAGTGCCGAGGAAAATATTGCAGCCTTTCTCGGCCCGGGCCCCTATGCCGGGGACGGGATTTCCATTGTTGTTCCCGACCATGTCGACAGCGGCAGTTCCGTGCCGATCACCATTCGGCTGAACTCAGCCATGAGCGCAGGCGATTATCCGCGTGTTGTCCATGTTCTGGCCCATGCCAATCCCAATCCACAGGTTGTCTCGGTCTGGTTTCAGCCTGAAGGCGGGCGCGCTGAATTTTCCACGCGCATCCGCCTTGAGCGTTCGCAGCAGATCACGGCCGTGGCGCAGATGAGCGACGGGCGGCTTTTGCGCGCGGACCGGGAGGTCGACATCACTTTGGGTGCCTGCGCCGATGACAGCAGCGGGCATACGCAGGAGATTGCCACTTTCCGCCCGCAATCGCGTGTCTATGCGCCAGCGCGCGCACAGCCTGGCGAGATTGCCGTCGTGCGGGCGATCATTTCCCATCCCATGGAGACCGGGCTGCGGCTCAATGAATTCGACGATTGGGTCCGCCAGCGCATTATTTCGCGTTTTTCCTGCAGTTTTAATGGCCGCCCGCTCTTTCGCGCCCGGCTTTATCCGGCAGTTTCCGCCAATCCGTTTTTCCAATTCCATGCCCGGGCGCAGGAGAGCGGCACCTTCGACTTCGAATGGTATGACACACAAGACCTGACCTTTACGGCGCAGGCGCAGATGCGCTTGGAATGAGGGCATTTCCCTGCGCGTGCGGGGCTTGGCTATTTTGACGCTTCGCGTATTCTGGGGTGCAGAACGGTCCGGGGTCTGAGCCCCGCCCAAAAGCCGTCGATCCAGGGAGGTAGGCCATGAAGCTGACGCTCAACGTCAATAATGCTACGCATGTCGTCGATGTAGAGCCCGAGACGCCTTTGCTGTGGGTTTTGCGCGACAATATCGGTTTGACCGGAACGAAATATGGCTGCGGGGTCGCCCAATGCGGCGTATGCACCGTTCATATCGATGGCCAGGCAACCAAATCCTGCAGCGTCATCGTTGCTTCCGCTGTTGGCGCGAAGATCACGACCATTGAGGGTCTCTCAAAAGATCGCAGCCACCCGGTTCAGCGGGCCTGGATCGAACATACAGTGCCGCAATGCGGCTATTGCCAGTCCGGCCAGATCATGGCGGCGGCCGCTTTTCTGAAGAGCAATCCGCAGCCAACCGATGCGCAGATCGATGACGCCATGGCGGGAAATCTCTGCCGCTGCGGCACCTATCTCTCCATTCGCGACGCGATCCACGCGGCCGCGAAACTCGGTTCGTGAGGAGGCGCGCATGTCGAAACTCGATCTCTCCCGTCGTAGCTTCATCACCACAGCCCTTGCCGCAGGCGGCGGCATGGTTCTGGGCTTCAATATTCCAACGGAAGCGCAGGCCGCCCTCCTTGCCATGCCTGATGCCTCCAAGGCTCCGGTGGCTGGAACAGAGGTGAATGCCTGGCTGACCATCGATCCTGCCGGCATTGTCACCGTCCGTGTGCCCCATACGGAAATGGGCCAGGGCGGCATGACATCGGTTGCGCAATTGGTGGCCGAAGAGCTCAATGTGCCCTGGCAGAATGTGCGCGCTGTTCTTGCCGATGCCAATCGTCATGTGAATGGCGGGCAGGAATATAAGGACATGTCGACCGGCGGTTCGAATCTGGTTCGAAACCGTCACCCGCATATCATGCAGGCCGGCGCATCGGCGCGCGAGCGACTGAAGGAAGCAGCAGCGCAAAAATGGGGCGTGCCGCGCTCGCAGGTGAAAGCCGAACAGGGCGTACTCACCGCCGGCAATCAGCGTGGCACTTATGGCGAATTCGCCAGCGCAGCCGCGCAAATCAAACTCGCCGAAGAGCCGAAAATGAAGGCCTATGGCGATTGGTGGCTGCTGGGCAAGGACATTCCGCGTATGGATGTTCCGGTGAAAGTGGATGGCAGTGCCATCTACCCGATCGACGTGCGCGTTCCCGACATGGTCTATGCCGCGGTAAAGGCCTGTCCGGTGCGCGGCGGTCGCGTCAAGAGTTTCGATGCTTCGGCGATCAAGTCTCGTCCCGGCATTATTGCTGTGATTGAACTGAAGCAGACGAAGGACAAGCTCTCCAATACTGATCTGCGCAGTGCCGTTGCTGTCGTTGCCGATACATTCTATCGCGCGAAAGTGGCGCTGGATGCACTCCCGATCGAATGGGATTTCGGTCCGGATGCCGGCAACAGCTATGACAAGATGAACACGCAGGCGCGCGCCTTGATGCAGCGCGAGGCCAAGCATGTCGAGGAAGTCCGCGGCGATCCAAGGCCTATTCTGGCAGCCGGCGGCAAAATGGTCAGTGGCGAATATGCGCGTCCCTATGAAGCGCATGCGACGATGAGCCCGCCTGCTGCCGTGGCTCACGTCACGGCTACGCGTGTCGATATCTGGAGTTTCACGCAGGATGTGTCTGCTTTGCTGCGCCTTGCTGCAAATCAGGCCGGGCGCGATACGAAAGATGTTTTCGTTCACGCCACCTATCAGGGCGGCGCTTTCGGCCTGGGCAACCACGTCGATCTGCCGCGACAGGCGGTCGAACTGTCCAAACAGGTCGGCAAGCCTGTCAAGGTCATCTGGACGCGCGAGGAAGATACAGCGCAATCGCGCACACGTCCGCCGATCTGGGCCCGCTTTGAGGCCGTGCTCGATGAGCAGGGCTTACCAAAGGCAATGATCAGCCGTGCTGTTGGCGAGAATGTGGTGCCCAATTATGCCGATCGCGGCATTGCCAATGTGCCATATAAATTCCCGTCCTATCGCTATGAGCGCCATGTTGTGGCCTCCAATATACCGGTCGCACCGACGCGCGCGCCCGGCAATAACAACAACGCCTTCACCATCGAACAATTTGTCGATGAGCTGGCGATTGCCGGGGGCTGGGATCCGCTCGAATGGCGGATCAAAATGACCGAGGGCAATGAGCGCTGGCAGCGTGTTCTCAAAAAGCTCAAGGAAGTGGCGGGCTTCACCACCAAATTGCCGAAAGGCCAGGGCATGGGCATTGCCGTGGTTGAATCGCATGGTGCCACGGTCGGCGTATGTGCCACTGTCGATGTCTCACGACGCGGCAATCTGGCCATCGACAAGGTCGTGGTTGTGTCGAATACCGGTTACGTCATCAATCCGCGCGCTGCCCATGAGCAGGTGAAAAGTTGCGTCGCATGGGAATTGAGCCATGTGCTGCATGGTGGTCTTGATGTTCGCGACGGGCGTATCAACAACACCAATTTTCACAGCTATAAATTGCTCAGCCTGCCGGAAATGCCGAAGGTCGAGAGCCATTTCGCCATGTCTCAGGATCAATGGTGGGGCGGTTTCGGCGAGACGGCGGGACCGCCAACGCCCCCCGCCATTGCCAATGCCATCTATTTTGCGACCGGCAAGAGAATTCGCTCGACGCCTATTCTCAAACACGATCTGCGCTGGACCTGACAATAAAAACAGGAAAAGCCCCGGCAAGAGCCGGGGCTTTTTTTTATTCTTCATTCCATCTCAGACAGGCATATTGCTGCGGGCACGCAAGATTTCGGCAGCCATGTCTGAATCCATGACATCGCCGAAGGTCAGATAAATTGCGCGCAATGTTCCATTATGGTCGTCATCATTATCGGCAGCATTGCAATCGCTCACCATGACAACTTTGTAATTCAGCATCATCGCATCGCGCGCTGTCGATTCGCAGCAGACATTCGTCACGGTTCCTGCGACGAGAATTGTATCGATGCCGGATTCGCGCAAAATGGCATCGAGATCCGAAGAGCCCTGGATGAAAGCTGAATAGCGGTGCTTCTCGACAAAGAGATCATTCTCTCGTGCATCGAGATCGCGATGCAGGGCATAGCCTTCCGAGCCGCGCGTCAATGCCTGGAAACGTTTCTCGGCTCGTTCCGGCCGTGTGATCTTATGCGCATTCGACCAAGTGAGCCTGTCGCCTGGCGTACTGACAGTCTGGATCCAGACAATCAAGCCTCCCGTTTCGCGCAGATTCTGCGTCAGCCGATTGATCTGCGGAATGATCTTGGGCGCCATTTCGCAAGGTGCGTGAGCGGCGGGGCCGGGCATGAAAGCGTTTTGCATGTCGATGACCAGCAGAGCGGTGCGGCTGGGCGTGAGATCGTCATGAATATGGGCTTTTCCACGACGTTTTAGCACCCGCTCAACCACGTCTGGAGGAATATGGCTCTTGTGCATTTGTGATCTGGTGTTCCAGTTGGTTTAATATTCTTAAAGCTAATCAGTAAAAAGCCTGTGTCAAATTTGGTGCGTTATTGTTTCATGAAAGAAAAGCTAGAAGATCCAAATTTCAAGATTTGATTGGTATCAAAAGCCTCATCTTCTTGGCCTCGCAATCAAAATAATAATACTTAATGATCGTTTAGCTGAGCCATTTTAATTTCAATCTAGCTATAAATTCAGAATACGCTCTTGCAAAACGGAGAGATCGCTTTTTTGAAGTCAAAAAAGATTTAATGATTTGAGAAAAATGTATAGTTGCACTGTTCGTACTGCAGGTTAGCCTATTGCTGCTTTTGTAGGTTTAGACGAGGTCTATTTCTACAAAATAGTTCTTCGAGACATTTGTATTATGAGTTCTATTTTTGAGTTTATAGAGATAGCTTAAATCAAAGGAAAAAATATTTATGGCGTTTAAAAATTAGACGATGATAAGCTTAATGTGAGTAATGCAACCCATAAGCAGGGATTGACGTTGTTTGAATTCAACGCCACAAATTAATTTTTAACGAGGACCTTAATATGGCTCAGAATGAGGAATTTTTAATACAAAAGGCTCTTGAGGCTTTTGGTCTCAAACTTGAAGAGCTGGACCAAAGTGAGCTTTCGGTCATGAGAAAGCGTGTCTCCTTAATTGCTGCTGCCAATGCGTGTCCAGCCCCCTTTTTATGTACCAGTGATTTGTGGATTTACTAAGATGGTTTCAGGGACCGGCGGCCGCATGCCGAGGGCGTGATGAGGTCGGATATGATTGTATTGTTTGAGCCATTGATTGAT
>Ga0315908_10000212_pt1 | contig 47125 bp, 54 predicted proteins | sample LakEriMetagenome_12_FD_203520 | JGI IMG/M metagenome (GOLD analysis project Ga0315908, IMG submission 203520) | Freshwater fungal communities from buoy surface, Lake Erie, Ohio, United States - Buoy 4 MA124 | ecosystem: Environmental > Aquatic > Freshwater > Lake > Lake biofilm | place: USA...
TTTTTCACTTTATACGCAGTGAATTGGTAACAACAAAGAGGCTGCTTGCCGCCATCGCAGCGGCGGCATACATCGGTGACATTAAGCCCATCGCGGCAATCGGTAGCCCAATCACGTTATAGGCAAATGCCCACCCTAAATTTACTTTGATAGTACGCAAGGTTCGCTTGGAAAGAGCGAGTGAATCAACAACGCTCATCAACTCAGGTCTCATGATGGTGATATCTGATGTTGCTATCGCAGTATCGGTGCCGGTTCCCATAGCGATACTCAGATTTGCTTGAGCTAGAGCTGCTGCATCATTGATGCCATCTCCGACCATCAATACATGCTTACCTTCTGATTGAAGAGCAGAAATCTTGGACAATTTATCTTCAGGCCTTGCAGAAGCGATGATGCGATCGGTGGGTATTCCAACGAGTGAGCCAACCTTGGCAGCAGCCTCTGGGTTATCTCCAGTAAGTAGCCACACATCAATGTTGCCTCTTGCAAGCTCTGCAATAGTTGCTGCAGCATCTGCCTTAATGACATCACCTGCTGCAAAGACTGCGATCGCAACTCCATCCCATGCAAGTACGGAGACGGCATGAGAATGCGCGTGGGCATCGAGTACTGCCTGTTGGATTTGACCATCAAATGCAACGCAGCTGTGAGCTACAGATTCAGGGGAGCCGATAATGACAACGGGGGATTTATCTCCGATGCGCACGCGACCTGCAACACCCACACCAGGAGTTTGCGTGAATTCAGTAACTGGTAATTGTTCAGCGCTACGAGAAATGCAGTAATTAGCAATCGCTTGAGATACTGGATGATCGCTCTGACTCTCCAGTGCAAGTGCTGAGGAGAGAATGTTTCGTTCGGTAAGAATGGATGTGAAGGTAGCGCCCAATACCTTCTGCGCAGATACCGGAATAGCTACTTGCTGGACCTTCATCGCACCGTCTGTGAGAGTTCCAGTCTTATCCAGAACCACGGTATCGATGGTTTTGGATGCTTCCAGTACACGTGGATGTCTAATAACAATTCCACGTAGGGCACCGCGGCCTGATGCAACAAGAAGTGCAACAGGAGTAGCAAGACCTAGCGCGCATGGGCATGCAATCACAAGAACTGTAATTGCTGTTGAAATTGAATAGGTGAGTGACTTTTCACCGAGGTAATACCAACCTGCAAAGGTTGCAATGGCAAGGATGGTGACCACGGGAACAAAGACAGCTGCAATCTTGTCGGCAAGTGCTTGGATGGGAGCTTTAGCGCCTTGTGCCGTAACAACCATTGCAGTGATGCGTGCAAGTTCGGTATCGCTACCAATACGGGTTGCGCGCACAATGATGCGTCCATTGTTATTTAGAGCAGAACCAATAACGCTCATACCCGGAGTGATATCTATGGGTTTTGATTCACCTGTGATGAGTGAGTTATCAACTGTGCTCTGTCCTGAGATCACCACTCCATCTGTTGCGATGCGAGCACCAGGCTTTACGACAAACTCATCGCCAATGACCAAATGAGAGATGGGAATTAGAACTTCAGTGCCATTGCGAAGGACGGCAACCTCTTTCTCACCGAGTGCCAAGAGAGTAGAGAGCGCACTTGCCGCACTTCTCTTTGCCCGAGATTCAAGGAATCGTCCAAGAATGACAAAGAGGAGAACGCCTGCTGCAACTTCGGTATAGACATCGCCTTGGTCTGTATATGTTGCATAACAAGACCATATATATGCGCTCAGAGATCCGAGTGAAATCAAGGTATCCATGGTTGGGTGCAAGATATTTCTGATTGCCGCGCGATGAATAGGAAATGCCACAATAAAAATTAGGGGTGCGCTGAGTGCAAGAACAAGCCATGAGGCAAAGAGATGATCGGCATGTGGTGGAAGAGCGATGGAGTAGTTGGTAAAGAGTTCTATGAGCCAATCATTGATGGGCTGGTGCCAGCTCATCACCATGGAGATTGCAATAGAAGGAACTGCGAAGATAAGTGCAAAGAAGAGTGCGCGTGCTGCACCTTTGCGGTGTAGCGCTGGATCTGCGTTATCTTTTAAAAGGGTTGCGCTATAGCCTGCAGATTTGATCTTCTTCATCACTACATCAGGTGAAAGATCTGCTGGTCCTGCAATATGAACAGTCTCTGATGCAAAGTTAACTGAAGCCGTGACTCCATCAATCTCATTGAGTGCACGCTCGATGCTATTGACGCAAGAAGAACAGGTCATTCCTGAGACTGCGTAGGTCTGGACGTGGATATCTTTCATCACTTGCCTACCCAGCTACCTTAAGTGCAGTTACAACATACTCATGGAGAGCTGCATTGGTAGAGAGTCCACTGCCGCCGAGAGATCCATCGACACCTTCGATATTGGTAAATCGTCCACCTGCTTCGCGCACAATGATGTCGAGAGCTGCCATATCCCAGAGAGCGAGGGAAGGCTCAGCAGCGATATCAACAGCGCCTTCTGCAACCAACATATGTGACCAGAAATCTCCATGTGCTCGAGTGCGCCAAGCCTTATCCATCAGCGCACGAAATGGCGCAAGATGCGGGCCCCAACCTACGAAGTCAGAGTGAGAGATAGATGCATCTTCAATCTTTGCAACAGATGAGACGCTAATTCTCTTTGGCACTTCATGATTGACGATGACAAATGCTCCGCTGCCTTCGAGGGCATACCAACGTCTAAAGAGAGCAGGAGCACTCACAACGCCGACAATCACACGCTCTGATCCATCTTCACTCTTCTCAATCAAACCAATGAGAGTGGCCCATGTGGGAACGCCACGTAAGAAATTCTTTGTGCCATCAATAGGGTCGATGACCCAATAACGATTCTTCTCTGTTCCTTCAGTTCCAAATTCTTCACCGACGATTCCATCATCAGGGCGATGTGCATGAAGGAGAGAGCGGATTGCATCTTCAGCGGATTTATCTGCATCTGTAACAGGTGTGTTATCTGGCTTTGTTGTGACATTTAAATCAATTGCTTGATAGCGGGAGAGAGTTATTGCATCTGCCGCATCAGCTAATCGGTGGGCGAGAGCGAGGTCTTCACCACGTCGCGTGCTCATAGTGCGAGTCTACTGCTCGTCGCTTACTGGCTTGACTTCAAGAAGAGAGCGCAAACTTGTGACTCTAATCAATCGTTCACTCTGTAGCGCTGCATCAGAGTCAATCCAGGCATTGAGTGCACAGGATGCTTCGTGGTGTGAGCAGTTAGGCATACATGTTTGTATCACTTGATAGATATCAGGAAATGACTCAATGACGCGCTCTTTATTCAGGTGAGACAGACCAAAGGCGCGAATTCCAGGGGTATCGATAATCCAGCCCCCATTGATTAATGGAAGTGCGATTGCACTGGATGAGGTGTGGCGACCGCGACCAGTGACGTCATTGACATCACCAGTCATGCGTTGGGCCTCTGGTACCAAATCATTGATGAGCGTTGATTTTCCAACACCTGAGTGGCCTACCAAGACTGAAATCTTTTCATCAAGAACAGAAAGGATGGATTCAACATCCTTAGCGCGATCTTCACTCTTTGAAGAGGTTGTGATGATGTCAACGCCGAGGGCTGCATATTCCTTGATGAAATCAGGGACGGGGGAGACATCGACTTTTGTAACAACAATGACGGGCTTAATGGACTCATGAAATGCGCTCACGAGGAAGCGATCGATGAGACCACGGCGTGGTTCAGGGTTTGCCGAGGCCACAACAATGAGTAGTTGATCAATATTGGCAACGATGGTGCGCTCAACGCGAGCTGCATCATCGACTGTGCGACTTAATGAATTAGTACGTTCATTGACGGTAACAATACGAGCAAGAGATCCTTCAGTTCCCGTTACATCTCCCACGATTTCAACGAGATCTCCAACGACGACTGATTTGGGTCCTAGCTCGCGAGCTTTCATTGCAGTGATAACTAATCCATCATCGGTGACACAGGTAGTTCGACCACGATCTACCGTTGTGACAAATGCAGTAATGGAATCAGAGTGAGATGGTCGATCTTTGGTGCGTCTGCGCGTGGTGCGAGAAGGGCGGATACGTGCATCCGATTCGTCGTATTCGCGTGGACTCATAGAACCAAACTATTCCAGAGCCCTGGGAAATCAGGCAGCGTCTTACGTGTTGTTGCAACATTTTCAACGAGAACATCAGGAACAACTAGGCCAATTACAGCACCAGCTGTTGCAAGGCGGTGATCTTCATAGGTATGGAAAGTTCCGCCATGAAGTGGAGCAGGAGTAATGTGAAGAGCGGTCTCCTCTTCAACAACATTGCCACCAAGTGATTTAATTTCGCGGGTCAGAGCTGCAAGGCGATCAGTTTCATGAAGGCGTAAGTGTCCGATTCCGCGCAGATGCGAAGGAGAATCAGCAAGGGCGGCAAGGGCGGCAATAGATGGAGTGAGCTCACCCACATCATGAAGGTCGATATCAATTCCGTGGATTGCTGGTCCACCGGTAAGAGTTAGACCTTCCGATGTGAACTCAACGCGTGCACCCATCTGTGTAAAAATCTCACGCAGTTGATCACCAGGTTGGGTTGTGTTTTTTGGCCAGTCAGCGATAGTGATACTCCCACCACAGACCATGGCGATAGATAAGAATGGTGATGCATTGGAAAGGTCTGGTTCGATAACAAGATCTTGTCCATGCAATGTGCCTGGTTCTACTTTCCAACTTTGAGCTTTCTTATCAACATGCACAGTTGCACCAAAGTCACGGAGCATCTGCACTGTCATATCGATATGAGGCATCGAAGGAAGTGAACCACCACGATGTTGCACAGTAATTCCATTGGTCATGCTGGGAGCGACTAGGAGAAGTGCAGAAAGGAATTGACTAGAAGCACTTGCATCGATGGTGAGCGCACCGCCAGGAATAGCTCCCTTTGCTTTAATCACCAACGGCAATGAGTATCGACCCTCATGTTCAATGGCAATCCCGAGTTCTTCTAGCGCCTTTATAACAGGACCGAGTGGTCGTTCATAGGAACGAGGATCTCCATCAAATGAGATATCACCTTGTGCAAGTGCTGCAAGTGGTGGAAGAAAACGCATCACAGTTCCAGCATTTCCCACATCAATATGTGCTGGTCCACGTAGTGGTGCAGGTGTGAGAGTCCAAGCATCATCGATTCCATCGATGCTTACGCCCATCGCTTGAAGCCCTGCGGACATCAATTCAGAGTCACGTGAAATCAGTGGACGGCGCAGCGTTGAGGGTGAATCTGCTTGAGCGGCAAGAATGAGAGCTCGATTTGTTACCGACTTTGATCCAGGGATAGTGACACGAGAAGTTACTGGCTTGCGTCCGCGAAAGGGCGCGGGCCAGAGTTCGTGTGCTGTCATATGCGAAGTCTAACGGTTCAAGCAGCACGTAGGATTGCCTATATGTGCGGTAGATATGCGCAATCACTTGGCGCCGAGGAGATTGTTGAATCCTTTGATTTAGCTGGTTCGACTCTTGATCAATCACTTCCTCTGAATTGGAATATCGCTCCCACCAACGATATCTACATCATCCGCAATGAATCTGAATCTCGCATTCTCGACTCTGCATCGTGGGGAATCATCGCTCCTTGGCAGAAAGTTCTAAGTGAGGCGCGAGCATCTCAATCACATGCAATCAATGCGCGCAGTGAATCAATTCATGAGAAGCCAACATTTCGTCATGCATTTAGAACTTCACGCTGTTTAATTCCTGCAACAGGGTATTACGAATGGGCAACTTCACTTGGAAAATATCCGCCGAAGCAACCTTTCTATATTTCCAATGATGATGGAAATCAACTTTCTATTGCAGGCATTTGGAGTTCATGGCAGAGTGATAAGGGACAGGTAATTCAGAGCGCTGCAATTATTACTCGTGAAGCAGTTGGTGAACTTGCAACCATTCACAGCCGCATGCCTGTCTTTATGCCGAGTGAGCGCTGGGGCGATTGGCTCGATCCACATTCACGCGACATCAACCGGCTGATCAACATGATGAATATCCCCGAACCTGATGCAGGGTTGATTGCCACGCCTGTATCTTCGAGAGTGAACGTAGTTGCTAACAACGGCCCTGAGTTAATTATTCCCATTGAGCTGGGAGCGCCAGAGACTCTTTTTTGAGATAACCTAACTGTGATGACATCGAAGGATTTGGTTCTCGAAAGCGCTGCCGATCGCACTACTCGGTTCGAGCGCGATGCTCTCGTGTTCACAAATCAGTTATATGCAGCAGCACTTCGCTATACAAAGAATCCAGAAGATGCACGCGATCTTGTTCAAGATACCTATCTCAAGGCTTTCTCTTCCTTCCATCAATTTGAAGAGGGAACGAATTTACGCGCTTGGCTATATCGAGTGCTGACAACAACTTTTATCAATACTTATCGCAAGGGTCAGCGCCAACCACAGATTGCAAATAATGAACTCGAAGATTGGCAAGTAGCGCAAGCGCAATCACACACCAGTGATCAAGGAAAGTCCGCTGAGCAAGAGGCTCTTGAGAACCTTCCTGATAGCGATATCAAACGCGCACTGCAAGAAATCCCTGAAGATTTTCGCATCATTGTCTATCTTGCCGATGTTGAAGGTTTTTCATATAAAGAGATTGCAGAGATCGTTGGCGCACCTGCAGGAACGGTGATGTCACGTCTTCACCGTGGTCGTAAACAACTGCGCGAGAAACTTTCGGATTATGCGCGCGAACTCGGATATTCAACCGACGCCCCTGCCCCAAAGATTAAGAAGAAAGGGGGCACAGAATGAGTTTCATTGAGATTCAATGCGGAGATGTCTTGGCATCTGTCGTCTTTATTGTTGAAGGAGAACTACAAGAGATTCCACAGGCTGATGCGATCCAATCTCACATCGTTACCTGTTCTGCCTGTTCTGCTGAAATCGCACACGAGCGTTTAATGCATCAGATGTTGCAAGATGTGCTCAAGCGTTCATGCGATGAGCAGGCTCCTGAAGAACTTCACCAGAGCATTCACAGCCAACTACGTGCACAGATGGCTGGCGCTGGCGCAACCGAGGTTGTTACGCAGTTCAGCATGACCGAGATTTCTATCGAGATTGATGAGTTTGGAAATGTTGAGCACCGGGAAATTCAGATAGAACAGACCCATATCCAGCACTTTATCGACGACGAGGACTAACCTCTTAAGCATGAAACCGGCAGACGAGGTACTCGGAGCAGTTGGATTCTCCGTCCTCTCGGTTCGTCCTGGGGATACATGCGTGACAATGGGAGTTTCAGATCTTCCTGTTGTTGCACCAGCTATATATCTTTCATTAATGGAGAGCGCTTGTGTTGCAGCCCTATTGGAATATCTTGAATCAGGTGAGACAACTTTTCTTACACATTCCTCCCTTGAGATAGTCGGCTCAGCAGAAGCAGGCGTTGAAATTCGCGCCAATGCACGTGTGATTAATATTGAAGGGCGCGAGCTCACCTTTGAATGCGATGTCTATGACGGTGAGCGCCATCTTGCACAAGCGGAAATAAGAAGAGCGACTGTCGAGCGATTATCGTTCCTCGCTCGCACAGCCGCTCAATCTTTAATTAATTAAGCTTTCTTTGTCTCCCAGAAAATTGCTGCAATCTCATCGATTTTTGCAATCAAGCTATCTGCAACTGCAACATCTTGAGTTCCCTTTGTGCCTGCAGCACCTGCGAGCTTTGTCGCCTCATTAAAGAGTGAGTGCAACTGTGGGTACTTCTCAAAGTGTGGAGCCTTGAAGTAATCAGTCCAGAGAACCCAGAGGTGCTCCTTTACCTGATGTGAACGCTCTTCTTTAATTGCAACAGAACGTGAACGGAAATCTGCATCTGAATTAGCTGCATATTTCTCCATGCATGCCTTAACAGAGAGCGCTTCAATCTTTGCCTGTGCTGGATCGTAGACACCACAAGGTAGATCGCAGTGTGCGTGGACGGTTATTTTCGGTGTAAGAATGTTTCTCATAAGCGCGAGAGTACTCCAAGCTCTAGAATCTTGCTATGGCAAAGCATGCATCGATGATCATCGAAGGCGATTCCATGGCGCCCACTTATAGCGCTGGTGATTGGTTGATGGGGCGATGGGCCAAGTACAAACTTAGAGGGTTAAATCGCATCAAGGTTGGTGACGTTGTCGTCATCGAACGGGATGAACAACCTGGCATCTTCTATGTAAAGCGCATCAGCGAGACCCGTGCTTCAGATGGCCATGTACCGACAATATTTGTCTTAAGCGATAACGTAGCTGGCACGGATTCAAGGCAATGGGGCTGGTTACCAGTTACGAGTGTGAGAGCAAAGATTCAATTCAGAATGAAGAAAGGTTAGAGAGCCGCAAGTTTCTCTTTGACTGCAATTACAGATGGATTAGTAAGAGCTGCACCATCTGAGAAGAGAAGTGTGGGAACGACGCGGTTTCCACCATTTACCTTCTCAACGAATTCTGCGTAATTCATCTCTTGCTCAACATTGATTTCGCGGAAAGTTATTCCATTTTCATTGAGCTGGCTCTTAAGGCGCTTGCAATATCCACACCAATCAGTGCTAAACATGACAAAGTCTTTGCCAGCTAAGCCAAGTTCTTGAACTTCAGCACTCATCGTGTGAATGCCTCAACCAATAACGCCTTTGCCTCATCTTCGTGTAAGTGGTGGTTGCCAGTTGCAGGAGATGCGGATGCGCGACGAGAGATACGACGAAGCACACGACTATCAACTGCAGTTCCACCAATTACTTCAGTGGTGCTGAGTGCAACGTGTGGCCATGCACCTTGGTTTGCAGGTTCATCTTGAACCCACAGCAAGTTAGCGTTTGGATGCTTTTTAGCTTCAACTTCCATCTGTGCAACAGGGAGTGGATAAAGGCGCTCAACGCGAACGATTGCTGTGCTGCTGTCATTAAGGCGCGTGCGCTCTGCAACGAGATCGTGATAAATCTTTCCTGAACAGAAGATCAAGCGTGCTGCGTTGTTCACAGTTGCATCACCAATGACGGGAAGGAATGTCCCTGATGTGAAGTCACTGATTGAAGATGCAGCAGCTTTTAGGCGCAGCATCGACTTTGGCGTGAAGACAACCATGGGGCGACGCTTTGGATTTGCTGCGTGAAAGCGCAACAAGTGGAAGTAGGAGGCAGGAGTAGAAGGTTGCGCAACTGTCATATTCTTTTCAGCACAGAGCGCTAAGAAGCGCTCAATACGAGCGGATGAGTGATCTGGTCCTTGACCTTCATATCCGTGTGGAAGTAAGAGAACTACTGATGAACGCTCGCCCCACTTTTGTAGCGCAGAAGATATGAATTCATCGATGATGGTCTGTGCTCCGTTTGCGAAGTCACCGAACTGACCTTCCCATAAGACGAGTGCTTCATCGCGGACAACGGAGTATCCGTATTCAAAGCCCATGGCTGCATATTCGCTGAGCAGTGAGTCAACAACAAAGAATTGATTTGCATCAGAGATGAGCGAGCGAAGTGGCGTCCATTCACTTCCATTTTCTTTATCGATGATGACTGCGTGGCGGTTTGAGAATGTTCCACGACGTGAATCCTGTCCTGCAAGGCGAATTGGTCGACCTTCTTTAAGAAGGGAGCCAAATGCAAGCATTTCACCTGTCGACCAGTCGATGGTTCCATCGTTGATTGATTCTGCGCGTCTTTGAAGCTGCGGTAGCAACTTAGGGTGAACATGGAATCCTTCTGGAACTGCAATTTGTGTGGCAGCAATCTCACGAATGAGCTGCTCAGAGATGAATGTGGGAACATCTTCTGCATTAGGAACAATTGGTGGAACAAAGTTTGGATCATGTTCTTCTTGGTAATTAGCAACGGATGCAAAGACTTCTTCTAGTTGAGCCTGGTAATCGCGCGCAATCTCTTCTGCTTCAACAGGTGTGATATCTCCACGACCAACTAGTGCTTCGGTATAAAGAGTACGAGTTGTTCGCTTTTCATCAATCAGCTTATACATAAGTGGCTGAGTAAAGCTTGGTTCGTCACCTTCATTATGGCCGCGACGTCGGTAGCAGACCATGTCGATAACTACATCTTTGTTAAAAGCTTGGCGATATTCAAAGGCAAGGTGGGCAACGCGAACGCATGCTTCAGGATCATCTCCATTGACATGGAAGATAGGAGCTTCAATCATCTTTGCGACATCTGTGCAGTAACGAGCAGTGCGTGAAGCAACCGGTGAGGTAGTAAATCCAACTTGGTTATTGACGACAATGTGAATAGTTCCACCAGTGCGATATCCCGGAAGACCAGCTAGCTGCATAGTTTCAGCGTTAACGCCTTGTCCTGCAAAGGATGCATCTCCATGCAGGAGTATTGGAAGAACTGTGTAAGCACCCTTGGTGTTGAGACGATCTTGCTTTGCGCGCACAATTCCTTCAAGTACTGGGTTGACTGCTTCAAGGTGTGAAGGATTTGCCGCAAGATAAATCTTGGTTGTAGCACCTGATTCGGCGGTAAAAACACCTTCAGTACCTAAGTGGTACTTCACATCTCCTGAACCATGGACTTGGTTCTCTGCATAGTGGCCCTGGAATTCTTGGAAGATCTGGCCCACTGGCTTACCTGCAATATTTGCAAGCATATTAAGTCGACCACGGTGTGGCATACCGATACAGACTTCATCAAGTCCACGGTCTGCAGCTGCAGAGACGATTGCATCGGTTAGTGGGATAACTGATTCGCCACCTTCGAGTGAGAAGCGCTTTTGCCCAACAAATTTTGTCTGTAAGAAAGATTCAAATGCTTCAGCGCTATTAAGTGTGCGCAAGATACGAAGCTGTTCTTCTCGTTCAATGGAAGGTAGCCCAACTTCAATATGCTCTTGCATCCACTTACGTTCTGCAGGTTCTGAGATATGCATGTACTCAACTCCGATAGAGCGGCAGTACGAGTCACGAAGAATTCCAAGAATCTTACGAAGTGGAAGGAACTTCTTGCCGCCAAATCCACCTGTTGCAAATTCGCGATCGAGATCCCACAAGGTAAGTCCATGCGTTACGACATCGAGATCTGGATGTGTACGTTGTGCATAAACAAGTGGATCGATATCTGCCATGAGGTGGCCCCAGATGCGATATGCCTGAATAAGTTGTTGAACACGCGCTGTCTTATCAATCTCCTCATCCTTGGTTACTGCGAAATCAACTGCCCAGCGAATTGGCTCATAAGGAATCCGAAGAGCCGTAAATATTTCATCATAGAAGTGATCGGCGCCGAGCAAGAATTCATGAATGCGGCGTAAGAAATCACCTGATTGAGCACCTTGGATAACTCGATGATCGTATGTGCTTGTCAGAGTTACGACTTTGCTAATTGCCATGCGCGCAAGAGTCTCTTCATTTGCACCGTGGAATTCTGCTGGGTAATCGAGTGCGCCAACTCCCATAATCAGGCCTTGGCCTTGCACGAGTCGTGGAACAGAGTGAACAGTTCCGATAGTTCCCGGGTTTGTCAGTGAAACAGTTGTTCCTGCGTAATCTTCAACGGTGAGCGTTCCGCCGCGTGCTTTCTTAACAATTGCTTCATAGGCAACCAAGAAGTGGCCGAAATCTAGTTCTTCGCAACCCTTAATAGATGGAACAAGAAGTTGACGAGTTCCATCTGGCTTTGCCAAGTCAATTGCAATACCTAAATTGATATGTTCTGGCTTTCCAAGAGCTGGCTTTCCTTCTAGTTCTCCGTAGAAAGCATTCATCTCTGGCATTGCACGAAGGGCCTTGATCATTGCATAGGCGATGAGGTGAGTAAATGAAACTTTGCCACCACGTGTGCGCTTGAGATGGTTGTTTATAACAATGCGGTTATCAATCATCAACTTGGCAGGAATTGCTCGCACTGATGTTGCTGTTGGAACTGTCAGCGACGCTTCCATGCTCTGAACAACACGAGCTGCTACTCCGCGAATTGGTTCTAGCGTTGATGCGCTCTGTGTTGCGAGGGTTGGAATTGGTTTTGCAACGGGTTGAGCAGGTGTTGCAGGCGCAGAGTTGACGTTACGAACAACAGGTTGTGTTTGCACTGGTGTAGTTGCAACTGGAGGTGCAACAGGTGCTGCAGGTGTTGGTGCAACAGGTGCAGCGCCAGGCATTGAAATATTGGGTGGAGTTACAGTCTTCGGTGTTGGTGGTGTTCCACCTTTAGGTGCGCCAGCAACGGGTGCAGTAGCTGATCCTGCCTGAGGATTATTTTGGAAGTGGGTAATCCACTCAGCTGGAACAGAGGTTGGATCTGCTTGATATCGCTCGAACATTTCTTCAACGAGCCAATCATTGGCGCCGAAGTCCTGACTTGATTGCGACACTGAGCGCTCCTTTGCAAATTCCAGTATTTTCAGGCTAAGACTATCGGCTGTGAGCGCGTGGGTTAAATGGCGTTATGGGCGAGATACCGCGAGATTGCGCACATTTTCAACGGTTGTAACCCAGCCTTCGCCTTCGAAAGGCGAGGTATCCCAAATTTTGAGAGAGTTCGCCCATGTCATCTCAGAGCACCCGCCCGCTTGCCATCATTACGGGAGGAAGTCGCGGTCTTGGCCTTGAGGTCGCAAGGGCGCTCACTTTGCAAGGTTTCGATATTGCCCTCATTGCAAAGGATGAGCAACGACTAGAAAGCGCTGCAAGCATTATTCGTGAAGCAGATCGCTACCACAATGGAGTTAGCACTTGCCATATTTCAACTTTTGCCTGTGATCTTGAGCAACCACATCTCGTTCGCGAGTTGATTGACTCTATTAACCAATCTCTTTCAACTCCATCTGTATTAGTTCTCGCCCATGGAGTGATGAGCGAGAAAATGTCGAAGACTTTGAAAACTAACGATGCTGAATGGCGACGTGTCATGGCTATTAATCTCGACTCTGTCTTCCAACTCGTCAATGGAATTGCACCAGCTATGGCTGATGCACGAAACGGTCGAGTCATTATTTTCTCTGCATGTCTTGGCCGAATGTCAGGACCGGGAAATGCAGGAGGACTTGCTCCATACAGAATCAGTAAAGCTGGAGTTAATGCGCTAGTTCGAAACCTTGCACATGAAACAGGACTAGGTGCTCGCGGATTCCTAGTCGATGCAACATGCCCTAATCATTCACGCACGGATATGGGTGGAGCTGATGCACCACGATCTGCGGAAGAAGGCGCAGCGACTGCAATTTGGCTTGCAACACGGCCATTTGATTCGGGGGATGTAACGGGAGTTCTTTGGGAAGACCAGAAGATAGTTGAATGGTGATGCGTATGCGCATCAGCCTTCGTTCTTAGCGATAGTGAAAGCTAGAAACAAAATAGGAAGCGCAAGAGCCAGGATGATTACAGCGCCGATATAGAAGGCCCCTTGTATCTGATAGTAAGCAACGCCTAAGGCGATCAGGTTCGACAATATTGCCGGAGAGCGTCCGTAATTCTTCCCCTTTCTATATCCACGACCTGCAACAAAGAGGCCCACAGCTCCAATTGCTGCAAAGGAAATTTCTCCCAAGAGTGGAGCAAGCTCTTCATTTTCATGTGTAAAGCTAAAAAAGATCAGCCATAAACCTAGGGCAAGCACGATGCCAGCTTCGATCGAGAGAAGGGTTGCCACCGTTGAACGATGAGGTGATCTTTTGGAAGCATCATCTCTCATGGAGTCACCAGAGGCTGAAGGTTTCGGCATAGGGCAGACTTTATCAGCAGCTCGGGATTCGTTCTTATTACTATGACATTTTCACATGATGGCTTGCGAGATTCGTTGACTCACTTAGCGGCACCACCATATTTCTATGAAAATTTACGTCGTGACTTATCGACTGCTGAGAGAAATAAAAGCCAAGTAACACTTATCCGTTTTCAGATATTCCCGACTCAGGATGAATTGGAGATCGGAGAAGAGGAAAATCCAATCCAACGTTCGCATTACGAAGTGGCAATACTTGCCTTCTCTGAAATTCTCAAAAGCAATATAAGAGTTGAAGACCTGTGCGCGCGACTTGGGAGATTTGAGTTCACCTTAATCCTGAGAGCCGGACATGAAGTAGCAGCCATGCTCGCCCAGCGTGTACTAGAGGAATGGAAAGATGAGCTTTTCATCTGCAAGTCTTCACATATTTCAGCCTTTACTGGAGAGAGTTCACTGGAACTTCTCAATCGGCTTGATAACCAAGAGTTACAAGGATTAACTCTCGGTCATTGAACTCTGAATCAATCCACATACGCTCTAGATTTCAACTCAGCTATGTCAGAGTGGTTCTACCTTCTCCGCCATGGAAACAATGGACCCCGATGTTGTATTTGGCCCAATTGCGAATCTCATCGCCGACCCAACTGTGGAAGAGATTTGGATTAATTCCCCCCAGAGAATCTTTGTGGCTCGATCTGGAAAAAGTGAACTCATTAACCTTGTTCTCACATCCGAGGCGGTCAAAGAATTAGTTGATAGAACTTTGATTTGGAGTGGAAGGCGGCTTGACCTTTCACAACCATTTGTCGATGCGCGCCTTCCGGATGGAAGTCGACTTCATGTGGCGATTCCTGAGATAACTGCTGAGCACTGGGCTGTAAATATTCGAAAGCACTTAATGCGTCAGAAATCTCTGAACGAATTAGCGGCACTGGGAGTCATGAACAAAGGAATTGCAGAAGAACTTTCCCAGGCAGTTAAGCGTGGAAGCAATATCCTCGTAAGTGGCGGTACTCAGGCCGGAAAAACAACACTTCTCAACGCACTCATATCTGAAACACCACTCTCGCAACGCGTGATAACCATTGAAGAGGTATTTGAACTTCAACCACGAGTTCCTGACCTTATTCAAATGCAAACTCGTGGACCGAACTTGCAGGGTGAAGGAGAAATCACTCTTCGACATTTAATCAAAGAGGCACTCCGCATGCGCCCTTCAAGGATCATCATCGGAGAAGTACGTCAGGCCGAAGCGCTAGATCTACTGCTAGCCCTCAACTCAGGTTTGCCAGGGATGGGAACGTTGCACGCAAATTCTGCTCGAGATGCGATTACAAAGTTACAGACTTTGCCGCTCCTAGCAGGAGAGAATATTTCTCACAAATTTATTGCACCGACGGTTGCATCAGCAATTGACTTAGTGGTTCAAGTTTCAATTGGAACTGATGGAACTCGAAGAATTATGGAAATTGTGAGAGTAACCGGTCGGTTTGAAAATGATCGAGCAGAAGTTGAGAGTGTCTGGCGTTGGAACGGGAAGAGCTATGAGCGCGGACTGGGTACGATGACATGAGACTAAGAACTGAAGTTGGTAAAAGTACCCTAACGTCACTTTCATTCGTTGTTGCAGGATTTCTTATCGCTTCACTCTTCTCACGCTCGGCGCTAATTGCAACTGCATTTGCTCTCTTCATTGGAATATTCATCTTTGTTGCTCAGAAGAGGGGCGGATCTAAGAGAAGATCGGCCATCCATGGTGCATGCCCAGAGATGATTGACATTCTAATTTCTGGTGTTCAATCAGGGTTATCGCTCAACGAATCTCTTGCTGGATTATCGATACGAGGGCCTGAGATTTTCAAAGTCGAATTTAAGAGATTTGCTGAAGATTTATATAGCCATGGCAACTTCAACAAAGCGCTCATTGAGGTGAAGGAATCAATGGCACATCCTAGTTTTGATCAAATAGTAGAAGCGCTCTTGATTGCGAGAGAATTAGGGGGAGCAGAGCTGCTAACGATTTTGCGCCTACTGGGAAAGTTCATTCGCGAAGATTTATCACTTCGCCGTGAAATTGAAGTGAAACAAAATTGGATAAAGAATTCAGCTCATTTGTCAGCAGCTGCACCTTGGATTTTGCTTCTGTTGCTATCGACTCAACCATCTACATCTCAGGCCTTTTCTACCCCAGCAGGTCTCCTCATTCTTGGTACTGGGCTGGGCATCACAGCAGTTGCATATCTCTGGATGAATTCACTCAGTCGCATCCCAGAACCCAATCGCATATTTATTGATGTTCTTCACTGGAACGCATGATGGGAAACTTTCCATTAATCACGGCACTTCTACTAATTCCTGTGTTCATACTAATAATCGACGATATATCTTGGGAGAAGTTAAGTCTAAATTGCATAGATAAAATCGGCGATCGCACCAATGTGCGAAACAAGTTGACGGAACTTGGGTATTCAAGCCAGCGGAGTTATGAGAATTTTCGCTACCGACAACTGATTCTCATATTTCTTCTACTTTCTCTCGAATTGGTTGTCTCCATACTTCTAAGTCTTACTGTGGCTTCCCTTCTAGCATTGGCTGCAATGTCCATGATCTCAATTCTCTATCTCACAGAGCAGAGTTTGAGCCGTGAGCTGAAGAGGTATAGACATTCAATCGAGTCAGACTTTGCAGTAATTGTCGAAGCACTCACACTCTCGCTTTCAGCAGGAGAGTCACCACTTACCGCGATGCAGCGCATTTCCTCTCGTGGCCAAGGACCTCTAGTTAAGGAATTTTCCAAAGTAATCGACTCAGTTACCGGAGGTGAACCTTTTGCATCGGCGCTCGATTCCATGGGTCGACGAGTTAAATCTATGGCAGTGCGTCGTTTTGTAGATTCGATTGTCATCGCCATAACTCGGGGGGCGCCTTTGATTGACGTATTGCACAGCCATGCTCGTGAAGCTCAAGATTTTCAACGTAACCAAGTTCTCTCAGCGGCATCAAAGGCAGAACTTTCGATGATGATTCCTGTGGTTTTTCTAATCCTGCCAATATCAATTGTTTTTGCACTCTGGCCATCGCTCTCAAATCTGAATCTCTTTGCCCAAAATTGAGAATTGAACCGTAAACCATAACCAATAAATGAAAGAGGAATGCAATGAATGAAGTAATAACAATCAAGTTGATAGTGGCTACAAACTATCTGTCAGTCCGTATCTCGGAATTCAAGAGGACTCGTTTCTACAAGGCTCTCAATGATGATCGAGGCGATGTTCCGGGGTGGGTACTTGTTGTACTGATGACGACTGGGCTGGTGACCGCACTTTGGACAATCGCCGCACCTCGCCTCACCGCAATCCTGAAGAATTCTCTCGATGCGATGAATGGCATTCGTTAGTTGAGGCACAGGTACTTAAGGAAATTATTCAATGATGAAAGAGGAAGTGTGGAAAGTTCACTGGTAGTAATCCCTCTTCTGACGCTTTTCCTTATCGCAGGCCAGTTAACTGTTGCACTCCACTTCAGGAATATGGAGAAAATGCTCGCCCAGGATGAAGCTTCGAATAGAGCGATTAGTGGTGATTTCAATGATTCCGATACTTACTTACATATCTATTCACCTGACCCCAATCAAAATCTCGACCTTGTTATAAGCCACAGGAAGAAATCCTTGATTCAGCTAATTCCGGGCCTTTTTCAACTCATGGGATCAGATTTACAGACTGACGTCAGTGGGATTGCCATTATTGAGAATCAAAGGTGATCACAGATTAAGAATCTATTGAAAGGTCTTTTTCGTGAGGAGCGCGGGAGCGCATCTGTCGAGTTTGTAGCGTTAGCTATTCCTCTCTTTATTCCTCTCTTTATCTACATCAATAGTTTTGCATCCATGACCGATGGGCATGATTCATTGCGCACATTGGCACGAGAAGCATCACGCGGATTTGTCACGAGCTCTAGCGATGAGATTGCTTTCGGAGTTGCACACGAAATCATGACACGAGGGGCAATTCTTCTGGGATATGAAGAAGCCTTAGAAGATGGAGAAATTGAAATGAGCATAGATTGCAGCGCTCAACCTTGCATCAGCCCTAATACTGGAATCCGAATAACGCTTACGCGAACTCAAGCAAATCTCCCAGAAATCAAAGTTTCAGCAATCGAATATGTATCACCATGGGCTTAAGCACAGTGAAAATCCCATTGAGCAAATCTCAAATCTTTCTGCGAGATGAAAGAGGTTCACTCTCCGTCCTGATACTCGGCCTCTTTCTAGTAATTTTAATTACACTCATGATTCTGACTGATGTCTCATCAGTTTATTTCGCAAAGCGCTCCCTGACTCAAGCAACTGAGGCTGCCGCACAGCGCGGAGTAAGAAATCTCGATATGGGTGCGTATTACCGCGGGGAGTACAACATCAAAACTTTCATACGTAACTTGAGTGGAGAGGGAGAGAAGGATCCAGGCATTCCAATTGATTGTGAAAAAGGGCGCAAGGATTCCATCAATGCAATAAGTGAATTCAGTAGAGATAGAGAGAGTTTGCTTGGTTCCCAGCTAGGTGAAATAAGAGTTGATCAAATTTCATGTGATGGGTACCAACTATCGATACAAACTTCATCTACAGCTCGACTTCCATTCGTTATTCCATTCATAAATATCGGTTTGGTGGAAATTACCTCGCACGTGGGCGCCTTTGACGAGCGAAAAATCACAACCAATTACTATGGGATCAATGTTGGAACCCCCAATCAAGGGTAAATTCCTAGGGGAGAACTTGTCGCTATCCTTCATCTATGGCTCGCGAATACATCCTCGAAATAAACGAGATTGGCGCGACCCTTACCTCGATTGAAAAGGTATTAGATCTTCCAAAACTTGAAGCAGAAGCTGTTGAACTTGAAGCGGCTGCTGGAGTTCCAAATTTATGGGATGACCCTGAAAAGGCTCAGGCAGTCACTAGTAAGTTATCTCGTGTTCAATCAACGATTGCCCGTCTCAAAGGATTGCGCCGCCGCGTTGATGATTTACCCGTTCTCTTTGAATTAGCAGCAGGTGAACCTGATGGCTCAGCACTTCGAGATGCCGAAGGAGAACTCGATGCAACTATCAAAGCAATCAGTGAACTAGAAGTAACAACTCTTCTCAACGGTGAATACGATGATCGTGATGCTCTGATCACGATTCGTTCCGAAGCAGGTGGCGTTGAAGCTGCCGATTGGGCTGAAATGTTGATGCGCATGTATTTGCGATACTGCGAACGTCACGAATTCAAAGTTGATGTACTGGAAACTTCTTATGCGGAAGAGGCGGGAATTAAATCAACAACATTCCGTGTTACGGCACCTTATGCATATGGAACGCTATCTGTGGAGCAAGGCACTCATCGCTTAGTGCGAATCTCCCCATTTGATTCACAATCTCGTCGCCACACATCTTTTGCTGGAGTTGAGGTTGTCCCTGTAGTTGAGCAAAGTGATCATATTGAATTGGACGAAAAGGAAATTCGCGTCGATGTTTATCGTTCATCTGGTCCTGGAGGACAGGGAGTTAACACAACTGACTCTGCTGTGCGCTTAACTCACATTCCAACTGGAATTGTTGTCTCCTGCCAAAACGAACGCTCACAGATTCAAAATAAGGCAACAGCAATGGCAGTCTTGCAGTCAAAATTATTGGAACGGCGCCGACAAGAAGAGCAGGCAAAGATCAATGCTCTCAAGGGCGATAATTCTGGATCCTGGGGAAATCAGATGCGCTCCTATGTATTAGCTCCGTATCAAATGGTGAAAGATCTTCGAAATAATCATGAGACTGGCAATACATCGGCGGTATTAAATGGTGAAATCGATGATTTCATTGAAGCGGGAATTCGCTGGCGCCGTAGCGCATCACAATAATTATTGTCAGAAATAGCACCAGATTTACGCCTGCTGTGATTCATCTTTCGTCTGTGAATTCTCATAAAAAGCTCGAATTAACCCAGAAATCGCGGCTTCGCTCCATAAACTAGGGGCAGGTCTCAAAGGAGCAGCGTGTGATTAAGTTTGAAAATGTAACGAAGATTTATTCGGGGCAAGATCGTCCTGCCCTGGAGAGCGTGAATATTGAAATCCTCAAGGGAGAGTTTGTCTTTCTTGTCGGGATGTCAGGTTCAGGTAAGTCAACTTTCCTGCGATTGATCTTGCGTGAAGAGCGTCCGACCACGGGAGTTATCCATGTTGCCGGAAAAGATCTTGGAACACTTGCAAATCATAAAGTTCCAGAACTGCGCCGCCAAGTAGGAACTGTCTTCCAGGATTTCCGCTTGCTCCCAAATAAAACTATTTCAGAGAACATTGCATTCTCACTTCACGTCCTTGGATATTCGCAGAAAGAGATTAATCGCGAAGTTCCAGAGATGCTAGAACTTGTTGGTCTTGAAGATAAAGGTGATCGCTTGCCTTCAGAGATTTCAGGTGGAGAACAGCAGCGCGTAGCGATTGCACGTGCATATGTAACCCGCCCATCAATCATTATTGCCGATGAACCAACTGGAAACTTGGACCCCGCACTTTCAGTGGGAATTATGAAGTTGCTCGATCGCATTAATCGCGAGGGCACAACAGTTCTTATGGCAACACATGATTCAGGCATTGTGGATCAGATGCGCAAGCGCGTTATCGAACTCGATGGCGGCCACGTAATTCGCGACCAGGTTCGCGGCGTCTATGGATACACGGGATAAGGGGCAGACACATGCGCGCAGGATTCTTAATGAGCGAAGTCCGTATTGGACTTCGGCGAAACCTCACTATGACATTTGCAGTTGTCGTCACCGTTGCAATCTCACTATCTCTACTTGGAATTGGTTTGCTCTCCAATTCACAGGTCAGCGCGATGAAAGATTATTGGTATGACAAGATCGAAGTCTCAGTATTTCTCTGCGGATCACTCTCTGAGTCTCCTTCATGCGGTGCAGGCGTGGTTTCACCCGATCAGCGCTCTTCAATTAAGGCAGATCTTGAAGCGCTTCCAGTAGTTCAGAGCGTCTTCTATGAATCGCAATCTGAAGCATTTAAGCGTTTCCAAGAACGATTTAAGAACTCTGCAATTGCGCAGAACGTGACAGCAGATCAGCTACCAGAATCATTCCGCGTAAAGCTCAAGGACCCAACACAATTCGATGTTGTTGTCAGTGCATTTAGTGGTCGTCCTGGAGTTGATATCGTTCAAGATCAACGCACAATCCTTGAGAAGTTCTTTAAATTACTTGCAGTACTTCGCAATGGAGCCCTCATTGTTGGACTTCTTTCAGTTCTCACCGCAGCGTTGCTTATAAGCAACACACTTCGTATTGCGGCGTTTAATCGCCGACGCGAAACAGGCGTTATGAAACTTGTTGGCGCATCTTCGTGGTCAATCCAACTTCCGTTCCTTCTCGAAGGAATTTTCTCAGCATTTGTTGGGTGGATTTTGGCAACCGGACTCCTGAGCGCCCTGAAATACGTTGTGCAAGAAAAAGTGGCACCTTTGCTTACCTTCACCAAGTTCTTTGGGTGGGGCGAGGTCGCAGCAGCTTCTGCTTGGTTATTGCTAACGGGACTTGTTGTTTCAACAATCGCATCGCTCGTTACACTTCGTCGCTACTTAAAGGTTTAATTAGCCTTATCGAATAAGCACTTACTGGGAGGTGAGCTCATGGTCAAAGAGGTAGGCAAGAAGCTCATCGCTCAGAATAAGAAAGCTCGTCATGATTTTGCCATCGATGATGTCTATGAATGTGGCATTGTCCTTATGGGCACTGAAGTGAAATCTCTTCGCGCAGGTCGCGCATCTCTCATCGATGGCTTTGCCATGATTGAAAATGGTGAACTCTGGCTTCATGGGGTTCATATTCCTGAATACACAGAAGGAACATGGACTAATCACACACCTCGCCGTAAGCGAAAGTTATTGGTTCATAAACTCGAACTTCGCAAGATTGCTGCGCGCGTGAAGGATTCTGGAATTACTCTCGTGCCTTTGCAGCTCTACTTTAAGGATGGAAAAGCGAAGATTGAAGTAGCGGTCGCTAAGGGAAAGAAAGCGCATGACAAGCGCAGCACCTTGATGGAGCAGCAAGCGACCCGTGAAGTAAATCGTGAACTTTCACGCCGCCAATCAGGCAAAGATACTTTTTAACGAGCGTATTTTTAGGGGAATTTCTCACTTGTCATGAGTGTTCTCTATACTAGGCACATCGCTTAGATAGATCGAGTTGGCAGACAAGAATGCCGCTCCATACCTTCTAAGACACAAATCCACTTCAATTTTTCATTGGGTGAGTTGTCTAAAAATGTAAGTAAAACTAAATAGTGTGAATTACGTTTTCCACGTAATTCCCCAATTAACTTGGGGGTGAACGGTCTCGACTTTAGTTGTTGGGGCAGGGGAAGCGGGCCGAGGAAGCCGGGATGATCTCGTAAACCATGAAACCTGTGCAAAAATAACTGCAGACAACAGTCGCAGTGATTTCGCTCTAGCTGCATAAGCTAGTACCGAATCCGTCAGCCCGGGCGCGCTCTCGTCCCGGATCCTGGCGTCGCTAGAGAGCTCTTCATCGAGATAGCGTTGCGAATATCTCGAGAGAACAGTTTCGCAAATGAGTTCGTTGAATACTTGTGTGTAAGAGATTCAGGACTGAGAAAACGTTAAACGCACTACGCCCGTAGAAGCCCTGTTTTAATTCTGAAGGACCCGGGTTCGATTCCCGGCACCTCCACCAAACTCAGCAAGGATTTATTATTCCTTGCTGTCACCATCATCAGAACCTGGCTTTAACCCATCAAAAATTTCTTTGCAGATGGGGCAGACAGGATATTTCTGAGGATCGCGAGAAGGTACCCATTTCTTTCCGCAAAGTGCACGGACTGATTTTCCGGACAGTGCAGATTCAACGATCTTCTCTTTCTTAATGTAATGAGCGAATCGATCGTGTCCGCCGTCATCTTCTTGCTCAACAGGACGTGTGAGTGTGTCTGTATCAGAATCCAGTGTGGGAGTACCGCGTCCAAAGAGAGGCATGCGCTTATTATCTACGAAAAACCTGTCGACGTGAACAATCTAAACCACTGTAGAATCTCCGAATGAAAGACTTACTGCGCACAGAGCACCTTTGCCGTGCTGATGTCGACTTACTTCTCGACACAGCCGCTGACTTTGCAAAGAATCCGCTCCGCTCTAACACAGCGTTAAGCAATAAGACTGTCGCGATTTATATGACCAAGCCTTCAACTCGTACTCGCCTAGCCTCTGAAACTGCAGTAGCGCACTTGGGTGGCACTCCAATCTTTATCCGCGGTGATGACCTGCAACTAGGTCGCGGAGAAACCATTGCCGATACAGCGAAAGTCATCAGTGGGTTCTGCGATGCACTCATTATCCGTACCTTTAAGCAATCTGATGTAGACGAACTTGGCGCCCACTCTTCAATTCCTGTCATCAATGGGCTTACCGACGATGATCATCCAACGCAGCTTCTTGCAGATTGGGTCACCATCCGCGAGAACTTTGGCAACGATATTAAAGGTCGCAAGTTTGTCTATCTCGGTGATGGAAATAATATGACTCACGCATGGTTGATCATGGGTGCAATCATGGGAGCGCAAGTTGTTGCTGCAACACCGGATGGCAAGTGGGCACCTGATGCAGCCGTTGTTGCAAGAGCGAAGGCGATTGCTGCAAAGAGTGGTGCAACGATTGAAGTAACAACAGATGTAGAAGCTGCAGCTAAAGGTGCATCTGTTCTCTATACCGATGTGTGGATGTCGATGGGAGATCCGGAAGCAGAACGTGCTGAGAAGATGAAAGCACTCGCACCATATGCAGTAACAGAGAACTTAATGAAACTAACCGAGAAAGATTCCATCTTTATGCACTGTCTTCCTGCACATCGCGGTGAAGAAGTGGAAGCCTCTGTGATCGATGGCCCAAAGTCAGTAATCTGGCGAGAGGCCTATCACCGCCGCACAACCATTCAAGCTCTGCTCTATCACCTAACTCGCGGTGAACTCAAGGGAAATTAACTCGATATTAAGTAAATTGGGTACCACCACTTGGCAGACATTGACCTAATTCACATAGCCTTCAAGGCATCGACCCACTACCTTTAGCCGCATGAGAATTGCAGTTCCTAGAGAGATTAGAGATGGTGAGAAGCGCGTAGCGCTTGTGCCAGATGTCATTAACAAGTTGACTCGACTTGGTTATGAAGTCGTCATTGAATCTGGGGCAGGCGTTCATTCGCAGGCAACCGATGATCTCTTCACCGCAGCAGGTGCCACAGTAAAAAGCGGCAATGTCATCAGTGATGCCGATGTAGTTCTCTCCGTTACTTCACTCACACCAGCGCAGATGGGCAGCCTAAAGAAAGGCGCCGTCACAATTTCTTTCCTTTCACCAGTTACTGGAGCTGATTCAATCGATGCTGCAGCAAGTGCTGGAGTAACTGCTTTCTCTCTCGAACTTGTTCCACGTATTTCTCGCGCACAATCAATGGATGCACTCACCTCGCAAGCGCTCTGTGCTGGATATCGCGCAGCACTTGTTGGTGCAGAACTTTCACCACGATTCTTTCCAATGTTGATGACAGCGGCAGGAACAGTTACTCCAGCACAGGTATTGGTTCTTGGTGCAGGAGTCGCAGGTCTGCAAGCGATTGCAACAGCTCGCAGACTCGGTGGAGTTGTTAGTGCATATGACGTTCGCCCATCATCTGCCGATGAAGTGAAATCAATGGGTGCAACATTTATCAATCTTGAGCTGGAGGCACTTGAAGGTGCTGGTGGCTATGCACGTGAGATGACTGAAGAGCGTGCAGCAAAGCAACGCGAACTTCTTACTCCTTACATCGCCAAATCACATCTTGTCATTACTACTGCAGCTGTTCCAGGTCGTACTGCGCCACGCTTGATGACAGCGCAGATGGTTGATGCGATGGAGGCAGGAACAATCATTGTTGACCTCGCTGCCGAAACAGGCGGAAACGTTGAAGGATCTAAGCCTGGAGAGATTGTTGTTACAGCAAAGGGAGTTCAAATCTGGGGCGGCAAAGATGTCCCGAGCCAACTTCCATTCCACGCATCAAGTTTGTATGCACGAAACGTTGTAAATCTCCTTACTTTGATGACCAACCCAAGTAAAGATGACGCACCAGTTTCACTCAATATTGATTTCACTGATGAAATCATCGACAAGTCAGCAACAACTCATGGCGGTGCGAAGCACACACCAGGTGCGAGCGAGAAAGGCGGTGCAAAGTAATGGATGCAATCGCAATCATTTCCATCTTCGTTCTCGCAGTCTTTGTGGGATTTGAAGTAGTCTCAAAAGTATCTTCAACACTGCACACCCCGCTAATGTCAGGTGCTAACGCTATTCACGGTGTGATCCTCGTCGGCGCAATCATTGTTGCCGATCACAGTGAAACCAATCTGGAACTCGGGCTTTCACTTGCCGCAATTGTACTTGCCACCATCAATATGGTCGGAGGATTTGTTGTAACCGACCGCATGCTCGAAATGTTTAAGCCTAAGAAGTCCGTAGATAAGGGAGGCGAATAATGAATAGCACTCTCTATAGTTTGGTTGGCCTCGGCGCAGGCGTTGCTTTCATCTTGGCACTTAAGGGCCTATCTCATCCAAAGACAGCCCGTCGTGGAAATCTCATTGGAGCATTTGGCGCAACCGTTGCAACGCTTTCAGTATTTCTATATGTAACTCCTTCGAAGGGTGAAGAAGTTGGTCATTCACTTCCACTGCATAACTTCTGGTGGATTATTGGAGCAATTCTCGTAGGTCTTGTTATTGGTGTTCCTGCCGCACGTAAGGTCGAAATGACACAGATGCCGCAACTCGTTGCACTCTTTAATGGTGTTGGCGGTGGCGCAGCTGCGCTCGTCGCAATCGTTGAATATCTCAACCTTGGTGCTGAGGCAACAACTGCAGAAGTCATCTTTACCGTATTCACAGTTGTCGTTGGCTGCGTATCTTTCAGCGGATCAATTATTACCTTTATGAAGCTTCAAGAGTTGATGACTACTCGTCCTGTTGTATTCCCAGGTGGACGATTCGTGATTGCAGGAACACTTGTTGCAGTCCTTGGTGTTTCAGTCTGGGTTGTTGCAGCTCTGGGCACAACTCCACTCATGGTGCTTGCCGTACTCTCACTTATCTTTGGTGTCCTCTTCGTACTTCCAGTTGGTGGCGCAGATGTGCCAATCGTTATCTCACTCCTTAACGCATTTACTGGTCTGACCGTGGCGGCAAGTGGATATGTACTGTCATCAACACTTCTCATCATTGCGGGAACACTGGTCGGTGCGTCAGGAACTATCTTGACTCGCTTAATGGCAGAGGCGATGGGACGCTCACTCTTTGGAACACTCTTCGGCGCATTTACCGCAAAGCCACAAGCGGTATCAGATTCAGCAGAGGAACGACCAGTGCGTTCAGGTTCGGCAGACGATGTTGCAATTCTTCTTAACTACGCTCGTCGCGTTGTTATCGTTCCTGGCTTTGGTCTTGCTGTTGCACAAGCACAACACACAGTGCGCGAACTCGCTGATTTGATGCTCTCTAAGGGCATTGATGTTGCCTATGGAATTCACCCAGTCGCAGGACGTATGCCAGGACATATGAACGTACTTCTTGCGGAAGCAAATGTTCCTTACGATCAATTAGCTGAGATGGATGAAGTCAATCCAACATTTGGTCAGACAGATGTTGCCATTGTTATCGGTGCAAACGATGTTGTGAACCCTGCGGCGCAGACAACACCTGGATGTCCTATCTATGGAATGCCAATTCTTGAAGTCAATCACGCAGCTAACATCATCTTCTTAAAGCGCTCAATGCGCCCAGGATTTGCTGGTATCGAAAATGAATTACTTTATGATCCAAAGACAATGCTTCTCTTTGGTGATGCAAAGGCATCACTGACAAAGGTTGTCTCTGCGCTAAAAGCTCTTTAACTATCCCTCTTGAAGGTCAGTGGGAGCGTTATGCACATCAAGGATGTCGCCAGATAACTTATCTGTGCGATGCAGTGGCTTCTTCGCATCTTCTTTATAGATCGCAGGGATAGATCCAAGTAGACCTTTTTGGAAATCTTCAAATGCTTGCATCACTTCTGCCTTGGTATTCATGACAAATGGACCCATCCATGCAACAGGCTCTTTGATCGGCGCTCCACCGAGGATGAAAAGTTCTAGGTTTGGTGAACGTGATTCTTGCTGGTTTGCAGCGCGCACAACAATTGAATCTCCTTCACCAAAGACAGTCAGTTGACCCATTGAGACTGGACGCTGCTCATCTCCGACAAAACCATGTCCTGACATTGTGTATACGAGTGCGTTGTAATCCTTACGCCATGGAAGGCGAAGTTCTGCACCGGGTGCCACAGTTGCGTGAATCAATGTGATTGGTGTCTGTGTTGTTCCAGGGCCGACATGTCCATCGAGTTCGCCAGCAATAATGCGAATCAGTGATCCACCATCAGAAGATGAAATAAGTGCAACGTCATTGGCGCGCACATCCTGATAAGCAGGAGGGGACCACTTCTTTGCCGCAGGAAGGTTGACCCATAATTGGAATCCATGGAATAGACCGCCAGACATCACAAGGTGTTCTGGGGGAGTTTCAATATGAAGAATTCCTCCGCCGGCGGTCATCCATTGAGTATCGCCATCAGTGATTGTTCCACCGCCACCATTTGAATCTTTGTGATCGAAGATGCCATCAATAATGTATGTAACAGTCTCAAAACCGCGGTGTGGGTGCCATGGAGTTCCTTTTGGTTCACCTGGTGCATATTCGACTTCACCCATTTGATCCAAGTGAATAAATGGATCAAGCTCTGCTAAATCAACACCGGCAAATGCGCGACGAACCGGAAAGCCTTCACCTTCGAAACCTTGCGGAGCAGTTGTAATGCTCTTAACGCGTCGTGCACGTAGCGCTGTTACATCGCTGATGCGCGGGAGGATGGTGATATCACTGACTGTTACTGCTGGCATTTGTGGCTCCTTTGACTTGGCACAAATCTAGTTGAACTTTCAACTAGTCGCAACTTGTAAGACTTCTCATCACAAGTGCGCTCATTTACCTGATGAATTCTACGAATTCCAAAGGCTGAGTAGAATAATGGCGTGAACAAGCACGCGCCCAAGTTAAATAAGGTAATTCTGTATTACATCTTTACCCCAATCACCGATCCTGACGCCGTACTGCTCTGGCAGCAAAATCTCTGCCAATCCCTAAATCTCAAGGGGCGCATCCTGATTTCTAAGCATGGAATTAATGGAACCGTTGGCGGCGAGATGGCTGATGTGAAGAAGTATGTGCGCGAAACTCGCCGTTACCCAGGCTTTAAGAAGATTACATTTAAATGGTCAGATGGAACAGGAAACGAATTTCCTCGCCTTCGAGTTGTCGTAAAGGATGAACTCGTAGCTTTTGGTAGTCCAGGTGAAATTGAAGTCGATGAAAATGGCGTTATCGGTGGTGGCGTGCATCTACGACCAGAACAGGTGGAAGAGCTCGTTAAAGAGCGCGGAGATGAAGTCGTCTTCTTTGATGGTCGCAATGCATACGAGGCGAAGATCGGTAAGTTTAAGAACGCAATAGTTCCTGACGTTGATTCTTCGCGCGATTTCATCCGCGAAATCGAGAGCGGTAAATATGATCACATTAAGGATAAGCCAGTCGTTACTTATTGCACTGGTGGAATTCGCTGCGAGATTTTATCTGCTGTCATGAAAAAGCGTGGATTCAACGAGGTCTATCAAATCGATGGCGGCATAGTGAAATATGGCGAACGTTTTGGAGACGGAGCATCATGGGAAGGCTCGCTCTATATCTTTGACGATCGCATGGCTATGGATTTCTCTGACAAGGCAAAGGTTATTGGTGAGTGTGACAAGTGCAGCGCTCCAACAAGAGATTTCCGTAATTGCAACACCGCTTCATGCCACCAGTTAATTCTTCTCTGTGACTCATGCGCTTCCCTTCCTTCAAACTTGAGCTGCACACATGATCAATCGCGCACACACGATTCTGAGCTCGTCGGCTAACCTCACATGATTTGGTGGCCCACAGAGATTCCAACTCTGCAATATGGTCTTGTGACTCTTCGCCCAAGTGAAGAAAAAGATATCGACTCAATATTCAACGCATGCCAAGATCCGCTCATCCCTGCATTCACTACAGTTCCTGCGGCATACACAATCGATCATGCAATTGATTTCGTGAGATCTGACCCATTTAGCTTTGCCGAACGTCGAGAATTTCGTTTTGTCATTGATTATGGCAATGGCGATGATGTGAAATTTGCTGGAGTCATCTCTCTACACACTATCAACATCAAGAATCACACTGCAGAGATTGGTTACTGGTTGGAAAAGTCGATGCGTGGCAAAGGCATTGGAACTATCGCAGCAAAGATGATTACTGATTATGGATTTAGAACTCTTGGATTTCGCCGTATTGATGGCTTGGCTGATGTCGACAACACGCCTTCACAGAAACTTCTCACAAGTGCGGGCTACCAAAAAGAAGGAATATTGCGCAACAAGGTCACACGTGATGATGGTCGGCAGATTGATATGGCACTCTTTGCAACGACCGATATCACCTGGAAACCGCTAGAAAACTAGTAGTGGCCATCTAGCAATATTTGAGAGGAGCGCGATGGAGTCTCTTGCACTCGTTGTCTCTCTCATGATCGGCAACATTCTCTTCTCAGGTCCATTTGCACTTTTTTTAACGCTGCCAAGAATTCGTGCCATCAGCCCTGGTATTCCATTTCTCATTTTCCGACGTCTGGCCATGGCAACCGCATCCTTTACCGGAATCTTCTTAAGCGTCATCTTTCTTTTTAACGATCTTCCATTGACCGTTACGGCGTTATCGCTGCTCTGCATCGGGACACATTTGTGGGCCGCAGATCGCGAGTATGGAAAGTTCATTTCATCAAGGCTTCGTCGCAATGGTTAACGCCGGCAGAAAGTTGATTAGTGTTGTTGCAGTTGCAACGCTTTTCTTGCCCCTTATCTCAGCTCCAATCAGCGCAGCAGATAATCCTCCTCGTAAAATTATGACGGGCTGGGTTCCGTATTACTCAATGAAGACTGCACTACCGGATGTGCTCAATAACATCGACCTCATTAAAGAAGTAATGCCATTTTGGTACACACTTAAATTCGACGGCAAGGCAAAGGCAGCTGTAGTCACAGATCTTTATGCACCAGCTAATCCCAGTGTTCCAATCTCTGAGCCGCTGAATGCGATGCGCAATGCGGGATTATCTATCATTCCTACCATTACCGATGGAACAAGCAAATTAGTCCTTGCAGGATTGTTGAAGAACTCAATCTCGCGCACACAAGTTGTCACAGCAATTATGAACTTAGTGCGCACTAACAATTATGATGGCATCGATATTGACTTTGAAGGATTCGCCTTTGTCGATGGAAATACAACGTGGACAAGCACAGCGCCATCCTGGGTTGCCTTTATCAAGGAGTTAAGCATTGCGCTGCGCGCAGAGAAGAAGCTCCTATCGGTATCTACCCCCTATGTGCTTAACCCAAATGAGGCGCAGAAGGGTTATTTTGTTTATGCATGGGCAGCGATTGCATCATCTATCGATAAGTTGCGAATCATGACTTATGACTATTCGGTCTCAAAAGTTGGTCCAATCGGACCAATAACGTGGACAGAGCGAACCGTTCAATATGCAGTGTCGATTATGCCGGCATCGAAAGTTTTTGTGGGAGTACCCGGTTATGGTCGAGATTGGGTAACAGCTGTATCTGGTATTTGCCCAGCTAATGTTATGAATTCAGTTAAGCCTGGTGCAAAGGCTGCAACCTTTGTAATGCGTGATGCTGTTGCACTTGCTGCAACATATGGAACGGTTCCACGGTTTGACGAGAAATTTGGTGAGATGACCTTCTCCTATCAAAAGGTCTATAACGGAACTACTGCAACTGGCTTAGCAACTTCGTGTACCGCTTCGCGCACAGCTTGGTATCAAGACGCCCGCGCGTGGGCTTTACGTGCAGCACTTGTTACGAAATACCGCATTGGTGGGATTACGGCATGGACCTTCGGAATGGAAGAGCCTCTTGCTATGGAATCAATTCGCCAAGTAGCAAAAGAGATTGCACCAGATCAAATTACCGTGACAGCTGCCATCGATAATTCAACAATTGATTATGGAAATCCGTTAACAGTTACTGCGACATTTACGATTAAAGATAAGTCACCAGTAGCTGGTGTGCCAGTACGTATAGAAGGAAAGTCTGCTGGTGATAGTAATTGGCGTACCTTAGCCACCGTTACAACGGGAATTGATGGCAAGATTGAAAAGGCCGTCTTGGTTGGAAAGTCCACAGCGGTGCGTGTTTACTCAGATGCAACGTGGGAGCGTACGGAAGGTTTAAGTTCTGAGTTCCCAATAACAGTTAATCGCCTCTTGGTTATCACAGCACCGGGAACTGTGAAATCTGCTTCCCCTGCAATCATCACTGGCAATATTCGCCCTCGCATTGCAGGTGCATCCGTTCAACTAGAGAAGTTGGTTGGAAAGGATTGGAAGCCACTAGATGTACCAGTTCTGACGGATGCACAGGGAAACTTCTCACTGAATCTTTCCGCTCAATCACGAGGCGTGCACTCTTTCCGTATCTCAGTCGCTGCAGATTCACTCTGGAGCGCAGTTTCAAGCCCTATCTTTAATATCATTGTCCGGTGATGGTAAAGACCGCAGATAAGATCGAAGAAGAGATTCGTGCGATCTTTTCTAGTGATACACCCTGGGTCACAGTCGTCTGGGATGACCCAGTAAACCTGCAGACATATGTTGTGTATGTCTTTATGGAACTCTTCGGTTATCCCAAAGCCCGTGCAACAGAGTTGATGTTGCAGGTGCATAACGAGGGCAAGGCAATCGTCTCAACAGGTAGCCGAGAAGAGATGGAACATGATGTGGCCCGTCTTCATGAGTATGGCCTGTGGGCGACAATTCAACGTGGCGATCAGCTATGACAGCCACTGAAGGATTCAAGCGCCATGGTGATCACTCCTATCTTGCTAACTTTGCTGAAAGTGAGAAAGAGGTTCTTCTCAATCTCTGCGAACAAATTATTGAACTTCTGGCCGAGCGCCAAGATCATGGCCATGAAGACCCGTTAGCGGCAATGGTTGGAATTACCTCTCATGATTCACCACCTGAAGATGAGGTCCTGCACCGGCTTCTGCCCAATGCATATACAGATGAGGTTGATGCATCAGAATTTCGTAGATATACGGAATCAACACTGCGTCAAAAAAAGCAGGCACATGCAATCTCTATGCGCATTCATCTGAAGTCATCAGATGATGGAACCATCGATTTAGATCACGACAACGCGAATGCATGGCTGGGTGGGATTAACGACATACGTCTAGCTCTGGGTGTGAGATTAAAAGTTGAGAACAATTCGCATGAGGCGCTCGAGCTCTTAACTGCCGATGATCCGCTGCGTGGTGTTTATGCTGTTTATACCTGGCTTGGCTGGCTTCAAGAGACTCTACTTTCGGCACTTATCGATGATGCAGATGAAGATGAGGAATCTCAGCTCGGTAGTTCGTAAGTAATCTTTGTGTAAGATTGCGCCATGTCACTCGAGATATCACAAGCTTTTGCTGATGCAATTCTCGAGCAATCACGCACCGAATACCCTGATGAATGCTGTGGCGTCATCCTTGGTCCAGTAGGTTCAGGCAAGGCTCTTCGTCACAAACCAATGCTCAATGCAGCACACTCACCAACTTTTTATGAATTTGATTCCAAAGATCTTCTGGCTCTCTACCGAGAAGCTGACGACAACGATGAAGAGATTGTCGTGATTTATCACTCTCATACCGAAACTGAGGCATATCCATCCCGCACAGATATCGCCTATGCGGGCGAACCGGGTGCGCACTATGTCTTGGTCTCTACACGCAAAGAGATTGCACCTGCAACAGAGTTCCGCTCATTTCGCATCGTCGATGGCGTCGTGACCGAAGAGCCCGTCACATTTACTGGCTAAGCACTTCGATTAGAGTTCGGGGCGTTTTTTCGACATAATTAAGCCATGTCAATCGAAGTTCGTATCCCAACAATTCTGCGCCCATTTACAAAGGACCAGAAGTCAGTTGAAGCAGCTGGTGCAACGCTATTTGCATTAATTACAGATCTCGATGCCAACTATGCAGGACTTGGTGAGCGCCTTCTCGAAAATGGTGCGCTTCGCCGTTTCATCAATGTCTATGTCAATGATGAAGATGTTCGCTTCCTTGGTGGACTTGATGCACAACTCAAAGATGGCGATTCAATAACAATTTTGCCTGCTGTCGCTGGCGGCTAACTTTGGCACGTTACGACTCGCTCGAATCATCTGTAGGTAACACACCACTTATCGGTCTACCTCGTCTTTCACCTGCACCGAATGTCCGCTTGTGGGCAAAGATGGAAGATCGTAATCCGACTGGTTCGATTAAAGATCGCACAGCGCTCTCCATGATTGAAGCAGCCGAACGCGATGGACTTCTTAAACCTGGTTCAACCATTCTGGAACCAACAAGTGGAAATACCGGAATTTCACTTGCGATGGCTTCAAAGGTGCGTGGGTACAAACTCATCTGCGTGATGCCTGAAAACACAAGCCCAGAACGCCGCCAACTTCTTGAGATGTGGGGCGCACAAATAATTTCTTCACCTGCTGCAGGTGGCTCTAATGAAGCGGTGCGCGTAGCGAAAGAGATTGCTGCCAAGAATCCAGATTATGTTTTTCTCTATCAGTATGGCAACCCTGCAAATACTGAGGCTCATTACAAGAACACAGGGCCCGAGATCTTTACAGATCTTCTGACAATCACACACTTTGTTGCAGGTCTTGGAACCACTGGAACTTTGATGGGTGCGGGTCGTTACCTACGTGAGAAGAACCCAGATATTCAGATCATTGCTGCAGAGCCTCGCTATGGGGAGCTCGTCTATGGACTGCGCAATATCGATGAAGGCTTTGTTCCAGAACTTTATGATGCAACAGTATTGACGCGACGTTTCTCTGTTGGCGCCGAAGATTCCGTGAAACGAGTCCGCGAACTGCTTGAAGTAGAAGGAATATTTGCTGGTATCTCAACGGGTGCAATTCTCCATGCAGCTATAGCAATGGGTAATGAAGCGCTGCGCGATGGCCGTGATGCAGATATTGCATTTATCGTCTGCGATGCGGGCTGGAAATACTTATCTACAGGCATTTATGGCTCACAGATTGCTGAAGCAACGCAAGGGCTCGACGGCACTCTTTGGGCTTAAAGCCTTCTCACGGTTAGACTTGCGGCATGAGTAACGCGCCAATCGGTATCTTCGATTCTGGCGTTGGTGGATTAACCGTTGCTCGTGCAATTCTGGATCAACTTCCTAATGAATCAACTCTCTATATCGGCGACACAGCGCGTGGACCATATGGCCCTCGTTCACTTGCTGAGGTTCGCGACTTTTCACTTGAGACTCTGGACTTCCTCGTAGACCAAGGCGTGAAAGCACTAGTCATTGCATGTAACACAGCAAGTGCTGCAATGTTGCGTGATGCACGGGAGCGCTATTCAGTCCCTGTGATTGAAGTGATTCAACCTGCAGTGCGACGAGCTGTTGCTGCAACTCGCACAGGCAAAGTGGGCGTCATTGGTACGAGAGCAACTATTGATTCAAAGGCTTATCTCGATGCATTTGCTGCAGCCCCACAATTGAAGATTTCATCTATCGCTTGCCCACTTTTCGTCGAATATGTTGAACGCGGTGAAACGTCGGGCGATGCCATCACAAAAGTCGCCCGAGAGTATTTGCAGCCGATGATTGATGCCGAAGTAGATACGCTGGTTCTTGGCTGCACCCACTACCCACTACTTACTGGTGTTATTTCATATGTGATGGGCAACGATGTATCACTAGTCTCAAGCGCAGAAGAGACTGCAAAAGACCTCTACCGAGTTCTTGTTGAAAATTCTTTACTGCGCGAGCCTGCTTCTACAACAGCCTCACATAAGTTCCTTGCAACAGGTGATTCCAAGGCATTTGAAGTACTTGCACGACGTTTCTTGGGGCCTGAAGTGGGTTCTGTGCAACACCAAGTTCTCTAATCACAATACGTTAAGAAAATGGGGCAAGAAATGGCACGCAACGACGGACGCACAGTAGATCAGCTTCGCGATATCAAAATCACTCGCGGTTGGCTTGATCATGCCGAAGGGTCTGTGCTTGTTGAATTTGGCAAGACTCGCGTTCTCTGCGTTGCATCATTTACTCCTGGTGTTCCTCGTTGGTTGAAGGATTCTGGCACCGGATGGGTCACATCTGAATATGCGATGTTGCCACGTGCAACACACACACGTTCTGATCGTGAAAGTGTTAAGGGAAAACTTGGGGGACGCACACAAGAGATTTCACGTCTTGTTGGCCGATCACTTCGTGGCATTGTTGATATGAAGGAACTTGGCGAAAACACAATCGTTATCGACTGTGATGTTCTACAAGCAGACGGCGGAACGCGCACAGCGGCAATTACAGGTGCATATGTTGCACTTGCAGATGCAATTTCATGGGCTCAGGAGCAGGGACATATCAAGGCAAGTGCAAAGCCACTTGCAGATTCAGTTGCAGCAATCAGCGTTGGCATCATTGATGGAGTACCGATGCTCGATCTTTGCTACGAAGAAGATGTTCGTGCGCAAACTGATATGAACGTTGTCTGTTCTGGTGATGGTCGCTTCATTGAAGTTCAAGGAACTGCAGAAGGTGCACCGTTTGATCGCGCACTGTTAGATTCATTGCTCGACCTTGCTGTTGCTGGGTGTGCAACTCTGACCAATATGCAGAAGCAAGCTCTCTCCAAGTAAATGTCTCATAAGCTCTTACTTGCAACGCGCAATAAAGGAAAGATTGAAGAGTTTCGTCGCATCCTTGATGCTGTGGCACCTGGAGAGATTGACCTGCTTGGGTTAGATCAATTCCCAGAACTCCACGATGTGGTTGAAGATGGCACAACCTTTCAAGAGAATGCGCTCAAGAAAGCTCGCGAAATGTCACTTGCAACAGGAATTGCCGCGATTGCAGATGACAGCGGACTCTGTGTTGATGCACTAAACGGAGATCCTGGGATTTTTTCTGCTCGCTGGGCAGGTAGCCATGGAGATGATGCTGCTAACACTGCAAAAGTTCTGCAACAACTTGCAGATGTTCCCGATGAAAAGCGAAGTGCTCACTTCACCTGTGTTGCAGCGCTCTATCTGCCTGACGGTAGAAGCCACTGCGAAGAAGCTCACTTTGATGGATGGATTCTTCGTTCGCCAATCGGAGACCAAGGATTCGGCTATGACCCCATCTTCCGCCCCGATGGTTTACAGCTCTCCAGCGCACAAATGAGCGCGAATGAGAAGGATGCGATTAGCCATCGAGGAAAATCACTCCGTGCAATAGCTCCTCATGTGATCACTTTGCTCAAAACCCTAGGTTAAACTTTCACCTATATTCCATCGTTCGACCCGCATAAGCATTCCAGGCGTCACCCAACTCAAGGAGATATACCGTGGCAGTAAAGAAGAAGACAACAGCTAAGAAAGCTGCACCTAAGAAGGCCGCTAAGAAGTCAACCGCGAAGAAGTCTCCTGCGAAGAAGACGACCGCTAAGAAGTCTGTAGCGAAGAAGAAGACAACAAAGAAGGTTGTTAAGAAGGCTGTAGCTAAGAAGACAACTGCAAAGAAGTCTGTTGCGAAGAAGAAGACTATAAAGAAGGCTGCACCTAGAAAAGCCGCTAAGAAGTCTCCTGCGAAGAAGTCTTCAGCTTCTAGAGTTGTAGTGCCACCAGTTCCAGCAACTGGTTCTGCGCGAGTTAATGTCTCAACTACTCCTGCTGCTCCAAAGTCAGCAGCGAAGTCATCTGCGCCATCAGCTGCTCCTCGTCAAGGCTCATCAAGCAAGACTCTTCTTGCAGTGCTTGTCGGTGTAGTACTTCTTGGTGCGATTGTTATCTCTAACTCAAGCAAAGATAACGATGATGCAACACCTACTACAGAGCCAACAATGTCAGAATCAGCAGAACCAACTGCAACTGAAGAAGCAGCACCTGAAACACCAGCTGCTACAGATGCTGCAACAACAGGCGAGGCACCAACTCGCTTCATCGGAAATTGGAAAGATAGCTCAAAGGCTGTCATGGTCATTACATGGAAGGCACCAGCCGGAGATGTGACAGGTTACAAAGTAGAGACTCGCTCTAACCAGGGCGCATGGAGCGTTGTATCTGAAGTTTCAGGAACAACATATGCAGCTGAGTTTGCAAAGAAGTCTGAAGATGGTTCAACATCATTCCGTGTCAGTGCAGTTTATGCTGATGGATCACTTGGTGTTGCGAAGGCCTTCGGATTCGCTGGTCAGTTCGAATAAATAGTTTAGAAAAAACCCCGTCCATTAAGTGGGCGGGGTTTTTCTTTGCGCATTTAATCTAAATGTTTAACAATTTCTGCAACATAGACATCTACTCCAGTGGGAACTAAGTGCACGCCATCGGGTGCAAAGTATTCGGGGTGTCCTTCTGAAATCGAGTTCCAATCAACAACTATGACCTTGGCGTATTGAGAAGCCACTTCTGCAATAAGTGCGTTGTTGCCTTCTCGCCATGGGCGAGGAACAGCTGTGTTAACAACGATTATTCGAGGTTGATCTTTAACAGCTTCAAAGATCGCCACTGTCTGCTCACGGGTCAGAGCATTGTTATTTCCTAAGTTAAAGATCACTGGAACATCGGCTGCCTCATCCTTATCTTGCAACATCACCGAGAGCAGCTCTGGCGCCTGTCTTCCAATGCGGGCATTCATGATTGAGATGGGATGTGATTGCCCCAGCGTTGAACGGATTCCCAGGATGACGGAGTCTCCTGTAACCCAGAGGCCATCTGTGACAACTTCAGTTATGGGAGCAGGTGTGGAAGTGAGAGAGTCTTCAAGCTTTTGACGTTGATCATTTGCAATTCCGATAGCACGAACGCTGATAACAGTAGCGAGAACCAGAACAATCACGGTAACGACAGAGAAGGTGCGAGTCTGTTGAGAACGCTCCTTCTTCGTGCGGTACTTCAAACCTTTCCACCAATACTGGATGACGCCGCGTCGTATGGGTAGCTCCACATATCGCAGGGAGATATCGCTCAGAGCAAGGACGATAAGAATGCGCAACGAATAGAGAGCCCACTCTTTACCTGCAAGATCAACACTTGGACGCGTAACTTGGAAAATTACCCAGTGCCATAAATAGATGGCATATGAACGTTCGCCAATCCAGAGAAATACTGGATTTTGCAGAACAGGTGCGAAGCGCGATGCGGGGTGGACGACAGACATGATGATTGCAGCGCCACATAGCCCAGCAAGTGGAAATGCGATTTTATAGAGAGTTGGTTGATTCTCATCGATTAGTAAAAATGCAGCAAGGATTCCAACAAATCCCAGGAACCCAACGCCATCAATAAAGTCTTGTGCTTTCCTTGAAACTGTTTTAGTGAAGTTCTGTGGAATCCAACTCACAGCTAGCGCTGCACCTAAGAAGAGTCCGATGCTATGTGTGTCTGTTCCGAAGTAGACGTGGCTAACCTTTGAGGCATTTGATGCATCGAGTGAGAAAGATACAAGAAGCAGAGTTATTCCTGAAGCTGCTGCAATGGTAAGAGATGCAAGAGGGATATGTTTCTTACCGAATTGCTTAAGAATAAAGTAGAGAATCAAAGGCCATACAAGATAGAACTGAGCTTCAACTGCCAGAGACCAGGTGTGCTGAAGAAGAGGAGGCCGCCCGATACTTTCAAAGTAATCCTGATGGCGAGCAACAAGCCACCAATTCATTGTGCCGGTTAATGAAAAGGGAGTATCAATCAGCAGACGTTTAATTGCATCTGGAGCCCAAATCCCGATTGCGATTGTTGTGGAGACCAACATGAAGACAAGGGCGGGCAAGAGGCGACGCGCACGAGCGATATAGAACCCTCGAAGATCTAGGCCACCGCTCTGTTCAATTGAATCAAGAAGTAGGCGAGTGATGACATAGCCTGAAATCACAAAGAAGAGATCAACGCCGAGAAAGCCGCCTGGAATCCATGTAAATCCAAGGTGATAGAACATGACTGCGATTACAGCGACAGCACGCAGCCCATCGATTGCAGGGATGTATTGGATACCGCGACTGGCAGCCATGGAAGTTACTTACGCTTTGCTGGTTTTTTCTTAGGAGCTATTTTCTTAGCTGGAGCCTTTGATGTCTTTTTAGGTGCAGCGATTGCAGCACGTGTGCGCTTGCTTTCAACGCGAATTGGCGCAGACTTCTTGACGGTTCCATCTTCATTGAGTGAGTTATCAACAGCTTGCTGCATCTTTGTCAGACGTGCAAATGCTGAATCAAGTTTTTCACGAGAAGCTGCAATTGCCGATTCGGCAGCTGAGAGCGCGGTTGCCTGTGAACGGTAGAGGCGCTCTGATTCAGCGATGATGTCTGAAAGCCAGGCGCGGTATTCGACTACATTGTCAGCAGCTTCTGAGATCACTCGCTCTGCTTCGCGGCGAGCAGCTGTTGTCAGAGCCGCAGCATCGCGACGCTTTGCATCTACTGCTGAATCTGCTTCAGCAATTTTTGCATTAGCAACGGCAGTTGCTTCTCGTCCAGCATCACGCACAATCTCTGAGGCTTCAGCTTCAGCAGTTGAAATATATTTACGTCCACGAGATTCTGCGCCAGCCAAAATGCTGCGCGCCTTATTTTCAGCACCTTCAAGGGTGTCTTTTGCAGTTCGATTAGTTTCATTGATAACACGATCGGCAGCAGCGGTTGCCTTTGCTTCACGTGCTTGTGCTGACTTAATCATCGCCATTGCGGTTTCAGTGGCGAGAATTTCAAATTCTTCTCGGCTTAATCCGGTGATATCACGACGAGATTTGAGATCAGCAAGCTGTGATTCCAGTTCACGGATGCGATCGACAGGATTGGCAACAGGTGCGCGATCTGCTTCCTCGCGAAAACCTACCCAGTTGCGGAAGTTCTTCTCTGCCATCGTCAATCTCTCAATCAATTACTCGGGGGGATGCACTATGAGAGCCCAAGATTAGGGCATCAAGCTACTTTCGGTAAATGGCGAATGAGACTGCTAAATACTGAGAAATCCAGGCCGCAAGCACGAAGATGTGAAAGAGCTCGTGGAATCCGAAGTACTTTGCATTGCGCCCAGGCCGCTTGAGCGCATAGAAGATGGCGCCGATTGAGTAGAGCAATCCGCCGATGATGATTGGCAGTATCACCCATAGACCACCCTCTTTATAGAGCTGAGGTGTGTAGATGATTGCCACCCAACCAAGAAGTAGGTAGTTGGCAACATAGAGAAAACGGGGAGCGTTGACCCAGAAGACACGAAGGGCAACACCGAGAAGTGCTCCCGTCCAAACAATTGCAAGCAGGACATTGCGATCTCGATCATCGAGAAGCGCAACAGCAAATGGTGTGTATGAACCTGCAATCAGTAAATTAATATTTGCATGATCCCAACGTCTCCAGATTTTCTTCTTGCGAGGAATCCAAGGAACACGGTGATAAATGGCAGAGACGCTAAAGAGCATAATTGCGGTGATGGAATAGAGAGCAACTGCCCACTTCAATGATTCACCACTCAAGATAAAGAGAACTAGCGATGCGATGATCACAAGGGGAGTCGCAGCTAAATGGAACCACCCTCGTAATTTGGGAGGAATCTGAATTGGCTCGGTGCTCACTTGATTAGCCTAATCGTTTCGAAGGTTTCGAACAGAGGGCACAAGTAGTGATGCCACTGCTGCGATGAGGGTGGTTACACCCGTCACAATAAGAATCGTATTGACTCCAAAATGCATCGCTAATGGGCCAGCGATAACTATTCCAAGAGGTGCGATGCCGAATGAGCCTAAAGTGTCATAAGAACTCACCCGTGAATATGACTCTTCAGGAACATGGCTTTGGAGCGAGGTATTCCAAGTGACCATAAAGACTTCAAGGCTTATCCCTGATATGACAGCTGCAATCACTGAGAAGAACATCGGCAAATCAAAGGCCAGCGCAAAGTCCCACACAGCAGAGAGTGAAATCAGGATCATTGCGAGAAAAAGTGGTCGGCCAATCTTTACCTTCAAGACCCATATTCCACCGATGAGCATTCCAATAGAGAGCCCTGCCAAGTTATAAGACCACTGCTTAGGTCCAGAAATAGGATCGCTAAAGTTCAATGGACCTAGAACTGAGAGCATTGATTCAAAAGCCATATTGATGAGTGCGAATGCAACAACCATCGCAATAACCCAGCTGCGAGAAATGAACTCTTTCCAGCCAACCGCTAAATCATGAATGATACCTGGGCTCTTATCTTTGATTTTTCCGATGATTGGCAAGTACCAGACAATAACGCCAGCGATAAAGAAGCTGATGGCATCTACTAAAAGTCCCCATCCTGCGCCCACTGTTGAGACGAGAATTCCACCTCCAAGAGTTCCAACGATGTAACCAAAGTTAGTAAGCAATCCAATGACTGCATTTCCCTCTTGCAATTTTTCTTTAGGCAAAATCTCTGGAAGAACACCTGACATAGCTGGCCACCAAATGGCATTGAGAATTCCAAAGAGCGCACCCATGAGAGCTAACAACCATGTGCTTGAAAAACCTGCGATGAGAGAGATGGCACTTACTGCTGCAAGGAAACTTCCGATCATGTCACTTCCACCAACAAGTCGATTACGTTGGAATCGATCTGCAAGGACTCCTCCAAAGAGCATGAAGGCAAGCAGTGGCACAAAGCGCGCAGCCATCACTATGGAGAGATCTGCACCTGTCGACCCAGGAAGGCTTAAGACGCCATAGGCCAGGGCAATCGGTGAGACTCCATTGCCCACATTGGAGATAAAGCGCGAGATCGCAAGGCCGGTAAAGCCGTGATGGGCCTTCAAGTCCTTGAGTTGGGTGAGCATCCGGTAAGGCTACATCTCTGGGTGAAAAGTCCGATTTTGCCTCTGGCCCACGCTCAATCTGGGAAAAATAGTCACAGAATTTTCACATTTTTAACTGCAATTTGCTTGCAGATAGTCCACAATTTCATTTGTCGGTACTCACTGAGGCTCCTCGAGGTCCTCATGGAATGCAGACCGTACGGACCGAATGGTCTGTAGTGAAACAGCACTCATGGAGGCTTACTACATGTCAGTAACACTCGACAGCAACCAATGGAACCTCGTTTATAACGTATTTTCATTCGGTTTGATTTCAATGCTCGCATGCACTGTCTATACCTTGGTATCACAGTCCCGCGTGCTTCCTAAGTACCGCAATGCTCTAGTTATGTCATCAATGGTTACATTCATTGCTGGCTACCACTACTTCCGAATCTTCAACTCATTCGACGAAGCATCAGAAGGTATGGTCGTAAACGTTTCAGGCGAGCAAGGCGCATTCAACGAGGCATACCGCTATGTTGACTGGCTTCTTACTGTTCCACTTCTACTCGTAGAAGTTATTGCAGTACTTGCACTTGCTAAGGAAGTTTCAAAGTCACTTATCATGCGTCTTGTTCCAGCATCAGCTGCAATGATCGCTCTTGGTTACCCAGGTGAAATTACATCTGACAAGAACACAGCAATCCTTTACGGTGTTCTTTCAACAATCCCATTCCTTTACATCCTCTACGTACTATTCGTAGAGCTTGGAAAGTCATTGGAGCGCCAGCCAGCTGGTGTAGCAGAGACAATCGGACGCTTGCGTCTTCTTCTCATTGCTACATGGGGCGTATACCCAATCTCATACATCCTTGGAATGAACGGCGATCCAACTGCGTCATCATTCGTAGGTGTACAGGTCGGTTACACAATCGCAGACGTACTTGCTAAGTGTGTATTCGGTCTAACAATCTTGAAGATCGCTCGCATGAAGTCACACGCTGAAGGCATGGCAGCAGATCACTAATTAACTTAATTAATTAGGGAAGGGCGTCGGGAAACCGGCGCCCTTCTGCTTTATCCTCTATTTATGAACATGCAACGAATCAATAACTTTCGTATGGGCGGCTACCTACTTCTTGCAGTAGGTCTGATCAATTTGAGATATCAGACAGGTAAAAGCGATGTCCTCAATCACAGCCTTATTCTCATAATCCCTGGAGTAATTCTGCTCGGTTTAACATTCATCAGCGCTGGAAAGAAATGGCTAAATACAAAAGCCGCCACAGCAATAGTGATTGCATGTGGCGGCCTTCTGTTGATCTATAGCTTTATTAATTAACCTCGAGCTGCTGTAAATCCATCTTCTAGGTCAGCCTTGATATCTTGGATGTTTTCTAATCCAAGACTCAAACGAACGAGACCAGGTGTAACACCAGCTTCAAGTTGCTCAGCTGGTGAGAGCTGTGAGTGAGTTGTTGTTGCTGGGTGAATTACCAGTGATCGAACATCACCAATATTTGCAACGTGGCTAAAGAGTTTGAGTGATTCAACAAACTTCTTTCCTGCTTCAACTCCACCCTTGAGTTCAAAGGAGAGAACTGCGCCTGGTCCCTTAGGTGCGTACTTGGCAGCAGGTGCATTCCATGGGGATGACTTAAGTGCTGCGTAGTTGACCTTTTCAACATCTGGATGTGCCTCTAACCATGTTGCAACTGCCTTGGCATTTTCAATATGGCGATCCATGCGAAGTGAGAGAGTCTCAAGACCTTGTGCAAGTAACCATGCGTTAAATGGTGAAACCGCGGCTCCGATATCACGGAGAAGTTGCAAACGAATCTTGAAGATATAAGAAAGGTTTGCACCGAACGCTGAACCAACGCCGAGAGCCTGTGAGAAGACGAGGCCGTGATAGCTAGGGTCTGGCTTGTTAAACCCTGGGAAGCGATCTTGGTGCTGTGCATAGTCAAACTTTCCAGCATCGATGATTGCGCCAACAACTGCATTGCCATGGCCAGATAGGAACTTGGTTGCTGAGTGAACAACAACGTCTGCACCGAAATCAATTGGCTTAATCAGGTATGGAGTTGCAACAGTGTTGTCCACAATAAGTGGGACGCCGACTGAGTGAGCAACATCTGCAATAGCCTTGATATCAAGGATTTCATTCTTAGGGTTTGCAATAGTTTCACCAAAGAATGCCTTGGTATTTGGCTTTACAGCTTTCTTCCATGATTCTGGGTTATTTGGATCATCAACGAAAGTTACTTCGATACCAAACTTAGGTAGCGTGTAGTGGAATAGGTTATATGTGCCGCCGTAGAGGCTTGGGCTTGAAACAATATGGTCACCAGCTTCAGCAACATTGAGAACTGCAAATGCTGTTGCAGCAGATCCTGACGCAAGAAGAAGGGCAGCGACTCCACCTTCAAGGGCGGCAAGACGTTGCTCGACTGCATCCTGTGTTGGGTTCATGATGCGTGTATAGATGTTGCCAAGTTCAGCTAAACCAAAGAGGTTAGCGGCATGGGTTGTATCGCGGAATTGATATGCAGTTGTTTGATACAACGGAAGTGCACGTGCACCAGTTGTCGGATCTGCTGTTTGCCCTGCATGAATCTGCAGAGTCTCGAAAGACCAATTGTTAGACATTTATTTCTCCATCGCAGTAGGTGTCAGTTATTAGCGAGAGCGATGTATTCATCAGTGAAATTCGCGCTTGCCAGTTAACTGACCTGTTCGTCACCCGGAGCACCCCACCGCGGTGGAGGGTTGCCGTCTACTGAGCCGGGGCTAATACGTAGAACTCGTGAACAGGCAAATATTAACTGGAAGAAATTAAAATGAAAAATCGCCTATCAATCTTCTTTGCAAGTCACTTGCAAGATCACTTCCTAAAGGAGAGATCAGCCTTCTTCATCGCGGTTGTGAGTATGCGGATGGCATTAGGTCCCATGCCATGTAAATCTTTAATGGCATCCAGAGACACCTTGCGCAGGTCACTGAGCTTGTAGTGGCCATCATCGATGAGCGCTCTGCGCGCAGGCGCTGAGAGGCCGAGTTCGCGCCATGGGCCATCGACATCGGCATAGGCATCAAGATCTACTTCGATATGACTGGAGGCAGATATTGCGCGCGCTGCTTTTCGCTCTGCAGCAGCGCGCATAGCTTCGCCCCGGAGCTTCTTTATCTTTGCTGGAGATTGCTTTGCCATGGGGCAATTAAATCAATAATTCTGGTGCGGGAGGCGGGACTTGAACCCGCACGCCGGAGCACAAGTTCCTAAGACTTGCGTGTCTGCCATTTCACCACTCCCGCTGGAGTTGCATGCGAAAGATTACGCGTCTTTCGCTGATGCAACAAATCCTTGCGTAATTTCTTAATTTGAGAGTGCGCCACGACGCGAAACCGCGTCAACGCCAGCTGAAACCAAGAGAACTGCACCTGTAACAAGGTATTGAATTCCTGCGCCATAACCAAGAAGTCCCATGCCGTTATCAATTACGGCAACAACGAGTCCTCCGAGGATTGCATCGCGCATGCGACCCTTACCGCCAAAGAGTGAAACTCCACCGATCACAGCAGCGCCAACTGCATAGAGAAGCGTTGATGAGCCACCAGTGGATGGTGAGATTGAGTTCATGCGAGAGGCAAAGAGCATTCCAGCTACTGCAGCAAGTGATGAGCAGAGCACGAATGCAATTGTGCGCACACGCTTTACATTGATACCTGCGCGACGTGCAGCTTCAGCATTTCCACCCACCGCATAGATGTGGCGACCGAACGCTGTCTTGGAAAGCAAGAAAGTGCCTGCAATAAGGATGACAAGAATGAGTGGCGCAACAATCGGAACACCCTTGGTGCTATTGGTTGCAGATAGTCCACGCTCTTGATTGAGTTGAAAGACCGCACCGCCTGTGATGATGAGCAGGGCAATTGTTTTCATCGCCCACAGCTGTGTCAGTTCAACAACGAGTCCAGCTTTGCGGCGAGAGTTAATGCGGCTAAGACCACCGAAGACATAGAGAGCAGATGCGACGCTCCAGAGAATCCATCCTTGCATCGGCGTCATATTGCTATTTTCAACTGCCAAAATAGTTTTATCTGCAATTGGAATAGTTCCACCTTCACCAGCAAGGAGAAGGAGAATTCCTTGGAAGGCTAAGAACGCCGCAAGAGTGACAACGAATGAAGGAATACCGAGCCTGGATACAAGCGTTCCGATCAAAACTCCAAGAAGTGCACCGACAGCAATACTTGCAGCAAGTGCTGTGTACCAGCTCCAACCTTCATTGGTCACAAGCAGAACAAGAACGGCGCCACACACACCTGATGCGTAACCGGCGGAGAGATCGATTTCCCCAAGTAGGAGAACGAACACAAGACCCATAGCAATAACCATCACTGGCGCAGCCTGAGTAAGTAGGTTTGCAAAGTTGCGATTGGTGAGGAAGAACTCAGACATCGCACCAAATACTGCAATGAGTGAGATCAATCCGAGGACAGCAGGAAGGGAACCGATATCTCCAGCCTTCACTCGTGAGAGGTAATTAGAGGTTGCTCCCTTGAGAGTCTCTTTCTCTAAAGTTGCCTGAGTACTCATTACTTTGCCACTCCTTCAGATTTACCAGTCGTAATCAGTTCAATCACTTGGTTGGTTGTGACATCTGTCTTCTTGACCTGTGCCGCCATTTTTCCAAGGTAGAGGGCTGCGATGTTATCTGCGACTTGGAAGATATCAATGAGGTTGTGGCTGATAAGCACTACTGCAAGGCCCTTATCTGCAAGGCGGCGAACAAGATTGAGTACTTGTTCTGTTTGAGCAACTCCGAGCGCCGCTGTTGGTTCATCAAGAACAACAACCTTTGAATTCCAGAGAACGGCGCGAGCGATTGCAACTGTTTGTCGCTGACCACCGGAGAGAGATGAAACAGTTTGGCGAATGGATTTCACTGTTCGCACATTGAGACCGTCCAGAGTCTTGCGAGCAAGTGACTCCATGGAAGTTTCGTTAAGAGTAATTCCCTTCTTCTCCTCGCGACCAAGGAACATATTGTGAACAATGTCGAGGTTGTCGCAAAGAGCAAGATCTTGATACACAATTTCAATACCGAGCGCGGTGGCAGCTCTAGGTCCATCGATGGTGACGCTTTTTCCTTCAAAGACGAACTCACCACTTTCTGGTGTGTAGATACCAGCGATACATTTAATAAGAGTGGACTTACCTGCTCCGTTATCACCAACGAGTGCGGTCACCTGTCCTGGGTAGACATCGAAGTCAACATCTTTTAAAACATGGACTGGGCCGAAGGATTTATTGATTCCTTTGAGCGATAGCAACGGTGTGCTCATGAGCGCCTCTCGATTAACGGGTGAAAAATACTTTCTTATCTTAGTAATGCGAATCCGGTCCG
>Ga0315908_10000213_pt1 | contig 46824 bp, 32 predicted proteins | sample LakEriMetagenome_12_FD_203520 | JGI IMG/M metagenome (GOLD analysis project Ga0315908, IMG submission 203520) | Freshwater fungal communities from buoy surface, Lake Erie, Ohio, United States - Buoy 4 MA124 | ecosystem: Environmental > Aquatic > Freshwater > Lake > Lake biofilm | place: USA...
CTGCCCGTGCCCTGAGAGCCGGCGTAGATGACCAGCGGAGGCATGGATGCCGCAGCGCAGGCATCTTCGAGCGAACGGAGCCCAGGATGGGCGCAGTGAGCGTCCGGCGACGGGGCACGGGCAGCCCCGACCCTCGCAAGACGTGGCGAGCACCTCCGGCAACCCTCGTGCCGAACGGGATTGCTTCCATGGCCTTTTTCCACTTGATCGACCGCAGGAAACGCCGCGGGTTTCCTGGGTCGATGGCCATCGCATCCTGCTCGGGAAAACTTCATCGACAGCCTGCTACGGTGCAGCTTCGATCTCGGCCACCAAGGCGTCGGCCGCATACACCTTCCGCAGCGCTGCGAGGATCCCGGCCGCATCCACCGACACGGCCCGCGACAGCCGGTCGTCGTACGACAGGTCGAGTCGCAGGGAGTGGATGTTGCCGTCGAAGATCAGGCCCACGAGCTCGCCGGCCCGGTTCACCACCGGGCTGCCGGAGTTGCCGCCGATGATGTCGGCCGTCGAGGCGAAGTTGAAGGGCGTGTTCATGAAGGCCGCGTCGGCCTCGAGCGCCTGCCGCTGCTCCTGCCAGCGCGGCGGCAGCACGAAGGGGAAGGCGTCGCCCTTGCCGCGGGCCCGCGCGAAGAGACCGGCATATGTGGTGATCGCGGGGCAGTCCTCCGGGCCGCTGCCCTCGATGCCACGGACCACTCCATAAGCCAGCCGGAGCGTGAACGTGGCGTCGGGATAGAGCGTCTCTCCCGCCCGGGCGAACCGGGCCCGCGTGATCTCCGCATGGGCCTGCTGCTTCACTTCCTGCGCCGCCTCCGCCAGCCCGCGCAGCCGCCGCGACTCCTCGTCCACGAGCCGCGCGAGGGCGAGCATGGTGTCGGGCGACGCGGCCACGGCCGCCGCGCCGCCGTCGTAGAGCTCGCGTCGTCGGTCGGGCGGCGGGGCCTGCGCCCCCTCCGGCTGATGCCGCCGCCCGAGGGCCGTGCCAGCGACGAGCGCGGCCGCCCGCTCCCGGGGCGGCCGGCCGGCGAGCACCGACTGCACGAGCGGATCGTCGGCACCGAGCGTCGTCGCCAGGGCGGTGAGTGAATCGGCGAGCTTGGCAACCTCGAAACCGTCGTACAGCGGCTCCTCCGAGAAGAGCTGCAGCTCCAGCGGGCCGCGGTTGGAGTCGCGATACTCGCGGAGCCGTTGGCCGTCGGGCTTGGCCCGCTCTGCGACCGCCCGGAGGATCGTGCGGGCGGTGGCGAAGAACTTGCTGTTGAAGCCGGCCGCCCCTTCGAGCATCCGGTGGCGGACCGCGATGCGGTCGAGTTCGGCCTGCGCGTGCGCGATCCGCACGTAGGGCGACGGCCGGCTGTCGAGTCCGGCCTCGATCGGCCCGCGGTCCGTTGTTTCGGCCGCCCGCTTCCGCGCCATCAGGTCGGGGTCGAGCAGCGCGGCGAGGATGCCGGACCGCGCCTTGCGGCCATTCTGCACGCTGAACAGGCTGCCGATGGCCTGCCGCCGCTCCTCCGGCCCCTCTTCGCAGAAGGCGTCGTAGAGCGATTCGAGACGGTGAATCACCTGCAGGTCGAACGGCACCTGTCGGTCCCGCATCGCCACCACCTCGGCGACCGTCTTGGCCCGGTCGGTGTGGCCGGGGTGGCCCGACACGAAGACCAGGTCGCCGGCGGACACGGGCTGCCGACCCCAGGTGAGATGATGCGGCACCCGGGCCGGCTGGCCGTTCTCGTAAGCCCGGAAGAAGCAGATGTCGAGGTTGTACCGCGGAAACTCAAAGTTGTCGGCGTCGCCGCCGAAGAAGGCGATCGCATGCTCCGGCGCGAACACGAGCCGCACGTCGGTGTACCGCTTCGCGCGGTAGAGGTGATACGCCCCGCCCTGATGGAGCGTGACCACGTCGCTCCGCAGGCCCGTGGCGGCGAGCGACTCCTTCTCGATCGCGGCCAGCGCCGCCCGCCGGGCCGCAGCCGCTTCCTTGGCGGGCATGTCGGGCTTCACGGCCGCCTGCACCCGCGCCGTCACATCCTCGATCGAGACCAGCACGTTGAGCTCGAGGTCGTGGCAGCGGAGCTCCTGCTCACGGGTCGCGGCGGCGAAGCCGTCGCGGTAGTAGTCGTGCGTCGCGTCGCCGAGCTTCTGGATTGCCCCGGCTCCGACGTGGTGATTGGTGAGCACCAGGCCGTCGGCCGACACGAAGGAGCCGGAGCCGCCGGAGCTGAACCGCACGCTCGACTGCTGCAGGTGCAGGAGCCACTCGGGCGCGAGGCGGAAGCCGTGGTCCTTCTCGAGCCGCTCCCGCGGCGGCTGGTTGAACAGCCACATGCCCTCGTCGGCCCGGAGGGCGGGAGCGAGCAGCAGCACGACGAACAGGGTGTGGAGGGATTGTCGATGTTTCATGGTGCGACATGGTAGCCGATCCGCCGGCCCGGCCGATACCGTGCTACACTCCGCGCCGCCACGGTGCGGCGTCAACCGCGGCGCCATGCCATGCCTGTGGACAGTCACTCATGCAGCCATTCGGACCGGATGCCGCCGGGCCGCCGACCGAGGCCGGCGCGGATTCCCTGCCGCTCTCGGGTGGCCTGACCGACTTCCTCGTGCAGCCCGCCGTGCCCGCCGGCCCCGACCTCGGGCCCGGGACACGCCTCGGCGACGTGACGCTCGTCCGCTTCCTCGCCGAGGGGGGCATGGGACGGGTCTACGAAGGGCTGCAGGGCATGCCCTGCCGGACCGTGGCCGTGAAGGTCATCCGCCCCGGCGTGCTCTCGAAGGCGTCGCTCAAGCGGTTCGAGTACGAGGCGCACATCCTCGGTCGGCTCACCCACCCGGGCATCGCCCGCATCTATTCGCTGGGGATGCAGCCGGTGCATGGCGGCGACACGCCCTACTTCGTCATGGAATACATCGAAGACGGGCGGCCGATCACGGCCTACGCGGCCGACCACGACCTCTCCACGCTCGATCGGCTGAAGCTCTTCCGCGAGGTCTGTCACGCCGTCGCCCACGGCCATCAACGGGGCGTCATCCACCGTGACCTGAAGCCGGGCAACATGCTCGTCGACGCGGCGGGGCAGGCGAAGATCATCGACTTCGGCATCGCTCGGACCACCGATGGCGACGCGGCGCTGACCACCATGCACACCGAACTCGGACAACTCGTCGGCACCGTGCAGTATATGTGCCCCGAGCAGTTCGGCGGCGACCCCGATGCGGTCGACGTCCGGGCCGATGTCTACGCGCTGGGCGTGGTGCTCTACGAACTCCTCGTCGGCAGACTGCCGTACGACGTCGCCAGGCGGCCGGTCTACGCCGTGGCCCGCGTGGTGCAGGAGGCCGAGCCGACGCCGATCAGCACCGTGAACCCGCGGCTCCGCGGGGATCTCGCCACGATCGTCATGAAGTGCCTGGAGAAGGACCGGGCCCGCCGCTATTCGAGTGCCGCCGAGCTCGAGGCCGACCTGGGCCGGTATCTCGGCGGCGAGCCGATCATCGCCAGCCCGCCGCGGCTCGGCGCCTCCCTCGTCAGGCTGGCGCGGCGTCACAAGCTCGCCGCGTTGGCGGTGGCCGGCGTCATGACGACGATCGTGGCGGGTGGCATCGGCGCGTCGATCTTCGCGGTGCAGGCCGCGCGGGAACGGGCCACGGCCCTGCGGGAGAGGGCCCGGGCCGACGCGGAGGCGAACATCTCCCGCCAGCGACTCTACGTCGCCAACCTCCGGTCGCTGCAGGCCGCCATCGGCACCAGGAATCTCCGGCTCGGCCGGCAACTTCATGCCGAAAACCTCGCCCTCGTCGGCGAACCTGCGCCGCTGGAAATGAACGTCTTGGCCGCCGATCTCGACGACGCGGTCGCGGTGCTCGACTGGGGCCGTGGTCCGGTGCGGGACGTCGAGTACAGCCCTGACGGCAGGATTCTTGCCGCGACGTGCATTGCCGGCGACAAGTGGCAGTCTCTTGACGACCTCAAACGACTGGCTCACGCCAGCTCCTTGCATTCTCGCAAGGGCGATCTTCTGTTCTTCGGTGTCGATGGCCAGCGGGTCTATGAACGGCTGGAGTCGCCTCATGACACATGGTCGAAATTGTGGAGTGCCCAGACGGCGGCGACTGGGCTGCGCAGCGTGGACGATCTCACCACCGTGCCGCTGGCCGTCTGCCCGGCCGTGAACCGCACCGCGGTTCATACGGCGGAGGGCCGCGTCCGCATCGTGACCGCGGCATCCGCCGCGGAAGACGTCACCCTGGAGCACCATCGTGGCCGGCTGACCGCCGCGGCCTTCAGCCCGGATGGCACACGGCTGGCCATCCTCGGCGCGGCGCGGAGTCTCGGCCTGTGGGATGTGACCAGCGGCCGGAGGATCGCGATGCTCGGTGACGCGGACGCACGTTTCGGGGACTTCCATTTCAGCCCCGACGGCGGGCGGATCGCGGCCATCTTCGACCGGCGTGATCGCCGGCGGGAGGTCTGCCTGTACGACACCCGCACCGGCCGTCACCTCTCCACCGTCACGACGCAGCGGGGCCGCGGGCCGATCGATTCCCTGCTCGCCTTCAGCCCGGACGGTGATCGGCTGGCCGGGAACTTCGACGACCACGAACTCCAGGTCTGGGACGTCGCCAGTGGCACGCGGGTCGCCAGCCTGCCCGGCACGGCGGGAATCGCCACGGCGGCGGCCTTCAGCCCCGACGGCCGGCAGGTTGCCGGCGGATTCACCAATGGCGCCATCCGGCTCTGGGATTCCCGCACGTCCGCGGTCGAGCGGGAGTTGCTGGGGCACGACGGCGGGGTCACGACGCTGGCGTTTCACCCCGCCGGGGAGACGCTCGCCTCCGGCGCCCACGACGGCACCGTGCGGATCTGGTCCAGCACGGCCGCGCAGCCGCTCGCCACCCTGCCCGAGCACCCGGGCATGACCGCCGCCGCCTTCAGCCCGGACGGTCGGCAATTCGCGGTGGCGCCGCAGGGCACCGGGAGTGTCGAATTGTGGAACCCGCAAACCATCCACCGGCTGCATGCGCTGGCGGGTGGCCCGGGTCTCGTGACGGAGGTCGTCTACAGTCCGGACGCCGCGCTCGTCGCGGCCGCGTTCAAAAACGGCGACGCTGCCGGAGAAGTCCGGGTCTGGAGGGCCGACACCGGCGAACGACTCGCCACGCTCGCCGCCATCGGACGGGGCGTGGAGCGGGTGGCCTTCAGTCCCGACGGCTCACGTCTGCTGACGACGTCGGGTGATGCCACGGTGGCGGTCTGGGAACCGCGCACGGGCCGGCAGCTCATGGCGGTGGCCTCCGGCTACCATGGCGCTTTCGTCGGCGCCGGCGCGGTCTTCGGCCTCGCCGGCACGCGGGTGGCCTACCGTATGCCGCATCTTCTCGACGCCACAACCGGCGCGGTGGCGGCAACCCTGCGGCCCCAAGGGCACGTGACCTGCCTCGCGTCCAGCCCCGACGGCCTGGTGCGGGCAGCCGGCATGGCCATCGGCTCGGTCGATCTCGCCGACTTTGCGACCGGAAAAAGAATCGCCATCCTCATCGGCCACAAGGCGGCCGTGCGGGCCCTGGCCTTCAGCGCCGACGGCCGCCGCCTCGCCGCCGGCTCCACGGACGGCTCGGTCCGCCTCTGGAACGCCCGCAGCGGCCCCGAGGGCGCGACCGCCAGCCGGGTCTTCAGCGGCCATGAAGGCGTGGTCGAGACGGTGCTCTTCAGCCCCGACGGCCGGCGGATCGTGACGGCCTCGCGTGACGGCACGGCCCGCATCTGGGATGCCGAATCAGGCCACGAACTGTGCATCCTGCCCGCCCCCCGGGATTTTCCCCGGGCGGTCGTGTTGAGCCCCGACGGCGCGCTGCTCGTGACCGCGGCAGCCACGGGCGGCGTGCGGATCCATGGGCTGTCCAATGCGGCCGTCGTCAGCGCCCGGGCGGCTGCCGCGTCGCGGTGACGGGCTCGCCTTCGATCGCCGGCAGCGGCGGGGGCAGCACCCGCTGCCGCGGCTCCTCGAGGGCGCCGAGAAAGGCGGCGAGGTCGGCGAGGTCCTGGCGGTTGAGCCCCAGCGGCTTCAGGTGTGGCGACTTCACCGGAAACGCCGGGTCGTCGCGCTGGTAGGGCTGGCGCTTGAGCGTCACCATGCCCGCGTTGTACATGTTGAGCACGCCGGAGAGCTCGAACATGCCGTTGTGCATGAGCGGCGTCGTGTGCGTCACGTCCCGCAAGCCAGGCGTGCGGAAGCGGCCCCGGTCGGCCTCGGCGCCGGTGACGGCATGGCGGCCGAGGTCCTCGGTGCGCCGTCCGTAGAAGCTCAAGCCCAGGTCGTGAAACCGGCCGTCGCTGAACGTCGGGCCATGGTGGCAGTTCATGCAGCGTGCGTCGCGGCGAAAGAGATCGAGGCCGAGGATCTCCGCATCGGCGACCGCCGCCGCGTCGCCCCGCAGGAAGCGGTCGAACCGCGAGCGGCCCGACACAATCGTCCGCTCGAAGCAGGCCACCGCCTCGACCACCGCCGCGAACGAGGGCGAGCGGCCGGCGAAGGCGTCGGCAAACAACTGCCGGTACCCTGGGCTCCGCGCGAGCAGGCCGACCACCGCGTCACGGTCGGCCGCCATCTCCGCCGGATCGGTGAGCGCCTCCTCGACCTGCTGCTCCAGGCTGCCGGCCCGCCCGTCCCAGAACAGATGCGTTCGAAACGCCGTGTTGCGAATCGTCGGTGTGTTTCGCTGCGGCGAACGGCCATGCGGCTGGCTGACGGCCCGCCCGTCGGCCCAGCCGAGATTCGGCTCGTGGCAGGAGACGCAGGCCATCTTGCCGGCGGCTGAAAGGCGGGCGTCGAAGAACAGCAGCCGGCCGAGCTCGGCCTTGGCGGCGGTGTAGGGATTGCTCTCCGGATGCACGACCTCCGGCACGAGGCCGATCTCCCGCCACTCGACCCCTGGATCGACGTGCGGCGCCGGCCACTGTGCCGGCGGGCGGCGATAGGCTTCCCGCAGCTGCCGCACGGCTTCCGCCCGCGCGGCCGCCGACCGCTCCGGCCGCGGGGGCCGCTTCGCCCGCGGGTCGGGTTCGGCGGCCCCTACGGCGGCCAGGCCGACCGCGATCCAGGCCGCCCCGCGCGCCACGGCCAGGATGCCGCAACGCATGGCGGCGGAGCATGGGCAGGCGAAACCGGGAAGGTGGTGCATGGGAGGCGAACTCCGCGCCGTCAGCGGACGCGGGCGTCGTCCGCGGCCTGGATGGTGAGTTGGGCGGCCACCACGTCCGCGGCGGCGGCCGCATCGCTGAACCGGACCGCGCCGTCGACGAACAGGGTCGCGGCCCCGCCGGGATGGAACGCATAGATCCCGAAGTTGTTGCTGCCGTTGATCATCGTCGGCCCCGGCGACTTGTATTGATTCGCCGGATCCGGTTGGGTCGCGTCCCGACGAAATCCCCGGGCCGCAAACTGGTTGGTGTCGGCCCAGCCGCACAGCGGCACGTACCGGGTGCTGACGGGGCTCGAGTCGAACCGCCCGGAATCGGGCACCAGTGCGCCGAACGCCCACACCTGCGGCCGCCCCGCCGACTCGACGACGGCGATGCTCTTCGACGTGCCGTCGGTGATCTCGCGCATGCGGCGACCCCGGCCGCCGGGGACGGTCGCTCCCTTGAGAAAGCCTTCCCAGTTGTCGGGCCGGGGATACGACACCACGGCCGGGGCATTCCACAGGGCCGCACTCGGGCCGTCGGAGGCGGCGTAATCGGCCACCGCCGCACTCCAGGTCGGACTCGTGGTCTTGAACCGCGGGTGCTGCCGCGGCCCGCCAGGCGTGGACGGGCACGTCATGAAGGCCAGCGGCGTCTGCACGGCGGTCATGTTGGTGGCATCGTCGAACCGGACGCCGTAGTCGTAACGGCCCGCCAGCGGACGCTCGTCGAGGAAGGGCAGGATCTGGGCGCACCAATGATGGCGGATCGGCCCCACCGACACGTTGTTCGGAAAGCAGTCTCGGGCCGCATGATACTGATGGAACCCGATGCCGATCTGCCGCAGATTGTTCCCGCACTGCGTGCGGCGGGCCGCTTCGCGCGCCGCCTGCACGCCGGGCATCAGCAGCCCCGCGAGTCCGCCGATGATGGCGACCACGACGAGCACCTCGACGAGCGAAAATCCGGCCGCCGCGGCCCGCTCGGCCTCGCCACCGGTTTCTGCTTCATGTCTGCATGGCATCGTCGGGGCTTCCCATGCCGCTCACTCCGGCCGCTCGCCATCTAGGGCCGCCTTCACCGCCTCTCGCGCCTGCCGCCAGTAGGTCTTCACGGTCCGCTCGGAGCATCCCATCACGGCGGCGATCGTCTTTTGATCGCAGCCGAGATACCAGACCAGGCGAAACACCTCCTTTGGCTCCGCCGGCAACTGCTCGACGGCGGCGTGAAACCGCTCCCAGCGATCGAGCGGTTCCTCGGTCTGCGCCGCATCCTCCACGAAATACCGCGGCCCGTCCCCGGCGTCGAAGACGTTCGTGCCGTGATTCGCCTGATAGGCCGACTGCTGCGTGTACCGCCTGGCCAGATCGACGAGCTCCCGGTGGATCTGCACGGCGCCCAAAGCCATCAACGACCGCGGCGACTCGCCGGCCGCTGCCATCTGGCCCAGTGCGCGGTGCAGCCGCATGATCGCACCCTGGAACACGTCGTCGGTGTCGTCGTAGCGGCGGACACCGGGATAGGTCCGCAAGATCTTGTGCGTCAGGTGCCGCAGCCGCGTGCTGCATACCTCGACGATCTCGTCCCGCGCCGCGAGGTCGCCGTTCGTGAGCGCGGCGAACAATCGGGAAACGTCCGCGGCGTCATGCACGGCTGCCGACTCCATAGGCCACGCAAACCGGAATCCGGTCACGGTTATAAGAATCTTTCGCGACTCGGGAAGCCCGCGGCCCGCCCGCCCGGGGGCCCCAGGCCAGGCACCCCACCATGTGCCTGGCACTCCACATTCTTGACTACCCTGCCCGGCCGGGGCTATCCTCCGCCACTCTTCAGCCCGTCGCCTTCGACCGGAAGCCGCTCCTGCACGCACCCGTCACCGCTGTCTCCCCGACACGCTGACCTTCTGGCGCGGCAGGTTTCCATGCAGTCCCATGCGGCTGTGACGGTTCCGCCTCTTTGGCCCTCCGCCGCGCTCGAAGCCCGACCGTCGGCAGCAGCGGTGACCGTGCGGCATCGCGCCGAGGAGTTCGTCGTCACATGCGTCGCCTGCATTCCCAGCGGACGATCCGCCGCCTCGCCCCCGGCCTGCTGATCCTTGTTTTCTGGCCCTGCCTGACCGCGGCGCCGGCGGCGACGACCACCTATACCGCCGCCTGGTCGGGGGGCACGATCGCGGCGGGCGACACCGTCATCCTCGACGCCGGCGCGAGCATCACCGGCAACGTCGTAGCCAACGGCCTGCTGCAGTTCAATCAGACGACGGCCTTGACGACCGGCGCCACCATCTCCGGAACCGGCGGCCTGTCGCTGACCAACACCGGCACGTGGTTCCTGACGGGCCTGACCTCCGGCACGGGCCGGTTTGATCTGGCGATCACGGCATCGAGCGGCGTGCTCGCCATCGGCACGACGGGCACCAATCCGCTCGTCGTGGGCGACGTCGGCACCGGCAGGCTCGCCGTGACGGGCGGTGTCGTGCGGAACGGCGCCGGCTTCCTCGGCTTCGCGGCGGGGAGCATGGGCTCGGCGACCGTCAGCAGCGGCACGTGGGCGAACGCCGCCGGCAGTTCGGGGCGGATCCTTTACGTCGGCTATGCCGGCACCGGCGTGCTCGACGTCTCGGGCGGCTTCGTCACCAACTCGAGCGGCTATCTCGGCTGGGCCGCCGGCAGCGTTGGCACGGCGACCGTCAGCAGCGGCACCTGGAACAACCGCGGCCCGTTCTATGTGGGCGGCGTCGTGGGCGGGACCGGTGGCACCGGCACCCTCCAAGTGACCGGCGGCAACGTCACCAGCACCACGGCATACATCGGCTCCAATGCGACTGCATCCGGCTCGGTCACCGTGAGCGGCGGCACATGGAGCACCTCCGCCAACCTCAACGTCGGCACCAGCGGCACCGGCAGCCTGACGATTTCCGGCAGCGGCGGCACGGGAGGCCTCGTGATCGTCGGCGGCACGCTCTCCAAAGGAGCCGCCGGCACGATCACCCTCGACGCCGGGGGCACGCTGCAGATCGGCACCGGTACGACGGCGTCGGGCGTCCTCGGCACCGACCTGGTCAACAATGGCACGCTGATCTTCAACCGGCTCGGTTCCGGCACGGTGGCCACGAGCGTCAGCGGCGCGGGAGGACTGACGCTGGCGGGGTCCGGCACGCTCCGGCTCACCGCGACCAGCAGCTATTCCGGCGCCACGCTGGTCAACGCCGGCACCCTGCTGGTCAACGGTGCGGTCGGCAGCACGGTGGTCTCGGTGGCCGCCGGTGCCACGCTGGGTGGATCCGGCAGCATCGGCGGTGCCGTGGCGGTCCTGGCCGGCGGCACGCTCTCCCCCGGCGATGGCCTCGACAGCCTGGCCTGCGGCCCCGTCTCGCTGCTCGACGGATCGGTATTCCGTGCTGAACTGCGGTCCGCGGTCCCGGCGGCGGACCTGCTGACGATCATGGGAAATCTGACGTTGACGGGCACGGTCGGGCTCGTGGCCGATGATCTGGCGGCCGGTGCCGGGACGGTTGCCGAGGGGACGGTCCTCTCGCTGATCAACTACAGCGGGAGTTGGAACGGAGGATTTTTCCATTCCGGCGGCGCGGCCTTGACGGACGGTTCCCTGTTTTCCGTCGGCGATCACCAGTGGCGGATCGACTATGACGCCCCCCTCGGCGGCCAGAACCACATCGGTGACTTCCTGCCCGACAGCCGCTTCGTGAACGTCGTCGCGGTGCCCGAACCCTCGGCCGGCGGCCTGCTGGCCATCGGCCTGCTCGGCCCCGGATGGGCATGGCGACGGGCACGGCGGCGGCGGGGCAAAAACGGGATTTTCTGCGGCTTGTAACCGGTTTTGCCCCTGCGGGCCCTTTTCTTCGCCATTGATTCCAGGAGGCGGCTCGTCCGGCCGTCGGCATCTCTCCCCTGGAGTTGACCGTATGATCACGTTCGCTGCCGCCTGGAAGGCCAAGCCGAGCCGCTCCCAGCCTCTGGCCGCCCCCCACGAGGTGCTCGGACTGCCCCCCGACACCACCGACGCGGGCCTGATCGTGCAGGCGGCCAGACGGCGGCTCAACGCCATTCGCGACGCCTATGGCAGCCAGGAAGACGTCAAAGACGCCCTCGTCTCGACCATCGTCGCGGCGCGGCAGGCGATGCTCGCCCAGGCCAATGTCGAGGCTGGCCGATAGGCCCGCCTGCACACCGTCACGGCGTCATTCGGGGCGGCGAAGGACCGCCAAGCCGCCCCGCGGAAGGCGGCCGCTGGTGATGCCGGCGACGGTGCTCTATCCTGCTCTGCTGCAACGACGTTTCACTCGCGGCGACCATCATCTTCACGTCGCTTCCTCCGAAGGATGACCACCGATGGTGACACGCGTGTTCCCCCGATTCCTGGCGGCGGTCCTGCTCTCCGCCGCGACGATCCACGCCGCGGAGCTGGTCGAGGCCAAAGCGGGCGTGGCCATCCACGTCTGCGCCGGTGCGTCGCAACCCGCGCTCGACCTGGCTTCGACCGGGCGGTGGGTGGTGCAGTCGCTGTGCCCCAACGCACGGACCACCGCCATGGTTCGGGCCGCCTTCACCACCGCGGGCGTGTACGGCCTGGCATCGGCCGAGCATCGTGCGGATCTGCGGTCGCTTCCCTATGCCCGCAGGGTGGCCAACAGGCTGATCATCGACGATGTGCAGGAGGCGCAGTCGCGCGGGCTGGCATGGGCCGAGTGCCTGCGGGTCGTCGTGCCGCGGGGGACCATCCTGGTGGGCGGCGGCACGCTCGATGAGGTCAAGGCGCAGCTCGCCACGGCGGGGCTGACCGTGCAGGATGCAAAACAGGAGGGCGATCACGTGCGTCTCACGGCCGCATGGCCGGCGGACATGGATCAGTGGACGCACAGCCGCTACCGCGAGGCCGGCGGCCTGTCGATCTCGCGCGACGCGATCAATCCCCGCACGCAGAACCTCTGGCTCCAGTGGCTCGACGGCGAACAGGACCCCCAGGGCTCGCACGCCGCGATGGCCGCCCTGGTCAGCGCCGATGGGCGGTTCATCTCGCTGGCGGGCTTCGAGGTCGCCGGGCTGATCCGCGAGGGCAGGTACTGGCACGGCGGGGGGCGGCAAATGTGGATGCTCTCGTGCCGCGACGCGTTCAACGGCACGCTGCAATGGGTCCGCCCGTGGAACGGCACGCACGCAAAGCGGGTCAAACGCCCCCTGGCCATGGCGGGCGGGCGGATCTTCACCATCGAGGCGGGGCGTTTGACCGCCACGGATCTCCGCGACGGCCGCATTCTTTACGCGGCGGAGGCGCCGGTGCAGTTCGACGAGAAGTCATGGCTGCACTGCAACGCCACGGTGGCGGCGGTGCACGACCCGATTGCCAAGGTGCTGCACGTCTTCGATGCCGCGACCGGTCGGCAGCTGTGGCACGGACCACAGGCCGTGCAGTTTCCCGTGCTCCTCGACGGCGATCGCATCTATGCCTGCGTGGCTGCGGCCGCGGAAGGCCAGCCCGAACAGCCGGCGAGTCTGCTGGCCATGCAGGCTGCGAGCGGCGCGGAAATCTGGCGGAAATCGGCCCGGGCGTTCGGTGACGGGAAAGGACCGCTGACGCTGTCGGCAGCAGCGGACGGGCGGGTGCTGGCGACGGTTCCCCCGGGGGTCACGGCCGTCATCGACGGGGCGACCGGCGACCTGCTGCGCGGCTTCGACGCGGTGGCCGAGCACATTCTCAGCGACCGCGTTCTGATCGTCGAAAAGGCGGGGCGGACGTCGACGGGCGTGTTTTACGACATCGCCACCGGAAAACGGATCGGAACGGGGGCGGCACCAAACCGTTCTATGTCGTTGGGGCTCTATGCCTGCGCCGAAGGCGCGTACACGGAAAAAATGCTGCTCGACCTGATGGAATCGGCCGGCGACCCTGCGCGGCGCGGAAAGAGCCCGCTTCCCTTCCCCTACCTGGGAACGTCCCGCCCCCACGTCACGTGCATCTCGGGTGGCGGCGTGGCCCATGGCATGATCTATCAGCCCCAGCAGGGCTGCCGATGCGGGCATTTCCGGGCCGGCCTTCGCGGCCTCTACGCGCTGGCGCCGGTCGACATGCCGCCGCCGCAGAAGGCGTTCGAGGAGCCCGGCGAACTCGAGAAGGGGGAGGTGTTCGGGCAGGTCGATGCAACGCCAGAAGACGCCGGCGACTGGCCGATCCTGCGGGCGAATCCGACCCGCTCGTGCTCCACATCCGCCGCGGCCGACCCGCGCGGCATTGCCTGGCGCACGCCGCTGGGCGTGCGGCCGGATGCCTGGATTGTCAAGAGCAGCTGGCGGGCCCAGCACAATCACAACCAGGTCATCAGCGGCCCGGTCGTGGCGGCGGGCAAGGTGTTCGTGAGCCTCATCGACGAGCACCAGGTCGTGGCGCTGGACGAGAAGAGCGGTGCAGTCGCCTGGCGGTACACGGCCGCATCGCGGATCGACTCGCCGCCGACGATCCATCGGGGGCTGTGCATGTTCGGCTCGCGTGGCGGCTGGGTCTACTGCCTTCGCGCGGCCGACGGTCGGCTGGCATGGCGGCGCCGCATCGCCCCGGCGGAGGAGCGGATCCTCGTCTACGGGCAGCTCGAATCCCGCTGGCCGGTGACCGGCACGATCCTCGTCGATGGTGACCGCGGCTATGCCACCGCCGGGCACGATCCGGGCATGAACATCATGGTCTGGGAGTTCGAGCCGGCCACGGGCAAGACGATCGGCTACCGGCCGACGCGGCCGACGTATCCCAACGACATGCTCGTCAAGGGCGAGGACGGGATCTACCTAAACCGCAACGCCGTCGACGCCGCGGCCCCCACGACCGGACCGCCGGGGTGGCTGGCCGCGCTGGCCCCCTACAACCCGCCGACCGCCATGCACCTGTCCGCCCTGGATACGCCGATCATCAGCGCCGCCGACACGCTCTCGCTCAAGCCGCGGGGCGGGCTGTATCTTCGGCAGATCGTCGCCAATCGGTGGACATGGGACCCGCGACACATGATCGGCTTCACGGCCGAGGGCTACGGCAAGCCCTCCAAGGCGATGCGGCCCGGCCTCGCGCCCGATGCCATCACCAAGTCCGCCGTCTTCTGCCTCGATCCCGCCAGACTGGATGGGAAGGCAAACGATGCGGTTCGCTGGCAGACGCCCGCCAAAGACGTGTGGGCCTTGGCCCTGGCGGGGCCGCGGGTGATCGTCGCCGGGCCGCGGATCGATCGCCCCAAGCCCGGCTCGCGGCCGTCATCCACACCCCCCAGTGAGCCAACCCCCTTGCCCACCGGACGGCCCGCCGACGAGCTGTGGGATGATGCGGTGCTCTCGACGATGATGGGCCAATGGGTGGAGCGGCAGCAGGATCCGCTCGTCGCGCCGGGCTTCGTGCACGTGCTGGACGCCGCCGACGGCGGGCGTCTCGCCGATATCGATCTGCCCGCCGCGGTCGTCCAGGACGGCATCGCGGTCAGCCGCGGCCGCGTCTACGCGACCACCGCGGACGGGGCGGTGTGCTGCCTGCAGGGTTCGACGCCCTGACGGCGGAACCGTTCAGGGCCGCTGATCGCGGGCGGCGGAATAGCGGCCGCCGTGGCGACGGACGGCGATGGCAGTCCCGAATGGAGCACGCGCTCGTCGGCTCTTGGATCGTCGGCTCTTGGATCGTCGGCTCTTGGATCGTCGGCTCTTGGACCGGCCTTGTCCCGCTCTCGAGCCGGTCGTGAGCCGGTCGTGAGCCGCGGGCTCGGCGCTGGCGGCCGCGCACACGGGAGCCATGGAGGCCGGCCGCGCGCCCGGGCCGTCCTTTCAGCGGGCCGGCATCCGCAGACACTGCAGCAAGGTCATCATCATCGCCCGCTGCAGGTCGGCGACCTTCTCCTGCGTTGCCTACGGCGCCGTCGCGGCTCCCTGTGGCTGCCGCTCGAGCACCTGCCGGTCCGCCAGCAGCCGGCGCCGCAGGGCGGCGTAGTCGACGTCCTGCACGGGCACGCGGGACTCGATGGCATCCACCGCCAGGCTCGCGGCCGACTGGCCGAGCACCATGAACACTGGCTCCATGCGGATCGAGCCGTAGGCGATGTGCGTGGCGCTCAGGCACACGGGCACGACGAGATTGCGGCATTGCTCGCGTCGCGGAAGGATGGCCGACATCTCGATCGCATAGGGCTTCACCGGGACCTGCACGTCGCCTTCGTTGCGCACGTGCCCTGCCGCATCGACATACCGCTGCACGTTGTGGGAGTCCATGTTGTAGGCGGCCATGCCCACGGACCGCTGCGCATGTTCTCGGCCCTGACAGTGGTGCTGCGTCATCACCGTAGCCCCCACCATCCGCCGGGCCTCGCGGACGTACAGCTGGTCCTGCCAGCCCCGGCCCTCGACGAACTCGTCCCGGCACATTCCCCAGCGGGCTACCTCGTTGCGAATCTTCTCCGGAACCCGCTCGTGGTTGGCGAGCGTCCACATCAACCCCTGCTGCCAGGCCAGGTGGCGGGCCGCGATCCGCACCCGTTCGGCATCGTCGGCCTCCGGGTAGGCGTAATTGCCGCCGATGAAGTCGGTCGAAACGCCGGACCCGTTGTTGGTATCGGTCTTGCGGTTCGGCATGGCGCGGTTGATCCACGGCACCTGGTCCTGGCCGGCCTCGAAGTTGCGCAGCAGCAGTTCGTACTGCAGCGGGTCATAGTCCGCGGGCTTCTCGAAGGGGATGCGGTTTTCGGGATGGTCGGTGAGGCACATGCGGTAGCAGTACCCCTGCACGCGGCGATCGCCGCTTCCCTCGAGGCCCGGCCCCTGGGGATCGATTCCGGGCAGGAGTCCGCTGGCCGGGTCGCCCGGCTTCACATAGGGGTCGACGCCGGGCCGGAACTGATGGCTGACGGCGTTCTTCGTCTGTACGCCATTGAGCGTCTCGCCGAACGTCGCGTTGGCCTCGCGGCCGACGACGTAGTCCACGCCCGCCCCGGCCAGGAGGTCGCCCTCGTAGGTCGCGTCGATGAACACCTTTCCGGCGTAGGTCTCCCCCGACGCCATCGTGATGGAAACGATCGCCCCATCCTCGACCCGCACGCCCCGGGAAACCCGGCCCGGCCCCTCGCCGGTGCGGTCGAGCCGCTGGCCGTACACGACGGCGACCTCGTGCTCGCGGACGAGATCCTCCATGACCCGCAGCGCGGCGGACGGCTCGAACGTCCACATCGCCGACTCGGTCGCTGCGGTCCGCGACTTTCCCGTGGTCTGGTACGTGTCGGGAGCCTGCCACTTCCACCGGGCAGGGTCGGCGTAGTGCCGGCGGATCCGCTCGTAGAACTCTCGGGCCAGGCCACCGATCACGTGCTTGTTGCCGATGTCGGTACGGCCAAGGCCCCCCGTCGTCAGGCCGCCGATCCGGCGGCCGGGCTCGAGCACGATGACGCTCTTTCCCTGCCGCTTTACCTGCACGGCCGCGGCGATGCCCGCGGAAGAGCCGCCGTAGACGACGACGTCGTGCTCGCGAGCCGGCGGCGCCACCTCGCCGGCCACGCCCCATGCGGCCGAAAGGATGGCCGCCATCCCCAGCGTCAGGCACCCGCGAATGCCGCTTCGCAGAATACCGCCTTGCAGGATCATCATTCGTCCTCCCCTCAGCACGCTCGTCCGAACGCCATGCGACCGACGCGGCTTCTGGAGGACGCGCCGCGGTCGCATCCGCCCGCCGCTCTTGACCGGCGGGCCGCGACCTCGGCCAGGAATGTACGGGCCGCGGGTCGGGCTGTCCATCGGATCGGCCCCGCGACGAGGCAGGGGCGGCGTCGCGGCCCCCGCCCGGCGAGCGGCCCCTTGACAGAATAGTGAACAGATGTATATACCTTCTGCCGACGGTCGTTTTCCGCCCATCCGTAGCCGCTTCCCACATCACAAAAGGACCGCGTCATGCTCGCCCGCCTCCACACCTTCTCCCTCTTCGGAATTGACGCCGTGCCGGTGGACGTCGAGGTCGACGTTTCGGCCGGAGCACTCCCGGCCACGGTGCTCGTCGGCATGCCCGATGCGGCGATCCGCGAGAGCACCCACCGGGTCGCCCGCGCCATGGTCAATTCCGGTTTTAACCGGCCCAACGATCGGATCGTCGTCAACCTCGCCCCGGCCGAGCTGCCCAAGCAGGCGGCCACGTTCGACCTCCCGATTACGCTCGGGATCCTCGCCGGCAGCGGCCAATTCTCGTCGGACCGGCTCCGCGACTACGCCGTCGTGGGCGAACTCTCGCTGGAGGGCTTCACGCGGCCGGCCCGCGGCGCGCTGTCGATCGCCATGGCGGCCGCCCGCCAGGCGCGGCAGGCCGCCCCGTCCGACCGACCGCTCAAGGGCGTGGTGGTGCCGGCGGCGAGCGCCACCGAGGCGGCTGTCGTCGAGGATATCGAGGTCATTCCCGTGACGTCGCTGACCGAAGCGGTGCAGTTCTTCGCCGGCGACCTGCACATCCCTCCGGCACCGCCGCGGGTGACGGAGTGGTTCGATCGCTTCGCGGCCTACGACATCGACTTCGCCGACGTCCGCGGACAGGAGGCGGCCAAGCGGGCCGTCTGCGTGGCGGCGGCCGGCGGCCACAACTGCCTGATGGTCGGCCCGCCGGGGGGCGGCAAGACGATGCTCGCCAAACGGATTCCCACGATCCTGCCGCAGCTCTCGGCCGCCGAGTCGATCGAGACGACGCGGATCTACAGTGCGCTTGGCCTGATGCAGCCGGGGCAGCCGCTCTTGGCAACGCGGCCCTTCCGCGCGCCGCACCACACGATCTCGGAGGCTGGCCTGATCGGCGGCCGCTCGGTGCCGATGCCGGGGGAGATTTCTTTGGCCCACAATGGCGTGCTTTTTCTGGACGAACTGCCCGAGTTCAACCGGCGCACGCTCGAGGTGCTGCGGCAGCCGCTCGAGGACGGTTCCGTGACCATCAGCCGCGCCAAGACGACGACGAAGTTTCCGGCCGACTTCATGCTCGTGGCTGCGCTCAATCCCTGCCCGTGCGGGTACCGCGGCGATCCGCGGCGTGAGTGCCAATGCACCGTGCCGCAGGTCGAGAAGTACATGGGCAAGATCTCCGGGCCGCTGCTCGATCGGATCGACATCCACCTCGAGGTGCCGGCCGTGCCCTTTCGCGAGCTCGCGGCGAGCCGGGCCGGCACGTCGAGCGGCCAGATGCGCGAGGCCGTGCTGGCGGCGCGGATTCGCCAGGCAGAGCGGTTCGCCGGCATGCCGACCCGCGCCAACGCGCGGATGAACTCCCGGCAAATCCGCGAGTTTTGCCGGCTGGAGCCGGCGGCCTCCGAACTCCTGCGGGCCGCCGTCGCCGACATGGGGCTCTCGGCCCGCGCCCACGACAAGGTGCTCCGGGTCGCCCGCACGATCGCCGACCTCGACGCCTCCGACGGGATCGGCTGCGCGCACATCAGCGAGGCGATCAACTATCGCCTCCTCGACCGCGGCCTGTGGCTGTAAAGGGGCCGGGTGCGCCGGACATGGCGATCTCGACCATCTGCGGATGATCTGCCAAACTTGAAGCATGGCACTTCACGACACGATGGCACGGGCATCGGCGGTCCGGCGGGACGGGGAACCAGTCCGCTTTCGCAAGCAGCTGACGCTCCTCGCAGCCACGCTCTTCTGCCTTGGCGGACTGGCCCTGACGATCGACCTGCCCGTCGCCCGCTGGTGCCGCGACCCGCGGCTGCCGCGGGAGGCGATGCGGCTGCTGAACTTCTCCGAGGCTTTCGCCCACGGCACCGGCGCGGCGGCGCTGCTGGTGGTCGTGCTCGTGCTCGATCCGCGGCTGCGGCTGCCGCGGCTTGGCCGGGGAGCGATCGACGCCGGGGCCCGCGACTTTCTCCGCATCGTGGCCGCTACCTTTGCGGGCGGACTCATCGTCGATCTCATCAAGGCGTCGGTAGCCAGGGTGCGGCCGCGGGCGGCTGATCTCGCCGCGGTCCAATCCGCGATCGACACCTTCAGCACGGCGGCACTGCTGCCCTCGTCCACGAGCCATGCCGACGTGGCAAGTTTTCCGTCGGGACACGCGGCCGTGGCCGCCGGCTTCGGGGCGGCCCTTGCCTGGCGTTATCCCCGGGCGGCGGTCCTCTTCGCGGTGATCGCGGCCCTGGCGGCAGCCCAGCGGGTCGTGTCGTCGGCCCACTATCCCAGCGACGTCGCCTGCGGTGCCGCGATCGGCCTGTGCGGCGCCGCCCTGTGCCTTGGCGACCGTGGTCGCAGCGTGGAAGCAACCGCTGATTCGTGATAACATTCTGTCATTGTTGCTCTGCACCGAGGTCGTCCATGCCAGCCCAGAAGAAGCCCCGCAAGGCCGTTTCCCGCGCGAAGCCGGACGCGTCCGGCGGCCCCGAAGCTGGTGGGCCGCCGACGGACGGCAAGCGGATTCTGCTCGTTGACGACGATGCCGAGATCATCGAATCGATGCGCACGGTGCTCGAGTCGCGGGGCTACCAGATCCTCGTGGCCCGCGACGGCAACCAGGGCCTGGCCATGGCCGAGAACGACGGACCGGATCTCGTCGTGCTCGACATGATGATGCCCAAGCGCAGCGGCTTTCTCGTGCTGGAGAAGCTGCGGCGGTCGAGCCCGAACCCGATCCGCGTGATCATGATCACCGCAAACGAGGGCAGCCGCCACAAGGCCTACGCCGAGATGCTGGGCGTCGACGACTACATCCGCAAGCCGTTCGCCATGGACCGGCTGCTGGACAGCGTCGACCGGCTGCTGTCCTGATTCGTCGCGGCAAACTAGGCGAATTGCGGGGGCGCAAGTTGGCGTTGACCCGTTTTCGGGGCAGCCATACATTCCGGCGGTCCCTTCGAGCAGCGGCGTTTATCAAGGCTCCAGCGTGTCCCTTCAGCCCTCTCCTTCGACCCCGCGCGACGACCTGAAGGAACGGGTCCGCGACGCCGTCGACATCACCGACGTGGTGGGCTCTTACATCGCCCTGCGGCGCCAGGGCAAGGCCATGGTCGGCCTCTGTCCTTGGCACGAAGACTCCCGCCCCAGCTTCCAGGTCAACCAGGAGCGTCAGACCTACCGGTGCTGGGTCTGCGACATCGGCGGCGACGTCTTCAACTTCCTGATGCGGATGGAGAAGGTCGAGTTTCGTGAGGCGCTCGAGCAGCTCGCCGACCGGGCCGGGATCACGATCCCCAAAGGCCGCGGTGGCCTGGCTGCCGACGACAAGGCCGCCCTCTGGAAGGCGCTCTCGTGGGCGGCCGATCGGTTCCACGACTGCCTGCGTTCGCACCCCGAGGCCGGCCCGGCGCGGGCCTACCTCGCGGACCGCGGCCTAACCCCCGCCACTATCGAGCGGTTTCGGCTCGGCTTCGCCCCGCAGTCGTGGGACTGGCTCCTGCGACAGGCGGCGGTTTCCGGCATTTCGGCTACCGACCTGCTGCGGACGGGCCTGGCCGTGGAGCGGCAGGGCCGCTCCGGCCACTACGACCGCTTCCGCGGCCGCGTGATGTTTCCGATCCGCGATCCTCAGGGCCGCTGTGTCGCCTTCGGCGGTCGCGTGCTTCCCGGCCCCGACGCCGACCCGGCGAAGTACATCAATTCACCCGAAACGCCACTGTTTTCGAAAAGTTCGATGCTCTACGGCCTCGACACCGCCCGCGAGGCGATGACGCAGTCGCGACGGGCGATCGTCGTCGAGGGCTACACCGACTGCCTCGCCGCCCGGCAGGCGGGCATCGACGACGTCGTCGCCGTCCTCGGCACGGCCCTGGGCGAGCGGCACGCGAAGCTGCTGCGCCGGTATGCCGACCGCATCGTGCTGGTGCTCGACGGCGACGACGCCGGCCGCCGGCGGGCCAACGAGATCCTCGACGTGCTGCTCGCCGAGCCGATCGACGTGCGGATCGCTCGCATGCCGGCGGGAGTCGATCCCTGCGAGTTCGTGCTGGGGCAGGGCCGCGCGGCCTTCGAGGCGCTCGTGGATAACGCCGGCGACCCGCTCGAATACCGGATGGACGAGGCCCTCGCAGCGCTCGCCCCCGACGCGGGCGACGACGCGGCGCTGGCGTCGATCGAGAGCGTGCTCAAGGCGCTGGCGGCCGTCTCACCCCGTTCGCCGCTGTCGCCCTCGCAGCGTCGCCTACGCGAGGACCAGGTGCTCGGCCGGCTCTCGCGCCGCTTCGGCCTGTCACGCGACGTGCTCCGGGGCCGGATGCTCGAACTGCGGAGCAGTTCGGCGTCGGCGGACGAGGCGAGCCCCGCCACGCCCCGCCCGCTGCCGCGTCTGCCCGCCTGGGACCGCGAGGTGATCGAGGTGCTCGTGGGTGTTCCCGACAGCGCCGGACTGATCGTGCGCGAGGTGGGGGCCGCGGGCCTGGAGAGCCGCGAGGCCCGCGCCGTGCTCCAGGCCGCGGAGCGGCTCCATGGGGAAGGCCGCCCGGTCGCCCTGCCGGACCTGCTGCTCGAGATCGATGATCCCGCGCTCCAGAGCCTGCTCGTCGCCGTCGACGAGACGAGCGCCGAGCGCGGCCCGATCGATCCCCACGAACGCATCAACCACCTCGAAGACGCCCTGCGACGCCGCTCCGCCGAGCGGCAGGCGCACGCGAGCGCGAGGACCCTGAAAACCTCCCGGCTGGATTCCCGGTCGGAGGCGGAACTTTTGGAGCGGCTCGTCGCGGAGCGGCGGGCGGCTCAGGGCATGGCCGATCCCAAGGATGGGTGAGGATGCCCGTCTCGTCGCTGCCAGCGGCCGCCGGCTTTCACCGGCGGTCCGGGGGGCGGGGCGAGTGACGGTACGATGGTGAAGGAGAACCCTGCAGATGAAAAACGTGAGCAACCAGTCGCGCGGTCCCGTGAACCGGCTTCCGCAGCCGGCCGCCGAGCCGCATGCCCCCGCCCAGCCCCACGGTGACGGCGAACTCACCCGACTGATCGCCGTCGGCAAGCAGCTCGGCTATCTCACGTTCGACGAAGTCAACGCCTACCTGCCAGACGAGGCGGTCGATCCGGAAAAGATCGACGCGCTGCTCGTGGCCCTCGAGGAGCAGGGCATCGAGCTCGTCGACACCCCGCCACAGCCCGCCGACGCGGCCGACGCGCCCGCCGTGGCGGCGGCCGCCGCCACGGCCAAGCCGCGGCGTGACGAGGCGATCACCACGCCGCCGTCGAACGCCGGCAACGACCCGATCCGCATGTACCTGGCGCAGATGGCGGAGATCCCCCTGCTCTCGCGCCGCGAGGAGATCTCGCTGGCCAAGCGGATCGAGGTCACGCGGAAGCGGTTCCGCCGTGCCGTGCTGGGCTGCGCCTACTCCCTGCGGACGACGGTCGACACGCTGCGGCGGGTCCACGAGGGGGCCCTGCCCTTCGACCGCACGATCAAAGTGTCGCTCACCGAGCGGCTCACGAAGGAGCAGATCCAGGCGCGGATGCCGCACAACCTGGCCACCCTCGACCACCTGATGGGGGCCGCGCAGGCCGACTTCCGCCTCCTCATCAGCCGGCGGACCGGAGCCGAGGAGGCCCGCGTCGCCCGGCAGCGATTCCGCCGCAACCGGGCCAAGTCGCTGGTGCTCGTCGAGGAGTTGAGCCTCCGCACCCGCCGCGTGCAGCCGCTGGTGAAGCTCCTCCGCGGGATGTCGACCCGCATGGATCAGCTCCAGCATGACCTGCGGGCCATGCAGGAGGGCCGGCTGTCGCGGGACGACCGGGCAGATATGCGGAAGGAACTCCGCGACCTGATGCTCACGACACTGGAAAGCCCGCGGTCGCTCCGCACCCGCGTCGGGGCGCTGGAGAAGCTCCGCGAGGAGTACGAGGCGGCCAAGCGGAACCTCTCCGCGGCGAATCTCCGCCTCGTGGTGTCGATCGCGAAGAAGTACCGCAACCGTGGGCTTTCCTTCCTCGACCTGATCCAGGAGGGCAACACGGGGCTGATGCGGGCCGTCGACAAGTACGAGTATCGACGCGGCTTCAAGTTCTCGACGTACGCCACCTGGTGGATCCGCCAGGCGATCACGCGAGCCATCGCCGATCAGGCCCGCACGATCCGCATCCCGGTCCACATGATCGACGTGCTCTCGAAGCTGCGGACCACGGCCAAGAAGCTGCTGCACGAACTCGGGCGGGAGCCCTCCCCGGAGGAGATCGCGCACGCGGCCGACGTGCCGGTGGAGGAGGCCCGCCGCGTGCTGGAGATGGGGCGGCAGCCGATGAGCCTCGACCGCCCCGTGGGCGAGAGCGAGGACGCGAGCTTCAGCGAGTTTGTCGAGGACGTGGGCGTGGCCAGCCCCACGCAGTCCACGACGCACGGCCTGCTGCGGGACCGGATCGAGTCGCTGCTCAAGACCCTCACCTACCGTGAGCGGGAGATCATCCGGCTCCGCTACGGCCTCACCGACGGCTACACCTACACGCTCGAGGAGGTGGGACGGATCTTCCGCGTCACCCGCGAACGGGTGCGGCAGATCGAGGCCAAGGCGGTCAAGAAGCTCCAGCACCCGGTCCGGTCGCGGCAGCTCGAGAACTTCATGGAAGGGGCCGCGAGCGCCAACTGATCGGCCGTGGTGATCGGCCAACCGTGATCCACAGGCCGGCCGGCCGCCCTTCGTGGCGGCCGGCCGGTCGCATTGGTACACTCCCCCCCATGACCGGCGCCGTCACCACTGCCACGCTCCGCACGCTGCACCGGATCCACCGGCAGTTGGCCGATCTCCAGGATCAGCTGGCCGCCGGTCCGCGTCAGGTCGCGAGCCGCACCAGGCAGCTCGAGGCCGCGGAGGCGAAGAAGGCCGCCGCCCAGGACGACGTGAAGAAGGCCCGCATGACGGCCGACCAGAAGCAGCTGCAGCTCAAGTCGGCCGAGGCGAAGAACCGCGACCTCGAGGGCAAGCTCAACGCCTGCAAGACGAACCGCGAGTACCAGACACTCACCGAGCAGATCGCGGCCGACAAGATGGCGGTCAAGGTGCTGGAGGACGAGATCCTCGAGGCATTGGAGCGGATCGACGCCCTCAAGCCCATCGTTCCGGCGGCCGACGCGGAGGTCGAGGCGGCCAAGAAGCTGCTCGCCGCCGCGCAGGCCATGGTGACGGCCGAGACGGGCCGGCTCAACGGCGAGGTGGCCCGCGTGCGTGCCGAACTCGAGGCCGTCGAGAAGGAGCTGGCCGCGGACGTCCGCGAGAAGTACGAGCGGGTCGTGAAGCACAAGGGCGCCGACGGCATGGCGCCGGTCGAGGGGCAGAGCTGCGGCGGCTGCTTCCAGCAGATCACGGGCAACATGCTCTCCGATCTGATGCTGGGCAGGGTGGTGATGTGCCGCAGCTGCGGCCGCCTGCTCTACGTGCCCGAGTCGTCCACTCCGGCCTGACCGCCGGCTGCCGCCCCGGGCCCGCCGTCACGCCCCGGAAGTGAACCGTCAGCAACTGGAGAGACCGAGATGTCCGATCGCATTCCCATGACCCGCGCCGGCTACGAGAAGCTCAAGGCCGAGGTCGATCACTTCGAAAACGTCGAGATGCCGAAGCTCGCCGCCCGCGTGGCCGCGGCCCGCAGCGAGGGGGATTTGAGCGAGAACGCCGAGTACCACGGCGCCCGCGAGAGCCAGGGCATGATGCAGGCCAAGATCAACCTCCTCCGCGACAAGTTGGCCCGCGCCGTGATCGTAGAGCGGGCGAAGGAGGCCGGTGACGAGGTGGTTTTCGGGGCCACGGTCGTGGTCAAGGACCTCAAGTTCGGCGACGAGGAGATCTTCGTGCTCGTGGGCGCCGGCGAGGAGGATTACGACGCGGGACGGATCAACGTGGCCAGCCCGCTCGCCCAGGGCCTGCTGGGCAAGAAGGTGGGCGAGAAGGTGTCGATCGACGTGCCGGCCGGCACGATGAAGTTCGAGATCCTCGAGGTCCGCTTCGACGACTAGTTTTACGCCTGTCGGGCCATCCATGGCCCCGACAGGCTTGGCTCGGCGGAGGGGCAGCCGAGGTGCCCCTCGCCTCGCAGCGCGGTCGCACCTCCGGGCGACCGTGGCCGCCGCGGAGCGGCGGCATGGCCGCCATTGCGCCGCTTCATCGAACGGTGGCCGCCTGGAAGGCGGCCCATCGAGAGCCGGCGGAGGCCGGCCAAGCGTGGCGAGGCACGATGCCGAGACCACGCGTGAAACAGCCCCATCCATGGCCCCCGCAGGCTTGGGCCGTCGCGGCGAACGCCAAGGGTTCGCCTGACGGCCGGGCGGTCGCACCTCCGGACGACCGTGGCCGCCGCGGAGCGGCGGCGGTCTTCGACCATCGTGTCCCCCGGCTTCCGCCGGGGGCTTCTTGTGTGGATGACGCGCGTGGCCCAAAAAGCCCCGGGTGGCAACCCGGGGACTCCGGGCCCGAAAGCCACCCCGCCTTCCATGCCGCACGACGGCATGCGGTTTCCCAGTGCAACACTGGGTTTCAACGATCGAGGCCGGCGAATAGCGCCGAGCCGATGCGGATCATCGTCGCGCCTTCGAGGATCGCCGCCACGAAGTCGCCACTCATCCCCATCGAGAGCTCGCGAAGAGAGTCGCCCCCCGGCAGCGTCGCCGCAAACCGGTCGCGCAGTTCGCGGAGCCGGGCGAACTCGCGGCGGGCGGCCCCCGGATCGCCGTCGGGCACACTCGCCATACCCATCAGGCCACGGATGAGAATCTCGGGCCGGGTCGCCGCTGCGGCCACGATCGCCTCCGCCTCGGCCTCCGCGGCCCCGGTGCGGTCGGGATCGCCCGCCAGGTTCACCTCCACGAGCGCCTCGCACACGCGGCCGGCGGCGGCGGACTCCGCGGCCAGCGACTCGAGCAGCCGCCGGCTGTCGAGCGAGTGAATGAGCGGGTTCGCGGCCAGCGTGCGGCGGATCTTGTTACGCTGCAGGTGCCCGATGAGGTGCCAACGCGGCGGCGGCGCGAGGTCGGCGAGGGCCTCCGCCTTGCCCCACAGCGCCTGCGGCCGGCTCTCGGCGAGGTCGTGGCAGCCCGCGGCATGGACGAGCCGGGCGGCCGCGGCATCGACGTACTTCGTGACCCCGATGAGCGTCACGGCAGCCGGATTGCGGCCCGCGCGGCGGCAGGCCTCCGCGACCTGGTCGCGGACCCGCGCCAGATTGGCGGCCACGACCGCCGCACCGCCCTCCGGCAGCGGCCGGCAGGTCACTGGATCTCGAGCGTGCGGGCCACCTCGCCCGACCGCTTCACGCGGCCGAGCAGGAACTCGCACGACACGTTGCAACCGAGGAGCGTCCGGTTCCGCGGCACGTCGAGCGCCCGATACAGGAGCCACTGTTCGAGGCCCGCCTGCACCCGGAAGCCCACGGCCTGATGGGGCGGCAGAATCGTCCGCATGTCGGCGACGGTCAGCTGCCGCCAGGTTCGCGACTGCGCGATCCGCTTCGCGTCGCAGTCGATCCACAGGGGCGCGTACAGCCGGATCGCCCCCTGCTGGTCCAGCACGAGCCCGTCGGCCGTGACGTCGAAAGCCCCGCGGCCCGCCACCCGCCACTCGGGCAGGGCCAGCGGCAGAGCCATGAACCGCGTCTCGGTATCGGAAGCGGTCACTTCGCGAGTCTCCTCCTCGCGGTGGCAGTCGAGGCCGCCTGCGACCGGGACCGTGCCGCGATAGCGGAGGTCCTGCACCGCCATGGAGCCGCCGGGACGCGGCGTGACGGCATCCGCCAGGAGCACGAGCTTTTCTCCGGGCAGCACCACCACCTGCCGCTCGATCTGCATGCCTCCGGTGAGCGGCGCCACGACCTCCAGGAACGTCGCCTTGCGATCGGACTCCCAGCAGGAGACGGTCCACGCCCCCTCTGCGTCGAGCGGCCGCCCCTCGGCGACGGCCGACCAGCGCCACGGCCCGTCCACCAGCAGGCGGTCGTCGACCGCGATCTCCAGCCGCGGCGTCGCCTCGCGGTACTCCAGCAGCACGCGCACGCCGCCGCGTTCCCAGCCGGAACGGATCACGGCCACGGCTGCGGCCGGGTCGTGGAAGTCGCGCGGCAGGCAGCGGCCTGTGACGCGACCCCGCACCAGCGCCCGGGCCGTACGGCCGGCCGCCCGCGATCCTTCGCGACGCGACGCCAACGCATCGACCAGCGGCGCCGAGAAGCATGCCGGCAGACGGCCGGGGCCGGCGAGGATTCGCCCACCCCCACCGAGCAGCCGCAGGGCGGCGGCGGCGGCGGCGGCCCACGACGTCTCCGTGGCCTCGTTCCATGGCGGGCCACCCGTCGCCAGCCCGGCGGCGCGAACGCCGCTCCAGCGCACGATTCGCTCGACGACGGCCGCTGATCCGGACAGGCCGACGGCGCCGGCCGCCGTCACCAGCCGCCCGATCTCCTCGGCGACGGCCGCCGTCGCCGACTCCTCCAGGCAGCGGCAGGCCTCGATGTCGTTGAACAGCCGCGCCAGCACGAGTACGAATCGCGCGGGCTGTGTGTCGCGGCCGGCGAGCATCGTCTCCGCCGCCCGCGCCTGCTGCACGAGCCGCTCGAGCAGCCCCCCGGCGGAGCCGCCCGCCCGCTTCGTCCGGGCCATCCATCCCAGGGCCCACGCCGCCGCCTCGCAGAGCAGCCAGCGGTCCCGCGACCCGGCACACTCGACCACGCTATCGAGGCACGCGCCGATCTCCGTCTCCAGGAACGTCATCCGCTGCGCGTTTCCGGATCCACGCCCCACCTGGCCGGCCAGCCGCCGCAGCCGCCGCCGCACCTCGATCGAGCCGCTGACGTCGGCCAGTTCCCGGATCCGCTTGCCCGCGGCGCGGCCGCCGACCTTCGCCGGCACGCCCCGGTGACCCGCACCCCGGTTCCGGCCGGAAGGTGACGGCGCGGTCGCGTCCTTGCCCAGGCGGGTCTCGGGACCACCGCGGCTCTGCGGTTTGGCCTGCTTCTTCTTGTGATGCGTCGCGACCATCTGCCGTCCAGCCTCCGGAGTTTCCCTGTCGACCCGCGGGCCGGTATCGTAACGGAGTCGTTTGCGGGTCTCCACGGTCCGATCCTCCAGGAGCCCACCATGTTCCTTGCATGCCCCCGTTCCTGCTGCACCGCGGCCGTGCTGCTGGTGGCCTTGACCGGCGTGTGGTCGCCGCGGGCGGTCCTCGTGGCGGCCGAGCCCCCGGCCGCGCCGGCTGACGCGGAGGCCCCCGCCCCGCCCCGCCCCGCCGCCCGGCCCGACCGGCATCCCGAGCTCAAGCGGCTGTCCCGCACCGAGGAAGTGTGGATCGACAAGGCCCGCAAGGAAGTGGTCGTGGGCGGGAAGATCGTGCTCGACCGGGGCCCGATCGAGGTGTTTGCGTGCGTCGAGAAGACGAAGGAGCACGAGGCGATCGTGGCCACCCGCTCGACAGCGCGGCTGATCCACGCGGCGCTGTTGGCGATCGGGCTCGACCCGGGAAGCCCGGTGGCGTTCGATCCCGAGTATCTGCCCCCCAAGGGACCGCGGGTGAGCGTGCGGCTCCGCTGGAAGGACGCCGCGGGCAAGGAGCAGCAGGCGCGGGCCCAGGACTGGATTCGCAACGCGCAGACAGGCAAGCAACTCGAAGCCGACTGGGTGTTCGCCGGCAGTTCGTTTTGGCGCGATCCCAACGACGGCGTCGAGTACTACCAGGCCGACGGCGGCGACGTGATCTGCGTGTCGAACTTCCCCACGGCGCTGCTCGACCTGCCGCTGCAAAGCTCGCAGGCGAACGCGGAACTGCTCTTCGAGGCCTTCGCGGGCCGCGTGCCGCCCCGCGACACCGAGGTCGATCTGATCCTCTCCGCCGTCCCGGAGTGACGTCCGGCGTCAGCCGACGTGGCAGTGCGCCAGGACCTGCCGCGGCGGCGCCACGTATCCGGTGTAGAACGGGCCGAACTCGGCGTAGCGGGCGCTCGCCTCGTCAAACCGCATCGTGTAGACGATCTCCTTGAGCCAGTCGGGCCGCCGGGCCCAGAGCGTCACGCCCCACTCCCAGTCGTCGAGCCCCACGGCCACCGTGATCAGCTGGGTGACGCGGCCGCCGAACTTCATCCCCGAGGCGCCGTGCTCGGCCATCAGCCGGCTGCGTTCCGCGAACGGCAGCGTGAACCAGTTCTCGCCCACCTTCCGCTTCTTGTTCATCGGGTAGAAGCAGGCGTTGGGCCACGGGGGCAGTTCGGGCTCCAGCCGCGCCTGCCGCATCGCCGGCTCCCGCGCCGCGTAGCCCTGCACCTTGGCGCTGTAGGACGGACTGTCGGCCACCTCCCCCTCGGCCACGAGCCGGGCGGCGTACTGCTCGACGGTCGGCACGTACTCGCTCACCTCGGTGAGGCTCACGAACGAGTAGGTGGGCACGAGTGCCGGGCCGAGCGGGCCGGCCAGCAGCCGCTGGTGCACGTCGTCGACCGCCAGCGGCGAGGGATCCATGGCCACGACGCCGAAGTCGGCCTTGTGGCCGGGCACGACCCAGGTCTGGAGCCGCCGCGGCGCGTGCGGTGCGGTGGGATCGAGCGTGGCGGCGAAGGCCTCGACGCCGGCGGCGATCTCCGCGGCCGACAGCGCCGCCAGCCGGCCACGGTCGAGGGCGTAGAACGAGTGCGTCACGTGCCAGCCGGTGCAGGGCTCGATCGAAGTCTCCACGGCCTGGGCGGCGGCGTGCGGTGGCGGCCCGCCGTGGCGGTGCGGCGCGGCGGGGGCGGCAGGCTGTGACACGGGCATGCTCCGGAGCGGCTCGGAAAAGAAAACGCCGCCGCAGTCTACGCTCCGGGACCGCCACTTCCCAGCCGTGGAATGCCGGCGGGCCGCTGTCCAAGAAGGGGCGGTTGGCGGTACGATGCACATGCGGACCACAGTCAGGCACGCAACGGGGAGACCACCATGGGACAGGCGATCGTCGATCCGGCCGAGCTCCGCAGGTTCGCGGGCAGCCTGCGGAAGTTCAGCGACGAAGTGGTGGCCCAGATGCAGATGGTGCAACGGCAGCTCGCCGCCTTGAGCTCCACGTGGCGCGACCAGGAGCAGCAGAAGTTCGCCGAGGAGTTCGAGCAGCAGCTCGGCACCTTCAAGCGGTTCGCGGAGTCGACCAGCGAATACGTCCCCTACCTGATCCGCAAGGCGGAGCGGGTCGAGGAATACCTGCAGCAACGCTGACCGCCGCGTCAGGAGACCGCCACATGTCCGACCAGGCCGACGTCAAGTCGATCGACACGCTCGCCTTCGTCAAGGCAGCGTTTGCGGCGTTCGCGCACGAGACCAACCAGGCCGTCTCCGAAATCGAGATCCAGGGGCAGCGGGCCGTGGAATGGATCACGGTCGACCGAGCCGCCTTCTGGAAGGCGGAGATCCGCCGCCGTTCCGACATCGTCAACAAGGCGATCAAGGATCTGGAGCACTGCCGCACCTTCAAAAAGGTGGGCGACAACACGCCCTCGTGCGTCGAGGAAAAGAAGGCCCTCGACAAGGCGCGGAAGCTGCTGGAGACGGCCGAGCGGAAGGCCGAGGCCGTCCGCCGCTGGACGCCGGTCGTGCAGCAGCAGTTTCGTGAGACGTGCGTGCGGCTGGTGCGGTTTCGCGAAGTGATCGACGTCGACTGCCCGCGGGCGATGGCCCAGCTCGAGAAGATGCTCAAGGCACTGGACGCCTACCAGAACGCATCCAGCCCGCGGACGGCGGACGGCGGTGCCGGCGGCACCGGGGCCCAAAACGTCACCCGCCAGCTCGACGCCGCGGCGCCGCCCGTACCGGCCGCGCCCGCCCCCACGGAGGCGGCGTCATGAAGGTCGGCGACCTCTCCAGCGGGGCCTCCAAACTCGCCAACGCCCTCAAGCAGCTCAACATCAAGTGGGACAGCGCCAAGGACACGTGGCACGACACCCGGGCCAAGGCCTTCCAGAAAGACAACGTCGAGCCGCTGCTGCCGGCCGTCAAGGAAACCCTCGACGCCCTCGGGCGGCTGGCCGAGGTTCTCGACCGGGCCGCCCGCGACGTCAGCGAGCACGACGGCGGCTGACGCCGCTTCCCGCCCCGCACCACCCCATGGATCCGCATCTGTGAGCACCGCCGCCCTTACCGCCCCCGCCGCCCCCGTGAACGCCTACGACCGCGACCTCCTCCGCGGCCAGATGGAGCTGCTGCGCACCGAGGCGGCCCTGCGGGCCCGCCTCGAGAACGAGATCGCGGCGGAGCATGAGGTGGCGGTGACGCAGACGCGGGCCGACGCGGAGGCCGCCCTCGCCGCCACGAAGCAGAAGTACGCCGCCGAGATCGAGGCCACGAAGCGGGAATACGCGGGCCTGCTGCACAAGGCCGACGCCTACCTCGCCGCCGAGCGCACCAAGCTCGACGAGCAGCGCAAGGCGATGGCCGCCCAGGTCGCCAAGCTCTGCGAGAAGGAGGCACGTCAGGCCAAGGAAGACGATCAGTTCGACGAGCTGTCGATCAAGGAGAAGCACAAGGAGGACCGCAAGCAGCCGGCCCGCCTGTTCGCCAAGGATGAGAAGGAGGTCGCCCGCGTAAGCAGCCAGATCGCCGAGGCGGAGGCGAAGGCGGGCCAGGCGCTGGCGACGTGCGGCCTGACACCGGCCGCCGGCGCTGACGACGCACCGCTCCCCGAGGGCAAGGAGCTGCTCGCCGAGTTCGAGGCGCTGCGGGCTGCGATCGTCGACCAGGCCAAAGGCATCGTCGACCTGCCGGCCGCGAAGCAGGCATTCGCCGGCGGCCTGCAGGGGGCGGCAATCGGGCTGCCGATCGTGCTCGGCCTGGCGGCAGGGGCCGCCGCCTTTTTCGGCCTGCCCGGCGGCATGGTAATGGGCCTCAAGGCGGCCGCGGCGGCCGGCGCGGCCGCGGTCCTCGCCGGCGGCGGGATCGTGGGCGGCCTGTCGCTGGTGCGCGGCAGGCGACAGGTCGCCCGCGAGCAGCTCGCCGGCCTGCAGGCCGCACTGGCGACCGCCGTGGCCCGGGCCCGGCGGCTGGAGCCGGCCTGCGCCGAGTTCCTCAAGGCCCGCCGGGACGAGCAGGCGACGAAACTCGAGGCCCGCTTCGCGCAGGAGCAGGAGCAACGCCGAGCGAAGTCGGAAGAGCGGCTGGCGGCGTTCGCGGCCAAACGCGACAAGACGCTTGCCGACCTGGAGGCGAAGTACCGCGGCTCGTGCGAGGCTCTCGCCCAGAAGGTGGCGGCGGCGAAGGACGCCGCGGAGCAGAAGTATCCGCCGCGGCTGGCCGCGCTGGAGACCAGCGGCCGCGAGGACATCGCCACGCTCGAACGCGAGCGTGACGAGCGGCTGGCGGCCGCCGACCGCCGCCGCGACGAGCGGCACCGCGCCATGACCGCCCGCTGGCAGGAGGTCCGCGAGCGGACGGCCGCCGTCTACGAGGAGGCCCGGCGGATCGACGCCGCCGCCTTCCGGCCCTGGGACGAACTGGCCGGCGACGACACGCCGCTGCCGGCCGAACCGCCCCCCGGGCTGCGGTTCGGGTCGCTGGGGCTGTCGCTGGAGAGGGTGCCGGGGGGCGTGTCGGGAGAGCCGGCGCTGAACGCCTTCGGTCCGGTGTCGTGGACGCAGCCGGCCATCCTCCCCTACCCCGTCCACTCCTCGCTGCTGATCAAGACGACGGCCGACCAGAAGGAGACGGCCTCGGCCATGCTCCAGGCGGTCACGCTCCGCATCGCCACCGGCATTCCGCCGGGGCAGAGCCGGTTCACGATCATCGATCCGCTCGGCCTCGGCAAGCAGTTCGCCGGCTTCATGCACCTGGCCGACTACGACGAATTGCTCGTCACCAGTCGGATCTGGACGGAGCCGCCGCTCATCGAGCAGAAGCTGGCCGACATCACCGAGCAGATGGAGGTGGTGATCCAGAAGTACCTGCGGAACGAGTACGAGTCGATCGGGGCCTACAACGCCGAGGCGGAGGTGCCCGAGCCCTACCGGTTCGTGGTCGTGGCCAACTTCCCCGCCAACTTCAACGAGACCAGCGCCCGCCGCCTGGCGAGCATCGCCGCCTCGGGCGCCCGCTGCGGCGTGTACACGATCATCTCGGTCGATACCAAGGCCCAGATGCCGTCGGGCTTCAGCCTCGCCGAACTGGAACAGCACTCGACCACGCTGGTCCTCAAGGACGGCACCTTCACCTGGAGCGACCCGGAGTTCTCCAAGTGGCCCCTGACCGTGGAGCAGGCGCCCCCCGACGACGTGTTCACGCAGATCATCCAGCGGGTCGGCAAGGCGGCCAAGGCCGCCAAGCGGATCGAGGTGCCGTTCGACCGTGTCGCCCCGGCGGAGGCGGACTGGTGGCAGGGGAGCACGGCCAACGAGGTGCTCGCGCCGCTCGGCCCCGCCGGCGCCAAGAAGCTGCAGTACCTCAAGCTCGGCAAGGGCACGAGCCAGCACTGCCTGATCGCCGGCAAGACGGGCTCCGGCAAGTCGACCCTCATGCACGCGATGATCACGAGCCTCGCGCTGCAATACAGCCCCAACGAGATCCAGTTTTATCTCATCGACTTCAAGAAGGGCGTCGAGTTCAAGCTCTATGACCACTACAAGCTGCCGCACGCCCGCGTGATCGCCATCGAGAGCGAGCGCGAGTTCGGCCTTTCCGTGATGGAGCAGCTCGACCGCGAGTTGAAGCGACGCGGCGACCTGTTCCGTGAGCTGTCGGTGCAGAACGTGGCCGGCTTCCGCCAGACGGGGCACCCCGACCCGATGCCGCGGATTTTGCTCCTCATCGACGAGTTCCAGGAGATCTTCGTCGAGGATGACAAGATCGCCCAGGATGCCTCCCTGATCCTCGACCGCCTCGTCCGCCAGGGCCGGGCCTTCGGCATGCACGTGCTCCTCGGCTCGCAGACGCTCGGCGGCTCCTACAGCCTGCCGCGGGCCACGATGGGGCAGATGGCCGTCCGCATCGCCCTGCAGTGCAACGAGGCCGACTCGAGCCTCATCCTCTCGGAGGACAACACCGCCGCCCGCCTGCTGACGCGGCCCGGCGAGGCGATCTACAACGACGCCAACGGCATGGTCGACGGCAACAACCCGTTCCAGGTGGTGTTCCTGAACGACGACCGTCGGGAGCGGTATCTGGGCGCGCTGCGGGCGCTGGCCGACCGGCGGACCGACATCCCGCAGCTGCCGCGGATCGTCTTCGACGGCAACCAGGCGGCCGATCCGGCGGGCAATCCCCTGCTCACGGAGCTCCTCGACGCCGGCACCGTGCACGGCCGGGAAATGACCGCGCCGCTGGCCTGGCTCGGCGACGCGATCGCCATCAAGGATCCGACCGCGGCGATCTTCCGCCGCCAGGGGGGCGCCAACCTGCTGATCGTCGGCCAGCGTGAGGACCTGGGGGCCAGCCTGCTGGCGATGGCGATCACGAGCCTCGCCGCCGGTCACGACCCGCACCCGGGCGGCGGCCTCGGCCGCGCGGCGCGGTTCGTGCTCCTGGAGCCGGCGATCGCCGAGGAGAAGCCCGACCTGCTGCTCGCGCGGCTGGCCGACCACCTGCCCCACGAGATCGAGGTCGTGGGCCGCCTGGGCACGGCCGGCGCCCTGGAGACGCTGGCCGCGGAGATCCGCCGCCGGCTCGACGGGCAGATCATCGACGCCGAGGCGGTGTTCGTCGTCGTCCGCGACCTGGGCCGCTTCCGCGAGCTCCGCAAGAGCGACAGCGACTTCGGCTTCTCGATGGGTGACAAGAAGGCCGGGCCCGCGGAGAACTTCCTCACGCTCATCAAGGACGGTCCGGCCGTCGGCGTGCATGCCGTCATCTGGTGCGACTCGCTGACGAACCTGCAGCGCACCTTCGACCGCAACGCGATCAAGGAGTTCGAACTGCGGGTCCTGTTCCAGATGAGCGGCAACGACTCCAGCCAGCTCGTCGACACACCCGCGGCCGCCAAGCTGGGCCCGCAGCGGGCCCTGTTCATCCACGAGGAGACCGGCACGCTGGAGAAGTTCCGCCCGTATGCGTTTCCGTCGGCGGAGTGGCTCGCCACCGTCGCGGCCGCGATGGCGAAGCGGCCGCAGGGCACGCCGGTGCCCCGCCAGCGGCCGGCTCCGACGCCGGCGGCCGAGTCGGCGGATGCCGGCGGCGGCCTGGGGGGCTTCACCGCCTTCGGCGGCGGCGACTTCAACTTCACGAAGCTGCTCGACGACCTGCCCTCCGCCGACGACGCGTCGTCCCCCGAAGCCGGCGATACACCACAGTGAGATGCGGTCTACGTGGCCGTCACTGCCGCGGGCGGCGGCCGACCTCGACAGGCACGGAAAGCGTGTCGCCGTCCCGCACCACGTCGAGCGTCACCCGCTCGCCGACCGGCGCCCGCGTCAGCAGCAGCACCAGCGACGCCGGATCCCCGACCTCCTCGCCGTCGAACCGCACGACCAGGTCTCCCGCGCGGATCCCGGCCACCGCGGCGGGCGACCGCGGCTCGACGCCGGCCACGAGCACGCCGGCCACGTCCGGCGGCGTCGGCCGCAGGGCCATGCCGAGGTAGCCGCGTTCCATGGAGCCGGAGGCGAGGATCGCGTCGTAGACCTGCCGCGCGGTGTTGCTGGGGATCGCGAACCCGATGCCGGTGAAATCGCGGCCCGCGATGGCGGTGGTGATCCCCATCACGCGACCGTGGACGTCGACGAGCGGCCCGCCGGAGTTGCCCGGGTTGATTGCGGCGTCGGTCTGGAGGAACTCCTGGTACGGGCTGTCGACCACGCCGCGGCGGCCCTTCGCGCTGACGATCCCGCGGGTGATCGTGCGATCGAGGCCGAAGGGGTTGCCGATCGCCCACACCATCTCGCCCACGTCGAGGGCGTCGCTGTCGCCCCAGGCGGCGACCGGCAGGCCGTGGGCGGCTATCTTGAGGACGGCGAGGTCGGTGGCGGCGTCGGCCCCCAGCAGGTCGGCGGTGAACTTCCGGCCGTCGGCGAGCGTGACGTCGATTGCGTCACTGTTGGCCACGACGTGGTAGTTGGTGACGATCGCGCCGTCTTCGGCCAAGATCACTCCCGACCCGACCGACTCGCTCGTCGCCCCGACCGGCTTGAGCCCCCGCAGCGAGGCGATCTCGTCGGCGATCGTCAGCACCCGCCGCTTGGCCGTGACGTTGACCACCGTCGGGCCCACGATCCGGGGCAGCGTGGTGAACATCTTGCCGATGGCGGCGAGCTCGGTGCCGGCGGCCGCATCACCGATCGCCGCCAGTTCGCTCCGCACCTGGGCGTAGCGGATCCGCCCGGCGAGCGACGGCCAGACGATCAGCCCGACCAGGCCCACGAGGCCGAGGAAGAGGAGCGTCGTGCGGCTTGCGCCGCTCCGCGGATCAGCGTGCATCTGTGTTCCCTGCAATTCAAAATTCAAAAGGGCGTAACTCGCATATCTCGCCCCGCAGTCTAGCCAGTCTGCCTCGTGAGACGGGTGTTGCGTTTCCGGTCTGTCGAGTTTGGCGGTGCCTTTCCTTGAAGCCCGAGGCGCGAGTTTTGGTGTTGCGCCGAGTAGCTCGAGAGAGCGTCGCCGCTGCAGGAATCCGGTTGCGAGCGTCGTTTTGCAGATCCATTGCATTGGGCATCGGTCTCGTCATTCGTCCAAGAAGCTCCGGGTGGAAACCCGGGGACACCGGGCACGAATACCACCCCGCCGTCCATGCCGGATGACGGCACGCAATTTCCCGGTTCAAACCCACGTCACATGGCACCTGGGAAGGCATGCCACCCGGAGTCCCCCGGCTTCCGCCGGGGGCTTCTTGTGCCGTTCACGCGTGTAAAGCGAGAACAAGGGCTGAAGAAGCCGAGGGAATGCGAATGGCCTCCGGTGGAACGCCGCGGATTCCCTCATCTGACGATTGGGGTTCCCGGCAGCGGCGCCGGCGCGACCGCCGCGTTGCTGGTTTCGAGGCTCAGCACCTGTTTCATCTGCCATCAATGCATGCATGCAGGGGCTCACGCCCGGGAAACCTATGGCGAAAACGACCGTTTCGTCGGCCAGGGCAAGCGAGATGTGCAAGTTACGCCCAATTCAAAACCGCGGGTCAGCCGCGGGCCAGCGCCCAGCGTCGCACCTGGTCGATCGCGAACTTCGCCGCCCGCGAGCCGGCCAGGAAGGCCCCGCCCCCCAGCATATGCCGAAACCGCTCCACGCCGGCGTCGGTCACGAGGGCGACCTCGATCTCCCCCCGGCCGTCGGCCATCGGCTCCACCGGACCGATGCCCAGCCCCACGGCCGCGTCATGCTCGGCCCGGGCCCGGGCGGCAAGCGCGTCGGCCAGGCCGGCGTCGGCTGACCGCGGCAGCACGCGCCCCCCCCGAAAGCAGCCGCCCTGCGGGCTGCGAGCCGCGGCCTGGGCGAGCAGCGCCGCCACGCGGCCATCGGTGCCGACCTCGGCCGTGGCCAGCGTCATCCCGGCGGCGGCCACGGCGGCGACCACCGCGTCTTCCAGCTCATCATCCTCGACGCCATACACGAGCGGGCCCAGGCAGTTGCGGATCGTCGCCTCGGTATCGGCGATCTTGCCTTGGCACTCGGCCTCGTCGCGGCCGCGGGCGGCGATCCGCAGCGTGATCGTGGCCTCGTGGGCGGTGATCCCCACGAGCGGATCGCGACCCCGACGCACGAGATCGGGCAGCATGGCCTCGATGGCGCTCTCGCCGGCGCCGAAGCATTTGATTCGCCGCTGCACGATCGTGGCCCGCTCGGGCAGCATGCCGAGGATGGCCGGCATCACGGTGTCCCGCCACATCGTCCGCATCTCGGCCGGGACGCCCGGCAGGGCGAAGATCCGCGTTCGGCCGCCAGCGACATCCAGGTCGATGCCCGGGGCCGTGCCCTCGGGATTGGGAATGATGCGGCTGCCACGCGGGAAGACCGCCTGCCGCCGGTTGCTCTCCGGCATCGGCATGCCACGCCGGGCGAACCGCGACTCGACCGCCGTGAGGGCCTCGGGCGAGAGTTCGAGCGGACTGCCGGCCACGGCCGCGAGCACGTCGCGGGTCAGGTCGTCGGCCGTGGGGCCGAGGCCGCCGGTGGCCACGACGAGGTCGGCCCGGTCGGCGGCCGCGCGAAAGGCCTCCACGCCCGCCTCCAGCGTGTCGGCGGCCGTCGTGTGAAACACGACCGGCACTCCGAGCACGCCGAGTTCGGCCGACAGCCATTGGCTGTTGGTGTCGAGCCGCTGGCCCGAGGTCAGTTCGTCGCCGATGGCGATCACTTCCGCCCGCATCATGCACCTCGCCGCGCGTTTTCCGGGGCCATGATCCTACACCCCGCCGCCCAAAAGCCCCCGGCGGAAGCCGGGGAGGATGATTTACGCAAACCCGCGGCATCGAGCGGCATGGATCGCGAGGCGGTTTTCATGCCCGGTGTCCCCGGGTTTCCACCCGGGGCTGCTTGGGCCACACGCGCCGCATCCACAAAAAGCCCCCGGCGGAAGCCGGGGGACTCCGGGTGGCATACCTTCCCGGGTGCCATGCGAAACGACTTCGAACCGGAGCATCACGGACCGTCGTGGGGCATGGATCGCGAGGTGGTTTTCATGCCCGGTGTCCCCGGGTTTCCACCCGGGGCTTCTTGGGCCACACGCGCCGCATCCACAAAAAGCCCCCGGCGGAAGCCGGGGGACTCCGGGTGGCCTTCCCTCCCGGTTGCCATGCGCTGCGAGCGCGGCCGCGGCATGACGCGGAGCCGTGCCGCATGGTCGACAGCCGCTCGGGCTGGCGGGCGGGGCGACCGCAGGGGACAATGCCCGCATGAACTTCGGCCTTCTCGGAATCGACACGCAGGTGCTGCAGGTGGTGGAGGCGGCCCGCGGCCGCGGCGACGCGGTCGTCATCGGCTGCGACCTGCCCGCGTCGCTGCCGGGCCCGCTCGCCGGCCTGCGGCGGGCCGACTCCTGGCAGGCTCTGCTCGATGCGACCAGCTGCGACGCCGTGCTCGTGGGCAGCGCGGACTGGAATGCCGCCCGGGCGGAGGCCGTGCGCACGCTCGTGCAGGCAGGCCGCACGCTCCTCCTCGCACAGCCGCTGGAGCTGTCCATGCTCTGGGCCTATGAGCTCGACATGATCCGCCAGGACACCGGCGCCCGGCTCGTGCCGCTGCTCACGGCCCGCCTGCATCCGTTCGTGCGGCGGCTCCGGGCCGCGATCGAGGCGGGGCTGGCCGGCTCGGGTCCGCTCGGCCCGCTGGAGTCGATCGGCCTCGTGCGCCGCATGCCGACCCGGACCCGCGACACGGTGCTCGCGCGGCTGGCCGCCGACGCCGACCTCGTCCGCGTGCTGGCCGGCGATCCCGCCCGCCTGGCGACGCTCGGTGCCGTCGATCCCGACGCGGCCTGGAGCACGCTTGCCGTGGGGTTCAGCGGCCCCGACCTGGTGCCCACACGGTGGCAGGTGGCTCCGGGCGACTCCCCTGCCCTGGTGATCACGCTGCAGCATGCCCGCGGCGCGATCGAAGTCGAAGCCGCCGACGACCCGACGCGGCCGTGGACCTGGTCTGGTCCCCCGGCGGAGCGGCTGGCGTTCGACACCGCCGCCTGCCTGCTCGATCGCCTCGCGGGTGGAGCGGCAGGCGACGGCGTTCCCACGGCCACCTGGGCCGACGCCGCCCGCGCGGTCGAACTGGCCGAGACGGTGCCGCGCAGCCTGGCGAAGGGGCGGGCCATCGACCTCCACCGCGAGGAGTTCTCGGAGCTCGGCACGTTCCGCGGCACGATGGCGTCGCTGGGCTGCGCGATCGTGCTCGCCGGCCTGCTCGTGCTCGTCGCCGCCACGCTCGTCGGCGGCATCGCCAACGAGCTCGATCCGCAGCGTTGGGGGATCGTGAAGACCGTGGCCACGCGGATCGCCGACGCCTGGCCGGTCGTCGTGCTCGTGGCCCTGGGGGCGTTCCTCGCCCTCCAGCTCCTGCCGTTCCTCGTCGGCCCCGACCGCCCGCGCGACTCTTGAGTCTTTCTCGACCCGCCCGCACGGGCTGCAAATCGCCGGGAAACAGGGCATTTCCTGGCTCTGACTGGGCAGACTGTGCGGGCCGTAGCCCCCGCCGTTGATCGGACGCCGCCGGGGGGCCGATGCTTCTGGCAACGCGGGGGCGGTGTGACCGTCGTCCGCCGTCGTGCCAGGGGGAGCCAACACTCCATGCGGTGCCCGTGGATCGTCCTGCCGCTCGTGACCGCATTCCTGGCGGTCGCCGCGACTCGGGCCCCCGCCTCCGAAGCCCGCCGCTCCGTGATCGTCCGGGCGATCGAGTCGCAGCGCGACGCCGTGGTCAACATCCATGGCCAGAAGATGGTCGGCGGCACGGAAGAGGACGGCGGCGACATGCGCCGCGTCAACGGCATGGGCACGGGGGTCGTGATCGACTCCCGGGGCTACGTCGTCACCAACTTCCACGTCGTGGACGGCGTGCGGCGGATCGAGGTCACGCTCGCCTCGGGCAGGACCGTCGCGGCCACGCTCGTCTCGCACGACCCACGCACCGACCTCGCCGTCATCAAGGTCGACATCGACACGCCCCTGCCGGTGATCACGATCGGCACCTCCAGCGACCTGATGATCGGCGAGACCGTGCTCGCCCTCGGCAACGCCTACGGCTACGAGCACACCGTCACCCGCGGCATCATCTCGGCCCTGCACCGCTGCGTGGAAGTGAGCCGCACCCAGCGGTACGACGATCTCATCCAGACCGACGCGAGCATCAACCCCGGCAACTCCGGCGGCCCGCTCCTCAACATCGACGGCCAGGTGATCGGCATCAACGTCGCGGTGCGGGCGGGCGCCCAGGGCATCGGCTTCGCGATCCCGATCGACGACGTGCTCGAGGTCGTCACCCGCCTGATGTCGGTCGAGCGGGTCGACCACACCTGGCACGGCATCGTGGCCAAGCCGGACGGCCGCCCGGGGGTGGTCGTCGAGGCGGTGCACCGCGAGAGCCCGGCGGCCACGGTGGGCGTGCGGGCGGGGGACCTGATCACGCGGATCGCCGATGTCCCGGTGTCGCGGCAGCTCGATATCGAGCGGGCGTTGCTCGGCCGCAAAGCCGGCGAGCGGGTGCCGGTGACGGTCGTTCGCGCCGGCGCCGAGGAGCGGATCGACCTGCCGCTGGCGGCGATGCGGCGCGACGCGGTGCCGCTCGACGAGCGGTGCTGGAGGGAGATCGGCCTGCGGCTGCAGCCGGCGGCCGCGGGCAGGGTGCAGAAGCTCCAGGCCCGCTACCGTGGCGGCCTGGTGGTCACCGAGGTGCGGCCCAACGGTCCGGCCGCCGAGCAGGGCATCAAGGAAGGCGACATCCTCGTCGGCCTCCACGTCTGGGAGACGATCGCCCCGGAGAACATCTCCTACATTCTGGACAAGTCTCAGGAGGAGCACCTCAACCCGATCAAGTTCTACGTGCTCCGCGGCCGGGAGACGCTCTTCGGCCACATCGTCTCCGACACCGTCCTGCGGTAGCGCGGCGGGCAACATGGCCGACGGCGTCGGCAGACACTTGGCCGCAACGCTCGCATCCCGCTTGCCCCGGCCGACGGAACGGTCGTTTCCGCCGGAGGTTTCCCGGGCGTGAGCCGCTGCACGCATGCAGCGATGGCAGATGAAACAGGTGTTGAGCCTCGGAACCAGCAACGCGGAGGCCACGCCGGCGCCGCTGCCGGGAAGCCCGAATCGTCAGATGAGCGGCTGTGTTGGTATTCAAGGGGGGCATGGTGCAGATCATGCTTCCGAAGAAGGCATTTCCAGGAGGGAAGGGATGTCTTGGTTCAGCGTGAACTGGAATCGCGAGGGCAAGGCGTAAGGGAACACCGTGCGGCTCCATGCCGCTTGAGTCGCGGCCTCCGGTGCTTCTTCCTTTTTCGCCTCGTCCATAGCGACGAGATCGCGGACGTATTCATCGATCCAGGAATCGAGCGGCTTGACCCCGGCGCCACCGTCGTTTTCGCCGCGCTCGACGACCACCCACACGATCGCCTCACCGGCGATCAATCGCTTGGCGAGCTCGCGTCGGGCTTGTGAGTCGGCGATAAGGGCGAGTGATTCGGCCGTCGGGGGCCGCTCCAGACCTCATCGAACCCGCCCGTCCGTGGTCCGCCCGTCGGGGCGAGGACTGCCATCCGCCCGGCCTCCGGCTTGCGGCGGATCCTCCTGACTCCGCCGAATCGAGGACCGCAAGGTTGGGCCTCGCCACGACGATGACACCGCCCAGCCATCCGCCGCTTCCGCATCGCTTCGACATGACGGCCTCGGCTTTGGTGAATCATGACCAGGTGACCACGCTCGACGTGGATGGACCCGAGACAGGACCGTACCAGGTGTCGCCTTGCGCGGTGTCTCCGTACACTTCGCTCGCGGCGGATTACGAGGTCTCCTGCCCCGAGCTCGACCAGATCGTCGCGATCGCCGGCAAGACGCCGGGCGTTCATGGAGCGCGGCTGACCGGAGGCGGGTTCGGCGGCTCGGCGATCGCCCTGGTGGACGCCGACCTCGCCGCGGAGGCCGGACGCAGCATCCAACGGCACTATGCCCGGGCCACCGGGATCGAAGCAGGCTGGTTCGTCACGGACCCCGCCGACGGGCCGCGGGTGGTGTGGGACTGACGACGCGGGGGCGTGCGGTTCGCCCCCCGCCCGAGTTCACGCCAACAGTTCGTCGATCACTTGCCGGCTGCCGCCAAAACCAGCCGCGGCGACGCCGAGCCGCTCGGACATCGTGCGCAGCACGTCGGAGACGGTCGTCTCTTCGGGCTTGACGCCCTTTTCCAGCTGGCCCATGAAGTTCTTGTGCGGGTTGAACCGCAGGTGGCTGCCGTGCTTGAGGCCGAGGTTGCTGCCGCCCGCCAGGAGCATGGGCAGGTTCGACGACTGGTGCGTCCAGCTCATGCCGCCGCCGTACAGGACCATCGTGTTTGCAAGCAACGTGCCATCGCCGTCCTGCGTCTCGTTCAGCCGCTGGAGAAACCGCGCCAGGTGGGCGACGAACCACTTGTCGACTCCCTCGAGGAGGGCGTAACTCTTCGCTTCCTCCTCCTCGGGCTTGAAGTTCGTGCCGTGCGACGCCTGGTGGTGCGACATTTTGCCGAAATCGGGCCACTGGGCGAAAAACTCGTGCCCCGAACCGCAGGTCAGGATCGAGACGATCCGCGTCTGATCGTTGCGAAGCGCCAGGGCGGTCAGTTCCAGCATCGTCTTGAAATAATCCTCCCGCTGCCGCTGCGGATCGACGTCGAGCTTCAAGTCCTCGGTATCGATCGGCAGGGGGCGCGAGGCGAAGTATCCGCGGTCGGCTTGCAGTCGACCTTCCACGCTGCGAACGCTTTCGAGGTAATCGTCCAACCGGCGGCGGTCGCTCTGGCCGAGCTGCTTCGACAGGCTCTTGGCCTGCTCGCCGACCAGGTCGAGGAGGCTCGCCCGCCGCGCGAGTCGCTGCATGACGTCCGGAGAGCCGAACAGCTCGCCAAACAGCCTGCGGAGGTTGTTTTCGGCTGACACCGGCGCCCCCTTCGCGTCGAACGACGCCGTGACCGTGCCGCCGGGCGCACTCAACACCAGGCTGGGAATCCGCGTCCGCCCGCCGATCTCATTCGCGATGTGCTGATCGATCGAGATGGTGTTCGGTCCGATCGCGAGGCTGTCCTTGTTTTCAAACTTCGTGTTGCCCGTCAGCCACACGCCAACCTCGTAGTGGCCGCCGCCGCCACCCTTTGTGTGCTCGAGGCCGGAAAAGATCGTCATCTCCTTCCGAAACGGCTCGAGCGCCGCGAGCGTGCTGCTCAACTGATATTCGGGGCCGAACTCCTTGGGATGCCACCGCCACATGTTGACGCCGCTGGGAACCATGAAGAAGACGGCTCGACCGGGCCCTGCGCCGGCGGCCCGTGCCGCTTCCGACCCGTGCGCCATGCTTTCCAGCCACGGGAGTGGCATGCACACGCCGGCCGCTCGGAGAAAGGTGCGTCGATTGAACATGCTGCTGTTCTCCTAGCCGCTCGTGAATGATTCGGATCCGATGATCGCCTTGATGATCTCGCGCAACCGCCAGCCGTCGCTTTCGGCCCGCTGCACGAGGCTGCTGATCAGTTTGTCGTCGGCTAAATTGAGGGGGCGGCTCAAGGCGTAGGCCGTCAGCCGGCGGATGAGAACCTCGCCGAATCGGTACCGCCCGGTCGATCCGGCAGACTCTTTCCGGGCGTTCAATAACTCGGCAAATTCGGCCAGGTCGGCGAAGGCCCTCCCATCCGGCAGTTTCCCCGAGCAGTCGACGACAGGGGCGGGAGTGTCGGGCTTGCCCGCCGGGCGGGCGGCCTTCTTCCCCAGGTGGTCGAACTCGGCCCAGACGAAGCCGAGCGGATCGATCTTGCGATGGCAGAGGGCGCAGGTGTTCACCGCGGTGTGGAGCGCGACCTGCTCTCGCAGCGGCAGGCTCTTAAGTTTCTTTTCGACCTTGGCCTGGGCCTCCAGCGGTTCCACGTTCCCCGGCGGAACGCCGGGGTGCTCGCCAAGGAAACGATCGAGCAGATACACGCCGCGGAGGATCGTGGCCTCCTTGTTGCCACGGGATGCCGCCGCCACCACGCCTGCCATCGTGAGCCAGCCACGGCGGCGATCTTCCGGTGCGGGGACGACGCGAAACTCGCCCCCTTCCACCTCGGCCAGTCCGTAATACTTCGCCAGCCGATCGTTGACGATCAGGTAGTCGCTGCCGATCAGTTCATGCACGGGACGGTTGTTCCGCAGCACGTGTCCGAAATAGCGGACCGGCTCGAGCGTCAGATCGTGTTCCAGCCGCCGCTCACGGACCTCCGCCACGGGTTTCTTGGAGAACGTCCGAACATGGAGATCGAAATTGATCGGATCGTGTTCGAGTCGCTCCAGGGCGAGCAGGCGGGTGACGAACTCCGTGATGAACACCTCGCTTCGGGAGTCGTCGAGCATCCGCTCGACCTGTGACGCCAGCACGGCGGGATCCCGCAATTTGCCGGAGATCCCGAGGCCGGACAGCTCGCCGTCAGGGCGGCCACCCCAGAGAAAGAACGACATCCGGTTCGCCAATTCCATCCCCGACAGGGCCGCCGGCCGTGCCGCCTTGTGTTCAACCAGGTACAACGCCTGGGGGGAGACGAGGATCGCGACCAGCGGCTCCCGCAGGCCGCCGTCCCGGCTTTGCCCGTCTGCTAGCCGCTGCTTGTAGAGCGCGACGAACGGACCGATCTCGTCCGCCGTGACGGGCCGCCGCCACGCCTTGGCGGCGACGTCCCGGAGAATCGCCGTCGCACGCAACTCGTCATCGGCGATGTTTTCCCCGGCGGCCGTGACCGCCCGATGGAGTTCCGGCGGCCACTGACCGCTGCCCGGACCGGTGATGACGACCTCGTCGATCACCAGACGGGGTTCTTCCCAAGGCCACACATTCGCAGCCCCCTTCTCCCGCGGCGGCATGATCCGGTCGCCGAGGGGAACGTACTCGTTGCCGATTTGCACGAGCATTTGCCCCGAACGCTCGCAGAGAATGTAAGGGAAATCGACCAACTCGAGGGGAACTTCGATCTCGTAATCCCGCAGCTCGTCGGCGGCATTCGCGACGGTTATGGAGGCCACGTCCAGGATGAATTTCTCGTTGACCCTTTCGTTGTTCAGCGAAACCCGCATCACGGGGGCCCCTTCACCGGGCGGGATGATGGCTCCGGCCCGGATCCGGATCCGCAGCACCCCCGTGGGCCGAAAGAAGGGCACGGAGATGTTCCACGCGGCGTTGTGGGAGATGCCGCCGCCAAACGAGTCATACCGCGGCGGCATCCGCACCCCGCCTGCATCGGTCCGCTCCGCCGATACGACCGAGACGGACGCCAGCCAGGACTTGCCGGCATGCTCGTTCGGAGCCACCTGCCCGCGCAGCCCCTCGCCGTTGCCCAACTTCGTCGGCTCCAAGCTGCGCGGGTCGATTCGATAGGTGAACGGCTCCGGCCGTGGCTCGTCGGTGATCGCCGCCGCCACGACCCGTTCCGCCAGGTCGACATACGACTTCAGGTGCAGATTTTGGAAGTTCAGCAGTTCGCCGTCGTTCACCAGCTCCGGCGACTGCGGATCGATGGGGAGTCTCTCGTGGAGATTCAGCCGCACGTTCTTGAAGTGCAGCCCGAGGACGTCTTCCAGCAGCCGGGCATACTCCACCCGCGTCAATCGCCGCATCACCGTCCGCCCCGCGCCCCCGCGTTCGGCGATCAGCCCCCGCTCCGACTCGCGACGGATCCACGACGTCACGACTTCCAATTCGTCGGGATTCAGCCGAGGCATTTCGGGCGGCGGCATCTCGCCTCGGACCAGCTGGGAGTACACCTTCTCCCAACCTTCCCGTGCCTTGGCATCGGCAAAGCTCGCCTCCGATGCGTCGAGCCGCATGCTTCCGGCGGGATCCTCCCCGCCATGGCACTTGACGCAGTGTCGGGTGAGCAGCGGTCGGACGTCGCGGTCGAATGTCACGGCGTCGTCGGCCGGCGCCAGACTAGCGGAGGTGGCCAGCACCGCCACCCAGCCGACGACATGCCATGCCGACCCGTTGTTCATCGAGATCCCTCGAAGGCCCGCGGAATCAGGCGAGTAGTTCTTCCAACGGGCCGTATTGATCGAGGTCTTTGAGCCCCGGATCAGCCATCCCGAAACTGTCGCGCGGGGAACCGGCTAGGTGCAGCAAGGTCACGTACATGTTCGCGATCGT
>Ga0315908_10000216_pt1 | contig 46124 bp, 21 predicted proteins | sample LakEriMetagenome_12_FD_203520 | JGI IMG/M metagenome (GOLD analysis project Ga0315908, IMG submission 203520) | Freshwater fungal communities from buoy surface, Lake Erie, Ohio, United States - Buoy 4 MA124 | ecosystem: Environmental > Aquatic > Freshwater > Lake > Lake biofilm | place: USA...
AAAGTTTCTATCATTAAGACCATGAGGAAGTCGCAGTGGGATTACACAATTAAGGGTTGTTGTAGATGGAGGCCGGAAATTATATGGAAGCGATTGATGATTTTGAGCAGGCTGTTGTTATTTTTGACAATCATAGTCATTTATAGAGTTAAAGGGCTGATTCTATTCATCTGATTGCTATTGCTTATTGTGAATTGGCTCATTTCAGTTAGAGTCTTTATTTTTTATAATAGGCTCTTTTTATTTATAATTAGTTGGTTGAGCCACCTCAAGATAAAATTTATTAGTTGTAAAATGATATCAATTAACTCACTTTTTAACTCTAATCCTAATGATATTATTTATTCAAATATTCATTTTTATATTATAATTTCATTTTTACAATATTTTATAATAATATTATCTTATTATTATATTAATATTTATCTATTTATTAATAAATGAATATCTGAATCATTAAAATAACTTAAGATAATATATTATAAAATAATATTAATGGAAAAAAATAAAACATTTGATGAAGTTGAAATGAATTAAAATTTATCTACTTAAATAGAATAAATAGAGACTCCTTTAAACGAATAAATATAAAATACTCATATTTAATAAGACAGTAAAATAAAAGAATTCCTAAAAAATTATTTTTTCATAATCTTTTAATTTTTGATATTTACAATATTTATTATATTACTTAGCGTAAATAATAATAATTAATGTTAAGTCGAGTACATAGCTTTAATTATTGATAAAAGAGGACATTTAAAGCTTAAATGAGAATAATATAGGAATTATTTTTATAAATTTATTAATTGAACTTATTTTAGTTATTTTAGGATTTCCAGACTCTGTTATATTAATATGTATTGGGGCATTAATACATAATTCTTTCGTTTTTTATATATTTTTTGAAATATTTAAAATTACAGGAACATTTTTGGCAATTTTAATTGCAAGATATTTTTTGTAAAAACATTTAAAATAAAAATTAGAAGATAAAATATTTTACAAAGTATTATGCTTTGCAGTGAAAAGAAATCCTTACTATTTCTGTATTTTATTCAGAGTATTAAAAATTATAAATAAAAATTAAATAAAAAATAAATTAAATAAATATTATTAATGTATATTAGATAACTTCGATTCCTCAGTTCATTAAAAACATGACTTTCGGGGTTATTCCTGTGACTTTGTTTTAAGCAACATTCTCGACTTTTGTGGTTATCTTTCCATTTGATCTTTTATTAGTGTACATAGGTCATACATTTAAAAGTATAAAGGAATATCATTATCGTGATTTATTTAATAACAAACATAAAATCAGTTTTATTGTTGAAATTATCATGTTTTCTCTTACTCTTATTATTTATATTTTAGCTATTATTTATGTTAGAAGGGAATATAAAAGAATTTAATTGTAATATTAATAGCAAAATGATAAATTCAAAAATCAGCCTGTTTTAAATCAAACAAATTTAGAAGTTGATAATTCCTAATAAAAAATGGATAATTCTTAATAAAATTTATGATTAATTTTAATTTCAAAATTAATATATTACTGTATTTTATTTATATAATTTAAATATAAAAATGCATTGGATAAATAAAAATAAAATAATAAAACATAAAAAGAATGAAAGAACAAAATGAATTTAATAATTTTCCTTAATAAATTTATATTGATTAAAATTATTAGAATAACAATTCATAAAAAATTTATGAGAATACAATATAAAAAATTTAAGAGGAATGAAGAACAGATGATTTTTTCGATAAATAATAAATAATAATGTTAACAGACATAGCAATGCATTTAGATGATTTAGATGATTTAGAAAAATATTATGGTAAAGGTTAAAAGAATGAGAAAATGAATGGAAAATAAAGAATAATAAGCTACTTATAATAACAAAACTTGGACTACTATTTATTATTATTGATATTAGCGATGAGTGTTCCTTTATTGAATATCGTGATAGATTTGAGTGTTGAGGTTTTGATAAAGAAACTGATAGTAAACTTGATACAAGGGAATGTATCTCAAAGTTTATTGCAGTGTATTTTATGTTGTGTTTTAAGTGTTTTCATAACTAAAAACTTTGAACATATTTAAGGAAGTGGAATTCCAGAAACCAAATCAGTCCTAGCAGGCACTAATATTTACAAATATATGTCCATATCCACTTTAATAATGAAAAGTATGGCTCTTATTCTCGCAATGGGAGCTGGTTTCTTCATTGGTAAAGAAGGTATATTTATGTATATTATAATTGTATTATAATATGATAATATATAATAATATTATAATAAATAAAAATGATAATATAAAATAAATATAGGTCCATTTGTGCACCTGAGTGGATGCATAGCGAATAATATCTCGCAACTAGAACCGTTCAAGCGAATCTATCATAAAAACACTCTCCGAAAACAAATGTTAGCAATAGCAGCAGGAGTAGGCGTAACAGCAACCTTTGGAACTCCAATGGGTGGATCACTATACTCAATCGAAGTAGTAATCACCTTCATTTCTGTTAATACTATCTGGAAATCCTTTATCTGTTCATTCATTACTGCTATTACTCTTCGATTTTTCTCATCTTACTTTAATCTCTACCTTTTCTCTTAAAAAACTCAAATGACTCCTTTATAGTTTTCATTTATTGAAATATTCGTCTATTTTACTTTTGGAGTTCTTAATGGATTTATAGGAGTTTTATTTGTCAAATGTTTGAAAAAAGTGTTATCGTTTAGAGAAGGTTTGTTAAGAAGTAACAATTTTTTATTGAATGGTTATACTTATTCTGTTTTTGTGGTTTTATTACACTTTTTGTTTTATTAATATAGTAATTTTGGCATAGAGAAAAATTATAGTTTATAAGCCATGTTTAATGAGAACTGGTTTAATGAAAATATCGGATGCCAACTTAATTCTAGTTATACACGGATTCTCATAATCACCATCTCTTTGTTCTTTCTCCATATCCTAGCCCTTTCTAGTATTATTCCTTCCGGTAATTTAATTCCTCTCTTTATTCTTGGAGGTAACATAATATTACATATACTTAATAATATTAATAAATATATAAATAATGATATTAATATTAATATTAATAATAATAATAATTGATAAATATTTAATTTATTTAAATATTAGGATTGGTAGGTTGAATATATTACCCTCTTGCTCATATGATGGGTTCATAACACCCTTCAATATCTTTTGCAGTTGTAGGTGCAGCATGCTTAGTAACATCAACTACTCACTCAATAGTAGCAATATCAGTAATAACACTAGAATACACTTAATAGATCTTTGTGTTATTCCCTCTACTAATCTCCATAATATCCTCTTACACAATTGCTAATCTTATGCGTTCCAATCTCTACCATCTTCTTATCTAAATTAAACAACTCCCAATATTGCCTAAACTGCTTAACACTAATTTATACAACAAAACATGCAGTCATATTATGTCTAATTAAGTCCATTCTCTTTTCATTGATTCTACTATGATTGATTTAGCACTTTTGCTTAATTCTAATCACATTGATTAACCAATTGTTATTTTTCATTCTCAAATTGATTTTTAGTTATTAGCTACTATTTAGGTAACATCTATTAAAGACTATCTTTTTCAATCTTTTTATCATTTTAAATAAATGCAAAATTAATCAAATTTAAATTATACACAATATAATTCATTTAATAACGTTTAGTTATCTCATCCCAATATTCCTAATGATATTTAAAAAGACTTCAATTCAATGTTAAATTATTAGTTTTGGAATTAAACTATTGATTTTACTAATCCTACTTTATAAATTAACCGATCTCCTTTTTTTGTTTCTCCTAATTTCTCTGTTGTAAAACTACATTTTATTTTTCTAATGCTCGGATTATAATAATCATATGTAATTGATAATGGTAAGTTTGTTGGAGTAATTCAAATTAATGATTTTTTAAAATGAAATTTATTTTAATTTTATTATTATAATTATTTATATATTTCTAATTTAAATTGCCTATTTAATCTATTATAATAATTTTAAAATATGGATAAATTTTAATATGAATTAAAAAGGATTTTTTAATCTGACATATAAAAAAAAAGATTAACAAAAGAAATTTAATAATTATCAAATTTAGATGAATAATTATTCAAGTTTTAATATATTTATGAGATTAACTAGATGATAATTTAAGTAAAAATATATATAAAATATAAAAAACTAAAAGGTAAGAATAAAAGGTGATAAAGATGTATTAATTAATATTGTAATTGATGAGAAGTTTCCATTCTAATAACCATATTTTATAATAAAAAGTAAAATACTAAAATATAGTTTGGATGATGGTAGAGATTTTATGGAAGAAGTAATAAATAAATAATGGTCACCTCAAGTATAAATAAACCAAATAATTTAAATGATACCTAGTTACATTTAAGAGCTAAATAATAAATTTAAAGATATAAAAAATGATTAAGAATATTTATAAAACATAATGAATTTAGGTAAATACAAAATTTAATCTAGATTTGACATTTCATTAGCAGATTTAAATATTTTTGAAGCTTAGGAAATAACTTCAGATAACTCTGAATTAAAGAGATATATTGTGCTAACTTAATTCTATAAATTAGTTCTAGAAAAATAAAAAAATTTTTATTATATTAATTAGGCTATTTAGCTTAATAATATAAAAAGTATCAAAAGAAGAAAAAATAATAAATGCTTTGTTACTATTACATGGTATTTAGATAATAAATAGCTTTAAGAATATATATAAATTTTCTATATATAATAATCAGACCTATTCATTTAATAGCTTTAAATTAAAATGCAAATATTTGATGCTAATTAAATTAAGCATACTAAAAAAATGTTCAAATAAGAAGATGTTACTTCATTACAATATAAAAATATTAATATAAATTAGCTTATTGAGAATATTATCATTTTGGAAAGTCAAATTTAAGAAGTTATAAGTTTAGATTCAGTTAATACTTTAATGTTTTTATATTAAAAAGTAACTTTTATAATATTTATTTGAAGGCTATAGAATATTTTTCAGCTTTAAATGATCCTCAATTTGAATAGTATGTTGATAGATTATAAGTTTTTTTAAAAAGGGATGATGTTTAAATAGTTTTACAAAGTAAACAAGAATAGTAAATTATTGAGGATAAAAATTAAAAATTAGAAAAAAAAAAATAGGAAAATATAATTTAATAAGAAAATAATATATTCTTAATTGAATAAGATGAAAAACTTAATAATAATAAATTTTAATAAGATATAACATCTAAAGAAAATTAAGATATTTGAAATATATATATTTAAATGAATTTATTTTGGTATAATATTTAATTTTTAATAATTTTATATTATATAAATTTAAGAATTAAAAAGAATTAAAAATTAATAATTAATTTATCTTATAATATAAAAATATTTTATATATTATAAGAGCTTTAAAAATGAATAAAATAATAAGCAAATAATTTAGAAAATATTCCAATGTTAATAATTATGTCAAATAATTACATAACAATAAGATAATAAGAGAAAAAATATAAATTGAGAATTAATAAGTTAATTATTTGTTTAAATAACTTAAAAATCCAAAAATATTAGAAATTAAAATAGAGCATATTTATGAGGATTTACAAGATACTTTTTGTAGTTATGATGAATAAATGATAAATAATACTATAGATGTTTATTTATATTATATTGATGAACTTAATAATGATGACATGTTTCACAAAAATTAATACATTTTTGTTTAAAAGATTAATCAAGTAATAAATAAAATTAGAAAGATTGAAATAATCCATAAAATACTCATATTTTGTGATACTTTTTCAATTTAAAATGTTGAATTGTGGGAAATTTTAAGTTAAAAAATTATTAATTAATTTAATAATATAGATAATAATAATATAAATTTATTTTTAGATTGTTTCAATTGTTTTTTAAATTAATAATAAGGAAGCACATAATTGATGAATCACTTATTAATTTAATTATAAAATAATTTAAATCTATTAAATTAAATATAAAAACTATAAATTCTTAAGTCTCTTTACTTTGCATAAATAGGTACTTAGTAATTTATTGAAAATTTAGTTAGTCAAGTCTTAGAAAACGATTTAAATAAAGAGAATATTATATTTATAAAATAAATTTTAAACGAAATGTAATAAAACCAGTAGATAAAAAGTTTTTAAGAAAAAATCTAACATCATTTTAATTAGCAAAAAGAATTAATTAATTTAGACTAAATTAATTTTAATAAACTTGAAATAATTGAAATAAATTTATTATTTTAATAATAAATTTAACACAATAAAGATTTAGAGTATTTAAGTAAGTATTTATTTATTATAAAAGGTTAAAAATTTCTTTTAATTGTTTAAAATAAAATTAATGCTTAATTCGATGATGTTAAACTATATTAAATAGATTAAGCTTTAGATTTTTTTATAAGTATTCAAAATTTAAATTTAAAATAATTTCCATTAAAAATATCTAATAAATTCATTTAAAATATGAACTAAATAATAGTAAACAATAAAATGAAATTAGAAGAATAAAATTATTTTTCAATTTTAATGAATAAATATGAAAAACTTAATATCAATAATTAATAATTAAAATAAATAATATAAGACAAATGAAAATATAATTTAAATTTATTAATAACAATCATTACATTAATTAATTATTTATTATATTTTTATCCTCTAATGAAATATTAATTTTTTATTAATTTTAAATTTATTAGTCTTAAAATTTTTTCACATATTCTTAATATTATCTAAAATATTCATTAGCATCAAATTCTGGTTATTATACTTCTTTTTATTCTTCTTTTTATTTTTATTTTAATAATTTCTATTATTCTTTTTCTTTTTTGTGTTTAAGATAATTTTATTTTTATTTCATAACCATTTCTCTCATTGGACTGTTTTAGATTTATTCTAAACTTATAAATTTTTATTAAGACCAATTGACATAATATTTTTGATTGCAAATCAATAAGGGAATAATAGCTTCTATAATATTTGTTAAAATTGATATATAAAAAGGATTAAAAAAATGTCTTTAAGTATTTCTCCATAAATAACTTAATTTGGTTTGTTTAATCATTTCATTTTCAGTTATATTAAATATTATCTAAAAATAAATTTATTTTAATTACGTAAAATATACTTAATAAACTTTCTTGCAAAAATAATAAAAAGAAAAATAAATAATAAAATAAAATAAAAAACATTTGTAAGCTATTAATAATTTAAGTGTCAATAAATTTTTAAAATATTATAGCTTATTAATATAAATTAATAAACATAAGTAAAGTGTAAATAGGCTAATTAATGCTTCCAATACATCTATTCATCAAAAAAGAATGAAACTAAAATTTGGAGCAACATCTAAATATTAAATATTAATATTACTTTTAACAAACAGGACAGTGAAAAGATCTTATAATAATATCGATTTAACAAGTTTCACATTTAGGATACATTTATTAATTAAACTCTCTTTCTATTTCACTTTACATTTCTTCATCTTATTATATTTCACAATAATCTGAATTATTTTTTACGTATCCTTCTTTTATAAAATAAAATAAAATCAAAATAAATAATTAAGATGTCCAAATTTAAAACTATTATTCATTTTCTAATATCTTCATTTAATTTACTAATAAAATAATTAAATAAAATAAATAAAAAGATGTTATAAACTCAAATATTCCCATTAAAAATCTACATCTTATTTTTTATATTTTATTTTAAACACTTTTTTAAAAAAAATCTACCATTAAAATAAATTATCCTAAGCAAAATTATCTATATTATTAATTAAGAAATCAAAAAATGGAAATTCTATTAATTGTTGATGTTATAAAATTGCATGAAAAAATGTCATAAATCTTATTCTGATAATAAAACTTATCTTTTATGAGTTTTTAATTCTTATTGTTATGATGATTCATTCAATAATATTTTTATTTATTTAAATTTATTATTTATATTATAAAAATTTATAAGTTATATAAATATATATTTTAGTATATTCAAATTATAAACTTAGAATTATTTAGAAAGTTTTTTGGAGGCAAATAAGACTTCTTTAAATTTATTATTGAAGATTTGTTAGACGATTAGTTATCATTAGTTTTTAAAGGAGAATTTATTTTAGACTTGCTATTATTTCTAGAAAATATTTTTTTATTATCAATAATTTTTTTTATGTTTTCTGAATTAAGGGATATATTTTTAAATTTTTATTTACTTGTATTACAATTTGATTCATTATAATTGCCATTCTATTTTAAATATACTGATTTATTTGTCATATTTTATTAAGTAAAATGCCCTAATATGGATTTTTCTCCTGATTATTCTGGTTGGTTTAATTTGGATTAAATCTGTGAAATAATTTGATTATTATTTTCATTATTATTATATCTATTTAATTAATTATTAAATTAGTTTTCCTTATTATTTTATATAATATTATTATCCCACTATTCAATAAATTAAGTAGGAGATTAGAATTAAAATTTATCTTAATTTTTATTATAATTTTCATTACATTAAACAATAAGTTTATTTTTATGGATGGAATTGTATATTGATTACTATTATTGGTTTTATGAATTATTGATAATCTTAAGTTATTAATTTTATAAATCATTAAGAATTACATCATCTGATTAAATATCTAAATCTAAAAACTATCTGACATATTGATTAGTAAGAAGATAGTCAATTTTGACAATATTCCTTAAAAATTTCTAAAGAGATTTCATTCTTGAATTAATTTCGTTGTGATTGTTGTTGTATGTATTGTCATTAATAATTGACTCAATTTAAGATAGACATTATAATGCTGGGTATTATTATTTCAGTTATTAATACAATTCACAGAAATTTCTATACTTTCTGTTAATTTGGTATTTATTATTTAGGTTTTGGACTTCAATTAAATATTCTGTAAAAGTTTTGCCTTCATTTGATTCTTTAAGCATAGTAGCATTAATTGATACTTAAATATTATTAGTATCATTATTATCCATTCTGTTTTTCTATTTTGTGTTTTAGATAAGATTCAAATATAATTATTGATTACATTCTTTAAGATGCATTTAAATTTAATTTGTATGAATTATATTTCAACATTATCTGCATTACATACTAATACATTATTTAACTATGTTTCTATAGTTTTGATATTTAGTTATTAATTCATTCTATTCTTTTATTTGTTATTTCTAATTTTCTATTTATTTCTCATATTCTAGTTATTATTAATTTAATTATCTTTATTCAACTCCGTTTTATAAAGCATTCACTAACTCTTTATTCAAATTTTTATTTATTTCTATTTAATTTTCTAAAAATTAAACTTAATTTTATAAATAATTCTTTTCAACAATCCAATCCATATTCTATTTTTTTTAAATTCCTATTTCTTCTTTTTTTCTTTCTTCCTCTTTAATTTTATATTCATTAATATTTTATAGATACTATTAACATTCTTTTCTGCATTCCTATAATTATTATTATAATTATTAAATCTGTAATTTATAATTTAGTTATGTTTAATTATTTTCTTTTAACTCTTTATTAATCTCATCATATTTGTTTTACATTTATTTTATTTCTTTATTTTTAAATTCTATCAATTATTAATGCAAAGCATTTTATTTATCTTATTCAGAATTTATTTTCATTAATTATTATCTATACTCTATATTGCTTTACTTATTATCATCTATTTATTTATTTTTTTATTCTATTTATTTTTCTAAATCAAATATTTTTTATTCTTTTTATTTTAAAATAAGGATTTAATTTTGATTTTAAACTTCATTTTATTATTTTAAATTAATTATTTATTATTATAGTTTTACTTTTTCAGTTTCATTTTCTTTTAGTTATTAGATGATATTTTATTATTCTTAATTTTCTTTACATTATTACTACTCTAAGATTACTTTTTAAAATTAAATAATTTTTGATTCAATATCTTAAATCTATTTATTATTTTATTCTTGATATTTTTTGGATTATTATTTTTCAAAAATTAAATAAACTTTTTAGAGTTATTATTCCATTATGATATTAATTTTATTATTTAAAGCAGAATATTTAGATCGCATAGTTGATTATAATGACTGAATATCAGATTCAAAGTGAATTTTATTAGTGTAATAATTAGTATCAATATTTTATATTATTTCATTAATAGAGATTTGTAAATCTGATAATAATGATGATTCTTATTAATTAATAAAATTATTGAGAAAAATTTAAATTTTCTAAAGAGACTATGCTTTAAGAGTGTGTAGGTAAGAATCAATTTATCCAATAGCTTTATTAGTATAACTCTATAACTATTTATCAATGATTTCATTGACCAGCTAAGGTTAATTAATCATCTAACTCAAAAACTAATGATCCTTCTATTACATAAGCTAGTCAAGAGAATCTATCATAGACTACAACAATGTTTAATTATGATTCTAAGAAACGTAAACAAAAGTATTATGCAAATTTGGCACAGCTCCTTCATTAACCAACTAAACATAATGTTTACACATTTAAACTAACATTATTCCATCTACACTTTCTCTATTTATCTATTTTATTTTTACATTTCCTATTACTTTTTATCTCACTTAAATCATCTGATTGACAAATTCACTCCTTAGTTCATAGTCCTATAATTATTATAATCTTTATAAATCATCTTCATTTTCAACTGGTCTGATCATAGTAACGCAATCTCTGTCTTTGAAAAACTCTTTGATTAATCTTCTTGTTTTATTTTTCTACTCCACCTATTAAGAAGTTCCTTTCATTTCTTCTAAGGCTTTTTCAAGATACTATCTTGCAGTTATTTTAATGCCATTAGAATCCACCATTTTCAAAGTGAAATCCCTTACTATCCATAAGAAATAAGGGAAAACAAAGTTGGTTTATTATTTAGTAGCAATCTATTTGCAGATATTTATTATAAGTTATAAACTTTGTAAAGCCTATTCATCGATACTGCCTTAAGAATTATAGATAAAATATGTGCTGAGAAGTAACGCAAAAATAAATATTTTATTATCATGGTTATTACTTTCATCTATTCCTCCAAAACCTTCGCAATCTATTACCAAACACTCTTCATCATTTTTATTCTTCATTGTTTGTTTCCATAGCCATAATCCTTTTGTACAAGGATTTATTGAAGATCCCACTTTAAAACCCTTATTTTCCTATTACAGCAACATTCGGTTTATTAAAAATGATTTCCCTGTTCTATATTTACCTACTATTGTTATTATTCCTAATTTCGTCTTCAATGAGCTTAAATATTTTATACTTTCTTCGCTTAAGACAAATCCTTTATCATTTTCAAATGTTATAAATGGTATCGCTTCTATTCCTTCTGTTTATTAATACATTTTTTATTCGTTATTATATTATTAACGATCTTATATGAATATATTCATCTATATTTCAAATAATATAATATTTATTTATTTTTTATTTATTATTTTAAAAACTTATATTTTTATAAATAAAAGTTTTTGGTGTAATTTCAAATTTTATTTTAAATAAGTAAAAAAACCAATTTTGTAATCAAATATTATTTTAATAAATAATAGTAAATTGAATTTAAAATATTAAAATTATGGAAAAATTAAATTAGAATTATAAAAATATAAAAATAAAATATTTAAGCAAAAATATAATAACATAAAAATTACAAATAATTAATTGGTATATAATATTAATAACTTATTGTAAAATAGAAAAATTTTATAAAGAAAATATATTATTATAAAAATATATTATGGAATAACAATTTGATTTATAGTATTTATAGTAAGAAGTATAAAAACATAAAAACTTACCTTTTAGTTTAATTTCTAAATTAAATAAATATTTATAAATATTTTTTCAAGACAAAATAGACAAAAAATAATTGAGAAATATATGTTTTAATGGAATTCCTGATGAAATAAATGGTTTTAGAAGTTTATCATGGAAATTAATGTTTAATTATTTGCCAAGTAACAAAAACGATTGGAAATAAGTGTTAGAAAAACATAAAAAAGAGTATTAAAAATACATAGATGAATTAATAACAGTTAAAAATAATTATGATGAAATAGAAATGGAAAAGTAATAATAATTAGATCATCCTTTAAGCAATAAGCACGATAGCAAATGGAATTTATATTTTAAAGATCTAGAATTATGGGAAGAAATAGAGAAAGACACTAAAAGAACAAGATCAGAAATGCATTTATTTTAATCAAAAATAAATTATGGTATTAATATTAAATATTAAATATAGAAACTGTCTATCCAATTTTATAAAAACCGAAGGTGCAAAATAAAGAATAACAAACCCATTGCGATGTAATGACCCGTATTCTATTCATCTTTGCAAAACTGAACCCTGGTATAAGATATATCTAAGGGATGAATGAAATATTAGCCCCAATCTATTTTGTTTTTGCTTAAGATTAATCCTCGGTTTTCTATTAGAGATCAGAAATTGACAGTTTCTATTGCTTTTTGAGTTTGATGGGCGAAGTCAATGAGAACTTTATCCAATCATTAGATGATAGTGGATTTGGTATAAAAGCTAAGATGAATACCTTTGATGAACTATTACAAATAGTTGATGAAGAACTATGGAATCACTTTCAGAGTTACTAAGTGAGTCCTCATTATTATGCTTTGAGGTGGATAATGTTGTTATTTACTTAGGAGTATTCTATTGCTAATATTTTGAGGCTGTGGGACTCTATTCTTTGTATGCAGGATCTTAAATAGAATTATCTCTTTTTTGTTAGTTTGAGTATCTTGATTATTTAAAAGAATTAATTGCTTAATAGTGATTTTGAAAATATTATGGCGCTTCTGTAGTCTATTAATAATTTAAATATTGATTAAATTATTCATCTAAGTAATATTCTTTTTTAGTAGTATTCTAATCTTTTTTAATCTAATAAGTGATCTATCTACCTATATAAAAAATTAAAATTATTTATATATTCTTTAAATTAAAATATTATTATTATATCCAATAATCAAACATCAATAAAAACTAAAAAAATAATTTAAAAATACTCAATAAAGTATATTCAAAAAAAATGTTATTAATTATTCATTTTATCCAATTATTATATGATAATAAAAACTAGACAAACATAAAAGTAAAATATCAAAATTATTTATATTAAAAAAAAAATAGAATGAAATTAAAATTGATAGTTTTGGGAGACACGTTTGTTGGCAAATCAAGTTTTGTATAGATTATTTAGAAAAAGAATTAGGATTAAACAAAATCTACTCTTGGAATGGAGATATTTGATAGCAATATTAAAATAAATAACTAAGACGTAAAAGTAAGTTTATGGGATACTGCAGGGCAGGAGTAATTTCGAGCAATAAATAAAACATACATTAAAAATTGTGATGGAGTTTTCTTATTTTATGATATTAGTAATATACAATCATTTTAATAAATTCAATTTTGGTATCATTTTTTAAATGATTTTAATGATAAAAATTTTGTTCTTTTTATAAGTAAATTTATTTATTTATATTTAGTTGCTAATAAATCAGATTTAAACGAATAAAAATAGGTGACTTATGATGAAGGATTATTATAATCTAGATAGTTTAATGCCGACAAATTTTATTAAATATCTTTGCAATAAGAATAAGAAAAAGTTGAAACTATATTTAATGAAATGTGTATTTAAGTTTATGATTGAATTACGGAAAAAGTATTTGACCAGGAAACAACTAATCAACAATTGGATTCAAATTATAAAGTGAAATATGAACATCACCATGTAACTAATTGTTATTGTTGAATATTTAATTTTTACATATATATTTTTAATTTTATTTTACATCTATATATATATTTATTATTATTTAATTATTTTATCATAAAAGATCTTCAAATATATTAATCTTATAAATTTTAATGATAGTCTAAGTTATCTAAATCTATATTATCTTATTAATTTTTTTAATAAATTTAATTATTTTATTTTACTATATTTTAATCTTATATTATATTTTATATTTAAAATTATTATTTTTCTTCTTCTTATTATTATAATTACTAATGTGATAATTATGATAATTGAGATTCAATTAATTATTATTGTGAAGATAATGATTATTATTAGTTAATTAAGTATTATTTATTTTAAGAATTATATTTATTTTAAATTATATCATTAAATAATTTATTTCTTTAATTTTTTTATAATTAATTAAAATTTTATATTTGTTAATCATCTTATTTATTTAAATTATTTGCTTATTAAGTCTTAATTTATTTTTATTGTATTTCGAATATCTTCTTATTTTATATTAAATTTTTTTATTTAAGATAACTTAAATTATCTTAATCTTTATTATTTTAAACTTACTTAAGATTTTATATTTCATTTTCTAATAAATCAATTTTATATAATTTATTTACTAATTATACTTCTTAATAATCATTTTAGTTTTATATTAAATTTTATTTATAATTATTTAAATAATTAATTTAATTTTCTTGTGCTATTTTATACTAGCTTAAATATTTAGGAATAGCTTTTGAATTTAAATTTTTTATAAATTATTTATTATTTTATTCAAATATTTACTATTCCTTTTTTCTTATTTCTTATTATTCTAACCTTTTTAAGACTTAAAATTGTTTTTCTGTTTTAATTTATGACAATATCTTATATTATTCAAATATTAAATATTTAATTATAAAAAATTTTTAATTACAATTTTAATAATAAATTTATAAAATATTATAATTTAAGTTAGTATAAAAATTTTACTTTCATTTTTTACATTTAACTTTATTATATGTTATTTTAAATTTATTAATTTAGTTATTTAACTTATTAATCTTTTATTAATTTTTCTTTTTCCTATTGATTTTTAATTTTTTTAATTAAATTTGAAGCTTCCTTTTTGGCAGAATTATCACTGGCTATTTTAATCCTTTTTTAATAAATATTATTTTTTTAAGACTATAACTCATTATTTTCATCTAATAATTAAAAATTTTTGATTTCATTTTTTAATTCATTCATTTTAGATTTTACTCTTTATAATTATTATTCTAAATTATTTTTTATTTACTAAAGTTTATTATAATCATTAATTTTGTGTTTTTCAATATTCAATTTTTATTCTTAAATACTCAATTCTTATTAACTTTAACTGATGATTTCTAATTATTTTTAATTTTATTTTTTCGCAATTAAATATTATTAACTTTTAGATTAACTTTTAATTTATTATTCATTTTAAATTTATTGTTAATTTATATTGCTTTTTTAAATTTAATTTTGTTTAATATCTTTATTCAATTAATTTTTAAAAAATTAACTTTCAATATTATTTTTTATATTTTACTAATTACTTTAAATTTCAAATTCATAATTAAATTATTTTTCATTATCATTTTGAATATTCTATTATTCATTACCTTAATTATCAAAATCTTATTAAATTTAAGATTAATTTAAATTTTGAATATTTTATACTTAATTACCTTAGATCTAAAAATTTTATTAAAATTGGCAATTATTTTCATTTTGAATATTTTATTATTAAAAGCTATCATTTTAAATATTTTATTCAAATTATTTAATTAATTGAGTTTAAATTTGATAATTTTAAACAATATTTTAATTTTCGATTTTTTAATTCAAATCATTATTGATTTTATTATTTTATTATGATTTGAATTCATTATTTTATAAATCATTATTACTTTAATTATTTTATTATCAAAATATTTATTGCTCATTAGTTTCATTATTTGAATTATTTTTTTATATCAAACTATCGATATTAGTTTATGATAATTGCTCCTAAAAAATATTAAAGTATTTAAATTACATTTATTTCATCATCAGAGATATTTTTATTTGACTGATTTTCAGTTTTTTACCTAAAAAATAAATTTAATAATATATACATTAAAAGGAAAATAAAAAAATTATAAAATAACTCGAATGTAATATTAATTTAAATATAATTATTCAAAAAGTATATATCATAATAATTTAATTTTATTTAAATAATTATTAAAAACAAAAATTAATAATCTGAAAAATAATAATTAAATAAGCTCAATAAATGATTTATTAAAAAATGATTAAAAATGATTTTCTGTTAAACTTATAATAAATGTTTAAAAATAATAATCTTATTCTTAGATAAATTCAAATATATAAAATCATAAATTAATTATACTTATTTTAATTATGATATTTTAAGATGATAATAATATATTATTATTATTATGTTATCATTTTTTTTAAAGAAAAGCAGATTTAGGTTTAATTGTTATAGTGATATTTATAGCTTTAATAGGAGCAACATGAGTAATAATAATATGATCATTATTTTCTATACTAAAAATAGCTTTTTCAGATGGAGAAATTAAAACATCAAATCCATTTACATAATTCCAAGTTTAAGAAGCAAAAATTACAGTTGGCTCTTAAATATCTGGATTTATTTAATAATTAAGTTGAGCTTCAAGAGTATTTTGATTAAATGTAAAAGAATTAGTTATTCCAGATACAGCTTTTGCATAAGTTCTACTATATCCTCTTGCTTAATCTTTGTCAATACAAGCTTCTAATGAATTAGGTACAGCACAGGGCTCATGGAAAATTCCTGGATTGTCCCAAGTCAAATTAGCAAAACCCTTATTAATATTAACAATTATAACAATTAAAATAATAATAATAATAACAATAATAAAAATAATATAATAATTATTATAAAATAATAAAAAAGAAATTTAACTTAGTTATTTTATAAATTTTATGGAATTAATAAAATATTTTAATAATAGAATAATAAATTAAAAACATAATATCTAAATATTTTTATATTTATTCTATATTTTAAAAAGATAATTTAATATCTGCAATATAGAATTCTATAGATAATATAAAATTATGAAATTAAATTATGATAATAAGAATAGTTAAATTTACTTTATAATCCCAATGCATCCATGATAATTGATGAAAATCTTATAAATCTAGAGTTCCCAATCCAGTTTCAGTTACCCATCCACCTACATTAATCCTCTTCATTTCATTTTTCTTCCATTAAAAATATTTAAGATCAGGAGTCCAATTAGGAAGAACACTACAATGAAACGAAAGGACCGACTTATTATTATAAATCTAATCTCCTGGAGAATGTTAAAATCCATATTTTTCTCCAATAGGTAATACAACCTCCCAAGTAACTCCTTAAAATAATATCAACTTATTCTTATCCACTTTTCTAATTTCATTAGTAACTTAATCATATAATGGTTATAACTTCAACCTATCAGCGACTCCAGGAACCAACAATAAAGGATTCGTGTAGATATTTCCAGCAAATGGTTCATTCATTAATTCATAACCAATTACATAATCATTATTAGCAAATTTAGTAGCTACTTTAACCCAATATGCTACAAAACTATTTCGAAGATCATCTTCGTTATCATATACAGCTCCTATTGCTGTTGATGTTGCATAACTTAGGTAATAAGCTGGCCAGTTGTTATTGTTTATTGAATCACAGGTTTATCTTGTTGGGTGACCTGTTGATAAATCTGAGGGAACTTTATGTAAAATTATTGGGATTGGAAAACTTCCTAATGATTTCTTTGGGATGGCCCAATCAGGAGCTCCATTTCCACAGAACTATAATAGTTATTAATAATAATAGTTTTAATAATTGCAATAATAATAATAATAACAATCAAATAATGAATAATAAAATTAAGAATAAAATTGATATTATATTAATGATAATATTAATACTTTAGCATTCCAAGCATCTTGATGAAAGTCAATAAGAGTATAAATTCCGTACTATGATCCTGCTTTTTGAATGATATCTTAAATAATGTTTAAATAAGTTTCATTATATTATCCGCGAATGGGTTCGACAGCAGCCCAAGGGACTGATAATCGAATAGAATTATAGCCCATACTTTTTAATAATTCCATATCTTCATCAACAAATGAATGTTAATAATCAAAAATATCTCTATTTTATTTTATATATTTAATTTTACATAGAGGGATGATAAGGAACATCTTTATATACAATATTTGTTCCATGAAAAATTCTTTCTCTTCCATATTAATCTCTTAAATGAAGATTTTCAGGATTTACAAATCTTTTAAAATTATTATTCAATATTACAATTCAATTTTCTCTGAAGGATTATAAAGTTTTCCTATTCCTATATTTAAGATAGTCATTAAAATTAAAATATTTAACATTATTTTAATAATATTTATATTCTTAAATCAAGATTCATAATAAAATAATATTTATTATAATTAATTATTAAATTAAAATATAATTAAAAATACTATATAATAACAAAATTTATAGAGATTCATAAAAATATTTTTAAATAAAATTAAATATAATAAATATCTGAGTGTATAAGTCTGAAATAAAATAATATTATAATTATTAATAATAATAGATGGATAAATTTCATATAAATGAAGTAACAATATATCCAATAAATCCAACTCCCATAGCTCCAATAATAATTTTTAATTTAAGATTCCTTTCATACATGATTTTCTTTAACTCTGCACTATTCTTCTAAAAATCAAAAGCATTATTCTTCATTTCCTCAGCCTTCTTACTCAAACTCTCAATATCCTTTTAGCCCTCAATAACTTTCTTAACATTTTCCTACATAATAGCTTAAGTCTGATCCAACACAATTTATGCTTACAACATTTTATCAAGACTTTACAAATCATTATACTTAGCATGTAATTCCTTTATACTAGCATCCACTTTCTTTTTAATTGCTGAATCATTATTAATATCCACCTATTATACTAATTCTTAAACCTTGTTTAAGAGAGAATATGCGTGTCTTTCTGGATAAGAATTAGTTGTTAGTACTAAGTAATATATATCATATTTGCTGTCTTTTACAGTGTTCCAGATTGTTTTGTCTTTGTTGAATCTTTATCTTTCGCTATTTGTCAGTTCTAATCTCTTTATTTGAGTAAATGCACCGATGCTTTCTTTTAATAAACTACTCTAGATTATATTATTATTTTCTTACTTCCTAAAAACTGTCTGCACTAAAATAAGTCACTGGCTCAAAACCTTCTTCTTTTATTATTGATATGAATTTTATGTATTATATACTAAAACTCATTTTATTTTTATTATATTTCTATTATCTTATTACTCTTATCTATTATTATTTATTGTTAATTATTATATTTATTTTACAGTTTGTTTATATTTCATGAAGATTTAAAAAATACATCTATATTTATCAATATTTTATTTAGTAGTTATATTCTTTTTTCCAAAAATTTAGGCCAAATATAATACTTTATATAATTATAGATATTAATACAAAAGCAAATTCAATCACAAAAATAATTTAAAAAGCTAAAGCAAAAAATATAATTATAAAATAAAAAGCTTGGTGAAATAAAAGAATAAAAATAGAAAATAAAAGATAAAATAAAAGAAGAATAAGTAGGAAGATAAAAAATAATAAATTGATAATTAAGATAATGATAAATAAAACGATGATAATAATAATAATATATCAATTTAGGAATTAAAAAGTGATTAGAAAATAACAGAAAATATGTAAGGAGAATTAAGAATATTACCAGAAGGATTAAAATAGAAAATATAAAAAGAGTAAGAAGAAGTGATAAATAAAATTGAAAATGAAGATGATTGTGATGAAAATGAATAAATGTAAGGATATTTATACATGGTAGAGAAAGTAACAAGTGATAAGAATAAGAAATAATTAGAATTAAAGAGAGTATTTATAGAAATGAATCAAAACGTATTAAGCATAGGAGAAAGTGAGTAAATTAACGAGAAAATGGAAGTAATAAAGAACAAAAATATTTATCCTCGTAACTAAGAACTAGAATCAGCAGTATCAATGGAAGATAGTGTAGACAATATATAAAATTTAAAAATAGTAGTGCATCAAATCGCATCAATGTTTTGCTTTGTCCTTGTAAGTGAATCCAATAATAAGAATAACAGATTCACAATATTCCAATAATCTCTCAATGCTTTTCCATTAGTCATAAATCAATTATAATAAGAAGATTTATCATAATCACAAAATAATCTCCATTCTCACTCTTACTTTCAATTATTAACTTTATGTTATAATAACAAAGCTATTATTTAAAAATGGCTCATTTTTATCAATAGAATGAAAATCTATTGTTAAGTAGAATTCCACTAATTGACAATAAAGCAAATGTAAGAGAAGAAAGATTAATTGTCAGCTGAAGAATTAGAAGATTAAGAACAGGCTAAGCAATTATAAAAATTAAAGTAATAGGAAGAATAGTTAGAAGATATGGAGTTGAAAAGTGAAAAAGAAATGGATGTGGAAGAGTATAATAGATTATAAGATTAACTCAATAATTTAAATTAAGAAGTGGAGTAAGAAACTAAGAATTAAGAAAGTTAGATTAATAGTTAGATGAACAGAATGAATTGAATTCAGAATGATATTTAAAAAAAAGAAGAGTAAACAGAGTGTATTGAATAAGCATTAGAAATAAGATAATAAGAAGAAAATAATTAAGTAGTAAAATTAATTAGAGATGAATAAATGAAAAAGTTATAATAAAGTGTAAAAAAGGCGGAGGAGAAAATGAAGGAAGCAATCAGAAATAAAATGCAAAAATTAAAGAAACGTTTAGATTTCCAAGAAGAAAGAATGAACGATGAAAAAGACAGTGTGGATGATCTAATGACAAATATAATATCAGGATAATTAAAAAAAGGTGATGATAAAATGTGTATAATGGATACAGACAATATTTATGTAGATTATCAAAATAAAGGAAGAGCTACGTTGAAGTAAAATGCCAATAATTACATAGAAGATTTTCTCACCAATGCTTGTAGTCACATTCTTGATAATTAGTCTATGGCATTTGCAGATTAAGATTAAAAAGATTATTAAGAAGGAGGAGTCATTGGTCAGATTAATTTATGTACAAAACTTGATTATTTCTGTTAAAAATGTTGTTAAACATAGTTCGGTTATGATCAATTGACTCTTATTCTTTAGTGTTAGAATTCATGTGATTCTGTTGTTAATCCAATTATAGAATAACATGATATTATTCATGTTCCTCTTGCCAATAAAGTTAAAAATAATAAATTCAATAAATTTAGATTCAAATCTAATTATAAATTAATTTGACTATTTATCATTTTATTTTATTAATTTTATAATACTATTTTCAATACTTTATAACATTAATATTATCATTACTCATTATCTATTGTAATAATCAATTAGCATCTAAATTTTTAGATGACTTATTTCCATTTAAGGATTAAATTATATATTGTCTTTTCTTTTAAATTAAAAAAATTTATTAAAAGCATTAATGTTATATTTAGTTATTAAATAATTAGCAAATATTATAAAACTAATAATAAAAAGTATAAAAGTTGGTATGCCAATTAACATTAAAAATATTTCTACTATATAATTCATCTACATTTATTTTATATTATTATTATTATCTTAAATCATATTGTAGTATTAATTGTATTGGTAAATAATTTTGACAATTGCAGCTAAAAAAAAATTAATCAAATGCAAAATAAATGAAATTAAAAATAAAATATAATAAATATAATTTCTCTTTCCTATACAATTGTTAAATATACTTCCATGATATTTCCAATATTAAATACAATTTCCACAGTCTTAACAGTGTTTAGTGTGTGGAAGCATATAAATATTACATATATCACAAAAATTTTATTAATACAATTTTTTGTTTGCTTTAAAATTTTTACTAATAATTGCATTTTAATAATTAGGTTTTTTTTTATATATACTATTAAAATCTCCTTGTAAATCTAAAATAATCCTTCAAGGTATTATTCCAGGATCTGTAATAATAATAAGAATGAAGTAAATTATCATACTCAATTAAATATAGTTGCTTATTATAATATACAAAACAGTAAATTAATACAAAGAAATTAAATAATTATGTAAAATTATTAATCCTAGAGTTAAAACACTAAAAATCAAAAGGAATTTTAAATCTTTTCTCGGACCTATCATAATTTTCCCTTAAAGAAAAAATCTATTATTCCCTGGCCATAGCTAATAAATGAAATTTTTTTTCCTAATATCTAATTTTACCATTTTCTCTTTTAAATAACTAACATAAATCTATTTGTATAATTTGTGTCCTACATTTTCAATTATTATACTGTTTTTTTAAGAACTTTATTTAGAATTTAATTCTAAGTTTTATGTAAAATCTTAAGAATTATATATTAAATCTTTCATTAAATTTAATTTATTTTAATATTATACTAAATATATAACTTTTATTAATAATAAATTAAAATAATATATCAAATTATTTTGTAAATTATAAAATAAAAGTTTTTTTTATAACTTATTAAAAATATTCAATAATAAAAATAAAGATTATTGGAAACAAATAATAATAATGTCAAGAATCTATTAATTTTTCTTAGACATTTATTTATTCTTTATAAATAATTTTCTGTTTTTTAAATTAAATATCTTGAATAAATAATAATATAATTTTACATTAATAGTCTTTATAAGCTAAAGGGATAAAAACAATAGCACTAATAAAAACCAATCCACTAAAAAGATAGAAAAGATAATCTTTAACATAAGGAATGATTATCATAATAACAGCAGCTCCAAAACTGCCACTGCCTTCTATTATGCTTGTGATTGTACTCACTGCACTCTTATTATTAACAAGTTTAGGATTTTTTCCTAGGAATTAATCATATTATATCGATATTTATTGATATTTTAATGATAATAAATGATATTTTATTGATTTTTAATTTTAAATTAAAGATATTTATTATTTTAATACCAATATCAGCTGAAATTGAACTACTGATAAGATTGTAAGGAGCTCCTATATTAATACCAGCTATAACAAGAAAAATGTAATAAAGATAAATAGTTTATGAAGAAGCAAGATACTTGATCATAAAGTAAGAGAGTGAACAAATAATTAAGCAAAAAGGAATTACTATTGACTTTCTTCCTCTCAAATATTTGTCACAGATAAATCCGATTGCAAATCCACCAATATATTAAGACACTTCATACACTTATGAAATAGTAGATGTCTGATTACCTACTCCTTAGTTTTTTAAATAATCAGGAAGCCAAAATAATAATCCGTAAGTTGATGACTTAACTCCTAAATATCCAATACAATATCTTATCACTCTAACAACAATTATCAATTATTAATTAATAATAAACTATAATCAATTAATAATGAATAAATAATTAATAATTATATATATAATACCCTGGTATTTTAAAGTAATCAATAAACTTAAGTTAATTCTATTTTGATGGTTATTCCTATTCCTACTGATTATCAGAAGAAAGATGTTGAAGATTTTAATCATTTTGATTATTTGATTAATGATCGAGTTAACTTTTCCTTATCTAGATTATCTGAATATTAAGTTTTTAAGGATAAGGTTAAAGTAAAAGTAGTATAATAATAGCCATAAAAAGCTAAAAAATAGCAGCAATAAAGATACACCATTGCCACTAAAGTTGATAAATATCAATGGAAATACTTCCAATTTCCAATCCAATAATATTACCAACATTACTACATCCAGTCCATATTCCCATTAAACTTCCCCTCTTATCAGGTCCAATCCAATTACCCATGACAGCAATGAGGCCAGGCCATGCCATACTCTAAAAGAGTCCATTGAGAATCTAAAAAAGATAAAGGTATATAACATGAAAATGGTCAAAACTAATCATTGTCATAATTATGAGACTGGAACTGGAACCGACTGTAGATATAATTAAATACCATTTTAAATTCATTTTATCACCTAACCAACCAAGTAGGTAGGAACCTAGAGAGTAACAGATTAGAAATGTGAAATCTAACTTACCTAGTATTGATGAGGAAATCTTGTTGCTCTATTAGAGAGAAGGTTTCCCGTAAGACCATGCACTTCTACAAGCGTGGATCGAGACGTATGTCATAAATGTTACACCAAATGCTAGAGATTGATAAATTACTATTCTTTTTTCCTATACTACCATCAATAAATTATCTTTTTTATTTTCTATTTCTATTACTATTACTATATTTATATTATTATTTTTATTATTTGTTACTATTATTTATTTTTATTTATATAATTAAATCAATTAATTATATTTTATTTTTTGTATTTTTTATATATTTAAATAAATATTGTGATTTGAATATAAATTATTTATATATATTTATTTTAATATTAAGTTTATAATATGTCTATTTTAAGATATTTAAATAATCAAGTAGAATAATTAATAATAAAAAAAATAAGAATTAAAATTATAAGAAGTAAAAAGGATATATGAAAGAGTGTTTAATCAACATAAATGATAGATAATTGTAAGTAGAACATATAAAGGATATTGAAGAAGAAGCGAAGATGATTGAGGTGAAATTATTGGAAAAGAGTGTTGGAAAACAGATAATATATTATACTTTAAATATAATAACTTTAGGGATTCTTTATTTATTCTCAAGATGGTTTATAAATCTTTAAATAAAGCTAAGATTTAGTGCATACGATAAAAAAAAAAGAAAAAAGCTTTATATAATGGTTAAAAATGTTGATAAGAACTTGGAAATTATCGAATGCAAGGAAAGAGAACTAAAGTTAAATGGAAAACGACAAAAAGTGAACATGATGTAGTTTAGACTGTATGACTATTATATTGATCTAGATGAAAAAATAATAAAAGGAATTTAGACCTAATTCCACAAAATGGAGAATTAGGAGATCATCAAACAATACCAAAAAGGAGTAAAAAACGAAAATGTAGAAGAACTTCAAGAATAATTCGGAATGAATAAGACGGACGTAGAGGAAAAATCATGGTATTAGATTCTAACTGATGAAATCTTATCTCCTTTTTATATATTCCAGATTTTCTCATGCACCCTTTGGTATTTGGAGCCTTACACTTTCTATGCTACAGTCATAGTAGTAACTAGCTTGACTAGTATAATTATCACTCTTTATGATAGTATGCAATAACAAAAGAAGATTAAGTAAATTAGTCAATTTAGATCCTAGGTATTTGTTTATAGAAGAAAAACCAATAATTAAATTAAGATGAGTTAGACTGATTTAATGGAAAGCATTTAGAGAGATATTGACAATAATGACAAGATGATGAGAATTGAAATAGAGAGTAGTTAGTTGGTCATTGGAGATTTAATAGAAATACCATAGTAGAGTATATTGCCTTGTGATATCATATTATTGAACGGAAGTTGTATTGTCAATGAAAGCATCCTAACTGGAGAGAGTATACCAATAATAAAGAATGAATTACCAAACAACAAAAATATCTATGACGTAAATGGAGAGAATAAAAGTCATACCCTTTTCGCAGGTACCTACTGTCTAGAAACCCGATACTATCAAAAAGATAAATATAGAGTATTAGGTATTGTAAGTGAAGTTGGGTTTAGCACTATTAAAGGCCAATTAGTTAGAACTATACTGTTCCCTAAGGAATGTAACTTTGAGTTTTATAGAGATTGTCTAAAATTCATAGGGTTCATGTTTATTTTCGGCATGATGGGATTCAGTGTGAGTCTATATATGATGATTGAGCAGAAAATCGATAATGTAATGATCATTAAGAGATCTCTAGATCTGATCACTATCACAGTTCCTCCCGCACTGCCTACTTGTATGAGCATCGGCATTATTATTGCAATTAACACTCTTAAAAAATATAGTATCTTCTGTATAAGTCCTTAGAGAGTTAATATTGCTGGTAAAGTAAATATCATGTGTTTTGATAAGACTGGAACACTTACTGAAGAAGGCTTAGATATGTTTGGACTTAGAGCTATTACTAATAAATCCCGTTGCTTTTCTAATCTGATTGATGCTAAGGACATTCCAAATATGAAACATTAGAAGGGAAATAGCAAATTATTATTTGATTTGATGGGCAGTTGTCATGGCCTCACTACCGTTAATCAGCAGTTGATTGGTGATCCTCTAGAACTGAAAATGTTCTAATCCACATCTTTATCTCTTGAAGATAATAATTAGAACAAATACGATGATCTTATCTTAGCCATTGTTAAAGATCAAGTTAATTATTCTCAAGTTACTTCTCCCTTAAATCCTCACTAAAATCTCATCGTATTAAGAAATGTAGAATTATAGAAGAGCATCTCTATGTATTAAAGTTGTATCGAAAGTGAAAATGATTCTATTTCATTATAGTCCAATAATTATAGGCAAATTGGAATTATGAGAAGATTTGAATTTAGCAGTTAATTATAAACAAGTTCTGTTATTGTTAGTTATCCAGAAGAATCCTTTTACAAAGTTTTTGTCAAAGGTTCTCCTGAAAAAATTAGAGAAATCTGTGATCAAACCACTATTCCTCATAATTTCCATTTAATGCTTGACCATTATGCTAAAAATGGCTATAGAGTGTTAGCTGGAGCTTATAGAAATGTTAAGTTAAGCTATATTAATTTGCATAAAGTAAGTAGAGATATTTTAGAATAGAAGTTGTAGTTCTTAGGATTTATTATAATGGAAAATTAGTTGAAAGGAATAACTAAATAAATAATAGAAGAATTAAAAGGAGCTTAAATTAGAAATGTTATGGTTACAGGAGATAATATTTTAACTGCTATAAGTGTAGCTAGGCAATGCAGAATAATAGAATAGAATACAAATGTTTATTTAGGTGAAAAAAATAAAAAAAAAGGAGATTTAGAAGGAGGAATAATATGGAAGGATTTTGATTTTAATGAAAATAAGTTAGACCTAAATTTAAAATAAATTGAGGAATCTATAAAACTGAAAAGTGCTAATTTATCAGAAATAGAATTAAGAAGTATAAATAATTAAAAAATATAATATTATTAAGATGAGGATATTTTGCCTTGGGTCTAAACTGAAGACAAGAATTTTGCTCTAGCAATAGATGGGAAGTTGTTTAATGAGTTATTAAAAAAGGAAGATAAAATGCTATTGAATAAGGTATTGGATGATTGTTATGTTTATGCCAGAATGAAGCCTGATGATAAACAGATGCTTGTGTCTTTATTGCAATAAAAGGATCTCAACAATGTTGTCGGAATGTGTGGGGATGGAGCAAACGACTGTGGAGCACTCAAGATGGCTCATGGTATTTTACAATATCATATTAAATTATCATATTATTTTCATCTTATAATATTTAAAGTCGGAGTGAGTTTAAGTGAAGCAGAAGCATCAATTGCCGCTCCTTTTACTTCAAAAATCCAAAACATTTCTTGTATAATACAAATACTGAAAGAAGGAAGATGTTCATTAACAACGGCTTTCCAATGCTTTAAATTTATGGCATTATACAGTATGATCCAATTCAGCTGTGTAACTATTCTCTATTCCTTCTTATCAACTTTAGGAGTATATTAATTTGTTTATGTAGATTGTTTTTTAATATTCCCATTAGCAGGATTTCTTGCTTACACTAAAAGCAGTCAATCCCTTGCTAAAAAATAACCTAATAGTACTCTCATGTCCTTTCAAGTCTTATTCAGTGTTTCAGGTTAGGTTATTATTTAAATTCTTTTTTAAATCCTTCTCATTTTACTTTTATAATCATAGCCCAATTATATTAAATGTAAAAATTATGTCACTAACTCTCATTGAGCTGAAGATTACATTAAATGTCAAGAAAATACTGTATTATTTTTATTTATATTTCTTTAGACTCTATTCAATTATGCTAATGCATAATATTTGTCTATAGCAATAGCATTTTCTATCGGCTCTCCATTTAAAAGTCCTATATACACAAATCATTAATTAATGGTTTTAATTATCCTTTAATTAGCTTTTAATTACGTATTATTATTTAATCCTGGATAATTTTTATTTGATTTTATGTAGGTAATATTCTATAATTTAATTTATTAATATTTAAGTTTGTTTAAATTGAGACCGCTTTTAAATTAAAATTATTTTATTTATAAATCATTAACATTTTTGTAACTTTCGTTTTTGAGTTTGTTATTGTTAAAATAAGCAATGATTTATATCTAAAATATAAATCAGATAAAAAGACTCAAATTTAATAAATGTGATCATGATATATTTTATAAATAATTTATATTATTATATTAATTAAATGAGTTTATATTATGAATTAGATGTTTAAAATGACAAAATGTATTATTTAAAATTAAAAATTCCTATAATATAAGAAAATTTATAAGAATGTATAGAATAAAATGATAAAATAAGGCTTTTTAGTATTTTAACAAAAATGAAATTAAGAGAAAAATTTTATAATTAATAGCAATTGAAATAAATCGTTAGTTTATATTAAGATTAATTCTATTTAAGAAATCGTCTTGTATTATAATATATTGTTTTTTCATGTTTTTTTTTTAAATTTTCTTAGAAATACATTTATAATGGATTTACTGTTAAATATTAATAGTTACCTATTAGTTATTAATTTTTTGGGCACTTTTTTGGTTTTTTTTTTAAATTTATTTTATTCCCTCTTTATTCATCAAATATTCATTATTAAATATTTCAAAAGCCAAAATTTGAAAAATAATTATTAAATGTTAATTAACAAGTAACTTGGGAAAAAATAGTTGAAACAATATAAGAAAATATAAATAATGAAGATATGATAATGGCTCCATTGGATTTAATATTAAATTTATGATTATATAATATAAATAGTGATTCGATTATAATTATAATATTATTAATAATATAACGAAAAATGAGTGAATAAAATAATAATGAGTTAGAAAATAAGACTTATTAAAGTAGCATAAAATTATAATCAGTATATGAAAGCTTATAAAATAACTAATAAATGAATAAAATACAATATTTTGGAATAAGTGAAAATAGAAGTGCTAGTTCTCTTTATCATCAAACTCCAGTCATTACTTTTCCAAAGGATGAAAGGTTTAAGTATAAGAATAAAAATATTCTAAGTAAATATCTTATTATATATTCTAGCTGAAAAAAGCAAAAATTTAGAAATCCCATCAACTTTAAATTAAAGGTCTACTTCTTTTGGTTATGGATATAAAAATACATTAGATTTAGCAATCCAAGAAAGGAAAAATTTTCCAGGACCAGATAAATATTCTACTTATTAAAAACTTATCAAGCCATAACAAGCTAAAACTTTTGGAGTTTCATATGAAGCTTACAGACGAGTTATTATTCTTATTTTTATTCATTTATCTTTATTTATTATTATTTGTCCATTTATATTTTATTTATTATTTTCAATTTTAGGTTTATATTCCAGGTGTTTATCTTGTTGGAATGAATGAAGACATAAATCCAGGTGTAGGCAAATATGAAATAAGTAAAGAATTTGCAAAAGACAAACTACAATTCAGCATGTAAGGGAGGACATTTGATCAGAAAAAAAAAGAATAAAGTACTAATATTTAAATTTTGTTTTTTATTTTTAATAATTTAATTATTTTTTATTCTCAATTTATAAATAAGTATTAATATATGTAATTTATATTTAACTATAGAATCTCCTTGCCCTAACACCTATAAAGTCAAAGATAAATTATAATAAAATACAAGATTTAATGGAATAACATTTGGATATGGTTAAAAAACATAAGGATTGGTACCAGAAAACACTCCAGGACCAGGATAATATAAAACAAATGTTTCTCAATTCGATAAATTCAATAAAAAACCTTTTCATAGATAAGATATTTATTAAAATAATATCAGCAATATGTTAGACATCAATTAAAAAATATGAGTCAATTTTAAAAACTTATTTTAATATATTTTTTATTTTTTTATAAGTTATTAAAAATAATTTTTAATATTATATTTTTCAATTTTAAAATTTAAATTAATTTTAAAATTGATGCAATAAAAAAGCAACAATTAATAATAAAATAGTAAACTATTGTAATTTTTAGATTGGAATGATTTTTTATTAAGATAAATATCTATGTAATAAAAATAAGAATTAATATTTAAATTCCCATAAATTCTATTAAAAGAACAAAAAGATAAAAGATTCAAGTAAATTATAAAATAAAATAACTTATATTTGTAAAATTAGAATTTGGTAATAGTGTATAGAATCTTAATTTTATTCTGATATCATTTAATAATTTAATTAACAATAAAATGAAAAATACAATATAAAAATAAATAAAGATATTATTAGTTAAATAAATTCAGATATTAAAAAAATTTTATAGAAATATAACATAAATGATTCTTAAAAATAACAAAAGTACTACATATTAATAATTAAATAGAATTTTAGAACAAATATTATTTTTTTTATAAAAAAATCAGAACATAGTTTATAGCAAAAGTTTTATTTATTTATTATTAGCAATGATTGACTAGTTTGATGAATATAATTTATACGTATTTTTTAATTATTTTGTTTTAAATTTTTATCCCCCAGTAATTATCTTATTATGATTTTAGCTATTTTTTGAAAAAGGAAATTAATAATTTAATTACCTTGTGATTATGTTTTAAAATTATTTAGAAAAAAAGATGAATTTGATAAATAAAAATTTGACATCTATTTTCAAAGATTCAAAGAATAATAAATATATAGATAAATTAGCATTGAATTGGATATCATATAAATTAAGTCGTTGATTTTTTTTTTTTCTTTTTTTGGATCTTGTTGATTTAAGCTAATAAATAAAAATACTTGATATATTAATTCTTACAAATTATGAATTAATTTATACAACTTCGTTGTATTTAATTGAAAAAAAAGAATCCATTTTAAATCATTACATTAAAAAACTAACAAAATATTATATCAAAATATTTAAAAGTGATTAAAATTAACTGCTTTTAAAATTATCAGTAATGAAATTGATAAATACATAAATTTAATTTGATGATGAATAGATTCAATGTAGTAATAATAATATTATATCTAATTAATTAATAAATTAAAACTTATATTCTAATTCAAATATCCTTAAAAAAGAATTTGACATAAGTCAAACTATCAATAGTAAAATGAATTCGGATCTGAATTATAAAAAACAAGAAATATTTTCTTATAAAAAGAAAAATTAATTTAATTTGATTATTTTAAATGCTTTAAAAAATATTAAAATAAAAAAAATAATTTAAATTTAAAAAATTGATTTAACTTTAGATAAATTATAGTTTTTGATGTTTGAAAAACATAAACAATAAAAAGAATAAAATAATATAGTATTAGAATTATTAGCTTAAGGAATTTATTTACAATATATTGTTAAAAATAATAATGTCAATAAATAAATATAGAATAATATTATTGAAAGATTATAAGAATAAGTGATTTAAAATAAAGAAGATTTAATAAATAAAGTTGAAAATGATTTATAAAAAATTAAAGAGTTTATTAATGAAAATGGATATATAGACTTTGAAGAATTAGTATTAGTATTAATAAACATAATTTAATGGGAACCTATTATTAGTTTAAGATTTATAAATTGTTTATTAGAATAAGAGAATGACAGCAATAAAATTAATTTTAAACAAGTTAGAATTTTATTACATTTAATTGGGTTTAGAGTTTGGATAATATTTGAATAAAAAAGTAAAAGCTAGATATAAGTAGATTGTATTAATTATTCATTATTTTAACATATTTTTTTTGAATTAAACCAATAGCAAATAAAATAAATTCAAATAATAAACGCATTACAATTTTTAATTAATATTTAATTATTTAGTGAATTTATTGAAATATAAGATAAAGATAAATTAGATTTTGGAGGTGAAGAAATAATAGATTAAAATTAAATTAATACTTGGATGAAAACAAATTAGTAAAACTTTATTAAAATTATATAATAATAAAATAATATTGATTAAAACATCAGAAACTTATTAATTGATTAAAGTATTATATCTTAAGAATTTAATTTGAATTTAAAAGGAAACTATTTAAATAGTTAAAGTCCCATAAAAAGAACTCCTTTACCTAGTTAAACTAACTCTGAAAATGAAAATGGTTCAAAAGATTCTTCATTTGTTTCAGAGTAATAATTAAATTAAACGTTGACTATACCTGATTTATAAACTAAACCATAAATTGAAATTAAAAACTTTCAGTTGGAAGATAATATTAATCGAAATTGTGGTAGAGTTTGTGGATCATAATAATGTATTATTATATGATTTATTTGAATTTAATATTTATCTGTTAAATATTATTTGAATATACTTATCTTATTAATTTTATTTCTAATTTATTTATTTGTAAAAATTTTATATTAACTGAAAATTACTTGTAATAATTAAATATTTATTATATTTAATTAATTTCATTTTTATTATTATTTATCTATTACACAAATATTAATTAAAAATGATCATTTAAAATAAACTAACATCCTAAAATGTAAAAATAAAAGATATTTTTTCAAGAAAAAACTCCTAAACAAATAAATTAAAAGTAATTCAGAATATTAATATTTCTGGTTCTGGTAATAATGATAATTAAATAAACTAAGAAATAAAAATTAAACAAATAAATAATTTGTAAAATGAAGGAAATTTAAATAATCAAATAAAAATAATGCAAAAAAAACTTTAGTTTTTAAATAATACAAGTAAAATGATAAAATCTTAGTTATAACAAGTAAATATTATATAAAGTAAAATAAGAATAATTTACAAAATAAAACAAATAAATCTAATTCAAATGTTTTGGATGTGAATAAAAAGTATAAAGCTTAATCTAAATCATAATAGTAATGTCAAATAAAAACGTGCAAAAAAGAAAAAGTGAAAGATAAGAATTGTAAAAAATTAATTAAAGTTTCTGAAAATAATTGTATTTTTTTATAAAATTATTTTAGAGTTTAATTAAAATAGTTAAAAAAATAGTTAATGTAATTTGGGGAGTAATTTTTAAAATTCATGCAATAGTTTACTAGAAAATAATTTGCTAAATGATATTGAAAATGATCAGAACAATTAATAAGTAATAAATAATTCAAATATAAACAATAATAAATTTATTGATCTATCAAAAGGCCCTTTAGAAATAATATAGAATTTCGATAAAAACAAAAAGACAAATAATAATATTCAAATAATAAATAAATCTTAGAAGAATATTTCAAAAAACAACACAATATTATTATAATAAAATGATACTTAATCTTATGTGAATATTTCAGTAACAAACATGATTCAGTCTTAAAACTAACAAATAAACAAAATTAATAGTTCAATTAAAAGACAGCAGTCAGAAGTTAATTAAGAATTGGTAAACAAAATAGGATAAATGGCGAAAAGCAGCAAAAAATTAGATGAATTAGTTTTGATAAAATTGGATGAAATATTTAATAAACTAATTGAAAAAAATACTTTATTTAGTACAAGTATCTAGAAATTAAAAGAATTTATCACTTAAATTTTATAATCAGTGCTTGATAAGCTAGTTTTGCAATAAGAATATATTCAAAGAATGTAAATTATTGAAGAAAAGAACATTCATTTATAAGAATAAAATGATGTTTTTCAAAAATAGTTGAAATAAATATTTGAAAAAATTAATATAGATAAACTATCAGAATCTACTAATTTATCATCAATTTAATTAAATTAATATTATTAAAAAAATGAGAATTATTAATTAATAAAAATGGAAAATAAACAATTAAAAAGATAACTTTAAGAGTGTCAAAACGATTTAATTTATTTCAGAGAAAAAGAGTCTAAACTAATAAAACTTTTGTTGGCTGTTAAAGAATAAGGTATAGATTTAGAAAGTATTTTTCAAAAAACAATATTGAATCAGGAGAGTGAATAAAAAAATAAAGATAAAAGCAAATAGAACAAAAAGAATAAAAATAAAAAGTAATATGAAGACGAGAATATTAGCAACATCTCAGTTGATGAGTGTATTAATAGGAATATTTCAATTAAAAATGAAATGATAAAGTAATAATAAAATAATAATAATAATAAATAATAAAAAAACAGAAGTATTAGTATAAATGCTGATATATCTAGTAAAACAATTATTATTAAAATATATAAATTAGAAAATTGATTAAAAATAAATAAAATTAATATTGAATTCATTATTATAATAGTATTAAATGATTCTGATGAGAGTAGTTATAACTTCATAGGTAAGAATTTAGTTACAGATTTATCTTCTGAATTAAATCAAATCAATAAACAAAACAATCAAACCTAAAAAATGATAGACTGAAGTAAACTTAAACTCAATTTATAAAATATTTAATACTAAACCAGCAGTGATTCTACTCCTGACAAAAACACTCAAATTACTACTATTAAGCAACTCAAAAACCCAAGAAAAAATAATAATAACAACAAAATCTAAAATAAAAATTGATCTTATAATAACAAAATAATATAATAAATCAAGTACTTAATTATTAATTATCATAAATGAAAAATGAGCCTAAATGTGTTGCTGCTACCATCTTTTATTTATCTGAAGAAAGTTATAAAGAACTAACTGTTTTATTATCGATAAGTTAAATTTTTTTAGTAAAAGAATTCTATATTGAATATGTTAAATATAAAAATTAATGAATAATAAGTATATAATATAAAAAGATAATGAAAATATTAAATAATAATTTTGATAACCTTGAGTATGTTGTAAATATAGATTTTTCCATCTTCTGATCCAGATATGATGTGATTGTCATCCCACATGAATTTCGCTTCAGTCTTATGAATAGAATTTTTATGATCATTATATTAATTTAGAATATCTCCAGAAGCTATTTCACAAAGTTTAACAGAATTGTCTAAACAGCTTAAACATAATACTTTCTTATCATGAGCTTGATCCATATTTACGATGCTTTCTAAATTTTAATAATAATAATAATTTAAAAATAATATATAATTGCATTAAAATTAATAAAAATCATAATAAAAATATTAACGATAATAAAAATTGTATAAATAATAAAAAACAGATTACATCCTATTTAGTCTTGACATATTTCTCCTTTTCTTAAATCAAACTGCCTTAAGTATCCATCTATACTGCTTACATAAATAATGTGATTATCTATAATCACCTTGGAAACTGAGTCTTTGAACTGTTTGCAAACCTAAATTGGACGATGTGAGTTGCTTCTAATAAATAAAATAAATATTTATAATGAATAAATGATAATATTGATAATAAAATATTAATGATGATAATAATAATATTGTAAATGTAATATTAATGTTAATAATGATAATATCGATTATATAAGAGTACTTTAAGTCCCAGAACTTGATGGAGGCATCATATGAACCAGTGATAAGGACCGTGTAGTCATTATTGATATCTAGAGTGTTGATGGCCTTTGTATATAAAATAATAATAAACTGAATTATGAGCATCTTCCTTGCGAATGATTTTGCCAGTGAGAATATCCCATAAGAAGAAAGACTTGTCTCCTCCTACACTCAAGAATCTTGAATTGTCTTTATATATTAACAAATCTAGCACTTCCTAGTTATGACCACCTCCATACTCCTTGATCATTATTTTACTCTTAACACTCCATAACTATAAATATACATATCATATTATCACTTATTATATCATCATATCATCATATTATCATATTTAAATTTATCATATTTTAATTTTTATTGATATTACCTTTATAGACCTCTCTTGACTGCCAGTCAAAACGTATTCTCCATCTACATTGAACTTACAGCTATAAATTGGAGAATTATGAGCGTGAATTTCAGATTGCTTAAAAATAGGCAATTTATAGAATGTTTACTATTATTTCATTTATTATATAATAATCTTTATTGTAATATAATGATAGAATAAAAAAAAAACAGCTTTTTTAGTGCCTAGACAAATAGTTTTTTGGCAGGATGGTGCAGTGGGATTTGCTAAGTAATAATTGGGATTCCTTTTGATTTTGTAAAGATTAGAGTATAATGTTAATAATAGATGCAGAAATAGTATTGCAGTATCATGGACATCATCACTTAGGCAATTCAGAACGAAGGCATAGCTGCATTCTATAAAGGAGTTGGAGCTCCTCTTATTGGATCAGGAGCAGCTGTTAGTTTATAGTTTGGCTCTAATAAGTTTTGTAAGAGTTATTGTGGTACCATCATTAATATTATCATTATTAATATTATTTAAAATTTATCATTAAAATTATTATCATCATTATTTAATATTATCATTTGTTTGGTAATTTAAATTCTTAATTTTGTATTGTATATATAATTCTTTATTGCATATTTAAAATTAATTATCTAAAATATACAATAAATATTAAAATATATAGTTTTTATGTTTTGAATTTATTATTCTATTATTAAAATATATAATTAATTGCATAAAATTTATAAATTAACTAAATTAAATCATAATTTTATGATCAACATTATGATGAATAATAATTATAATGTGAATATGAATATGAATGTAGGGAGAGACTAAGATCTAACTAACTGGTAACTATTTATGTGTGGAGGATTTTCGGGAGTGGTCCAAAGTTTAGTTTTGACTCCAATGGAACACTTGAGAATCAAATAACAAACATGCATGTAAAAATCAAATTTAAAAGCACTATTTTCAGAAATATTATTTCAACATGGTATAAAAGGCCTCTACAAAGGTAGCATAATAACAATGCTATGAGAATTTGCAGGAGGCAGTTCATACTTTTTAACTTATGAATTAATTATAAGAATTTATATTAAGACTGATTTAGAGCGAGAAAACATAGGGATTCTGCTTCCAATGATGGCTGGAGGCATTGCTGGAGTTACAAGCTGGATCTTCAACTATCCCTTTGATATTATCAAATCTATGATTTAGGCAGACTCTCTTCTTTTTCCTCAATATAAAAACAGTTTGCATGTTTTTCAAGTCTTATCTGCTCAAGGATATTTTAGATTTTTCTAAGGACTTACTCCATGTTTAATAAGAGCTTTTCCTGTAAATGCTACTGCATTTCTAGCTTATGAAAAGGCTAACTACTTTCTCAATAATATACATAACCTTTACTGAGAACTATTCAATGAAAGTTTAATATTATCATAATCATAATAAGTTTACTATATTTATAAAATTATCAAATAGAAAAGGTAAGGTTAGGATTCTTTTCAAGTATGATAAAAATAATGTCTTTATCGTTTAAAAGCACATTAAACTTTTCAAATATAAATCTTCTGTTTTCATAACTAAACTTGAACAATTATAACATGTGAATAACAATTTAGAAGAGATGATAGTTTTTATTAAAAATATCGGGATTAGATTTATATTTAAAATTGATAAAATTTTGAGAATTAACTTGAGAGAGAGTATAAGAAAGCAACTGAAAATGATGAACAATCTTGAGTATTTCTTAAGAACACTGAGCCTTTAGTGTCTCAAATTGGGTCCAATATTATTTCTGCTAAGGCCAGAGAGAATGAGTATTAATAGACGGGACATTAAAAAATTAATGAATGTGATTAGGCATGCAAACCCAACCCAAATCACAATTATTGTAAGATTCCCATTTAAGAGCCTTTAACTCTTCTCTACCTTAAATTGTGTTGCTAAACATATTCAAAATGAATAGTCCTACTCCTCTCATTGACAAATATTCTTCTCTCTCAACTATCTTCACCACTTCAAAAATCAAATCCATCTCTTTTAATATCCGAACCCCTTCTATACTTAAACCCATATTCCCTATCGCCCATAAGCTACTTCTTTTTTCTTAAACGTTACCATATTTCACATTCTATATTATCTTTTCTAAGTATTTTTTCTCTTTAATTAATTTCTCTCCTTCATTAGTTTGGATTATCTCTCCAAATATATGCGGTCCTAATTCTTGTTAATTCTATTAAATGTCTTTCAATCTTATCTTTATTTCCAGTTTTATTAATTTTACTGTATCACTATTATATTCTAAGAAAAATTTTATACCATTTTTTTCTACAATTTCTTTTTTATTTATTGGACTATAATTTTAATTAATATTTAATTAGTTAAAGTCTTTTTCTTGACATTTTATAATTAAAGGCTGCTGGATTTCATTAAAATTAAAATCTATATTAGAGACTCCAATAGCTAAAGAGACTTTAACTTTAAAGATCGAGAATTATCTAAAGTTAGAATTGAATTGGGATACATTCGTGCATTACAAGATAATTTAGTCATTATTGAAATCTGAAATAATTTAATATGGAAGAATAAATGTTTAATCATTTTCTATTTGTAAAGTGATATTCCATGGTAACAATTAAACTAGATTTAACTGTAAATACTAATTATTTTAATTAAGAAGAATAGGAAATCAATAACAATTGTTTTATTCACATTATAAGACTTCAAGACTATTCCTCATGAAATTATCAAGTTCCTAAACATATTGATAATTTTGAGAAGAAATCCAATAATCTAACAAGTTTTCAGTTTATTCCTTTATATTAGTTAAATAATGGAATCCCTCTGGAATGCTCAGCATCTGTACAATCAACTTAGAATTTGATATTTTCTAATGATCAGGACATCTCTATACTATTTTGAGCATGATGTTCTTATTCTTACTAACTTCCTCTAGAATTTCAAGGGTCTTGGCTAGAATGTGTTTGTTTTCAGAACTCAAACGAGTCACCAGAATATCAATTCCGAAATTAATAAAGTCTTTCAATTCACTTCTATATAATAATCATAATAACTCTAAACCACTTAATGCTAAATTCACTGAGCCTGTTTCAATACAGGACTATAAAAATGTTCTACATTGGTTATCTTGTTCATAATCCAAAGAGTATAAGACATGAATAATCAGATGATCATACTCTCCATTTTATTGATAAATGTATTGTTTCTCAAGAATGTCTAATATTTAATGAGCCATTAATATCCTTCGTCCTGATTTACTCTTGCTAAATAATCCTATCCAACTTATATACTCTCTAATCATCTTGCGATTAAAGTTTTACACACTCATATAATTATAATATTGTTTAGGCAATTGGTTTGTACTATTAAAGAAATCCAATATGTTAGCACTTTAATTAATGTTATTATCCTCATTTAAATTTATGCTCTTGCTCTTAATTAGAGCTGATTAATTTTATGGACTATTGTTATTATTCTGTTTTTAATAGCTTTCAGCATGTTATTAACGTTGATTATGATGACTTGGTACATTTTTGGTAACTTTGATATAAGACTCTAGAAACTCCTTAAGATCCATTAGAAAAGAGTTTTAAGTGGTAGAGAACTGATTGGAAGTAGATTTAGATAGATAATTGACTCCCTCCTTGGTTTACAAAAGTTGACTGATAAGTTTATAACCGACTTTGGAATACTAGAAGTTCTCAATTTTCCAGTCCATTTCGACGAACTATCCCTTCTTAGGCAAATAGAACTGCAAAATATACTTCAAAATCTTATTGCCTTTAATCTAATTAAGTTTATTGACATTGAGCAGATGATTGTTACTAACCAACTCCTAAATAGCTTTCCAATCCCATTTGCTATAATCATTACTGTACTTGCTTATCCTCGATTGCTACATTAGTTATTAGAAATTATTCTCATCGCTTTCAATCTAACTCTGCTGTTTCAAGTACTCTATGCATTCCTCATTCAGTTGGTACCATGGTAATCCTATTTCTTTCCATGATAAGTATTGTTCACATTTATTTATTAAGTTACTTCTATTATTACTCATATTTTTTTTAGAAACTTCACAATCGAAACTCTAATTTCCTAGTTTAGTTATCAGGTCCAAGCACCATGCTTGAGATTGCATCAAGTATTATTACTCTATCATATCCTTATTACTGCTAAAAATTATTAAAACATATATACTTGTTTGAATGATTCACTGAACTTAAAAGGAAGTTTGTCGAATATTAAGCATGAGGCAATAAATAATAAGTCAAAATTACGAATTACTTAAGTAAAACTAAAGCTTTATCTCTTACTTCTTATTCCTAATAACATGTTAGTTCGATAAGTATTTTCATAAGATCACAGTCCATGAATAGTTTAAGTATAATGACGAGATATTGATTAACAAGATGCTAAATTTTGAAGGAAAAACTGTTCTTCTTCTAGGCCAGTCCTAATGAGAAGATATTATCAATGATTTCGAAAATAGTGTTACGGACAATCTTCTTAATAGGCTGTTTCAAGACTTGAATGATGCTTTGAATATTCTTCTGTTCCTTACCTATCAGAATAAATCCAGTCCAATTTTTAAGAATAATTATGATAGCCTTTTAAGCCAAAGTTAACTATTCTTCATATTTAGACTACTAATTTTTCATATTATTGAACTGTTTATTAGGCATCTACTTCTCAATATAAATGGTATTCATATAATCAATATCAGTAAACAGAGCAAAGATCTTACCAAAGTCTAAGTAAGTCTAAATTAACGATCTTTTCTCAGGATTATTAGCTAAAAACAACAAAGTTAGTATGATCTCTTCTGATATTTCTTTGTAATTAGGATTAATAATGGCCTCCACCAATATCTAGATTCCTCCAATATAACAACATAGTTCCGTATTCTGTATGGCCAACTCTCTCATTATTGTCAGCACTGAAAACTAAAGAGGCTCAATGCAAGTATTAAAAAATTTTATTTCCTCTTCATTTCTTTCGTTTTCCGGCTTGTATTCCAAAAAAGCCACTAAACTACTTCCTAATATTTTTGGAAAACTATTTTTAGCCACTATAATCCATCTTTTCACCAATTTTAACACTTCGTAAATTTCCATCTATTGGTATTTATAATTTGGATCTTGTTGTTTGTCTTACCTACTATTACTATTATTTTTGTTTGATTTTTCCAAGCTTCGAGCCATAAATAATCCTATCGATACTTTGTTGTAAATCTATCCCACTCTCTCATTTAACAATAAATATCTAAAAAACTTAAACACATTTTGTTTAAAATTTGGAGGATTACTAACTATTAAATTAGATCTCATTATTACTATTATTTGTTCGTTCCCTAATTTATTTAGCCATTCTTCTCCATTTTACTCTTTTAAATTCTGCATATTTTCATTTAAATTTATTATCATATTCATTTTTTTATCTTCATAATTCTATATCGTCCCCTTTTTAGTAAAAAAGTTGTTTATTAATTAAACACATTAATTATACATTTCCTTTTCACTTTTTTTGTTTTACTACTAATATATTTCGCTTTGATTTATTTACATTTAGAAATTATATAAATTATATTTATCTATAAATTATAAAGATATAAAAAAATTTATTATAAATTTTATATTATTAAAATTATATTTATTTTAATATTAATATATTTAAATAAGCGTTTTTATATTATTTGGAAAAATTTTAATATTAATACTATTAATAATAATGAAAATGTTGAAAATAATGAATATAATAAATTAGTCACTTTTTTTTTATATTATTTTTGAGATCAAGTTTTTCCTTAAAGTTTTTATCCTGTTCTTCGATTTTAGCTTAGAATTTGACATTAAGTTAGTCTAATTGTTCTTATAAATACCTTTCAATCTTGGCTTATCTTTCCCTTTACTCTCTCATTGCTTGCCATTCTAATCTTTTACTAACCGGCACTTAATGAATTGAGTCTCCTTTCATTATATCTTCGAGTTCTTTAGCTGTTAATCCTATTTCTTTATCCACAATGTATTCTCTTATTTCAGGAATACTATCCTTATTTATTTCAAATTTAATATCCAAGCTTAAAGGTTCTAAAAATTAAACTTTAAACATTTCAAAAGTGTTTATTTCTATATCTACTTTGTTTGTGAATGTTTTTAAATATAACAAATAATGTTTGAAATAAGTGTTTTAAAAAAATAAAGTTATTTTCTTGATTTCTTCTAATGAAAATACAAGAACACAATGAGGAGGTCTAAATAAACTATGTCTAACAATACAATCTTTGAACAAGCAAAATGCTTTTTGAATGTCCATTCTACTTTCCATTGAATTCTAAAATAAATGAAAACCTAGTTCTAATAAACAAGAAATCTTCTCAAATATGTATTATTCTTACAAACAAAATTCAAAAATTAGGCTTAGATAATTAAAATATTATTCTTCTTTATCACTAAATTAGCATTTAAAAAGTTGCATGAAAAGTTGCTTTTGATTTTATTTATTAAAATTATTTTCTTTTAATAATTCAAAATGTTCTTCAAAAAATATTTTATTTCCGAAAAATCTTGAAGAGAGTTTAGATTTTGTAGTTTAAGCCATGATTATAATATAAAAATATATTAAATAAGTTTTATTTTATTTATATCATAAATAGATTAAATTTGAATATAATATAAATATTTAAATGAATTTATAAAAAACTATAGAAGAATGTTATAGCCAGGTGTATTTCCTTATAAGAGAAGGATTATACAGCAGGTTATAGGATTTTTGTTAAGAAAGTTATAAATAATTTTCAGACCCTTTTTTTATTTTCTGGAAATCATTTGGAATAATGAAGGAAAAGCGAATCCCAGAAGCAATAAATGAATTAAACTAAATAATGAATAAGCGGGAAATTTAATATAGTGTTTTGAGTTTATTAATACAATTACATGAAAACAGTTAATTAATAGATGATGAATAACTAGACAGTTTAAAGTTCCAGTATCAAAACAGTGAATAAGGTTCAAGTGATAAGGCTTTGATTTTAACTGCTAGATAGTTGATTTATTCAAATCAATTGGAAGAAGCTGAAAGAGTTTTGAGCAATATAAAATAACCAGGAAAAGAGTGTTAAGTTACTTTAGGTTGGATCAATTATCATAAAGGAGATTAAGACAGTTTAAGAACTAGTCTTGATATATTTAGTACTGTTCTCTCTCAATAGAAAAATAATCTTGAAGCATTATTAGGATCAGCCAAATCAGCTCAGAATCTTAAAAAGTACACTGAGAGTCTAGACTTTATAAATGAGTTGGTAGTTTATTATGAAGATAACCTAACAGTAATGTTGGAGAAAGCATAAATGTTGATGATTATAAATGATTGGGATTAATGTTTAGAAATAGTTAATAAAATATAAATGAAAGACAAGAATAATCTTATCCTTTAGAAAATAATGTTGTTCCATAAATTGGCGGTGGAGGGAGATATAGAGAACTTCATAATATCAATGAAATAATTTATAAGTTTAATGAAGGGTTAGGAAGGTAGAAATACTCATTTCATGTATGAAGTGAGCAGACTATTCAGCAGAATGTGTGGAAGGAATAATGTTATATTAAACATGACAATCAAGTTGTTGGAAGAGTGTAGGAAGTTAGAACCCATTAACAGTGATTATGTGATAGAACTAGGTTATTAATCATTAATGACTTAATAATATTCTTAAGCTTACACTTACTATTAAGAGGCTGCAGCATTGGATGAAACCAGATTAGAATCATTGACAGGAATGATCTAATGTAGAATTTGTCAGAATGAGGTTGAAGATGCTTAAAATCAATTGGAATTTGTTAATGAAATTTAGATCGAAGGTAAATCCAGTTAAGTTGCATTTTTAGAAGCACTGATTCATAACAAGAAGAATGATTAGACGGCAGCTATTAAGAGTATTGATGAGGCTCTTAAACTTCACATTCAAATGACTAAGTCTCTAATACCAGGATTTAACTTCTTTACTTAATTAGACCCTGATTATTTAATCCAACTCGCTCAATAATATCATTATTAAATATCTCTTATGGGGTTGTTGGAGTAGTAAAAGTATAATTAGAATTATATTATTAAGGGAATCAAACTCTTAGAAACTGTAGTTAAATAGATCCCTTCTCATCTAAATGCTCATCTTCTATTAGCCAGAGGCAAACTTGCAATAGGAGACCATTCCAAAAGTGCAGACAGTCTTTAAAAAGTATAAACTATTCAGCCTAATAATATAGATATGTTTATTCTCAATGCACTCATCATGATTCTGCAAGGCAATTAGACCACTGCTTTGAGTAATCTTTAATAGTCCATCGCTAATAATTTCCTTATCAGGGAAAACTGTTTGTTTTTACTTATTAAAGGAAATCTTGAGTTGCAGTTAAAGGATTATCAGTCAGCTATTAATACTCTTGAGGAAGGAGTCAATTTGACTGCAAAAACAACAAATAACAATAAATAATAATAAGATTTGTTTAGATTTGGAGAATAGGAAAGATGTTTGATTTACACTAATTTGGCAAAGGCTTATGCTTTAAACAAATAGTTAGATAAAGCAAAGGAAATAATAAACAAAAGTATAGGAGAGTTTGCAGGGACAGATTAGGAAATGAATGTGTTATTGGCTAATAGTGAAATAGCGATAGAGTCTAATGATATTAAGAAAGCATTGTCAATTTTATGAGCAGTTAATGTGGATAGTCATTATTATAGTTAAAGCAGAAAGTTGATGGCTGATGTTTATCTTACTCATCTTAAAGATAGGAGGAACTACACTAAGTGTTACACAGATTTAGTAGAGAGCAATCCAACATTTGAAAACTATAAGTTATTAGGCAAAGCAATGTTATAAATTCAAGAGCCAGAAGAGGCTCTTTTAGCATTTCAAAAGGCATAGCAGATTACTCCTAATGATCAACAAATAATTCTGTTAATAGGATAGTCATTAACTCTCGGTCATTATTATCAAAGAGCTATATTATACTATTAATAGATTCTTCAGACTCAGAAGAAGTTGGAGTACTTTTTAGAGATCGGTTAACTTCTAATAAAGACTAAAAGGTACACTGAGGCTGAATAGTACCTCAAGATGGAAAACTTCGTGGATGAGTTCAACACTTACCCATATCAGGACATGAAGCTCATGGTCTAAGGTTTGGAGTCTATTTACTATCTTCACACCAAAAAATAAGGTCTTGAAAATTTCAAGAGCATTCCTTTAGCTTAAACTGTATTGGAAAAGGCCATTCAGTTTCAAACTGACCTAATCGAAAAGGCTAAAGAGGCAGGAATCAACGCCTAATTTGATAGGGAACATCTATCATATTTATACTATAAGATAGGATATCATTTGTATTTCTATGAAAAACAATCTGCTAAAGCCTTGGCATGTCTAGATAGGTCTTAGAAAATCTTATTCGATGATATCAAAGTTATTGAATTGATTATTCAAATATATTTTGAAAACTAAGAAAAACAATTGTGTGAAAAGTGGTGTTTACATTTATTAAAGATTTAGCCTAATACTGATTATGGGACATTCATTTATAGTGAGTTGTTGCTTTAAAAGGAATAGGAGTAATAAGCGATTGATTACTTTAGATAAATGTTCATGAATAACACACAAAACTATTCAATATTGCAAAGACTGATCCATCTGGAGTGTAGATACGGGAATTAAGAGAATGTGAAGAGTTACATAGAAATGGCTGAAAAGAATTGCAACAATATTTTGGAACAAGGATTATGTTTCTGTAGAGGTTTATTTTATAAGTATTAATTGGAGAATGATAAGGCTCTCATGGAGTTCAACAAAAGCAAGAGGGCAAGTCAGTATAGAGAAAAAAGTGTTTATAATATGATTCTCATTTATCTTAATCCTCAATCTGAATTATGGATTAATTAGTCATCCAAAGTGACTCTGCAGATCAACAAAGATGTGATTGACTGTTCATTGACTCTCTTAAAGGAATTGTATGAAAATTCAATTAATCAATAATTATTATAAGCTGTAATTACAATAATGGAAAACAGCCCGAATAATACTACTTAAATAGAAAGAAGTATTTAGGTTCTGTCAGATATCTGTAGAGATAACAGTGAATTTGTGCCTGGATAGTTGTTCTTGTCAATCGGAAAGTATATAACTGGGAAACAAACAGAATGCAAAAACCATTTAAAATTATTAAGCAAAAAAAATTATAGTAGTGTGTTTCATAATGAATTGGAAATGAGTTGGTTATTAT
>Ga0315908_10000219_pt1 | contig 45776 bp, 21 predicted proteins | sample LakEriMetagenome_12_FD_203520 | JGI IMG/M metagenome (GOLD analysis project Ga0315908, IMG submission 203520) | Freshwater fungal communities from buoy surface, Lake Erie, Ohio, United States - Buoy 4 MA124 | ecosystem: Environmental > Aquatic > Freshwater > Lake > Lake biofilm | place: USA...
ATCAAGGTACATTTAGGATTGCCTTTGGAGAGTGTGGAATCGATAGTTAAGTACATGCTGGACAAGCTTGATCACATTTAATAATTATTATTACATTCTTATTTTATTATTTATATTTTATATTAATTCTAATTTCAATCAATTCTTATTTTATAAATAGTTTTATATTATATATTTTAGTTAAATTATATTCATATTGTATAATTAATTTTTAATTCTTTTTTAATAATTAAATATTAATAAAAACTTTTTCATTAATTAATATTATCATTATTAATTGTCTAGAATATTTTGTAATATTTAAAATGATGTTTTATGATTAATAAATAAGTCAAATAAAAAATTTTTAAATAAATATGTCTTTTCAAAAATGAAGATATTAAATTATATTTTTAAATATATTAATATAATATTTTTAAATATAATTTATTAATTTTTAATTATTTTATTTCATAAATGATTAATTTGAGAAACAGAAGATAAAACTTTAAATGAAGGCAAAATTAAAAAGAAAATAACGATAATATAAAAAAGATATTGGGTTAATTTAATTGTTAAGAGTCAAAACTAATATACTTTGGAATCTCAAAAAAATAATATTTTATTTTGACTAAAAAAGTATATGATTTTAATAATAAATTTTGCATAAATTATAAAATTAAATTTCACATCTATTTGAAATAATTAAATATATTCTTAAAATTATTATTTTGGTTTTTTGCATTTTAACATTAAATATTTATAATGTAAAATAAATTATGAATATTATAAAATATTTATATTAATGAAATTATTTTATTTTAACAAAAAATTAAATATTATTTTGATATGAATAATACTTCAAAATTATAGATTTTTTTAAGTATTTTTAAATTCTCTACACAAAGCACATCCTAATGCAAATTCCTATAATCCATTAGGAGGATGTTGAACCTTTAAAGGACAATCCTTTCCTTTACACTTTTCAGGTTTCTTCTATGAAATTAATCCAGAATGACACTTATTACAATAATGAGTAGTTCCATGACAAAACCATTGAGCAATATTACAACAATACTTGCATTTATACTCTATGAAATCTGTTCCATGAATTTAACATTCCTTGCAAGGATTATCAGGAACACACCTTGGACACACTAGATCCTTTGCTTAGAAATTCTGGTTTTCTTCTATTAACTATTCACATTGCTTTAATCCTCCGAAATAAGGTTTGTTACACTTATAACAACGATAATAAGAGTATATTTATAAAGCATATTAGAGTTGATTATTGTAGTATTTATCATGAATATTGTTAAATCTTTCGTCTTTGTCTCTACCTTCATGTTTCAATCTCTTAATACTCATTTCTTTGATTTATTTTAATTGATTTAAGTGCTGTTATAGTAATATTTCCAATTCCCCTTCCACTTCTATCCATTAGTGGCAGACAGCACATAAACAAAAGTTGAAGTTAATTCGGATTCCTGATTATCCTATTTTTATTCTTTTTTCTAAACATTTATAGTGGAAAAAGTGTCCACACTTTGTTTTTATCACTGGGCTATTTTTTAAAAGCTCAACAAAACATAAATTGCAGAAATCTTCTCCCTTTTATTAATTATTTACATTTTCGCAATTTTTATTAAGACATAAGCATTCATTTTTATGTCCTTCATAACTAAAACATTAATGATTACATAATAATTTTTATTTACAACTATACTTATATTTTTCAATACATTCTTTTTCATTATTACATATCTAATTGCTATTTTAATCTTGTTATATTATATTATCACAATATCTACAACAAACTTTTTACTTTTTGCTATTTAATTCTTCACAAGTCATTCCTAAATGATAGGGTGTTTCTTTGCAATTTTTACATTATTCTACTTTGCAGTATAAACATTTAAATCTATTTTCTAAGTATTCTTCATTTTATTTTTTGGATAATAAGTCACCTTTGTTATTTTTAATTTCACAATTATCACCTTTATTTATTTCCATATATTATTTACAATTTACACATTGTGTATTATTTAAATTAATTAATATTTTTTATTCAAGTTTTAATAATTCTTCTTCTCCTATTAACATTTTAATTTCTATATTTTAAAGTTCTTTTTTACAATCCTCATACAGACATTAAATTTATTAATTTTTTTCAAATTAAGTATATATTTTTAAAACCAAACAATTTCTACATATTAAATGACAACATTATTACAAATACCATATTTATTCTATTTATCCTACAGTAAAATATTTAGAGCAATTTTTATTTTGGCACTATAAAAGATTATTATTTATTACTTAATCTTAATTTTTTACTTTCTTATATTTTTTATCTTCAAAATAATCAAAATTTATTTTATTTTACTATATATTTTATTAAAAATTATTATTTTTTTATTGTTAATTAATATTTTGATTATTTCTATTATTATAATTATCATTTAAATTATTCTTATCTTAGAAATGATTTAAATCCCTATAAATAATATTTATATCAACCTTATCATCAATATTTTTAATTTTTTTATCATAATATTCTATATCACTATTGTCAAAAAACTTTAAATTTTATTTCTAATTATTCTAATTTTTAATCAAATTATTATTATTTTAGTTATTTAAATTATCTTTAATTTTAAAATACGGTGAAAATTAATTACTTATTTAAATTTTTTATTTTTCAAAGAATTCTGGAATAATGTCTCTGAATAAATAGTAGTCGTTTCTTAATGTAATATTATTTTTAATTATATTAGAATAATTTTAAAATTCAGTTAAAAGACCGAATAATTCAGATGTTTTAACTTAATCTAAATTTATTTGTCTAAATATCTTACTAAATTAAGATTCATTTTTTAATATTTCACAGTCAATAATATGTTGATAAAATTATTTAAATGGATTTATAAAAATTTTTTTTAAACAAAAACAGACTATAAATTCATTTTTATTTTATATATCTATTATAATATTATCTTCCTTCTCCTCCATTTTTATTTTATAAATTAAGATATATAAATATATTACCTAATTAAGAATATTTCAATAAAAATAATAATTAATATTTTTATATAATATTTAAATATATTAATAATAAATAAAAAAGAATTATGTATAGTATATAAAACTAAAAATGTTGAAAGATTAATTTAGATATGCTAATATAATAATAATATAATAAATAAAAACTATAGAAATGAGCGTACCTACACCTAGAATAATGAAGGAAATATAGAAACTGGATACTGACAAGGTGGCAGGAATTGATTGCCAGGTAAACAAAGAGAATTTTAGACACTTTTACGTGACAATCACAGGTCCAGATGGAACTCCTTATGAAAAGGGGAACTTCAAAGCAGAATTATATTTGCCTGAAGATTACCCAATGACTGCTCCTAAAGTGGTATTTGTGACTAAAATTTATCATCCCAATATTGATAATTTGGGCAGAATCTGTCTCGATGTTCTTAAAGACAAATGGTCACCTGCTTTGTAAATCAGGAGTATTTTATTAAGCATTTAGAATTTAATTAATGATCCAAATCCTGATGATCCTCTCAATAATGAGGCAGCCAATCACTGGAAAACCAATAAAGTTGATGCCGAGAAGAAAGCTAGGGAATTCACCCAAAAATATGCTAAATGATTTTTTATCTTTATACATATTTTAGATTATACTTTTATTATTAATATGTAAAATTAATAATTATGAAATATTTTGGTCTTATATAATTAATATAATGGATAATATTAATGATATTAAAGATATATTGATATGAATTAAATAATGATCACTGTAACCTCTTGAAAGCTGATTATTGGTTAGGATTAATGATGTTTTACTTGTTAATGAGCTTGTTTTTATCGTCGTTAGAAAGCAGATTGAGATTATCAGGAGTATCATATTAATCATTAGGATAATTAATCTAAGGAACATTATTGTAATACTACTAAATGCTTTCTTACTTAGGAATACTTTATTGTAATTACTATTAAATCTGCTATTAAGTCTATTACATGGCTTAATACCCAAATTAACCATTAATATGGAACTAATTCAGAATATGATTAAAATCATGAAAATTCTACATATTAATCCATTAATTAAAAATCTCTTCATTCTTCACAAAGTCTTATTTTTCATCTTAAATATAGCCTCTTTGTTTAATGATTTGACTTTGGTTTAGAATCAATTTCTTTTCTGCAATTTTTCTCTTCTAATTAATTCTTTTTATAAATTGGTTATTGTTTTGGCTATCTGATAACTATTTTTTTTCTTACTAATCTTCTAAATGGTTTTGATTCTTCATTTGTTGAATAACTGAACCGTACTTTTGGATTTGAGAAATTGCACTTAACTTCTTCATTTCCATTTTTGAGATTAAATTCTTATAAAATTTTTAATGATGACTTCTACACTGAGAAGGCGTTTTAGTGCCTATGAATCTGCTCATCAACATGAATATTTTTGTGTTTCTTTTCAAAGCACTGTTTTTCATTGTATCATAATTTATTTCAACAAATTGTTCATACAATATCGATTCTTCTCTTGTCCATCTCTTTACTTTTTCAGGATTTTTCCTGATGTATTACCTCTTGGAGTTTTCTTTGTATTAGCTATTTTTATCTTCTTTGAATATTTTTTTGAAATTTATTTTGGAGTCATAATTCTTATTATTTTGGTTATTAATAATGGAGCCGAAATTAAAATGAAAGGGATTTATGAGAGTTTGAGGATCATATATGAATTCGGAAGTGAATTAAGGAATATACTGAGCTTCAATAGGAATATTGATATTTCTATAAGGAATGTAATTATTAATATCATTATTTTTGATATTATTAAGGTCATTGATATGATTGTAATCGAGATAGTTGGTGTATTAAATTGGATCTTTATCATTTATGATAGGCTGCAACTCATTGATAGTATTAGGATCAAGGTACTGCTAATATTCATTTTTGAGAATACAGTCTATTTAATCATTAGCAATTACATTCTACATATTAGATTGATGATAGTTAAATTATGGATGATTTGCATTCATCAATCCTAATAACTGGTTATAGTTCAGACATTGGCTCTGGCTTAGTTAAATAGGGTTCATGTGATGGTTTACATTGTTCATTGATATGTTCCCGTTCAGACCCAAATTATTATTACCATGTTAAGAAATGTTCATGCTCTTCTGATTTTCGTTTTCGCTCTCTTATTGTTAATGCTGATTATTTTACAGATGACTTACTTCGTTTTCCTGCATCTTCTTTTATTGCATTTATACTTCTTAATTATTTATTATTATATAATCCATACTATACTCTTATCCAAATCACAAAAATACCTTAAATCCATTTTTTTATTGTATTATAATTAATATTAATCAGCCCTCTTCTTCTTTTAATTTATATATTATTTATAAAACAGATACATCCATTAATGTATCTCAAAATTATAAGCAACTTTACATTAAGATATACTAGAATATCTCTATATATTTCTATTTAATTATATATTTGAATTATTGAATTATATCTTATTTTTATATAAATTTTTATGCTTATAAAAATATTATATAAATTCATTAAAGTTCTTATTTTATTTCTGAAATATTTTGAAGTTACTATTAGCTCACATTTTGAGAATCACTCAAAATATTTTCATCTCCACTTTAAATTATTTCATCATTGTTTTATTATTCTGAAATGTTATTTTAATTTAAATCTATTAAACTATTTGAACTCATAAAACTTTCATTTGAAATACTAAAATATTTATCATCATCTTAATCATTATTTTTTTTATCTAAATAATTTTATTTAATAAATTCAAATTATTTCTTTATAGTTTATTGTTGCATTTAAAAATAATATTCATTTAAATCTTTATCATCCTTAATGTTGTAAATTTCTTTTTCCAATAAATAAAATAGTTAATCATCACAAACTTATTTGAAAAAACTTTTAAATTTATCAAATTTAGGTATTTATTTTTTCACAAAAATATTCAATATCTTTTTCAAAGATTCAAATTTATTTTTTCCAATTTATTTTATTAATTCATGATCTTCTAATTTTATACTAAAGCTATTTTTGATATTCTTTTTATTTTGGTTAATATTATTTTGAATTTCTATATTTTATTATGATAAAAATTTTAACATATCATGTTTTTATTCTGAAAATAAAATATTTGAAATAATATCAATTTAATTTATTTTTTTTAATATGTGGTTTATTTCAAAATTATAGTTAATATGTTAAATAGCTTAATTGTAAATATTTTATTTTCTTTCAAACTTCTTAAAAGGAAAAAAATAAAAAATAGATTATAATATATTAGGCTATAGTTTTTCTAAAGATAAATAGTTATCAATAATTCTTTACTTTAAACTTTATAATGTTTTATTTTTTTTTACTTCTGAATTTTATGATTATTTATAGTATTCTTTTCTAAAATGAAAAAACTTATTTGCAAACTTTAAATTTAATCAATGAAAATTATACATATAAACAAAAAAACCAACTACTATAACAAAATTCATCCAAATCCCAACTAAATTTCCGACTTTTATAAGAAATGTGGTATATTATTAATAATAAACTATATCAGTGTAATCAAGAAAAATAGAAATTTTTAAGACAGTTTTCTCACCAGGTTGAAAGTATTCAATATTTTATAATAAAGAATTTTAATAAGTTAATATTTTCTCTTTCGAACTATAAAGAAATTCACTTTCACTAACAAATAGTTAAGATAGAGTAAAGAACTATTATGAATGAGTTGTATAACTTTAATTTTAACGTATTGAGTAATAAGTGGAAATATCCAAAAAATTTTCAGATTAATTTTTTTTTTTTGAAAAATTAAATTACTAGTTAATAAAAGCTACTTAAAATGTCACTTGATTATTATTTGTATCATTTAAATTCATTTTATTAACTTCAATTCAAAGAAATTTTTATTTAATATTTGTTTAAGATCCTTCAAATTCAATGTCTTAATTTTTAGCAATACAAATATAAGTAGGTACGATTTATATTAGGTATAAAAGCGTGGTATTATCTAATTTAAAGTGACTATCATCACATTATTCTGTTTTTAGAGGATTTTTTGTTTAATTTCCATCTTTATCTGTAATTATCTGGTAAAAATTTACACTAAAATTAAATGATGTAATGTTTGCTACAGATATCATTTAATCTTATGATTTTATTTTTTTATATGCATCTAATTTCCCTTCTGATTTTTATAAAATATATGTTTTATCATCTAAAAAAACCTGTTAGCAGAAATATAACATAATTCCAATCAAAAGCAAACTAATAAAACCTCCAAGAGGAGTTTAGTAATATTTTTTTTTTTTGAATCTAAAAAAAGTACTAGTTTCAAAAATATCCCAGCTTTTTATATACTTTTCTATTTTATTCTTCATATTTAAATACTTTATCTTTGTATATTTAGAATTATAATAATTAATACAAAATTTTAATAATAGATCATTCAGTATTTTTATTTTTCTCAGTATTTTATAGAGATGAAGATGATTATTCAATTTTGAAATCTTTAAATCCTATCTTTATAAACTTTTAGTCTATTAATTATTCGTAAGATCCAAATAAATTAACTTTCTTATTCTAAATAAAGTAATATTAATTATTTTACATATAAAATAATTAAATATTATATAATTTACTAGTTTTTAAAAATTTATATTTTTACTGGAATTTAAACTATTTTATCTTTTTTATGAGATTTGTTACTTCTACTTTTTTTTAATTTAATTGGTGTTATCAATCAATTTTATATTATTTATTTTTTTAAATATATTACTTAAATTTACTGATTATAAAATTTGATTATCTTAATCTAATTAATTTTGAACATTATGTTCTTGAAAATATTATTATTAATATTATTAAATATTATAAGTTAAATTTCATTATTTTTTTGATAGATAGATTATTATTATAATTATTGACGCTAATGTTTATCAATATTAATATATTAAAATAATTATTTTTATTATGGATTTTTTTAGAATATTTATTATAAAACCTTTTATTAATATTATTAAAAAAAGTTATTTTTATCTTCTTAAAATTATATATATTCTTTTTAATTTTGAATTTTTTATAAAAAATAATAATGTTAAACAAATTATTAATTATTTCTAAGAAAACTATTTTTATTTATTTCATAATTTCCATGAGCATATTTATATTTATCATAATATTTACAATTTCCTTTTGAAAATTATAGCATGAAGATATTTTTAAATTGAGACTAATATTTCTTAATTCATTAAAATCATGAGCAAATGTACAATTTTTTTAATAGCATTTGTTCTATAAATATTTATAGCAAATTTTAGTTATTTATAAATTAAGTTTTCATATTAATTCACTATTATTATGAGCTAAATTACATTAATTATTTTTTAAAATCAACCCCTTTTATATATATATTAATGAATTATTAAAAAATATAAATTTTTTTCATTTAATTTAAAATTAATATTAATAATAATTAATTTATTATTAAATTTAATATAATTTAAATAATTATTTACAAACTAATAGTTTTTAAATAGTTTTGTTTTTATCAAATCTTGATGATGTTTCTTTTTTTATTTATTAATAATTAATTTTAATTAGGTTTATTAGTAGTATAGTTTGATTATAAGGATAACTTTTAAGTAATTTATTTAATCTAAAAATTATTTGGTATTTAATACATTTATATTAGTTAAAAAATTATTAATTTTTTATAAATAAAGTAATAAAATATTTATTTTAAAAAAATAGTAAATAAATGTATAAAGAATTTAAATTTAGGATATATTATAATAAATAAATAATAAGGTCAAATATAATTATTAAAATATTATAATGTTAGAATAATTAGAAATAGAATAATTATTTAGATATCTGGATTAATAATAAGTAAGTTTATTTAAGGTTTCACAAGAATTTATAAATAGTTATTAAGGTGAAACTTTTAGAGTATTATTTGCTTTAAATTGTATTATAGATTCAAATCTTCTTAATTAAAGTTAAAGAATAATAGGATTATATTTATTAGGAAACAGTTGGTATTAATCAGCTTAAATTTATAACCAAAATTAAAAACCATATTGTAATCAGCTAATTAATCCTTTTATGTCAATCATGTTAAAAGTAATTGAGACTACTTATACTGTGTAGTATGAAAAAAATTTAGCCATTTATCTTTTAAAGTAAAATTTATTTAGAGAGACTGATTTTAATATAGATAAAACAATAGGTTAATATTCAGCTTTATAGATTATCGAGATTTATGAATAAAATTTATTGTAAGAATCTAATAACAATACAAATTCTGATCAAAAAGAAACGAATTTTACAAATAATACTAATAATAATACAAATAATAATAGTAATAGCAGTAATAATATTAATAATAAAAATGTTTGTAAAAATTTTGTTTTAAATAATTATCAAATATCAAATGATGAGTTGAACAAAATAAAAAATAAAATATCTGAACTCTATAAATAAGAAAAAACCTTATAAGGTATTTAAATAAATAATGTTGTAAGAGATTATTAAGGATAATTGTATGAAAATATTAGCAAGTAAAATAAATTTAAATATTAAGAAGTCATAAACTTGAATTTGAAAACATTAACAATTAAGACATAGATTTATGTGGATTTGGAATTGACTTGATGAGACCTTTACCTTACGAGTAAATATAATACTAAATTTAAATAAATAAAAGAACAAAAAAAATTAAAACAAGATTAAATAATAAATAATAATATTTATAAAATAAAATATAAAATAATAATAAATTAGTGAGGTATAAACAGCAGAAAATAACATAAATACAAGTACTAATAGTGATCTTAACAGCTCAATATAAATTAGAAACGAAATATTGGAAAACATAGAGCCAGAGTGGTTAAATATAAATATGATAAATGAAATAGGATGGGATAATCTTATGTGTACTGAAAATAACAATATAACCATTATGAAGGAATTAATGCAGAAAGCTTTAATTGCAACATTAAATCCTTAAGAAACTAAAGTATTGATCGAAATAATAGAAAACGATGCTAATAATCTCATTTTAAATTAATAAGAAAACAACAGTAATAATAAAATATTTTAACCTAACTAATTGCCAGATTTAATTGAAAAAAACTCATAAATTGCTTCCACTCTTCTAATTAAATTATCCCCTTCTATTTAAATAGGAAGTTATTATGAGAAATTAATAAAATGTGATTTGACTTTGAGTTCTTTAGAGGTTGTTAATAAGTTAATAAGTTATGTTGAGATTCCAAAAGATTTTTTGAATTATTTTATTAGTAGCTGTATATAGCAATGTGAAGAGAAAAAACAAGATAAAAATTAATAAAATAGACTAGTCAGATTAGTCTGTGTTTTTATAAAAAGTATGATTAAATAAAAAACTATTAATCCTTGTGATATGTTTGTTGAAGTATTTTTATTTTTTATACATTATAGTTGTAAGCATTTTGCATCGAATTTAATAAAATTCCAGAAGCTTCTAATTTATTCAAATAATTAAAATAATTAGGTAATATTGGAAATTTAAATTAATGATCAAATATATTTGTTTAATAATTATTTTATAATTATATTTTACCATTTAATATTATTTAATAATTATATATTATAAAATATGGCTTAAGAAAACTTAAGGAAAAAAAGAACTTATTCTCAAAAAATTTATTAAAATATAAAGTATAATTAATCTTAAACAGTAAAAAATCAATAAAAACCAGAAATAAATTATTAAGAGAATTTATCAAATTATTGTATTAAAACTAATTAATAAAAACTAAATACTGATTTTTAAAAACCAAATTTGTAATAATTAAAACTGTATTTACAAATAATGAAACAAATTTATTAGGATTAAGATTTAAGCTTTCAATAAAGTAATGAAAAAGATAAAAAGTAGAACGATTTTTATACAATATAAATAAATACAAATAATGAATTATAAGTATCATAAAATAATTAATTTAGGAGTTAAAGCAAAATAAGATTACATAGTCAAGGATAAAATAAAATTATATAAAACTCATAAATTTAAATAGATTATAGATTGTCAAAGTAGAATTTAAAGATATCTACTAATAATAGATTAACTTAAATTCCTCCAATTCTTTCAAGCATTTCAAAATATATAGATACTAATTAATAATCTTTAAATAATTATAACTCAAATAAAAAAGTAAAGGATTAAATTTATTCAAAGTATTCATAAATTTATGGATAAGAATATCAAAGATAAAAATAAAAAAGATTTAAAGATTTTAATTGATTTATATAAATAATAATAAACATAATATAAACAAATAATATTTATTGATTATAATAAATAGATTAATAATATAATAAAATAAAATAAGATTTCTTTTAGATTAATTATCAAAACAAATGAATATAAATAGAAACCAAGAATATTAAAATAAAAAATGAAAATAAATTTAAAAATAACTTTGTTATTAGTATACATCTCAATTGAGATTTAATCATTAGATGTCAAATAAACATTTTTGAATAGATTAAAAAGCACAGAAAAATTAATAAAAGACAAAGAGTTTGTAAATATATCAGTAAATGAAATACCTAACGATGTAAAAGAAATGGGAATTTTTGGAATCCACTTAAAATATAATGAAAGTTATCATGAATCATATAATATCTCAAATGCTAAATTTAAATCTGAGTTAGAGGATATTAATGATATAGAAAGTGAATACATCTTCGATATTACTTTCAATGTTTCAACTACAGAAGAAGTAACTTACAGAGTATTAATAAAAAAAGATAACTAAAATGTTCCTTGCTTTAAAGAATCTCACAAAGTAGATAAAGAAACACAAATACCTATTTAAGAATAAGAAATAACAAAAGTAAAGTCTGCATCATTAAATATTTCAATGGAAGATATTAGGAGTTTCATTGATCAGTTAGAAGGTTTTAAAAATATTACTTTAGGAGAAATACAGTAAAATATAATTGATTTTGCCAAAGATAATGCTCAATTGTTGATTTAACACTAAGGTCTTATTTATTAAGGAATCAGAGATGCTTATGAAGAATTATTATCAGGCAAAATGTATAGATTGTTATTGAGATTTTCTGCTTAAAAACCTGAATCTACTCAAATTCATGAACATTTAGTGTAAGTCACTATTTATGTTAAATTAAATGGAGGTTATCAGCTTATTTCTACTGAAAATGTCTACTGATTTCTTTATTATTAAATATTATTCTTAATATTTATATAATTTTCAATCATCATTTTAATCTTAAGTACTTTCCAATTTATATTTTTTCACGTTATTTATCATATTTTCACCTTCATCTAGTTTTTAGTATGTTTAATATTATTATTTCTTTCTCTTTTTCAATTCTTTTTCATACTTTTTAGTGCATTATTCAATTATTTCATCATATTCATCTTTTCGTTTATTGAAAAAAATACTTGGTAACATTATAATAAAAATAACCCCAATTGCCATCATAATATCGTATTTAATTTCTTTATCTAGTTTATTATCTGAATATATGAATTTAATAAATTAATGAAAACTTTCCATTAAGTAATTTAAAAATATAAAAAAAATAATTATTATAAATTATAAAAATGACTAATTAATAGTCAAGTCATAAATTAAGTCATATAATTTATGAAAACATTATTTAATATTAATTTTTTTCTTATAAAATAATCTGATAAGAAATATTTGATAAAAGAATATTGTAAGAAAATTATTTTATTTATTAATGGTTTTTATTTATTAAAAATATTTTTCATAAAAATTAATGATACACTTTTTAAAAGTTATTTTAACAGAAATATAGAATTATTTAAAATTTTATAGTTTTTAAATTATGCTGTATAGAAATAATATTATACTAATATTTTTAACAACTGAATTATTATAAAAAAGATGATAGATATAACTTAATATTAAATAAAGTATTTTAATAATTAATAATAAAATAAGCTAAAAATAGTATAATAATATTAAAGAATTAATTAAGGATTATTTTATAAAGTAAGTATATCTAATTCTATATAATGAGCGAAATCGATATTTATGAATGGGAAGATAAAAAGGACGATACTACATTCAAAGAACATATGATTGCAGGATGCATTGCAGGAATAGCAGAACATGTGTGTATGCTGCCAATGGATAATATAAAGGTAAATACTAATAAATTCAAAATAAGGCTAATAGATTTTATTAATATTAGCAATATCAAACATATTAGGAATAATAATAAATTTAATATAAAAATAATTTATTAATTATAATAATAATGGTAATGATAATAATAATAATAATGATGAATGATAAGATGATAATAAAATGATAATATGATAAAATAATATGTATGATAGACCCATTCATAGCTACTGAGAAAGACTCGTTTCAGTGACATGATTCGAGTTATTTATGAACAAGGAGGAATTCGACAATTCTGGAGAGGAACAATGACAGTGATATGTGGATGTGGACCTGCTCATGCTGCTTTTTTCTCAGTTTATGAGTATTCTAAATGGATTCTTAATGTCGATAATGAGAACATAAACCCTTTATTGCATGGATTAACAGGAGCCACTGCAGTCTTGCTCCATGATTCTATTATGACTCCATTTGATGTAATTAAGTAGAGGCAGCAAATGTTGACTAATGATAATACTATCAAAAATATATTCAGGTAAATTATTAATGAGGAAGGGTTCAAATCACTATATAGGAGTTTACCTATTACTCTAGTAATATTATCTGCTAAATATTATACATTATTATGCATTATTTAATAATATTTATTATAATTATACATAATTATATTTAATATAAAATTATTTATGATAATTGTAAATAATTGTTTATTTTTAATAATTTGAATTAATAATTAATTATAAATAGCTGTAAAATATTCCTTGGCAATTTGCTTAGGTAGCTTCAAACGAAACAATAAAAAGAGTTTACTGTAAAGATTCAGAACATTCTTTCTATAGCTATTTTTGCTGCGCTGGGATTTCAGCAGCAATAGCTTCATTATTAACAATCCCATTAGACAATATAAAAACTCGACTTCAAACCCAAATGTGTTTTGAAAAAGACAACTTCTATTTAAGCAAAGACTTACTGAAACAGAAAATAATATTTTTAGAGCCAGGTTTAAAGAAATAATTCTGCACAATAAGCTAAGTATAATCTCAACAATAAGGACAAAAGAAATAAACAGTAAAGTATGAAAACATAATTTAAACTATTTAACTGATGGTTAAGGAGGAAGGTGCAAGAGGATTTGTTAAAGGAGTTTTTCCAAGAGTTTTGAGTACTGTTCCTAGTTCTGCTGTGTCTTGGTCCATTTATGAAACTATCAAGAGACATTTGTAGTCTAATCCATATCATATTCATTGATTTTATAATATAGTTATTTTATACTAATTTCCATCTTAAAATATCTTTATTTTATATTCATAATAATAATAATTACAATAGTAAAACCTAGCATCATGCATTAAAGATAAGAAAGAAAATAAAGGAAAAGTAATTTAAGATGTAAATAAATACTAGTTATTTTATTGAGAAAAGGAGAAGGAATATTTCTTAGAATAATTTAGAATTTAATCAAGTTCTTACTTTATTATTTATTAATATTTTTTATATATTTAAATTATCAGTTGTTTTGATTAGTAATTCCTAAAGTTGCAACTGTTATTCCTGAGTTTAACATAGATACTAAATAATTGGCATATTCATGAGCTCCTCTTTCTAATTCTTCTTGTTTCCTCTTTTCAAGTCTTTTTATATGAATTTATTTTAATTTACCTTCTTTAATGTTAAGATGCTTCTTAGTTAATTTATCTTATTTCCAAATCTATTTCTTATTTCTTAGCTAAGCTATGCTTCTACATCAATTTCATCTTTTCATAAATAAATTTAGCCTTTTTCATATAGTTTGCAAATTTATCCTTTTATCTAAAATTATTTATATCATTTTTATCATCATTATTTTAATTATTTTATTATTTTAATAACTATTGTTTAATAAATAAAATGAAAATAATTTACTAGATTTAATTCTGATCATAATAAGTAAATCTCATACAAAATCCTTTTTGAAAATTAATAGTTTTATATTTATAATTTGTGAGATATCTCTCCATTATAGGTGAATATCTCATCATTAGCTTAGTTTGATTTTTGTTTTAAGCTTATTCTTTTTCCTATTTGATTTAATTAATCTATTATTATGCCTTATTATCTTATTAATTTTATTCTGCAACTTCTTGGTTCATTTTAAAAACATTTCCTGATCCTAAATCTAAAGACCACTCTTTTATATATCTGTGATAATTTGTGATAGTAATGCCCGTGAATTAATAAGAAAATTCAGCAATCAAATTCTTTTTCAGTTCATCATTAAACTTATGTCTTGATTTAGGGAACGCATTAAAAATGGAATAGAAGACAGTTTGAGAAAGAATATCAAAATAAAACTTAAAAAACTCATTTTTCTCAATTCCATCCTCAATCGAAATATAATAATTGACATAATTTTTACTGATCCTGTTTAATAAATTATTTTGTATTTCTGAATAAGCTTATCCTTTAAAATACTTGGAAATAATATACCAAAAACAGTCACTACTTACTGCAAGATTTTCTTACATTTATAAATAACTAAGCCATTTTTCATACCTGCTTTTTTTTTTAATATTATTGTTATTATTATTGCTATTATTAGATTAATCAATCCATTCTGAATCTTTATGCAAAATAGTCAAAGCATTCATAACATTCAATACTATTCTTTTGAAGTCCACATCATTTGGCAAAGGATGATATTCACTGCTGAAATCTCTTGGAGGTTCTGCTTCTTCTATTGTATAAATGTGATTTTGATGAGGCTTTAAATATGTTTCTGTTATTGTCTTTTTATTTTAAATATCGTTGATGTTCAAACCTAAATATCTATTTAATGAGTTTTTAGGTTAAGATAAAGATACATCTTTTCTCAACACTTCTTTTCCAGTTTAACTAAGTCTATAATTGCTTTACTTGTTTAAATCTTAATCGTTTATTATTTTTTTTACACTCAGATTACTAGCTTTTTAAAAGTTACTCATTTAATGAATATTATATTATAAATTTAATAAAAATATATAAAAATTCTTAAATTTTAAAATATTAAATGAGTTATTTTTAAAAAAAATTAAATTAAATTTATTTAAATTTATAAATTCATTAAGATTATTGATTTAATTCTTCTAAATCTGTTTAATTTTATGACTATTTTTTTGAGTATGGGTTATTTAGAATTAAGTAATATGCAAAAAACTCAATTGGATCCTTTGGCCTGATAAATAAGTTATATAATAATTTTACTTTTCTACTAATAATACTTTCATAGCTTCATAAATAGTAGGAATAACTGTTTTATCTAGATATTATCTATAAATAATTAAATTAAATTATTAATAATTTATTATTCGTAATTAATTTATTATTATTATTATTTAATATTACTTTGTAGGTAAACTATCTATATCCAGTTAAGGTGGTTATTATAATGCTGTTTATTCTAAAAAAATACCCTATTATTATTATTAATATTATTTAATACTTCTTCTTCATCATCAAAGTAATTTTCAAAGTTTATTTATTTTTTTATCTGCTCTCTGTTTTATAAAAAATCAAGCTCATTTTATATGTCCTAGTTTTATTAATTATTAATTAATTGAAATTACTTACTAAGCCATTTTTGATTATAGTTATATAAATAATAATATTAATAACTATATAAAATTAGTGAAAATACTTTTTGATAATATATAAAAATTATATTTCATATTTCTCCTCCTGCTCTGTGTGGCCATATTATTCCATCTCCATGAGGTTGACCTTATTAAAAATTAAATGGCAAAAGCCAAAAATAAGGATTTTTTCCAAAAACTTAAATCCAGTTATAATATCGACCTAAATCATACTAAAAATAAAAATGAAGAGCTTAATATAAATTAATATAAAATTATAGAAATTACATTAAACATGGCAAAAATAGGAGTTTCTTTTTTTTAGTCTAGGTTTTCAATAGTGGTACAATTAGAGAGTACAAGATTAACATGAAAATAAAAGAACTTAGAGAAAACACAAAAAAAGATCAAAATAATAATGGTGAAAATAATGATGATAACATTATTGTACTAAAAATAGTTGCTGTTAACTTGATTGATAATATGCAAATTAAATGAATCATTAGAATATTATGATTTTAATTGACTGATTCTGTTTTAATCAATAGATACAAAAATATACTTACTATAAATGATGAAATAAACTAGACTATTGATAATACACATGAGAATAGTAAGATCAGTGTAAAAGAGCATGGCCATGAAGAATTTCCTGTTCATGAAACCAACACAATTATTAATCCAAGGGCAATGGTGATCCATATTAAGGACACATCTTTTGCATTAACTACAATGATGAGTGCGTTCAGGTTTAAATACATTGCAGGTTAAACAGTATCTTTTCCTTTATTAATTATCATATTGAGATTGATCTTAACAATTCCATTCAGGTGGTACTCGACCTGGGTCACTGATGATTGACATTGTTACTGAACATATCAGTAGAATCATTATAGAATGCAGGAATATCATGTAAAACCAATATCCTACAGTAACTATTATTAATTAATATGGTATATTTACAGGGCACTGATTATATTCCCGCCAGGTAAACTAGTGAATAGTACATTGATGATATGTATAGCACCACGAAACATACATAAAAGTGTCCATTTTTATTCATCTAGTCACAACTTCGATACATTATTAAACCGAATTATATTATATTACATAATCATAATCATTATTATACTATTTATATATTATATATTAATTATCATCCTTTCCTGCGTGACAACCTCCAAGCATCTTTCTCTTCATTCTTTTAGAAAAGTGGCTCGATCTTTTCGTTTTTCTTTCTCTTAGAAATAGAGGCGAGATCAGAATACTTAAAGAAATTAGGAGCAACTTATACTAACCAATGATAATCAATTTAAGTAACTTCCCTCTAATACTCTTTAGTGGTCAAGACTAACTCATGATAGACAACCCAATCAGCTGATTTATTAAAGAGAGCAGAACTAGGATGAATATAGACTAATTGATTATCGATCAATGTCCTATAACCTTCATTGGGATCCTTCTTAGCAGCATGAGCGAAGAACCCAGCTGTGATGCTTTTCCTGCACTTCCAATACTATTTATTACATGAAACTATAGGGTATCTATATCGGTCCATTAGGGTTAACAGTTATTTCCTGATGTCTTGAGCTCTTCTCATTGCTCGGTACTGAATGAAGTTCTCATGGCACCATACATTTGAAAAGTTATTGTGTTTCCATTATTCATAAACGTTTAGTAAAGTAAGATGGTCTCCTTCCATTTAATGAAATTTAGCTCTTTTCTAATCTGCTATTGCCTGTTTATCTTTTGGTCTATAAAACACGTTTTAAACTGATAGCATTGCTATTATTGAGATTATCTCATCACTACATTGTAAATCCACGCTCGTTAATAGCATTTTAGACAATTAAGGTTCTAATGGGAACTCAGCCATTTTCCTTCCCAATTTAGATAGAAATCCTTCATCATCAAGAGAATTAAGAGCATAAAGAGTCTCAAGAGCTGCAATCAACGACTATACTGGAGGAGGGTCCATGAAATCAAATGAAAGGAGATCATTAATACCCATAGCTTTTAATAACAAGACAGTATTGGCAAGATTAGTCCTCTAAATCTCAGGGACAGTAACCTACAACATTTCATGTTTATAAGCAGTTTCAGTGTACAATCTATAACACTTTCCAGGGCCAGTCCTTCCTGCTCTCCCAGCCCTTTATCTAGCACTAGCTTGACTGATGGGAGCTACTACAAGAGTGTCCATACCCAACTTAGGATTGTAAACCTTGATCTTGGCGAACCCTGGATCAACTACATAGAATATCCCATCTATAGTCAGACTGGCCTCAGCTATATTTGTTGCTATTATAACTTTTCTTGTCCCCATTGGAGCCTGATCGAATATCCTTGTCTACATTTCACTTGGCAGAGCTGAATAGACCGGCAGGATGATGAGTTCAGGTGCTTCATCTCCTATTTTTTTCATCCTTTCATAGAGGATCTGACAGGCTGTATCTATTTCTTCCTATCCAGTTAGAAATAACAGAATGTCTCCTTTAGGTTCTACTAGATGGATTTGCAAGACTGTAGTGAGAGCAGCATCTAAGTAATCCGATTCAGGCTGATTGGTGTATAAAATTTCGACAGGGAAGGTCCTTCCTGGGATTCTAAAAATATTGCAGTTGAAAAAGTAGTTACTAAACTTTTCTGCATCAAGAGTGGCACTGGTGACTATCAACCTGAAATCAGGTCTTTTCTGAATGATCTTCTTCATGAGTCCAAATAAAACATCAGTGTGAACAGTCCTTTCATGAGCTTCATCTAACATTATGCAAGAGTAATTGGACATCTCCTTATCTATTAGTGCCTCTCTCAACAACATTCCATCAGTCATATACTTGATGATTGTTTTATTGGAAGTACAGTCTTCAAACCTAATACTATAACCTACTTCTTCTCCTAAAACTACATTCATTTCCTCAGCTACTCTTTTAGCCACACTCATAGCTGCTACTCTCCTCGGCTGAGTGCATCCTATTTTAGTGCCTTACATGCATAGACCTGCTTCCAATAGATATTGGGTTATTTGAGTTGTCTTTCCACTTCCTGTTTCTCCTATAACTATTAAAATCTAGTGATTTTGTATAGCTTTGATTAAATCTTCTCTAAACTAATAGATTGGCAACTGCTTTTTTTACTCTATCATACTAATCAATGATCTGCTATTAAACTATATTCCTTTACTAAAAATACTATTATCTTTTTTCCATTCTGGCAATTAGTCTTATATTTACTGTCCTAATCCTCTTAATGTCCCTGCTAATGTCCTTGTACCTGCCTCTGCATTTGGATCATCCCAGTACTTACTAAAATCTTTTGGCATGTTTTCTAACAATGCTCTTTATTATGTCTCCCTCATTTCTCGTCTGTCTTTTACAGCTTGTATCGCATTAATCGCTTCTCTTTGTAAAGACCCTTCTGGATTTTTTATAATTCTAACTGGAGATAGTTATATTCCTGCTTTAGCTGTTTGACCTCTTAAAAAAGGAGCCTCTTTATCATTTAACTCTATGTCTAAATCATCATTCTTTTGATTAATATTCCCTTATTAATCTATTTCGTCCTCTACTTCATCTTCCCACATATTATTGTATCTCAATCTACTTTATTCCCATAATTCTGGTGAAGTCATTCTTTTCACCGTCTTTTATTACACTTCTTCTTCCTTTTCATCTATTTTTATTCCTGTAAGTAACCCAATTCCATTGCTCTATACTTAATACTTTTATACTATTTCCTCTTTTTTTACTTACTCACAATCTTTTATCGATAATTATATACGATTTCCTTCTATCTTTTTCACCAAAACTTTTACGCTTTCTCCTTGTTAAATTAAATCAATCGCATTTTTTCTTTCTCTTTAGTTTCTCACCATATTTGATATATGACACAGTCCTTCCCTATTTTCGCATTCAATCAATTTAATAAAACAACCATACTCCATCACTCTACTTACCAAACCCTCATATATTTAATTCTCTATTAATTCTCTGTAATTTTTCCTTTTTTCTTATTTTTCTTCATTATATTTTCGTTTGTGTTTTTTGTCTTTATCTCTACTCCTACTTCGGCTTCTATATTTTTCTTATTTTCTATTTTTAACCTCGTCTCTGCTTTAAGATCTTTTAAATCTTTTTTCCTTTTAATCTTGTTGTTATTTATTATTTTTTTCTTCCTTTTATGTTAAATTAGTTTTTTTTGTAATATCTAGCTTATTTTCTAAATTTTTAATAGGAGAATCCAAATCTAAATCTAGTTGAATTTCATCTTTATTTTGTAAAGCTAAAGAAGGAAATTATTTCCTTAATTAGTTTTAATCTTGAATTAAATTTTGAGTATTATTTTATAAATTATTTGGCTATTCGTCTAAAAAAGCTACTTTTTATATTTCTTGAGGTAACATTTTTTTTATTAATATATATAAACTATTACAGAATTAATGACTGAATTCTGCTCCATTTTCTTCTAATAATTTTAAAAATTATTTTTGATCTTTTGCTTATTTAGCTATATCAATTATAAATTCTATTAAGCATTTATCTTTTATTCCAATATGAATCTCTAATTCTTAACCAACTTTTTAACAAAGAGATATATATTGAAGTTTGTTTATATCCATTATTATTAAACTAAATATTAATTATTATTATATTTTACTATTATAATATGAAATTATAAAACTATGAAAATTTATATTTTCTTATATCCAAGTTTCTTAACACTTATTCATATATTTTTTATTTATAGTTCTTGATTATTAGCTAATTAAATAGAAAATATTCATTCATTTAAAAAATCCTCATCTTCTTCATTGATTTCTTTATTTTCATTATTTTCTTCTTATTCAGATTCGGTTACTTCGTCAACTTCTTAAAAAAATTTAACTTTATCTTTTATATCTATTCCCAAAATTTTTCTTTAAAATAATATATGAAATTTATAAACCTCAATTATAATTAATTAATAAAATATACTTTTTAAATTAATCTTCTTCTTCTGTTCCAGAATTATCATAATTTGAATTAGAATATATTTCTGATTTTTTTTCTTTTTGCTACTTATTGATTTTTTTTTAATTATATATATCATTATCAAGATCCTCAATAAAAAAATTTTTCCTTTTTAAATCTTTTAAATCAATAATATTATCTGTTTGAATTTGATTTTTTGGTTTCATTTATTATTTTAATTGATTGTCAATCATTTTTAATTAATTATCATCATATTAACTATTATTTTATAAATTTAAAATACCTTGTTTTGTTAAATCTTATTTATTCGGCAAGAGGTACTATATTTACTTGAATATTTTTATTAATATCTTAATTTAAATATAAACAAACAAAATATTGTTCTAAAACATCATCTTTTATTATTTCTCCTCTAAATTCTTCATTTTTTTTTAGACTTTTAAGTAATATTGTTTATTTTATATTCTTAATTTAAATATCTTAATCTTTATTTCTATTATTTTGTTTAATTTCTTCTTACTATACAACTTTTATTTTATAATCATTCTGAACTTTGTTGAGCTCATTCTTTTGTAAATTAAATGCATAAGGCATTTTACCTAAAATTAAAATAAAAATATACCGATTCTTATTTTACTATCTTAAGGATTTTAAATGAGAACTTTAGATATTTTTTCACAGCAATATTATTCCATTTAATAAATATATAATATTATATTAAAATAATAATAATAAGCAATTATAAAAGAATTAAAATTCATTTTTATTTATTATTTAACTAGAGTTATTTTCTTTCAATCCTTCTTTTATAAATAATAAAATAACTAAAGCAACAAGCAATACTAAATAAAAATAATACAACATAAAAAACATTAAATGCTTGTGTTTTTATTTTTTCCAATACTGCATCTATTTCTTCTGAAGTCATTACCCCATCAATTTCTTTTTCTTCAAATTTTTGCTTTATTATATTTAAATAATTTTTACGTCAATTAAATATTTTTTCACCACTTTTAACAATTCATATTGGTTTTCTGTTAATTCCACAGTATCAATTGATAATGTTTCATCTACCAAATAATTAGTTTTTAGATTTAATTCCAAATTATTAGGATCTAACATTGTCTATTAAATCTATTTAAATTTATATCATAAAATTAACCTTTTCAAAATCAGATTATTATATTTTATCCAAACAATATTCCAATTGTGAATATATTAATTTTTAAGTCACCTTTTATTAAATTATAAATAATACCAATGCTTATTCATAATTTTTAAACTTTTAAATGTGTTAATTATAATATAAATCTTGTTGATATTAAAGTTTTAAATTAATTGTAAATAAACAAGGAATTCCTAAATCATTTATTATTTATGTTAAATTGAAATTAGTTTTTGTTTTAAATTCATACAGTCTTATTTAAAAAATATATAAAAAAAGAAATTTTATAAATATCATATTTAATAAATGAAATTAATCAAATTAAATAATTTTGATAAAATATATAACCTTCAATATAAAATAAATTAGAATATAAAAAGAATATAAATAGAATATAAATATAATATAAATTAGAAATTATAAGCTTATTAAATAGATGAATAATTTATAAAATATAAATTCTATGATTTAGAATAAATTGATTTCACGAATGATTTATAATAAAATAATAAAAAGGATTATGGAGATATAAAACTAAAAATATAAATTTTCATATGAAAGTGAAATAAGTTTATAAATAAAAATAGATTAATAATTAAAGGTGAGTTAAATTTAAACAGGCTGCTTATCTCAATTGAGTTATATTATAGAAAGTGGAAAAGATTGTGCAATTATCGATCCTATGAGAGAATCTAGTCCATATTTAGAATACATTTTTAATAATCAACTAAATTTAAGATATATAATGATGACCCATCTTCATGCAGATTATGTTGCAGGTCATTTTGAAACCCAAAAAATATATTAATAGAAGACTGGAAATATAGCTCAAATTGTTTATGGACCAAATATCAATATTAATTACGAAGCTATTTCTGTATTATTATTTTTATTTAATAGTAAAATAGGCATAAGATAATCAAGTATTTAAGTTAAACAATCATGAAATAAAGTTACTACATACTCCTGGCCATACTCTAGAAAGTTCATGTTACTTACTAGATAAAAAAGTATAATATAAAATAAAAATAATTAATTATAAAAAAAAAACAAACTATTAAAAAGATTAATATTTAATCATAAAACAATAATAATAATCATAAAATAAAAATAGATTCTTTTTACAGGGGATACTTTGTTTTTAGGAGATGTAGGCAGACCAGATTTAGTAGCTAGTTCTAATAAAGAAATGAGCAAAGAAAAAATGGCTGAAATGCTATACCATAGTCTGTAAAGATTAAAAAAATTGGATGAAAATGTGATAATTTTGACTGGACATGGTTCAGGAAGTCCTTGTGGAAAGAAAATCTAGTCAGGAACACATTCAGACATTAAAACACAGAAATTGACAAATTATGCTTTAAATGATAATTTAGACTAAATAAATTTCATTTAATAACTGACATCTAATATTCCTGTGCCTGAAAATTGGTTTATCAATAGCGTAAAGTAAAATTTGTATGGATACTAATTGATTAGTGAAATTGAGTCTAAAATAGATTTTAATATAGATATTAACTCAGTATAAGAAATGTTGGAAAAGGATAATGAATTAAGATTGTTAGATTGCAGATCTAAAACAGAAGTATTAAAAACAGGAATAATAAAAGGTAGTTTCGGATTGTACAGTGATTCAAGCATCGCATAATTTTTGGGTTAGATGTTTGATAGCAACAATAAATTTATAATAATCTGTGAACTATCGATGCAAAATGAATTAATAACTAGATTTTGTAGAATAGGTTATGACTAAATAGTAGGAATGGTGAGTAATTGGGATAATTATAAAGGATAATGGTAAGCAATTAAAATAATAGAGCCTAATAAAATGTGTGAATTGCTTAATTAAGACCCATAAATTATATTAATGGATGTTAGGAAGACTAATGAATTTGCTTAAAGTAGAGTTAATAATGCTTAGAACTATCCATTGCATTATATTACCTAGAAGAATAAAGGTTCTTTAGAATTATTTGTAAAGGAGAATTATCAGAATGTTAATACTATTTATGTGTAATGTAGAAGTGGAATGAGGTCTATGATGGCTATTCACTAATTACAATAAATATTTTAAGACAAGGAGTTTATTAATGTTTAGGGAGGAATTGTGGCTTTGGAATAAAATGGAGTCACCATTCTTAAATGATTTTGCTATATTTATTTAATCATATTTATAATATCATATTATTATTATCAATATCAAATTATTTTCCTTCAAACTAAAATTTATGATTTTAAATTTTTAAAAATATATTATTGATGAATATTAGTACAAAAAATAATCGATATGTAAAAAATAAGAATATAATAGATAGTAAAATCTAGAATAAAAATAAAATAATAATAAAAGAATGTAATTAAACAACAACTCATCTTAATGTATTTGTGGATTAATAATAGCTGGCATGCTTCCTATAACCCAATTTGAACAAATAAATAATATGCTAGTTTATGACTTATATAATCCTTCTGTTGTATCTTCTATAACATTTTTCCTAAACAGTGCATTACCAGATAACATTGCTGCCGTGCTTAACTACTCTATACCTCCTTATAATCATCTTCAATTCATTGGAGCCATTGCTAATACTAGACCTAGTGATATTTTTAGCACCAAGTTTGGACTCAATCCAGATGTTAATTCTCTTGATTCTTAATAAATTCCACTCAAGTTAGTTATGTATTTTTATTATATTTATTTATAGATAGATGGATAGTATTTAAAATATAAGGAGTCTTGTTGAAATTGCCTCTTAGTAAGATCTTAATAAATTCTATGCTAAGAAAGTAGCGTAGAATCTCTATAATTTTATGATGTCATATTAATAAGATAATAATATTAATAATAGATAAAATACTAATATGTTAGTAGTTCCTGATAATTTTCTTGATTAGTGGTATAAGAAGTTTGAGATTAAATATTCAAGAGATCCCAATTTTATTATGAATACTTAATTCGAATGAAAATAATTTGAATTTTGCAATCAATATATATAATTTTATTGACAAATTTTATTTATAATATTTTTATATTATTGTATTCAATATTATTCAAATGAAACCAACCTTGAAAACAAACTTTGCAAAAAAAGTATAATTGCATATTTTTAAATTTTTAGAAAATCAATATGGATGACTGGCTGAATAAAGAACTTCAAAATATAGGTTAAAATCCCATTCCAGCTAAAAAAGATATTAACAATAACAATAATAATGAAAATCAAGAAGAAAACTTCTATAATTTATAGTCAAATTAAGTAATTGATAATAACTCAAAGTTAAAGATGTAAGAACCATCAACAAATAAATTAGATAATAAAATCCGGTTATCACAATAAGATAATAATAATATTACCAAATTTAATCTGTTTAAGAATAATTAGTCCAAAGTAAATTAAATTCCAAAAAACGAAGTTTAAAATAATAATTAAATTCATTAAAACATACCTATTGAGCCTAGTAGCATTTTTAAAAGACCTTTCGATGGAACTAAGTATTTATTCGATTATTTTATTTAATAATTTATATTTTTAAAGAGGTAAATTTTATAAGAGAAATGATGAATCAGTTATTGAAAATGATATTAATTAATAGCTATAGTAAAAAAATAGTCTAAATTAAAAAAATCAAAATGATATTTAAAATTAAAATTGAAATGCTACCAATAATAATAATAATAATATCAACAATAATACTAATAATACTGAAAAATTAGTAATATTAAGACCATTTAGTAATAAAAGAAATATGAATAATATAAATCCTACCCTTAAATAAAATGTTATAGAATAAAAAGATTAATTAGCTTATCATAATAATAGTATAATTTAATAAAATTAAATTTAAAATGAAAAATAATTTAATATTAATTAACTTTCTCAAGTAAATAATATTATGATGAAACCTTAACTTAAATTAAATAAAGTTAAAGAATAGAGCAATCAAGAAATTTAATTAGAAAATAAGTAATAACCAGAAAAAATATAAAATTTTTAATAAGAAAACGAAGAAAAATATGCAGATAAATTTGATGATTACTCTGAAGATGAAGACCAAATTTAAAAAAATAATAATTATATAGGATTTAAATTAAATATTAATAAATAATAGCATATTAACCAACAAAGAGAAATAAATTTAGAAGTAAATTAAGAAAAAAAATAAGTAAATTTAAATGAAGATAAAATAAGAAAACAATAATAAAGAGTTAAAGATTTAAGAGATTGAGTAGTATTAGACTTTGAAAGTTTTGAGAACATTTTTGAATTAAAGCAAACAAGTAATTAATTAATAAATAGATAGGCAAATATTCTCGGTACATAAACCGACTTAGCAAGAAAGAAATTCAGGAAAAAACTTAATAAACTTAAGAAGATGACGAAGAGAAAACTACTTAAACTGAAGAAATGTAATGTATTAAATATAAAACTAATAATAAATGTAATTTATGAATTAACGATAAAACAGATGACAATAATAATTATTAAATAGATTATATGAAGAAGAGAGCAACCAATGTCCTGAAGACAAATCTAAGTACAACATGTTCAACAAAGAAAAGCATAGTTTATCTTTGCTGCCTGAACATTAGATAAATTTGCGTTTCCAGAAATACCTAACTTTTATCCAACCAATCATAGAGAAAAATATCTTTTTTTCAGAACTAAACAAACGCACTCTTTCCAATAAATAATTGTATTTAATAAATGAATTGCAAATCCCCTCTCTCTTATAAGACTATTAATTGTTGAAAGTATTTATACCCAATTAATAAGGACAATGCTATAAATATTTCCTGTTCAAATAGTTAAACAATTATCTTATTTTAGAGCTCAATTCTAATTAACTATCTAAAATATTTTTTACTCATATTCCTGTCACTTGTTTTATCAAACACAATTATTATTTACTTTTAGGAGGAGCAATGGGAAATATCAGTGTGTTTGATCTCAATGAAACTGATAATTATCATATATAACTTAAGAAATCATCAGTTCTTTAATAGTTATTCAACAAAGATTAATTATAGGAACTGCCAGCTATAAGGACCTCTTCCTTTGAGTCTGACTATATGTAAAATAATGATGAAGATGATTTGGATGATAAGGAATTAATATAATCATGTGTGATTTCAATGGAAATAGTAGGGAAAAATAGGGTTATAATGTTATAAGAATTGGGGATGATAATAATATATGAGATAGTGGAACTTTCGTCAGAACAAGAACAAAAACAGTATATTTCTATAGGTATCAAGAGCAAGATTAAACTAAAGATAATAAAGAGGATAAGTCTCAATAAAATCCATTAGAATTAAACTTTTTATCATATCATCAATACTGATATTAATTATGTTTATATTGCTACTTCTTATGGACTTATAAAATTGGATTTGATATAAGATTATAAGTTTTATCTTAATCATCTTCCTGATTCATATCTCTTTAATAGCATTCAATTCGTCACAAATAATGATTGTATTTATTTGTTGGATTAGAAAGATAAGAAGCTTGTTGTGTTTTCTAAAAAGTATAACAATTTTATTAAGAGTCTGGATATAAGTAGTGTAATTAAAGGCAAGGTCATTAAGCTTTCTACCTTGTTTTTGGAGTTGAAGGTAAAGGAGACTTAGAAGAGATTGAAAATTGAAGATTAAGCCAAAATACTTTTCATAGATAAGAGTTGTTAGCTTATTATTTATGATTTGTCTTAGCAACAAGTTCTTTTTGAAATTGATTTATTATAAAAGTTTTAATAAGATATTTAGAAATAAGTCTAAATATCAAAAATATATGTTAGTGAAATTGACTTGAATTATTCTTTAAGACTTATTATTTAACTTTCTAATTTTTAAACATATGATGTCTAAATCAAGTAAATATTATTAATTATTTATACTTAAGCATTCTAAAATTTATTGAAAGAGATTATAGGCTAATAAAAAAACGTAATTAAGAGTTGTAAAATATATTTTACTAATTATTATGAATCTATATTTTATCATCATTATTGTTATAGCTAGATTACTATATATATTTTTTATTTTATATATACATTACTATAATAATAATCTTTTATAAATAATTATATAATTATATATTAAATTAGTTAATAAATAATTCTAAAATTTATTAAATAATTTGATAAAAATTCTTTAATTAAATTTAAATTAATATATATATGTAAATAATTATAAAATAATAAAAAATTTTCCTTACTATTTACTCTAATTTATATTCATTAAAAAGCATTTAACAGATAAAAATAGATTTAGTAATATCAATAAAAGAAAAAGTGACTGAAATAAATCTTAAGAATAAAAAAAGATTTAATCCTTTACATAGGCAACAAAAATAAATCAAAGAATAAAACCGTTATTTGATGGTAAAAAATTTTATTAATTTTATAAATATCTATTTAAATATAATTATTAATGTAAATTTTTATATTTAAGCATATATATTCTTTAAATTATATTTTATAAAATAAATATAATATAAATTTTTCATTCATCATTTTCTTCTTCCATTTCCTATTACTATTCTAGATTATTTTCATCATTTAACATATCTTGAATATACTCTTAATTTTCTCTTATTAAAACTTAGACTATATTTTCAACACAGTTTTAATCTATTTGTTCAATAAAACTACTAAAACAATCATTAACAATAGTCCTTAAAAAAGCTAAAATTAATAAAAATTATTATACCATGAGATTTAGTTAGTTAAGAAATCAATAAATCAGTTAGAACATCTATATACTTTTTTTCATCTACATTACTTTCTTCTTTTTTCTCTTTTTTTAATTTCTTTTTTGGTTATTCATTAATGTTTTCTGTAATATATTTATTTATTATCAATTATATTTCTTCTAATGTTTCTATACTTTCATCCTTATAATGTAAAGATTATATTAACATAGCTAATTATAGTTTAACTAAATTTTATAGCTAAAACTAATGTTCTTCTTTATTTTTCTCAATTTTATTAATTAATTGTTTAATATCTGTTAAATATTTTATTAAGAAATCTTCATTTGTTTTTTTATTAATTATATATTCTATTATAGTAATCAATTAGTTATTTTACTCTTTAATAATGAGCAATTTAACATTATTTTTTTGATTATTATTATTATTATTATCATTTTTATTTATATTAAAATTAACAAGTATTTTAGATTTAATATAATTTTAACTTGATTATAAGATGGAATAGAAAATATCGAATAAGGTTTCTCTATTATGATCATATTATTCAACATTAAGACTAAATTAATTATCTTTATCATTCTCATCAAGTTCTGAGTCCATTTCTATTTATTTTTACCATTCTTATTCCATAATTTTAAGAATTTTCTTTTTTTTGGTTTGCTATGTAGTAAAATAACATATTTAATTAATGAAATCTTGCTCTACATTTTTACAATGCATTTAATATTCAAAAATTACTTATATTTCATTCACATAAAATATCTTTTATTTCATACTTTCGGATTAGTTACATTTCTTTTTTATAAATTATAAATACTTTTCGATTTAATCATTTGACAATAAAGAAAATATGTTTTTTGCCATTACTGAATTAGATTTAAATTTGTAAATTGGTTTTTATTTCAAATTTTACAAAAATATTAGTATTGTATCATCAAGTTTTTCTTTGTTTTATTTATTTAAATTTCCTAATTTATCTTCAATTATTTTCTAAATTTTCATAGCTTAATTTTTCAATATTTTATTATTTACATTCATTTGTTTTAACCAAAATTATAATAACTCTTAGTTAATACACTATAATAATTAAATATTAAAATTATTATCTTTAAGAAACCTTTTAAGAATAAGTAATACTAAATTAAATTTTTTAATGTCAAATTTATTTTTATTATTTTCTTATTATTATTATTATTGAAGTCTTTTTTATTTTTTCTTTTACTTTTTTGATAATTTAGAATCCTTATTATCTTTAGTTTATTCTTGAGTTTCTTATTACTTTTCTTCTAATTTATTTTTATTATAATTTTAATCCAAGAATTCAATTCCAACAAATTCATTGAATATAAATTTCCAAAATTTATTTAGAGTTTCTTTTTTTTATGAAAGACTTTAAGTGGAAGTAATATCAACAAGAAAACTAACAATATATTAAATTCCACTGTGTTCATTAGGATGACTTTCAAAAGTCTATTATAACAATTCTTTCAATTTATTTACATTAAACAGTTTCTTTTCTACACTTTCCACTTTATGAAACTCATCATTCAATATATATCTATCGTATTTTTATTTTATTTAATTACTTATGAGCTTTATATTAAATTATCTAAATCATTATATATTCTATAGAATTTTCTTTTAAATTTTTTTTACTTTTGTTTTAAACTAATTTTAATTTTTCTTAAAGTAATGATTTATTTTCTTAAATTTCACTTAATATTGACTATTTGATTATCATCAAAGCTTATTAAGTTGTCCATGGATGACTAAATAAGAAATAAATAAAATAAATGTAAGAATAAATAAGATAATTGATGAAAGTACGTAGAAATTAAATCGAAAATGATATCATAGAAATAAGAAAGAATTGAAATATTAGAGGGGTTGTTAAGTAACTTGGTTCTTTGAATTTAAAAGAAAATAAGTAATTTAGCTAGAATAAAATGATAATGTTCTGACTTTTTGATAGCATTTTTGGTATTACATTCATTATGAACAATATCGATAAAACTTTAAAGGTCAATTTCTTTTTAAAAAGTATATAGAATTTGACCCAATGCAATACTGTAGCTTGTTTGAATAGTCAGCTCTGAAGATGTAGACCCTTTTATCAATTTTAAGATAGTGAAATCTAAATCTTGGAATACTTTTTCTCCCAAACTTGATTTAAAATCATTACTTTAACTGCATAAACTTAATAATGTTTATTTTATCTTTTCATTTGCAACTATCTGCTTTTTTATATCAATATCTTTTAAATCTTCAAAGTATTACAAATATTCATTATCGTTCATTTGCTAAATAAAGATATTATTATATATTTTATATTTAATATATTCCTATGTATATTGATATGAATAATATATTATATTTATTATTATAATAATAAACTTAAACCAAATTAGATTATTTGATAAAATTTTGTAGAAAGTATTATAATTTATAATAATTGTTGAAAATGGAATAAAAAATAGACAAAAAAAGTAAGTAGTAATAATAAGAAAAGATATAAATGATAAAACTAGATAAAAAAGTTGAATAGAAATAATATTAAAAATTAGATGTAATAGTGAATAAATTATTAGAAAAAAAATATGATTTTAATAGAATATTAGATGATTTCGATCAATAAATAAAAAGTATAGATTTAAAAAGATTGAAACCTCCATTCCTTCCAAAAACATTTCAAATTGAAAGAATGATTGCTTACAACAAAGCAAAGAAATTAATATAAAGTTTAGATCCAGATCAATAAAAAAAATACTTGTTAAAACTAGTGAATCACATTGACAAATACTGTTTCAAGAAATTCGAATAAGAAATAAAACAACCATATTTTTTATATTTGTAGAAAAGCAAATAAATGCCAATATACATAGACAGTCACTCGAATTTATATTGAGAATATACAGAATTAACAATAAATGTGAGCAACTTTTGTGTGCAGATTGAAACTTTCTATGATCTTATTCAAAGAGCTTCCCTTTATTAAATCTATTAGAATGATTAAATTGTATTTGAAAACATTTCTACTGCATTATATCCTAAATCCAAATTTAATATCGCTCAGTATTCTTTAAGTATTTTTAAGCGTGCTATTGCTTTCTGTTCAAATACTTTATCTTAAAAAATCTATTCTAATTCATTTATTACTATTTAAAAGTGCTTATAAAACTGGTCTCTTTTTATTGCTATTCTTTCTTAAATCTTTGCAACTCATCATTTCCCTTGGAAAATTATTTATACTAACGGCATTTAACCATTTTTACCTTACGTATTATTATCAATATAATATTTTTATTATTTATACGATTGTTAAATTTTATCTTTTTTATTTAAGATAATTGGTTATTATGTAGGCTCTATAATAATTGGTAAAATAGGATATTCATTACAATAATCTGATAGTTTATAATAAATTTAATTGTTTAATTAAAATTTCAATCAAACTACTATTATAATTTAAAAATAAAATGATAAAATTAGCGATTTAATTTAATAATATTTTAGCGAAAATGATTAAAATAAGTAGATAAAAAAATCAGGTAAACATAATTATAATAATTTTTAAATAGAATTAGAATAATAAATTAATAGTTTGCTAAATAATTCAATAGATTTAAATAATGAAAAATATAAAAAATAGGATGATATAATTAATTAATAAATTATGTAATATTTAAGTGAACTAAAAATAAGAATAGATGAGGATTGGACAATAATAGAAAAATAAGAATATTTTGAAGAGTAAATTGAAGACGGTTTTTTAAAATGTGATATATTGTGATAATTAATAAAATTAATTAATTATTAAATATAAATCATGGTTGAGAAACACTAACTAACTATTATTAATAAAAATGTTAAGTTATTTGATACCTTTTCAAAAGCGTAAATTAATTTTTTTATCGAATTATAATAAGATTCAGGCTTCAAAATTAGTTCGCAAATTCTTTGAATTGTAAAAGGGGCTTCGGAATTGAATTCATAAATATAAAGTATTATTTCTTCTTTCTATTCTTAATAATTTTCATTACTCATTTAATTTTAATGAAATTTTTAATACATTTAATCTAATAATTTCAATATCCTTATTACTATATAATGCCTTATATGAATCCAATTATATTATTAACATAAACCATCTTAGGCTATTTATTCTAATGTTTTATTTAAATACTAATATTTTTCCTCATTTCCAATATTTATTAATTTTCCTTATCTTTAATAAATATTAAATTATCATTTTTTAGTAATAAAGTTATTTTATGTTATAAATATAAAAAACAAATTAACGAAATATTAATAATTAAGTAATTTGATAATTTACTTAAAAGATTATTCTTGATCTTGTGTTTCTTCATAATATTCTTAAAGAATCTTTTAAGTTTTTTCGATATTTTCTTCAATCATTATTAATTTATAAATATTATTATTAATTAATATATTATAAATTAAAGAATTAATAAAGAAGCATATGATGCAGTGTGACGCAGTGGGAGCGTGCTGGGCTCATAACTCAGATGTCGGTGGATCGAAACCACTCACTGCAACTATTTTATTATAAATTATTTCTAATTATTATAATATTCACACTTTATTACTGTTTATTAAGAAGTCCTTTTTTAATTATTCTATGTGCTTTTATAATATAATAAATAATATTTTATTTTAATATTTTTTTATTATATTTATTTTAATAATATTTAATATTAATATTTAATATTTTTTTATTATTATGTTTGTTAATATTATCTGTTTTCTTAAATTAATATTAAAAAACTATTATATTTACTTTAAGCCATATATATTTTTCATTAATATCTTTTGCACATAAAGTTGATATAGACTAGTTTTCAAATTTGCTAATATTCTACAAAGAAAAGCAAGGAGTATTAAAAATATTACTAATTTTTAAAAAATATATTCTATAAAGTTAAATAATTTTGTATCTTTCTTCATTTTCATATAAATCTTAATCATAAATGACTAATACTTTGCTATTTAATACTACCCAAACCATTTTATTAACATTTTAATCCGAAATAAAATTTAATACTCCTTTTCTGCATACTTTTTATTCATTATCAATAAACTTAATTGAATTATCAGTAATATTATTCATATTTCCAATAAAAAAATCATCTATCATTTATAATTAATATTTACTGTCTAAAATATTTTTTATTTAGGGAACATTAATATTATAAGATTTTTCAAAATCCAAAACTAATTTTTAGATATTTTAGTTTAAATTTCTAAAGACAAAGTTAGTTTTAAGTATAGATACCAATTATTTATCAACTTCGTATTATTGAGATGTCAAGTAATTATTAAGTTGAACTTTGTTCCAATATTGTCTAGCTGATTCAGCCTCTTTTATATATTATATTAATTACATTTTCTCTCTTGTATTTGTTATAAATATTTAGAATTGAATTATTCTTATTCTTTTTTTTGTTATTTTTTTTAAGGATCTTCTTATTCATAGGTGTTAAGTCGATTTAATGTTTAATCTAGAAACTTTAACTTTTCATCTAAATCTTCATCTTTTAAATCTGTTGTAATATCTTTTTATGAATTTTCTTTATTCAAATCAGCTAATTATTTTTATATATTATTTAAATTGTCTAATTTGTCTTATAAATAAGAAGGAACTAGCTTCATTTGATCTTTTTATTCTATATTTTTACAATCTATAGTTTAAAAATATTTATACTTACTATTCAGCAAAATTATAGGAATTAAAAGAAATAATTATTACTTCAACATGATTATTTTAAAATATTATATTATATAGTTTAAAATTAATGATTTATATTAAAGATCATTCGTTAAAACAATCCTTATTATCTTACGGTTTACTATATTGAGATTAAAATGGTTGGGGTGAGGGTAGAGATGAAGTTAAAGGTAAAGTTTGAAGTAAGGTTAAAGGTTGAGGAAGAGGTTGGGCTAAGGATATAGGTTGAATTAAGGGTATAGGTTGGGATAAGGGTAAAGGTTAAGGTGAAGCTTAATGTTGAACTTAAAGTTAAGGTTGCACATTGATTATTTAATTAATACTTTATGTTTAATTATCACCACCATTTTTATTCAAAACATCTCCAGTATTTTGCTTAGCACCTTTATTATTATTAATTACATTAATATCTTTATTATTTTAAGTATTAGAAGAATTGAAATCGATAGGTTTATGATTTGGATTAGCACATTCTTCATCAGTCTTTTGAACTGCTCCTACAAAAATAACATCAAAACAAGTTTCTCCACTAATTTGATCATAATTGATTCCTTCATAATCATCTGCATAATAAATCTGTATTTTATCCTTACTTTAAATATCAATATTTTCCTATAATAACTACAACCTTGCTTAATCAAAAGTCTTAGTCTAGTCCAAATAACTCAGCCAAGTTTTTTTTCCTTATTCCTTTATAATAGCATTAAATGTGACAGGAGCAATAACTTTTCCATTCAATAGAATAATCATCTTATATCCACTCATCTCTCCATCATTACATCCAAAATAGGAATCAGCAATACCCTTCTTACATCCTACTTTGCCTTTATTATGTCTCAATATAATATTTTTTATTTTACTAAGACAACCATCTCCTCCTGTTAATTAAGCTGCACCATTTTTGCTGGCTTTCACACACACATTCTTTTTATACACTGTTTCGTATTCAGCTGATCCCTTTTTAGGAATTGGAATCTCATCATCATATTCTGCTGATAATTTGAAACAGGTTTATCCTTCGTTGTTGTCTAATGAACTTTTGTAGAATACTTCTGAGTACCAAACTTGAATTATGTCTGATTTTTTTAGGGTTAGATTGTTAACATTTAAGATGAATTTTTTACTGTCTTTTTACTCATCTAAAGTCCAGAATACACTGTTTTTTTCTGAGTCTGATCCTTTAGTTAAAATTCTGTGTTTATCTACTTCGAAATCTGGGGCTCATACTTTATTATTTATTGTTATTAATGTCCCGAATCCCATTGTCTAACATCCAAAATTATTCCCTGGTACTTTTTTATCGCAGGTTACACTACCCTTTACATATTCGAAGATAAATTTATTTACTCCTCTTATTTCTTCATTTAAAATTTCTATTTATTATTCATCTATGTAATTTACAGCTGAAATACAAACATTTTCACCTAATAATATTGTTTTTGGAGCTTTACGATATTTTTTCAATTATAATAATCTATAATTCAATTAATTTTAGAAATTTCTTTACTTTTTTTAATATTTATTTATATTATTTTCTAATTAAACTTGAAAAAAGTTATTTTGTTTAATTCTACTTTTAAAATTTTTTAATTTTATTTAATTGAATTATATTTAAAATAAACTTATTATTATTTACAAAACTATTAAATTTTTAAACTTCATTATTATTTTTATCAATAATTATAATAATTATATTAATAAATATCAATATTTTTAATAAAAATTAATAGTACATATATATTAAATATAAAAATAATTTACATATTTGTTTAAATTATTAATATTTAATTATATATAAAAAATTAAAAAACATACTTAATTAATAAAATTATTATTGCATCTTAAAATAAAAAATCAGGAATAAAATTCAATCAAAAATTGAAGAATTTCTATAAAAAGATTTAGATATATTCAAATAATTTAAATTAAATTAACGAAAAAATAAGTATAAAAATTAGAAAAATTATCTCTAATTATTAAGAATAAATATTTAATTATAATATTGAGTTATTAAATTAAATAATAGAATTTCAATGTTTTTTTAAAAATTAAAATGAAAATTTTATTAAACTAATTTTCTTATTATGATAATTATAAAACTATCATGTTATTCAATAAATTTCTTGCTAAATAAATTTGGAATATATTTAATAAAAAAAATAGAAGAAAAAAAATAATTTCTTTAAATGTTCAATAAATTATAATATTAAAATTAATAGAAATATTATATATTTTAATAAAAGTTAAAATTTGATATCATATCAGTGGTGAATAATGAAATAATCTTTATTTATAGTTAAAATAAAATACTAGATAATTTTCAAATAGCCAATTAATCATAATAAAAATAATTTAAAAATAATATATTTTATACACTTTTTTCCTTATCTAAATAAGATCTGTATAATTTAAATTTGAAATAATTTGAAAAAGTATTTTTTTTTATCATATTTAAAAAACTCTATGAATTATCATTTTATATATTAAAGCTATAAAAAAAATAGTTAAATGAGTATAAATTCAGTATATTTTAATTTTTATGGTTTATTTAATCATTAATAAGAATTAAATTACGTAAAAATAATGTCAAAAATATGTAAAGTTTATAAAATTTGATTTTTTTGGTATCATTATCATTTTATCAATTTTTAAAAGATAAAGAAAGTAAAAATAATATATAATATAAATAAAAAGAAATTTATTAAATAAAACAAATAATTATAAATAATAATTTATGTATCAAAATAATTCAATAGGTTTTATGATTTAGCATTTACATATTTATTTAAAATAATTTATTAATCATTTATTAATTAAACTGATACTTATACTAATTAATATTTTTTTAATATTATTTATTAATTCAAATTATTAAGATATTAATAAGATAAACTAAGTTTCTGCACAAATTTTAAATTTAATGATAATTATAGATAATATATATAGATTTTTAAGTTTTTAATTAATCAAATAATATAATTAAGAAATAATTTAAATAAAACTAAATAATATTTTTAATAATATTGTTAAAAAATAGTTATTTAATAAAACAAATTAATAATGTATATATAAAAATAATATCATTATATAACATTAAATATAAATTTTATTATTTTGATTATTGTAATAATAATTATTATGTTATTATAACATTAAATTAATTTTAAAATGATAATAATAGTTTTTTATTGTTTATTTTCTTATTGTTTGTCTCTGAATTTCTAGCTACTTTCCTCCTGTTACAATCATTGCAACTTGAAAGGAGGATTCATGTCTAAAAAGAAATTATTATGTTGTAAAAATAGAATATATTACGATCAAGAAGACGAAGAATGTTCAGAAGAATAAGAAAATATATAAGATTGCAATGGATAATCTTTAGAATAATTAATAATGGAAAAAAACTATATTAGGAAGAGAGAATAAAACTATATCTGTAATGAAAGCAATGAATGCATGTACTATTTGGAAAATAAAGAAAGCAGTTTCTTCTAATAAATAAAAATATAACGAAAATAAAGTGATAGAATAAGTTAATTTAATGAATGGTTAAAAGAAATTAACTAAATGGAGACCATAGTATCTGTAAAGGAAGGAGGATTATATGCAAATAGGGAGATAAGGGAAGGAGAAATGCTATTATAAATAGATTTGGACAATGTGTTTAACCATTGGATGTTGGATTAGCTCACTGAAGAGACTCTTAAAGGAGAACAATACGAGTCAAAAATAATAATATCTACCAACGATTAAACTATCAGACTCATATTGGTATTATTACATCATTTCTATTATTTGGAGGAGTCCAAGTTCAAGACCTACTTAATCAATCTGCCTCAATGGCCTTAAGGACCTATTTATAGTTTTAATAGGGACGAGCAGTAACTCATCAAGCAGGATGAGGTTTATAATTTGATTAAATAGGAACAGTCTCTTTTGATTGATTAGTATAATTAGCTTATTCTTATAGTCAATACAATTAATATGTCTGACAGGATGCTCTTTTTCAATTAGAGGCATACTATTCCTTTCAATGATTTTATACTTATTAAGTATATTATTGATACCAGGGCTTATAATTTATATGATCATGCTTATAAATAGTCTATTAAGTATTTGTTGCCTGCTGGAGATTTTATTAATCATTAAGATAAAACTGATCTTACTTATTTGTTTAATAAGAATACATAAATGAAAGGAGCTGATTTTCTTAAAACTCATAAAAAGCAGTCTCATTATTTGCAGGTCTTTGCTTCTTAAAACTTTCTCCGCAATTAAATGATTGTTGAAAGTTATGGAGATAATAGCAATGATATTTATATGGTTTATCATGGATTCATTGTATAGGATAATATTTTTGATTGTTTCCATGTTTAAATTCTATCTAATTCCATGGTTGATGCTTTAAATATTTCCTAAAGGTTAGTTTTAAAGCTCACTGATAATTTCTAAAGAAAGTTTTGTTTGAATAATCATTAGCTTATCATTAAAAAGTTGTTGATACTAATTAATACTATTAATAATGAAGAATAACAGGATAAATTGCAGGAATGTGTTATGAAATTACCGTCAGATAATTTGCATAGATTATATTATAATATAAATTTTTTATTTGATTGTATTCCCTAAGTTGAGTGGAAAAAATTTAACTTTATTAGGAATATAATAAATTAAATTGTTGATTAAAGATTATTGATCATTTAATAATTGCATGAAGTAAATAAAGAATTAATAATCTATCCTAAAAATAATAATTTGAAATTGATTCATTAATATTTCTCCAATAAAATTAATGTTATTGATTCTATAATACCTTAGCTAGAAGATTAAATTGATATTTAATATAATCTTCAATAAAAAATATTTTAAAATAAATAATAATAAGTGTAAGATAATAATAACGATAACTAGATAAATTATCATAAATAATAAGAATATGTTATTTATAATTAAGATTAAGATTTGTGATTTTATGGATATTGTTTAAATAACTATAGTAATTTAAATATTAATATTAAAAATGATAAATTATCAATTTAATTAAATGCCTTGCTTTTTTAAACATTATATTACATAATATTCGTAATCTTATAATGTTACTTTCCCTGTATTGGATCTATCTACAGATTTTATCCATTCCTATATTTCTTATTAAGTCATGTTTGATGTCATTCCCATTTATCTATATGTTTCTTCATTAAGAAGCTTCATTTCATCTTCTTATAAGTATCCTAATTATTTTTTATCGAATTAATTAAATAATCTTCTTGCGACATTTAATCTTTCTTATATTATTTTGCTGTATTAAATCTATTAATTTTATTAATTTGGCTATTATTATTGCTATTATTATTAGTATAACTGTTAATATTACTATTACTATTATTATTGCTATTATTATTAGTATTAGTATTACTATTAATATTACTATTACTATTATTATGTTAATTATTTTTAATATTATTACTATTATTACAATTATTATTACTATTATTACTATAATTACTATTATTACTATTATTATTAGTGTTACTATAATTATTACAACTATTGCTATTATAATAATTGTTGTTACTAGATTTATGACTATTATTAATGTTATGTTGATTACTATGACTATACTGATTATTACTATTATATATAAAGTTGAGACTATTCTATTGTCTATGTCTAAGATTAAGGCTTAACAAGAAACTTATTAACAAGAGTGAGAATATCTTAATAAGTAACTTTTCCGTCATTATTAATATCACAAAGTCTGTTCATAGTTTGTGCCTCATATCGAGTTGGCTAGAATTATCTATTCATTCCTCTATATAAGTCAATCATCATCAAACAAGTTTCACTGCTATCTATATATCCGTTTTTATCCACATCGTATAATTCCATAAATCTTTTTGCTATTTATTCTCCTTTATCACTACTAATTATTCCGTACTTTGTATCCTAATCGTTTCTGTTATGATTTATATTATTTTAGGATTTTTACATCTTTTCAAATTTATATTTCTCTATTATTATTTATATTCATATTAACTATTATATTTAATAATTAGACTCTTTTTAGTCAAACAAAATTTTGAATAATTATTATTCAAAATCAAAATGATCTCAAAAATTAAGATGTTAATTTTAATTTTTTCACTAGTAGTTTTTCTTTTTAAATTTAAAATAACTCTCTATTCAACGTTTATTTTAACTTTAATTTCATATTTTTATATTTCATACAATAATCAAAATAATAAAATTTAAAATCAAACTAATTAATAAATAAAAATTGATAATTTTACTAAATAAAAATAATATTTAGAATAAAAAAATTTAATGGAAAATAATAATATTCAAAATAATTAAAAATAATCATTTTTTATACAAAACTAAAATTAAACTTCGAAAAATTAAATGAAGATTAATTATAAATAGAAATTTAATTAAAATATAGAGACAGCTTTTTATTAAGATAATTTAAATCATTTACAATTTGATTAAAATTTAATAAGAAATTAAATTAAATTTAAAAAATATTTACTTGAAAATTATTAATTTAATAGTGAAATAAATTTAAATTAATATTTTGAATAAAATGGACTTTCATTATTTATGAATAAAATTTTAAATAAATTGAATTTTTATTTTCATCATAATATATTGTAGAACATATTAATTGAAAATTTTTAAAATATATTTTAGATAAATTAAAAATTAAATTAATAATTTAAAAAAAAACTCAAAGAACAAGATAAATTAAGTAATGAAATAAAATTTTTTATAGATGATAAATGTGATTTTTCTGATGCAAATAAAATGAAAATTAATATAGATGAATTAATACTTAATCAATATAGTAATTTTATTTTATTTTAACATAGATTTTAATGATTTTTAATTAATAAATCATTTGATTTAGAGATAAAAACTTGATGAAATTATTCAAATTTAAGAAAATGGATAAATTTTTAATAGAGTTGATATTTTAAAAATCTTATTTAATAATTATAATAATTCTAAAAATTAATAATAATACTTGGTAAAAAATTTTTAATAATTTTAGATAAATTTTAAGATATTTATAAATTTCATTAATTAATTTTTAAAAAAAAATTAATAAATATATATTGTCTAAAATATTACCAATAAATATTTGAAATATTAACTAATAGATAATATTTAATATTTCGAGTTCAAGAGCAAGAATATTAAAATTTAAGGAAAAAATACAAATAAAAGCAAATAACAAATAGATTTATGGATAGTAGTGATTCTTAATGAGTTAAAAAAAGAATAAGATTTAAGCTAGGAAATGAGTTAAATAATAGAATAGATAATAAGATGATAATAATAACTATATAATATAATTGATTATTAAAATAATAATAATTTATTTTAATTTTATAAATAATAAAAATAAGTTATTAATTTTGTATAAAAATTATTAAATTAATGAAAAAAATTAAAAATTAGAAAGATAAATATCGTATTAAGATTTTTAAAAAATTTTTCATAATAATAATATAGTAAACGATTGTAAAAGCAATGTAAAAATAAATTAATATCAATATAAATTTCGTAATTAAAAAAAATCTAATTTCTAAAAAAATCTTTAAATAATTTTTAATAAATAAAAAATGAATATTTAATTCTAGTTAATGATTTTTAAAATATAATATTTGATAATAAAATAAAATTTATCATAATAGATTAATAATTCAAGTAAATTAAATATAAAATTGAAAACTTTAAATTAATTTAATATTCAATTAATAAAAAAATTAAAAAATTAGTAAATTTAACATCTTTAAAAATTAATTATAATTATAATAATTTTAATTATTATAATTAAAATCATAAAAGTAAAATAATTTAAATAAATTATAAATAATTAAAAATCTGAATACTAAAAAGTTGTTAATAAAAAATAAAAAAACTTTATTAAATTAAATTATTAAAAGAAAATACAGTGAAAAAATATTATAAAAAAAAATAATTGTTAGAATAATAATAAATTTTATTCATTTTACAAAAAATTTTTTAAATAACTAATATTTAATATTTTAATAAAGGTGATTTGTTAAATTTATTGATTATATATATTAAAATAATAAATATTTAAATTGAGCATAAATAAAAATTAATAATTATGAATGAACAAAATGATAAATAAAAAGTAAATATAGGAGCTTGATTATATAGAATAAAAATGATATAATGATATATATTATATAAAATATAAAAGAATGAGTGGAGAAATAGCAGTAATATTAGATTGGCTTAGCGAAATGTGGTCAGTTTAATACTACAGAGTAGTTATATCAATGATTTTATTTTGGCTAATCTACCTTAAAACAAAAATAGCATGCTTAGTAGATTTCGGCTGGTGTTTTAACCATCTCTTAGTAGGTATCTCTCTGTATCTGACTAACAACATCTAATAATTCTTCATCAAACCATTAATATTCTCTATTCTATTGTTTTTATGGTTCTTAAGGTTGGGAGGTTTCCTAATGATTTATAGGATCATTCCAGGCCACGAAGATCCAAGATATCAAAAATTATAAGCAGAAAATTAAACCAATCCTATTATTTATTTTTTTATTAATTATTAGTTGTAGGGATTTTTTGTTATGTGGACTGCCACTCCTCTTTATTTTGTATTTAGGAAACCTGACTATATTAATTACTCATTTTATGTTAGTATTGTAGTCATTGTTATTGGTATTCTCTTTGAAGCTATAGCTGATTAATAATTGCAGAATTACAAAGATTTAAGGAAAAAAAATAGTAATTTTTTAAATATTTAATTAGTTAATTAACAACAATTAGTGTCTGATTAAAATGAAAAGGAAATTAATGGAAATTAAAAGATAAACTATGAAAAAGAGTTGAGAGTGTTGAATTCTGGATTATGGAAAAAAAGCAGGCATCCGAATTTGTTTTTTGAGTTTTTGACATGGATTGGGTTTGCCATTGGAGGTTTAAATGATTATATTAGCATATTGGGATTTATGGGTCCAATTTTTTTGTTCATTATTGTAGATAGACTTACTTTGCCTTTGACTGAAAAGCATATGAAAGAGTCTAGAGGAGAATTATATGAATAGTTTTGTAAGGATACTAATAAGTATTTTCCTTTATGATTATTTTTTATTATTTAAAATTTATAAATATTTTTATTATTTATTAATTCTTATTAAATTATATAAATTAATATATCTATATATAAAATAAATAAAATAAAATTATAATGTTGGTTTATTTATTAAATGATTAAAATATGTACTTAAATTTATAATATATCTTAGAGCGTAAATATTATAAATTATTTAATAAGTTACTGCTTTAAAATTAAATATAAAAATATAAAGATATAAAATAAATAAGCAAAAATGCAATAATATGAAGAAATATGTTTAAATAGTATAAAAAATAAAAACAACTTTTAATACTTGAACCAAAATAAACTAAAAAACGATATTTGTTTTTCCCCTTTCAAGAAATACACAAATTGTTTGACAGTAAGTCCTTTGATAAATAATTACAAAGACTCAATAATTCAACTGAAAACATAGCAAAATTGGGATGAAACTAAAAGACTATTTTCAAAAACTCAGACTCCTCTAAACCAAGAAATTTTTAAACAAAAGTATGAGCTAGACTCTATGAACTCAAGAAAAAATAATAAAGATTAGATTGACTTTTATTTGCAACAATAATCGTAAAGGAAACAGAACGACCAGGAAAAAGAACACCTAAAAATGTTGAGTTCCAGATACTATTTGAGATCTAATAATAGTCAGAATGATTTGGACTTATTTTATATCAATTTTGGAGATGATTATAAATCACATAATAATATTAATAATAATATCAAGGATAATGATTCCAAATTTTATTCTAATTCAGTTAGCACTAATGTTTAGTTATTAGATAATGAAGCTATTGACTGAATGATAGAAGACACTCAGAAAGATAGTTTTTATTATTCTCTCATCAACCAAAATAGTAATTATAATAATTAAAATAACAAAAACAAGTAATCATATTCTAATCATGAAGAATCATTATTTTCTTAATCAGAATAAAACTATTCGTAAATTAAAGAATTCAAATTCAATTAAAAAATACAACGTTAAAATAAAATTGGATAAAAAAAGGAATAGAAAATAGAATCTGGAATAACTTTAAACAAAACTTAGAAAAATTTATAGAAATATCTTTAAAAACAGCTTACAGAGGTTAAAAAAGAACAATGTGTAAAGATAATATAAGAACTGAATAAAGAGTAAAAGAAAGTAATTTGCAAATGTGATAAATCAAAATGCTTATAACTTTATTGCGACTGTTTCGCATAAGGGAGAGTATGTGGAGTGGA